>Ga0209007_1000787_pt1 | contig 10560 bp, 11 predicted proteins | sample JacPinW_OM1H0_O2_FD_187961 | JGI IMG/M metagenome (GOLD analysis project Ga0209007, IMG submission 187961) | Forest soil microbial communities from Algoma, Ontario, Canada - Jack Pine, Ontario site 1_JW_OM1H0_O2 (SPAdes) (version 2) | ecosystem: Environmental > Terrestrial > Soil > Boreal...
CTGTCCGAGGTTCTAGCGAACATTGCTCAGTTGGTTGAATCGCAAGCCGAGGGCATGTCTTGCACGATTTGGCTTCCCGACGAAGACGGAAAGGAACTCCATTGTGCCGCTGCGCCCAGCCTTCCTGGATTCATCGCACAGGTAGGAGCCATGGCCGTTGGTCCGAAAGGCGGATCTTGCGGCACAGCCATTTATCGGAAGGAACCGGTGTATGCAACCGATATCCTGAGCGACCCCATCTGGGACAACTATCGCGATCGCATATTGCCTTATGGAATTCGTTCCGTTTGGTCGCGCCCGTTGTTCACGAGCGAAGGCAAAGCTCTCGGCACATTTTCTATCAACTATCGTGAACCACGCAGGCCGAGTGCCAATGACCTCCAGTTGATCGAAAATGCCAGCCACATCACTGGGATCGCGATTGAGCGCCACATGAACGAACAAGCACTGCAGCGGGAACGCGATCGGCTGCGATTGCTTCTGGAAATCACAAGCAGCGTCACGTCGAGGTTGGATCTCCGGCAAATGGTTGAGGCGCTGTCGACGAATCTATTCAGGGTAATGCAATGTGACGTGTCCGCTCTGCTGGTGCCCGACTGCGAGAGCGGCGCGTTGCGTGTCACTATCTTGAACAATCCGGACGCAAAAGGACCCTTCCGTGAGGGATCGTTGGTGCCGATGAATGGTTCGATCTCGGGTCAGGTATTGCGGAAAGGTAAGACCATCCGGATCGATAGCTTCGAACAGGTCCGCGACGATCCTGAAATCTTTGGAAATCCTGACGGCCAGCTTCTCTATGAGCGCGTGATCGAGGAAGGCCTCAGGACGGGTTGCTATCTTCCGCTCATAGGCCGTGATCGCGTGGTTGGCGTTCTAATGCTCTGTAGGCGTTCGGACAATCATTTTGCGAAAGACGACGTCATCTTGCTTGAGCAGGTGGCCTGTCAGGTAGCGATTGCGGTTGAGAACACATTGGAGTACGAACAGGCGACAAAGGATCGTGACAAGGAGACGAAACAAAGACGCTATCTGGAAGAGGAAATTCGCGCCGAGTTAGGAGAAATCGTCGGAGAGAGCCCGGCATTGAAGACCGCGCTGAGCTTGGTATCGGTCGTTGCGCCTACGGATTCCGGCGTGCTGATCCTGGGCGAGACGGGCACCGGCAAAGAACTCGTTGCTCGTGCGATACATAAGCTGGGCAGGCGCAACGAAAAGGCATTCGTGAAACTGAACTGTGCCGCGATCCCCCTCGGACTGCTGGAGAGTGAGCTCTTCGGACACGAAAAAGGAGCATTTACAGGCGCAATTGCCCAAAAAACGGGACGGTTCGAGCTCGCCGACAAAGGCACGCTGTTTCTTGACGAGGTTGGCGATATACCTCTGGAACTTCAGGCGAAACTGCTGCGGGTGCTGCAGGAGCAAGAATTCGAGAGGCTCGGCAGCAACCGTACGCATAAGGTTGATGTCCGCCTGATCGCAGCCACGCATCGGGATTTACCCGCCATGGTCAAACAAGGGACGTTTCGCGAGGACCTTTACTATCGGCTGAAGGTATTTCCCATCCGGGTCCCAGCCCTTCGACAACGCACAGGGGATATTCCGAGATTGGTCCGGCACTTCACGGGGCTCTACTCTCAACGCATGAACAAACGAATTGACGTAATCCCTCCGGATACGATGGATGCGTTGGTGCGATACCAATGGCCCGGAAACGTCCGTGAATTGCAGAACTTTATTGAACGCGCTGTGATTCTCTCGCCACAGTCGACACTACGTGCGCCAATTTCCGAACTGGAGCCCTTCCAGCCTTACAAGGAATCGAATGCCTCTCTGAATGGTCTCGCGGAAGTAGAGCGGGATCATATCCTTCGGGTGCTGGAAGCAAGCAACTGGGTGATCAGTGGCGCGGCCGCGCGCCTGGGGATGAAGCGAACGTCATTGGCCTACAGGATGAAGAAGCTCCGCATTCGCCGGCCTTCCGCGGTCCCATAGAAACGCAGCGGCCGCGACGATGTTGGAGACGACTCGCTTTCCTAGCCGTTCTAGCAACCAGCTATCAGTAGCAGCGGATCCGACGGAAATCCGTCAGCGGCGGACATCCGTCAGAGAATTGTCAGCCTCGGTTCGAGACTCTACGAACCCCTTCCTTCCAAACTTCAACCGCTAGAATGATTTGCGTTGACTGTGCTCTCGTCGAATGAGCTGTGCTTCTCTTGGCATCCCACCTGCATTAAGGACTTACAAAGTGAGGAAAGGATTCATGAGGGATGCGATGTCACGAACGGCGACAAACAACCTAATGTCGAGTCACGACGACACCCGATTCAACGTACCCACTACATCCATCCACAGGATCGAAGCCGACGGCGTGCATGTGTTTTATCGTTCGGCCGGCGACGCAAACGCACCGGTCGTCCTCTTGCTGCATGGATTTCCATCATCATCTTTCATGTTCCGCGAACTCATTCCGCGCCTGGCCAGTGACTACCGCGTGATCGCGCCAGACCTTCCGGGTTTCGGATTCACGGAGGTTCCGTCTGAACGGCAATATTCGTACACCTTCGATCGATTGGCGCTCACCATCGACGCCTTCACGCGGGCATTCAAAATCGACCGGTACGCAATCTATGTGTTCGATTATGGAGCTCCCACCGGTTTCCGTTTGGCGATGGCTCACCCCGAGCGCGTCACAGCCATCGTTTCGCAAAACGGGAACGCCTACGAAGAAGGCCTTGGCGAAGCTTGGGGCCCGATCCGGAAATATTGGGCCGAGGCAACAGCCGGAAACAGGGACATACTTCGCCAAACAGTTCTGACAGCGGGAGGAACGCGCTGGCAGTATACGCACGGCATGGCGAATGCGGAGGTTGTTCCGCCTGAGTCATACACCTTGGACACGGCTCTGCTCGAACGGCCAGGAAACAAAGAGATTCAGCTCGATTTGTTTCTGGATTATGCGTCGAACGTAAAGCTCTATCCGAAATTCCAGGAATATTTTCGCAGGTCCAAACCGCCTTTGCTTGCGATCTGGGGCAAGAACGATCCTTTCTTCATTCCTGCGGGAGCAGAGGCTTTTCGAAAGGACCTGCCGACCGCGCGGGTCCAATTCCTCGATACGGGGCATTTTGCAATTGAGACACACGTCGTCGAAATCGCCGCTGCGATGAAGGACTTCTTCGCCGCGAATGGCGTCGGCCGCCTGAAAGCATAACGAATGGCTCAACGATGAATACCGTTTGCTCATTTCCTCACAGAAGGTAGTTGGGACGAGGAGAATATGGAACGTCGACGATTTCTTGGTGGGCTCACGGCTGCATCTCTGGGTGTGGCTCTCGATGGCTCTCTCACCCAATTTGCCCGCGCGCAGAACACCGCACCGGAGGCCGCGAACTCGCAGGTTTCCAAGAAAAGTGGATTCCCTCCGAACTCAACCATAATTTTGGTGCACGGGGCGTGGGCCGACGGCTCGTGTTGGCGCAACGTCATTGTGCCTTTAGAACGGCGCGGTCTGCACGTCATCTGCGCGCCGATCCCGCTCACGTCCTTAACCAACGACACAGCTGCGCTGAGTTGGGCGCTGGAACGGACCGGTGGCCCGGTGGTCCTGGTGGGACATGCCTACTCTGGCGCCGTGATCGCCGCAGTGCGGGCAGACCGGGTCAAGTCTCTGGTCTATATCGCGGCGCTCGCGCCCGATGAGGGCGAGACCGTAGCTAAGGTTTTCTATCGCGACCCAAAGCCCCCGGAATCGCCCAAGTTGGCTCCCGATGCCCATGGCCTTATTTGGATCCCGGACGGTGGCTTTCAAGGCGCGGTTGCCCATAAGGCTTCTGCCGAGCAAACCAACATTGCAACTGCCGTACAAAGACCGATCGCGGTTCAGTGCATTCAAGAGGCAGCCCCGACGCCGGCGTGGAAAACAAAACCGTCGTGGTTCCTGATCGCCGAAGAGGATCGAATGATCAATCCGAAGACGCAGCATTTCATGGCCGATCGTATGCGGGCGAAGGTTCATTCGCATCCTGTGGACCACAGCCCGATGTACACGGAGCCAACTCTTGTGATCAACGTAATCCTGGAAGCGGCGCGTGAGACCCTCTCGTCCTAGCTTCCTGCCGAAACGAACGCGCAATTTCTTATTGGAAGGGGCAGGGACATGGGCAATACAAAATCTGTCGCCATCATCACCGGCGCAAGTCAGGGCATAGGCCGAGCCACAGCTCTCCGGCTGGCGCGCGATTTCTCCGCCATTGTGCTGGTGGCAAGAGATAAGGACAATCTGGAAACAACTGCGACCGAGATAATGTCTCTTGGGGCTGAAGCCACGGCCTCGGCTCTCGACCTGCGTCAACCACAATCAGCGAAGAGCATCATCGAAGGATCTCTCGAACGCTTTGGCAGAATCGATGCGCTGCTCAACATCGCCGGCGCTGTGCCGCAAATCGATTTGTTCCAGATGACCGACGCGCAGTGGGACGACGGCATGGCGCTCAAGCTGAACGGCGCGCGTCGCTTGACCATGGAGGCGTGGGACGCTTTGAAGGCCTCGAATGGATCGGTCGTGTTCATGTCCGGAAGCGCCGCCTTTGCCCCCAAACCCGGATATGCGGCAGTCGCGGCGATCAATGCAGCCATTAACGCGCTCGCCAAGGCATTCGCAGAGCAAGGAATCAAAGACGGCGTGCAGGTCAACAGCGTATCGCCTGGAGCGGTTATGACGGGACGCCGGCAATCCTTCTTTGAAAAGTGGGCGCCTGCGCACAATCTCACAGTCGAAGAAGCAATCAAGAAATTCCCGGAGCAAGCCGGCATTACCCGCTTGGGAAAGCCGGAGGAGGTTGCCGATCTAATGGCTTACCTGGTATCCCCGGCAGCGAAGTGGATGACGGGCGCTGCTGTGCTTATGGACGGCGGCGAGATCAAGAGCATTTAGGAGGACAAGCAATGGAGCGTCGCACTTTTCTGGGTGGTCTCACAGCCGCATCTTTCGGTGTAATGCTGGAGAACTCTTTCACCGACCCGGCACAAGCACAAACTGGGGTAAGTTTAGCTCGCCAAGATTCTTTCGAGACTTCCCAAGTCGAAGTTTCAGGAAACACGATTTTCGTGCGCCGCTATGGAAATGGACCGGCCATTCTCATGGTGCACGGCTTCCCGCGCACCAGCCTGATGTGGCGATTTCTTGCACCGAAGCTCGCCGACAATCACACCGTGATCTGCATAGATCTGCGTGCCTACGGACGCAGTGGGATACCCGCTTCCGCAGACGATCACATCCCTTATTCCAAGCGCGCAATGGCAAAGGAACTGGTTGAGGTGATGGACAAACTCGGCTTTCCAACCTTTACGCTGATCGGCCACGACCGCGGAGGACGCGTCAGCTGCCGTATGGCCTTGGATCATCCGAAGAACGTGCAGCGACTCGCTGTGTTCGACGTGATTCCCATCCTCGAAGCATGGAGCCGGTCCGATGCACGCTTCGCGCAGACTTATTGGCCTTGGATCTTGCTGTCGCAGAAGGAGCCGCTTCCAGAGAAGTATCTTCTCGGAGCGCCCGAAGCCGTCTTCCATAATCCCTTCGGGCAAGGATCGTTCGGCCCAGAGATTCTCGAAGAATACGTTTCAACTTATCGCGACCCGGCTCGTGTCAATGGAATCTGCGAGGAGTATCGAGCGGCAGCGACGATTGATGTCGAACACGATCGCGCAGATAAAGAAGCGTCGAAGAAGATTGAATGCCCGATGCTGCATCTATGGGCGGAGGGTGGTCCGCTCGACACCTTCTATGCGAAAGACGGAGGCCCACTGGGCATTTGGCGGCAATGGGCACCACGCGCGCAAGGGCAGGCGATGAAGGGTGGACACTTCTTCCCGGAAGATAACCCTGACGACACCGCTGTTCTCGTCAAGCAGTTCCTTTCTGCTTGAGGCGGGCATCGCGAAAGGAGGGGAAAACACATGGTGGCATGGGATCGCGTGACCCGTCGTGACGTGGTACGCGCGATACACGAGTACGACCGACTGGGCCCAGAACAGTTCTGCTCTGAGCATGGTTTCGCCCCTACCACGACCTATGAGTTGGTCTGGGATAAACGCCGTTACCCCCCGAAGGCAGTCTTGGGCGCAGCTTATGAGTTCGCCACAGGGCAACAACTTGGCTCTGGTGACTTCGAGGGTGGGAAGACCGGTGCCGTAAGAGTGCTCGGCAAACTGGGATTCAGCATCGAGAAAAAGCTAGAGAAATAAAGGAGATGCGGAAATGAAAAAGTGGAAACTTGTGATTCCTATCGCGGCGGTCGCGGCTTTTCTCGCTTGGTATGCATTCCGACCCGAACGGCTTCTGGTTAATCGGCGTGTCGATGAAGCCATGCCAGCCGCGCCGGGTAGCTCGTCGCCGCAGCCTCTTGTCTCCGGACAGTTCTACAGCATCTTGCACCCAACGGCAGGTACAGCAACCATCTACCGGATGGGAGATGGCAGTCGTGTTCTTCGCTTTACGAGTTTTAGCACATCAAACGGTCCTGATGTGCACGTCTACATGGTTGCCGCCGACGATGCAAGAGACAGCGCAAGCGTTCTGCGCGCGGGTTTCATCGACTTGGGGACCATAAAGGGGAATATGGGCGACCAAAACTATACCCTCGGTCCCGATGTGGACTTATCGAAATATCGCGCGGTTTCAGTGTGGTGCAAACGGTTCAGCGTCAATTTTGGCGCTGCTCGATTGACGCCCGATCAAGCGCTGTCGGAGAAGTAGCACGTCGAAAAGATCTTTGGCCGGGTTGGAGAGAGCGTCCTTTTCGCTCCGGAAGGAAAAGTCGCATGAAGACTATGGACTACGCCTCATCAGCCATTCGACTAAGGAGATGCCGACGGAAGAATGCGATCTTATGATTCTCGGTGACGGCACGGGATCAGTCTCTGGGTGGACTTTCTGGAGCAGATGCATCTAATTTCAAATGGTCGAGCCACCATTCATGACCGACGAATTGGTGGAGGTCTCAGGAAAATCAGGTCCTCATGTTGTATGGAGACCCGGCACAAATGGGGAACTAGTCGTCGCTGCCCCGTGTGGAGGCCTTCCGTTCGAGGTGCTCTATCAAGATGTCAAGAGGTGGAAACCCGCAGGCGATGAGTCCTAGGCTCTGCCGAAGGGCATTTGGCCTCACGAAATGACGATGGACAAACATGGCGTGAGAACTTCATGACACGTTTCTCCAGGCAATACAGGGATGTTCAATCCGACAATCGGAATGTGTCCCTTGACGGCTTTGTCAACCACTGGCTCAAACCAACCTCAGTTCAGGATGCTGCTTCAGCTTCTGGAGCGTTGTCCACTCAGGAGACGGACCGATCCTTGAAGCTACCTCTGCGCGACTCGATTTAGCGCATTTGCTCGATGGCAACCTTCGGTAGCAGCCAATGAAGACGAATCCACTCAAGCTGTTTACCGCGCCTTGCCCCTGGGAACTCTACGCAGCTCCCAGGGGGCTCGCGCACGAAGATCAAGCAAAAGCAAGCTGGGGCACGAGGCGAGGTGCACTTTCAGCCAAATGGAGCAAAGCAAGAGTATTGGTTGAGAAAATCTTGTCACGATCTCCAGCGTCGGTGATCGTGTCGTTTACAAGATCGATGTGCAGCTTTGGGCTCATTGGAACCGGCCCGAAATCGGTTCCAAACAACACGCGGTCAACGCCGCACATTTCGATCATGGCCTTCAGTCCGATCGTGCTTGGACCCATGGTATCCACATGAATATTCGACTTGAAATACTCCGAAGGCTTACGAAGGTTCTTTTCGACCTTTTGGATCGGTGGGTTTTGGATACCTTTGTAGTTCAAATCCCAGTTCCAATCGAGTCTGCAAACCTTCTGGATAGCTTCCGGCTAGCTGACCAACCGGACGGAGCCCGGAAACAACCCGTCATGAAGCGTCGTGTGCCCCAGAAATTGCGTCGCGGCGCCGGTGGTCAAGCTGGTCAGATCTGGGTCATGCCGCCATCGACGACCAGTTCGATGCCGGTGATATAGCTACTTTCGTCAGAAGCGAGAAACGACACCACTTTGGCAATTTCGTCCAAGGTTCCGGTGCGACCGAGGGGTATATTGCCCACGACGCTGTCTGCGTACTGCTTGACTTGTTCTTCCGACATCCCCAGCGAATTGCGATAGCCCGGCGAGGGAATTACGCCAGGACTAACAGCGTTCACGCGGATTTTGCGGTCTTTAAGATCCGTGGTGAAGGTACGCGCGAAAGAACGCACGGCGGCTTTGGATGCGCTGTAGACACTCATCGCGGGCGCTCCAGTACTGGCAACGATCGACGCATTCAGAATAACGGAACTGCCATCCTTAAGGAGCGGAAGCGCCTTTTGCACGGTGAATAGTAGACCCTTGACGTTCGCGTTGAAAGTGTTGTCGAAGTGCTCTTCGGTGATTGCGGCGAGCGGGGCGAATTGTCCGGTGCCGGCGTTGGCGAATAGAATGTCGATGTGCCCCTTTTGCTGCTTCACAGTGGCGTACAAACGATCGAGATCCGCAAGGTTTGAGACGTCGCCCTGCACTGCGGTAATACTCTTACCGATCTGCTTCACTGCTGCGTCGAGTTCGCTCTGACGGCGGCCCGTGATAAAGACGTACGCGCCCTCCACGACGAAGCGTTGTGCGGTAGCAAGACCGATTCCGCTATTGCCTCCGGTGATCACTGCTACTTTTCCTTCCAGCTTACTCATGAGCTTTCTCCTGTTTGATTTCCCATTTCTCATGGCATAGTTCCGTACCGCCTAGTACAGATGTCACGGGCGACTGAATAGATGCAATATTTGTACCGATAGGTATGGAAGAGGCATCATAGATAGGTATGGAACGGAACAAATGCCCAAAACGAATGGGACGTCCCCGCTCCTTCGATATCGACCGAGCGTTGGACCGCGCGCTGCTGGTGTTCTGGCGAAAGGGATATGAGGGCGCGTCTCTGTCGGACCTGACCAAAGCTGTAGGCGTCAATCGTCCGAGTCTATATGCCGCCTTTGGCGACAAAGAAGCGCTGTTCCGCAAGGCGCTCGACCGGTACTTGAAGGGGCCGGCGGCCTACACCCAAGAAGCATTGAGGGCGCCGACCGCCCGCGCAGTCGTGGAACGATTGTTGCTGGGCGCTGCCGATTTGAACACAGCCCGGCGCAATCCCGGTGGGTGCCTCATGGTACAAGGTGCGCTCGCGTGTGGCGAGGCGGCCGATTCGATCCGGCAGAAACTGACCGCCTGCCGCGCAGCGGGTGAAGCCGCGATGCGCCGGCGTTTCGAGCGTGCGAAATCAGAAGGTGACCTTCCGTTCAATGTGAACCCTGCTGATCTTGCTCGCTACATCGCGACGGTCCTCTACGGAATGGCAGTTCAGGCAGCGGGCGGCGCAACCCGAGGTAAATTACAGCGCGTAGTCGAGATGGCGCTGCGAACGTTGCCGATGTGAGACAGCCCGTGGTCCACTTTTGTCGGAAGCGACAGCCGCTGACGCTTGTCTGACCCAACCTGGGCTGGAAGCTCGCCGCCACCATCCAAGAGAAAGCGCCGGAAGGCTTGTTGGACACTTCACGATGGCCAAGCGATGCTGCTTGATTTTGAGAGCAATGCTTCACTTAAAACTTTGGCGAGTCAATATGGCGAGCGAATCAAGTATGTTTCTGGCCGGGCGAAAGAACAATTCGGCTTGAGCGCTGCACTGATACGCCCTGATGGGATGATCGCCTGGGCTTCTGACAACGACCCGGATTACAGCGAACTTCAAAACGCCGCCGCTCACTGATGAAGGAAGCAATATGAAGACTCCAGTCGCGATCATCGGTGCCGGACTTGGCGGCTTGACACTGGCCCGAGTCCTCCACGTTCACAGTATTGCAGCGATAGTCTACGAAGCGGAAGCCTCGGCAAACGCCCGAACGCAGGGGGGCATGCTCGATATCCACGAAAACAATGGGCAGCTCGCACTAAAGGCAGCAGGGCTCTTCGAAACATTTCTCGAGATCATCCACCCTGGCGGTCAGGCAACGCGGGTACTCGACAAGGAAGGCAACATCCTGCTTGATGAGCCGGACGACGGCACCGGAGGTCGACCTGAGGTGCCCCGCGGAGAACTCCGTCGCATTCTCCTTGACTCACTTCCTACCGACACGGTCCGCTGGGGACACAAACTCACGGCGGTGTCCCCGGCGGCGTCCCATCCCGGCGGCGGACGCCACACGCTGACCTTTGCGGACGGCTCAACAGGAACGACCGACCTCCTCGTGGGTGCCGACGGCGCCTGGTCGAGAGTTCGGCCACTTCTTTCCCAGGCGAAACCGAAGTATATCGGCACCTCATTCATCGAGACATACCTTTTCGACAGCGACACCCGTTACAAGGCGAGCGCGGAAGCGGTTGGCGGTGGAGCGCTGTTTGCCTTGCGCCGGGAAAAGGTATCCTCGCGCATCGTGAACCCAATGGTGCGTTGCACACCTACGTGGAGTTGAACAAGCCAAAGGACTGGATTGACAGCATCGACTTCTCCGACCCGGTAACTGCCTTG
>Ga0209007_1000788_pt1 | contig 10557 bp, 6 predicted proteins | sample JacPinW_OM1H0_O2_FD_187961 | JGI IMG/M metagenome (GOLD analysis project Ga0209007, IMG submission 187961) | Forest soil microbial communities from Algoma, Ontario, Canada - Jack Pine, Ontario site 1_JW_OM1H0_O2 (SPAdes) (version 2) | ecosystem: Environmental > Terrestrial > Soil > Boreal...
CCTGGTTCTGAATCTTCAGTTTCTGGTTCCCGGTCTCAACGAGGGACTATTTCTTTGGTAGAGGAAGTTTCTAGTTTCTGGTCCTGACTTACGCGCCAAACTTGATCCAGCCTAACCGGGCAACATCGTTTCGTGGCTCGCGATAGCTTGCCAGCCCCGCTGGCTCCATACATACACGTGGGTCACGCGCGACTGCTGCGAAAAACTATGCCCGTTCCTGGTTCCGTGCGCGCTCCACAGACAAGTAACCACCGCCGTTTCCTCGAACATGCGCACCCGTATATCAGACGCGACAAACGAACTGTACCTGGCGTTGGAATTCTGCACTGCCGCGATCCACGCCGCCTTGTCCAGGACCTGTCCCGTGGGCAATATTCCCACGAAGTCCTCGCCATAGACTCGCCGGAACAGCATCACGCTATTCGTCTCCAGCGCCCGCACCGTATCTTTTTCAATGTTTACCAGCTCGTCTTGCTTGACCTCTTTTTCCTTCGCCAACTCCTTTAACTCGGTAGAGCTAAGGCCCTGCGCTCGTGCGCAAGGAACTAGAGCAGCGCACGCTAGTATTACCAAGATTAGTAAGAATAGTTTTCTCATGCCATGGCACCTCATCATCCGTATAAACCGGACCGTTCCAATCCCAAGATGTTTGGTCAGCAAACCCTGCCAATTACTTAAAGTATAACGCGAGCCGCCCCTCCTTCGCCGAGCCTGCGCCCTTCTACTAAACACCTCGAGCCCAGCAACCCCGCTCACCTGGAACTCGCCGACGCTCTGGAATCACACATGTTTCTTGCGCTACGATAGCTCCGCACTCTGCCTGGGGCCAGGGACGGAGGCAGCATGGAGACAGTTCTTCAGGATTTGCGCTATGGACTTCGCATGCTCGCGAAGTCGCCGGGATTTACGGCCATCGCAATTTTGACGCTCGCGCTCGGTATCGGCGCCAATACGGCGCTATTTTCCGTAGTCAACGGCGTGTTGCTAAATCCGCTGCCATACCCGCGACCGGCTCAACTCGTCGCCATCTACGGAAAAACTTCGGGAGTAGATCAAGGCCCGATTTCCTACCTGAATTTCCTGGATTGGCAACGCGACACAAAAACCTTTTCGTCCATGGCCATGTACCGCAATGAAGATCACATCTTCACTGGAACAGGCGAAGCGGAGCGGCTGACCGGCTACATGATTTCCGCGGATTTTTTCCCAACCCTCGGCGTGCGGCCAATTCTTGGGCGAACGTTTCGTCCCGAGGATGATCAGCCGGGCGCTGCACCAGTCGTTCTTCTCAGCGGAGGCTTCTGGAAACGGAAATTTGGCTCTTCCCCCGATGTCGTTGGAAAATCGATTGTCCTCGATGGTGATTCCTACACCATTGCAGGAGTAATTCCCGCGGGCTTCACTTTCTATGGCCAAGATCGGGATGTGTACACTCCCATCGGACAGTGGAACGATCCATCCTTTCGCGACCGCCGCATTGACATGAGCGCGCACGCGGTGGGCCGCCTGAAGCCGGCCGCAACTCTCTCGCAGGCGAAAGCGGATATGGATGGCATCGCAGAAGATCTTGCTGCGGCCTACCCCGAAGCCGATAAAGGCCTGGGCATCACGCTGGTTTCCATGAAGGAAGACATGGTCGGAAATGTCCAGCCATTCCTAATCGTGCTTCTCTCGGCCGTTGGTTTCCTGCTGCTGATTGCCTGCGCCAATGTCGCGAATCTCCTTCTGGCGCGTTCCATGGGTCGCTCGCGCGAGTTTGCCGTTCGCACGGCCCTGGGCGCGAACCACGTGCGCGTGATTCGCCAACTTCTCACCGAAAGCATTCTGCTCGCGGGCTTGGGCGGCGCGCTGGGACTTCTGCTCGCCTTCTGGAGCACCAAAGCGGTGTTGGGTACTTTGCCTGCTGCATTGCCGCGCGCCAACGAAGTTTCTCTCGACGCGCGCGTTCTGTTCTTCACTATGGCGCTGTCACTGCTCGCCGGAATTGTTTTCGGTCTGGCGCCGTCGCTGAAAGCTTCCCGCGTCAATCTGCAGGAAATACTAAAGGAAAGCGGTCGCGGCTCGAGCGGTGTCCGCCATCGGCTCCAGGGAGTTTTCGTCGCCGTCGAAATAGCCATGACTTTGGTTTTGCTGGTCGGCGCTGGATTGATGGTGCGCAGTCTCGCGGCGCTTTGGCGCGTTAATCCCGGCTTCAATCCGAGCCACGCCGTTACTTTCGATTTGTCGCTGCCTCCCTCGCCCGCCGCCAGCTCTGCCCTCACCCGCGCCCGCCTGCGTGAGTTCGACGACAAAATCCGCGCGATTCCCGGCGTCGAAGCCGTTTCGGTCACGCTCGGCTCGCGCCCGATGAAGCACAATTCTTCTTTGCCTTTCTGGATCGAGGGCCAACCGAAGCCCGCCAATATAAACGACATGAACCAGGCGATGTTTTATCTCGCCGAATCCGGTTTCCAACAAGCCATGGGACTCACCTTGGAGCGCGGACGCTTCATCACGCCGCAGGATAACGAGAACGCGCCGGTAGTGATCGTGATCGATGACGTTTTCGCGCGCGCGTATTTCCCTCACGAAAATCCAGTCGGGAAGCACGTTAATCTCGCGCTCTTCGGGGTGCAAACCGAGATCGTTGGCGTGGTTAACCACGTAAAACAGTGGGGCCTCGATGCCGACGCAAAATCCGCTATCGAGGCCCAATTTTACTATCCCTTTATGCAGCTTCCCGAAAAGCTTATGCCGCTCGCTGCGGGCGGAGCGGCCGTCGTATTGCGCACGAAAGGCGATCCGGCTGCCATCATGGCTTCTGTTCGCCGCGCCGTGGAACAAATCGATTCGCGCGATGTTATCTATAGCGTCGAAACGATGGGCGAAATTGTGTCCAGCTCGTATGCTGCCCGCAGATTCTCAATGATTTTGCTAGCCGTGTTTGCGGCTCTGGCGCTGGTCCTGGCGTGCGTGGGAATTTACGGAGTGATTTCCTATCTGGTTGGCCAGCGCACCCACGAGATCGGGGTTCGCATGGCTCTGGGCGCGCAGCGTGCCGACGTTTTACGGCTAGTCCTCGGGCACGGCGCAAGGATGGCGTTGATTGGCGTCGCCGTCGGCATCTTCGCCGTGCTGGGATTGACGCGTCTGATGGCTAATCAGCTCTTCGGTATCAGCGCGCATGATCCGCTTACATTTGCCGGCGTCGCTATGCTGCTGATTATCGTGGCCGTCGCGGCTTGCTACATCCCCGCGCGCCGAGCAACGCGCGTCGATCCCATGATCGCGCTGCGTTACGAATAGTAGTTCGCGAAATCAATGCGGCTTTCCCCCGGTGGAACTACTCTGCTGCTTCGGTTCAGTCTGCTCCGCCTGTCGCTGCTCCATCTGCTTGTTCTCACTTGCATGCTGTCGCTCGAGCTGTTGCGTTTGCTGAGCGTGGCGCTGTTCCATCTGTTGTATTTGCGTATCACTGTAGTTTTTCTGGGTGGCTTGCTGGTGTTCTTCTTCTTGTTGCTGCTCGAGCGTTTCGTGATCTTGCGTTTGCCGGGAAGATAGTTCGTTCAGTTGCTGCTGAAAAGTCTCGTTGGTTGCGGCGCTGCCGGTTTTCGGCGTAGCGAACTCATGAGCCGGCAATTCGCTGGCGTGATTGATGCTGTCGGTTCGCGCTACGCTGACACTTGCGGCATTCGCCGGAGGAGCCTTGTATTCGCCCCCCGCTTGTTTAGAAGCTACAAAACCATTTGTGAAGTCACCGGGTTTGGCGGTCGCCGCGATCGGCGGTTTGCCCTGGTTCACAGACGCGCGCAACTCAGGATTGTTCCGGGCTAACTGCATGTGTTGCGTTTGCGCCGCTACCGGCCCCATATGCTCCTCGTTCGCGTAGGCTTCTTGCTGCGGCGTCGGACGCGCTTCCACCCCGCCGTTACCACCGTTGTAGCTGACGTGATTTGCAGACGCATTGCTCACCGGGGCGCTGTATGTGCCGTGAACGACGGCGGTGTTTATGTTATTCACGGAAGTGTTGTACACGAAGTGGTTCCCTTCCCAGCGCCCGCCTTCATATCCAACGCCGCTGTAGCCGTAGCCGTAATTGATCCCGCCGTAGTAGCCCACCATCGGGCCCCAATATCCTTGATTAAAATAGTATCCGCTGCCGCCCCAACCCCAATAACCCGGCGTCCACAGGAAGCCTGGTTGAGGGGGATAGACCCACGTGCCGGGCACCCAGTAGTAGTCGTTAGCGGAGTAGTCATAGCCCCAGTAACCGGGTGCCCACAGATAGCCGTCGCCGGGAAGGGTCGGCTGCTCGTATATGGGCAGCAGCGGCGGCCCGAAGCCCACCGAAACGCCGATCTGAGCGAATGCCCCGCGAGAGAAAGCCAGCAACACAATCGCAAACAACACCGACCGAATGACAATCCCAGCACGCATTATGATCCTCCCTGCCTGCTAATCCTGTTGTAGCGCTGTCGTAGGAACTTGCAAAACTGCGGCACGCATCAGATGCAGCATAGCCGCGCGCCTGCGAACGTATCTATCACTTCAGCGCATAGCGCACAATCAAATTCAATTTCAGCCTCCTGATCGAATTAGCTTAACCATTCAAGGTGGATTACGTTCTAGCCATACAAGGAAGAAGCCGCGCTATTCGTGTCTTAGCGCGACCATTGGGTCAACGCCCATCGCGCGGCGGGCGGGAATGTAGCACGCGGCGAGCGCAACGGCGGCAAGTGTTGCAGCGACTCCGGCAAACGTTGTGAAATCGTCGGGCGCGACGCCGTAGAGCAGGCCCGCCACCGCGCGGCCCATTCCCAGAGCGAGCGGCAATCCCAGCAGCAAACCTACTAGAGCGAGCAGCATTCCCTGGCCCACGACCAGCCGAAAGATTTCTCCGCGTCCAGCTCCCAGAGCCATGCGAATGCCGATCTCGTGCGTACGTTCACTCACGCCGTAGGCAATTACACCGAACAGGCCCATCGCGGCCAGCACAAGCGCGAATCCCGCAAACGCGCCCATTACCGTGCCACCAATCTTCTGCGGCATGACGGAGATCGAGCGCCAATCCTCCATGGTCATCACGTCGAAGACCGGCAGATCGCGGTCCAGCGCGGCAACTTGCGCGCGAACACTTTCTGTCACGCTCCGTGGATCCGTGGCCGTGCGGACAACAAGCGCCATGGTGCTCCCGGTTTCTTGACGGAGCGGGAAATACATTTCGGCCGGTGCCGGCACATCCAACTGGTTTCGCACGTTGCCGACCACGGCCACCACCGTTCGCCATGGCTGCTTGTCCAGCGGACCGCTAAATCGCATGCGTTTCCCAAGCGGGTCTTCGCCGGGCCAAAAGCGCGCCGCAAAAGCTTCGTTCACAGCTACAACCGGCTGGCCTTTGTCGGAATCCAGGCTGGTGAACTCGCGACCTCGATCGATGGGTATCTCCATCGTCCAGAAATAGGAGTTACTGACGCAGCGGAAATTCGCAACCGGTTCTTGTCCCGGCTTTGGCTCCGGTCTGCCTTCGATTCGAATGGTCAAGGCGGTATTCATCTTGCCCAGCGGGAGCATGTTTACAACGGCGGTGCTTTGCACGCCCGGAAGATTCTGAACGCGCTCGATGAGCTGTTCGTAGAAATTCGCGGTCTGTTGGTCCGAAGTATATTTCGCCTTTGGCAACGCAACAAACATCGTGAGCACCCGCTCGGGATTGAATCCAGGAGGAACGCGTTCGAGGCGAACGAAGCTTTTCATCATCAAGCCCGCGGTGGCGAGCAGCGCTAGCGAAAGCGCCACTTCCGCGACGATCAGCACGTTGCGCAAGCGTCCCCGGCGGCGCCCCATACCCGCGGATGTCGCGCCCTCTTTTAGCGTGTCGCTCACATTCGGCCGTGAAACTCCCAACGCAGGCAGTAGCCCAAAGATCAACCCCGTTCCGAGAGAGACAACCGAAGTGAACAACAGCACTGGAGTATTAATCGCGATCTTGCCCCACCCCGGAATCATGCGCGCAAATTGGGGCGGGATCTGAACGACTCGCACTTTCAAAAACAAAAACGCGAGCAAAATTCCGACGCCTCCGCCCACCAGTCCCAGCAGCATGCTTTCCACCAGCGATAGCCGGATCAGGCGCAGCCGCGTGGCGCCCAAAGCGGCGCGAATCGCTGTTTCACGTTGACGGCTGCCCGCGCGCGCCAGCAACAGATTGGAAATATTTGCGCAAGCGATCAATAGAACCAACCCGACCGCCATCAGCATGATGGCCAGCGGCGCCCGCGCCTCGCCCACTTCGCTTTCCATCAGCGGCATCACATTGATATCGCGCCCGGTATTGGTTTGCGGATACTGTTCCCTGAGCCGCGAAGCGATCGCGCTCATTTCCGTCTGCGCCTGTTCGCGACGCACTCCAGGGGCCAAATGCGCGACGCCGAGCAGATAGTGAAACCCGCGGTTGGCTTGCATGTCCGGCGGAAAGGCCAGCGCCGCCCACACCTGGGCGCCCGTTGGATAGTTGAAGCCTGCGCCCATTACGCCGACAACCGTATATTCGACTCCGTTCAGCAAGACGGGCTTTCCCACGACGTCAGGATCGGCGGCGTAGTGTTCGCGCCAAAGCTCGTAACTCAGCACGGCCACGAGGTTCTTCCCCGGCGCGCCCTCCTCCGGCAGAAACGTGCGGCCCAGCATCGGTTGCGCTTCCACCGTCGCGAAGTAATCGGGAGTCACCAGAAATCCGTGAAGGTGTTCCGGTCGCTCCACGCCGCCTAAGTTGGCGTCCCACCAACTATATGCTGCGATGTGATCGAATACGTGGTTTTGCTGCTTCCAATCGAGGAAATTTGCCGGAGCGACTTCGTTTCGGTTGAGCCCGGCACTGGGCACACGCTCCCACAGCGCGACGAGCCGCCCGGCATCCGGGAACTCCATGGACCGGAACAGCAGCGCGTCCACCACGCTGAAAATATAGGTGTTCGCACCGATGCCCAGCGCGAGCGTCAGCACGGCAACAGCGGTGAAGCCGGGACTCTTGCGCAGCATGCGCAGGCCGAAACGAATGTCCTGAAATAGCTGCTCGAGCCACACCATGCTCCAGACTTCGCGCGTGTCTTCCTTCACTCGAGCCACGTTGCCAAACTTGCGCATCGCCGCATAGCGCGCTTCCTCGGGCGACATGCCGCGATCGATGTTGTCTCGCGTCTCTGTCTCAATGTGATCCCGAATGTCCGAGTCGAGATCCTCCAACATCCGCTTGGTGCGCCTCATGGTTCGCCCTCCCGCACCGGCGCCCGCAGAATCCCAGCGATTGCTCCCGCCAGTTTGTCCCACTTGCGCGTCGCGACGAGTGCCCCTTGCAGCCGCTCGATGTGCTCGCGCTCTTCTTTAGTAGACATTCTAGGTGACACTACCTCGCCTCCAGTAGAATGTCAAGGTGAGCATTGCCGGTTTACGCTGTTGCCTTCGTAGCGCCGGCTTTAGGCCTGCCGGCAGGCAGGCCCGGTAGCATGCACGTTGCTCGTCATCACACGTGGCGAACAGACTGCATCGGATCCACGCGCATCCAGGGACGTGCGGCTGAATAAGCAATAACGACGGTCATTGCGAACATCGCAAATGCCGCTCCGAGGAATACAGACCATTCGATGGGCTGTATTTGATAAAGCAGGGACCTCGCCAGCACGCTTGCACCGATTCCGCCAGTGATTCCGAGAAAGATTCCAATGATGGTCACGACGCTTGTCTGGCGCAGCACCAATTTCCACAAGTCCCGCGGCGACGCGCCAAGCGCGACGCGAATTCCCATCTCCCGCGTTCGTTCACTCACCGAATAGAAGACCGCGCCATAAAGTCCCACGGCGGCCAACACAAATGCCAGCAGTCCAAATGCGCTGGTACAAATCACCGCTAGGCGTGGGACGTACAAAGCAAATTGATGCCATTGTTCGATTGTGAAGCTCGTAACGCCTAACTCCGGGGCCGCTTTGCGCACCTTCTCCAGAATCGTTCCCATCCACTGCGACGGATCACCCTTCGTGCGCACCACCAGATACATAGCCGTCTGATAATTTTGCGTCAGGCAGTAGTACATAAAAGGGTGCGGCGCCTCGTCAATGTCCGAATACTTGATGTCTTCCACGACCCCAACGACGGTCGCCTGGCGGTTGCCAGTTTCGATGTGGACTGTTTTGCCAACCGGGTTTTGATTTGGCCAATATTTTGCCGCCATCGTTTGGTTGACCACGATGACTCCCGGAGATTTCGCCGTGTCCGAGGCGGCGAACGTGCGTCCTGCGAGAATGGGGATTCCCAATGTAGAAAAATATCTGTCGTCCACAACACCGGAGCCAATGGTCACGCCGTGTTCGTTGTCATCCGGGACACCTATGATGTGCACCTGATCAGTGTTGATCCCGCCTGAAAACGGGATAGTGTTCCCAAGGCTGATGGACTCGATACCGGACACCTGACTTACATCCTCGCGAAGCCGCTCGAACAGCGCGCGACCCTGTTGTTCTGAGTAACCGTTGACTTGTTGGTCGTCCATTGCGTATAGCGCGACGTTGCCAGCGGAATATCCAACCTTTACCTGCTGCAGATTATGCAGACTCTTCAGGCAAAGACCGACTCCCATCAGTACCACGGTGCAGGCGGTGACCTGCAGCACCACGAGAAAACTTCGCATGCGGCCCTTGCGCGTTCCGCCGATGGCGACCTCTCCATTCAGCGCCGCTGCGAGATTGGGAGTAGAAGCGTGCAGGCCAGGCAGCAAGCCGGTAGCCACTCCCACCAGGAAAACGACCGCGACCATCACAGAAACAACTGTGAGGTCAGGCCGGAAATCCAAAGTAATGGGGATTACGCCGATTCCGGGAAAAAATGGCTTGAAGTCGATCAAGCGTCTGAGGCCATAAGAAGCAAATACAAAGCCGGCCACTCCTCCCGTCACCGCAATCACCAAGCTGTCCACAAGAAGCTGGCGAACGAGACTCATGCGCGTGGCCCCGAGCGCGGCACGTATCAGGATTTCTTGCCGTCGCGCGCCGGCCAGCGCCAGTAGCAGGTTGGCCACGTTGGCGCAGGCGGCAAACAGCACCAGCGCAACAACCGCCAGCAGGAGCCCGGCCATCAACTTCGCGCTGGACATTGCGTTCGGCGGAAGCATGCTCGTTTCCGTCAGCGCGGCAATCCGGTCTTTGTTGGTTTCCGGATAAGCCGCGGCAAGCTGCCGCGACAATCCTTGCATCTCCGCCAGAGCTTGCTGGCGCGTGACACCGGGCTTCATACGCCCGATCAAACTCAGAGATTGATTGGTGCGATCTGCGCGCCAGTCGTAAGTTTGGTGAAAGATAGCGGGCGTTGCGGAAAGCGGATGCCAAAGGTCGGGAACATCGCTCAGGATGGTTCCCACAAAACCCCGCGGCGCTACTCCAACAATAGTGAGCGGAACGCTATTTATCTTGAGAGTTTTGCCGATAATGTTCGGGTCGGCCCCCAGCCATTGCCAGTAGCCGTAACTCAGCACGACGGAGGTGGTCACTTTGTCGTCATCGCCGGCGGCAAACCAGCTCCCCAGGAACGGTTGAACCCCGAGAACGGAGAAGTAGTTCTCGGACACCGCGTTAATAAGGCCGCGTTTTTCACGATGCTCGAAGATGATCGGCTGCAGGCTGATGCTGAACGGAATCGCGCAGAGGCCGGAGAACACGCTATTGTTGTCGCGATAATACCGGTAATCCGGATACGAAACTTGGTTGAACGGTTCATTCGGCGTGACCGTGTAAACCGTCACCAGCCGGCTTGGATCAGGAACAGCAGGCGGCCGCAGCAGCAGCGCATGGAATGTGCTGAGCCCTGCGGACGCCGCGGCCAGCCCAATCGCCAGTGAAAAAACAGCAATGCAGGCAAGCTTCGCGTGTTTGCGCAGAATCCGGAGCGAAAACCGAATGCTCGGAAGTTGTGTCATCTCGCCTCCGATATAACCGATAAAGGGATGCCGGAACTTCCACTTTTGGTTTCATCGGTCGGCTGAGAAAATACACCCGCCCACTTCGTTCCGCAACGCAGAGACAGCCGTCGCTAGGCGGAGGTCAACTCTCTGGTGTCGTGCCGAAACTCCACTAACCCTTGGTGAGATGCCTCTTTGCGCGTACAATTTTCCCGAAATCTGTCAATTCACAGGATGCTTACAGGAACATGTCCGCTCTGCCTTAGAGTAAAACCTCTGGTTATGAGCCACTTCATGCCGGCGGCATTGAGCGCGTTTTGTTCTCCGCCAGGCGGTCATCCGATCGCGATTACACCAGACATCATCATTGAGAGCGACAGACAAGTCCAAGATTATTTGTTTTGTGAATCCTGCGAAGATATTTTTAACAAGAAGGGTGAAACCTGGGTTTTACCACTCCTCGCCCGGCTGGATGCTCCGTTTCCCCTTTATGACATGCTGGTAAAACAGGCTCCCCGTCACACTGACGGTGAGATAAAGATTTACGAGACTGCCCGGAATCCCGAGATCCAAGCCGATAAGTTGATTCACTTCGCGATGGGAATCTTCTTCAAGGCGGCAGTTCATCCGTGGAG
>Ga0209007_1000789_pt1 | contig 10537 bp, 10 predicted proteins | sample JacPinW_OM1H0_O2_FD_187961 | JGI IMG/M metagenome (GOLD analysis project Ga0209007, IMG submission 187961) | Forest soil microbial communities from Algoma, Ontario, Canada - Jack Pine, Ontario site 1_JW_OM1H0_O2 (SPAdes) (version 2) | ecosystem: Environmental > Terrestrial > Soil > Boreal...
GCTGCCCCCTTCCGGATTCAGACGATTGGAGGATTTGGCGAACGCGAAGACGACTGCCGTGATCCCTCGGCAAGTGGATTCGATCGTCAGCTCATCCCTCTACGCCTACACTCAGGAGAATGCGCGCCGCAACCTCTATCGCGTTCCCCTGCCGTAGGGGACGCCCTCGCTCGTGTCCCGCTTTAAGGCCCGCACATGCGGATATGCATACACTGTCCGCTATGATCTCCCCTAGCCAAAGAGCGCAGATCAAGGCGGAGATTGCGAAACTGGAAGAAGATCGCAAGATATGCAACGAAGCTGGGATCCGGAAAGTGATCGAAGGATGGATCGAGGAACAGAAAAAGAAGCTCGCCGAGGGGATGAGGGAAGATCCTTATGCCGGACCTGCAATCTTCTCTATGGCCCGCCCAACAGAGAGGCGCAGGTGGGGGGCAACGCACTATTGGGACACGACCCACCCGCAAGGGTGTTCAATATTGCACAGTTTGCGGGTGTATTTCCGTTTTAAGGTTGCGCTAAACCAAAACTCGAAGGGAACTTTAAAGATCAAACGGAGCTTAGATATGAAAAAGATCGACTTCAAAGTGTTTACGATCGCAACCGTGTTCGCGTTTCTTCTCTGCGTTCCTCTGTCGGGGCGTGCGCAAGACGCGGCAACCATCTTCAAATCTAAATGTGTCGGCTGCCACGCCGCGGACGGTACTGGTTCGGCAACGGGTAAGAAGATGGGCGCGCACGATTTTGCGTCTGCCGATGTGCAGGGAATGTCGGACGCGCAGCTCGCGGACATCATCACCAACGGCAAGAACAAAATGCCGAAGTATGCGTCCCTGAAGCCGGAAGACATCCAGGGGCTGGTAGCTTATATCCGCACGCTGAAGAAATAGTCCCGGGCGGTTGCTGCTAAGCAATTGAGCGTGGCAGGTCGCTGACCAAACAAATGATGGCCTTCAGCCGGACGTCAGCCGTGCAGCCTCGCGTCCTCGACTTGAACGAGCGGCTAAGGGAAATCAGCAAGCTGCTGCGCCCAGTGCTGGGCGACGATATCGAGATTCTGATGGTTCCGAGATCGCCGTCGGCGGTGGTGGAGGTAGAGGCACTCGCGGACCATGAGTCTCGCCGTCGAGAGGACCTTGTCGAGTGGCACGGCTGGCATGCGTTTCGTCGAGGCCTGAGGAGTAATGTGAATGACCTGGGTGCGCTCGATCTGACGATCCAGAAGATACTACGCCACAGCAATGTGACAACCACGCAGAAGAGCTACGTCTATCACCGGGAGCATCAGGTGACGGCTGCGATGGGACAGCTCGCTGCAGGAATCGAAGCGGAGAGTCGCAAAGCAGAAGCAGAACGGTTGGCAGCGAATCAAACAGCCGAAACGGTCAACTGACGCTGGTTTCAGAGGCCATTTCCTTAATCATCCACCAATAAACATCAGCCCATCGTGCCAGCAATGGTAAGTAAGTCATCGAAAGAACTGGTGAGCGCGGCAGGACTCGAACCTGCGACCCATGCCTTAAAAGGGCATTGCTCTACCAACTGAGCTACGCGCCCACAGCGAATCTAAACAACTGAAGACAAACAACTAATTGGGCATTGTGCTTTTCGCCGGACTGTGGCCAGCGCACGATCAGCGCACAATGCGGCTTCCAGCTTGGCCACTGCAGACACGCTTTGCGATTGCACCGTCTTGATGTAGTGCTTGCGCGTGACGCTCACGTCCTGGTGCCTGAGTATTTGCTGAATCATCAAATCATCGACTCCGAGAGCGTACAGCGTGGAAGCGAGTCCACGGAGAAAACTGTGGAAGCTATGCCACTTAGGTAGACTACCATCCCGCTCGTATTCGTGCGAGAGCGCGCCAGCGTCATGGCCGCGCTTCGATTGCCGGCAGATGCCGCAACGATTCAGCACCGGCAAGATTTCCCGGTTCAGAACGTTGTTCAGGTTCGCAGGCTTTCCTGCCGCATTGGCGAACGTTGGCCCGCTCTTTGGGTTGCCGCAAGCCAGCTTGTGCGCCGCAAGGATCGCTTGCAATCGGGGGATGACTGGCACAGGCGCTTTAGATTTGCGCGTCTTGGGATCGTTGGTGAATCCTTCCCAGACAGAACGATTGACCATGATCGAATCGCCGTTGTTGTCTTCCCAGCGCAAACCCCGCAATTCAGACCTACGCAGGCCAGCAAAGGCCGCCGCGGCGCAGGCGGTCGCCGCCGGTCCCGGCAAAACCGCCAACATCGTTTCAACATCGCGCAGACTGTAGGAGTGGGTTTCATCTCCCTCAGGCGCACGCGGGATTTTGACCAGGCGCGCGGGATTACCCCGCGCCGCATCAGCACAACCCAGGTGCAGCGCTTCATCGAAAATCAGGCTAAGCAGATTTTTCAGGTGCGAAAGGGAACTGTGTTTCATCTCGAGGTTCTGCGGAATCGCGACGGCTTGGTTGTTATCCGGCATGGACGCGGCTTCGCATCTGAAGACCGTTGCCACGGATGAGGCAGTGCAAGCTGTGGCGAAGGAATTTCTAGAAAGGATACGCGGTTGACGCTGATACTCGAAGATGGCGCCAGATTCCTCAAATCACAGCCTCCGCGCTCCTACGATCTTGTATTTGCAGATGCGATGCAGGGTAAGTACGAAGGGCTAGAAGCTGCCTTGGCGGTAGTGAGGGTGGGTGGATTCTATGTGATCGATGATATGCTCCCGCAAGAGGATTGGCCGGAAGGAAATGCAGCCAAGGTGCCCCTGTTACTCGAACGACTCGCTCAAGATCATGGACTTCGTTATGGTACCGATAAAATGGTCAAGTGGTGTAGCGGTCGCAGTCCGGCAGATAAGGACCGGATGCGCTAATCAGCACCCGTCCGGTTCTGTACGGGGAGCAACCAGAAATGGTTGTCCCTACTGTGCTCAACAGTCCGTGAAGGAAGGATTGGGCTGGGGCTGGATGAGGAATGCATTTCATCCTGAAGATCGCGCAGAGGAAGAATGGCGGGCAGCCTTTGCGGCGGAGCAGCGGTTCGAGAAGGAGGCGCGCCTCAGGCGAGCGGCCGGGACCTACCGATGCTTCCTGCTTCGTGCGGGTAGCGACCCAATCCCCTTGGACAAAGGAGGTCCGGTTGGTGTGCTTCCCAATTCGGACTACGAGAGTGACAAGATCGATCTGCGTCACGGAGACGTTCTGGTTCTGTACACTGACGGGGCGGTCGAAGCTGAGAATCAAGCACGAGAACAATACTCGGCGGCGCGGCTGGCAAAGATTGCGAGTATGTACTCGCAACAAAGTCGCTGACGAACTGGTAGGGACGATTTACAGATCGATCACCGAGTTTCGAGGGACAAAGCTGTTGGCTGACGATATTACGCTGGTCGTGTTGAAGACGTGCTGATTTTACGGTGACTGTCGGGCGTTCTAAGCCGGCAGAGGAGATCCTCATTGATGATCTCTGGAAACGCGGCGTTGACTGGCTCATACGACCCTCTGCAGGTCGCTCTCTCGGTTTTGATTGCGATATCTACATCGTACGCGGCTCTCGATCTTGCTGGACGGGTAACAGCGACGAGCGGTCGAGCACGTTTGATCTGGCTGATCGGCGGAAGCACCGCGATGGGCATCGGCATTTGGGCGATGCACTACATCGGAATGCTCGCCTTCCGCTTGCCAGTTCTGGTGGAATGCGACTGGCCTACTGTCCTGTTGTCGCTCTTGGTGGGCATGCTTTGTTCTGCGTTCGCGTTGGTGGTGGTGAGTCGAAGAGGAATGGGACTCACTTATGCCTTGATCGGCAGCGCCATGATGGGTTGCGGCATCGCAGCCCTTCACTACATCGCCATGGCTGCTATGCGTTTGCCTGCGGAATGTCGGTTTGACTTTCGCCTAGTAGCCCTTTCCGTGGTACTGGCAGTCGTATTTTCTTTTGCCGCGCTGTGGCTGGAATTTTACTTTCGGGATGAGCCCAAGAACAGTGCTTGGCGGAAGCTGGGAAGCGCCTTGGTCATGGGTGTGGCCATCTCAGCCATGCACTACACCGGAATGGCTGCGGCCACCTTTATTCCCGCAGCCCCAGCTCTGGACCAGTCGCATGCGGTGAGCATCTCGTCCCTGGGTACGCTCGGAATCGCTGCCGCTACCTTGCAAGTCCTTGGTTTGGCGGTATTGTCATCCTTCGTGGACCGGCGATTCGACGCTCAGGGCTTGGAACTGGCCCTGACCGAAACCAGACTGGAATTAGCCCATGTGGCGCGAATCGCAACCATGGGTGAACTGACCGCGTCCATCGCCCACGAAATCAACCAACCCCTAACCGCAGTCGTCAACAACGGCAATTTTGCTCTGCGCCAAGTCGCAAGTGGAGCGCCGAATCTGGAGGAGTTGCGCGAGGCAATTGCGGAGATTGTGAATGACGGAACCCGAGCCAGCGCCGTCATTTCGCGAATTCGTGCGCTGTTGCAAAAGGGCGCTCCTGATAGGGTTGAACTGGACATCAATGAGGTGATTCAGGAAGTCACCATTCTTGTCCGCCATGAGGCGACCCTAAGCCGTGTTTCCGTACGGCTCGACCTTGCCGCCGATCTGCCACGCGTACTAGGCGACCGTGTGCAATTACAGCAGGTCTTGATCAACCTAGTCATTAACGGCATTGAAGCAATGCGTACGCTCACTGACCGGCCACGGGAGCTTCTCGTCAAATCGGCAAAGAACGCGGATGCTGTACTGATCCAAGTTCAGGATTCTGGAAAAGAACTCGATCCGGAGCAGGTAGGCCGTATCTTCGAACCATTCTTCACCACCAAGCCGCAGGGTATCGGAATGGGATTGTCGATCAGCCGCTCCATCATCGAGTCCCATGGTGGTCGTTTGTGGACCGTACCCGGTTCCTCTGGTGCGCTCTTCCAATTCACTCTGCCAACCGATGGGAGCAGTGTTTCATGAACGAGCGCGCACCTATCGTTTTCGTGGTCGATGACGATCCCTCGGTTCGTCGTTCGATCAAGCGCCTCATCGGATCGGTAGGTTTGCAAGTCGAGCTATTCGGGTCCGCACAGGAGTTCCTGTTAAGCAAGCGTCCGGATGCACCCAGTTGTCTCGTCCTCGACATCAGGTTGCCAGGGATCAGTGGGCTCGATTTCCAGCACGAGTTGGCCGAGGCTAACATTCATATTCCGATCATCTTTATAACTGCGCACGGCGACATTCCCATGACTGTGCGAGCTATGAAGGCGGGAGCCGTAGAGTTTCTCACCAAACCGTTCCGCGAGCAGGATCTGTTGGATGCGATTCAACTCGCGCTGGAAAGGGATCGGGCCAGGCGCCAAGGAGACGCTGAAATCGCGGTGCTGCGGGAGCGCTTCGAATCGCTGTCGCCTCGAGAGCGCGAAGTCGTCGCCATGGTCGTCTCAGGCATGCTCAATAAGCAGATCGCGGCGCAGATTGGCACTGCAGAAAACACAGTAAAGATTCACCGCAGCCGCGCGATGCAGAAGATGCAGGCAAACTCTCTGGCCGATCTGGTCAAGATGATTCAAAGACTCCAGTTTCTCCCAGCAAGAGCCCGTAAACTAAGGTGGTAGAAGCATCGCTCTTTCTGTTATCCCACCGTTGCCGCCGCTTGGTATCTGTTCCTGTTCACGTGGTGCATCCTAGACATTGCAAAGTTCCTGAGGTACGCAAGTGCAGTGTCATCGGGAGAGAGTTACTTTCACGGTGACAATACGCCGCGAAAGTTGCGTAGTGCGCGAAATACGCTTGGGGACAGAGATTCCCCTGTGAACAGAGATCTCACCAACGGCAGGGGCCTCGTGCGCACTTCGGATGTAAGCAATATCGCCGCCACGTCCAAGGCAGTCGGCTGAGACAACTTCGGGAGCCAGCTTCCGCTGTGGGTCGCCGTTCAACGTTCAACAGCCGATGTGTCGCACGCCGAACCGCATGCGCCGATAACTGCCCGTCAATCCGTCAATCGCCCGGTGTAGGACAGTTCCTGATCGGATCGCCTCAAGGGTCAGCACCGTGTGTCAACACGTCAACAATTCATCTACCGGGAATAGCAGGGGAACAGTATCGATCCCCGTAGTTCATGCAGAGGTTCGCTTCCATGCGTTCAGCACAGCCTGCTCTTTTTCCGGCGTTAGCGGGTCGTTTGATACGCCCACCCAAGTTTAGCAGTAAGGAATGCTCGCCCTCGGCAAGACGTTCATGCGGGCCAGTATTTATGCCTGTCCGAGGCGACTCCCGCAATGTTTTCGTCAACTGTGTATTATCAAGAACTTGTGGCAACCCGGCGAACCCTGTAAGTTATTCAAAATACTAAATATCTACGGATCAAAAGGGCATTGCTCTACCAACTGAGCTACTCGCCCACATACCGGCCATAGCCCTTCGCATCGTCCGCCTAACCCCCAGGGGCAAACCTGAAGTTCAACCGTTGTAACCAGGGCGATCTGCAATCCCTTTTCACACCCGTGGCTAACTCCCGTTAACCGGGATTTGGCTTCGATACCTGGAAATCCTGCTCCCGGCGGTCATCAGCAAAGGCTACCCGCTTAGGCAGCGTCTCCCCACAACTCCGTTTCTGACCCATCGAGCCCAAGAGTCATAACGCAGATTGTCGGCTCCCGCCTACCTGATCAGCCTTGCCACGGATGGAGTTTTGGCGAGGCATAGGTACTTAGGGGGCACTCGTTGGCCAGCTTTTGCTTGCAGCGCAATTGAGGTTCGATATACTCAAAATACTCAAAACATTTTGAGGCAGACATTTGGCAGGCTCGAACTCAAGGAAAGTCACATTCAAAGACGGTTGGCCCCGAGTCAGCTTTTGTACCCGACAAGCGCACGTTCAGAACAAGTGAGATCTTTTCATTCGCCTCCGGAAGAACCGGGCCGACGCGATTGAGGACAAACCTTTTTCCTTCTCTGGGAAGGTCGCTCAGGGATGCGCTAGGCGCTCCTGCCGAGGTTGATATGGGACGCACGTCACAGGGTGGCAGTCTGTATAGAGCGCGATGACGAAAGCAAGAGTCCAAGAGTCAATGATTGGTTCGACCGAAGGATGCCGAACATGCGGTTCGCAGCTGGTTCGTGGATGAAGTGGTCGTTTCTCGGTTTGGCGTTGCTTTCAGCGGCCGCTTTTTGCAGCCCCGCCCACAGCCAGAGCGTGCCGTCAGTTCGCGTCGGCGGCGTCTATGTCACGGACATTCCCGAGGACTGGAGCCATCATTATGCGGTTTTCTCGGATCCCGGGACCGAGGAGGACGCGCTCCGGAACGATCGCTACGAACAATGGCAGAATGTCGTCAACAACCCTCGCTATGTGATTCAGCAGTTGAAGAGAAATGCGCCGGTGCACGGGCCGGCGTCTTTGGACGCAGACTACAGGTCTCGGTGGATCCTGCAGGAGGGCGGCGACCATGGCCCTTTTTGGATAAAAATTGGACGCACCAGGGGCTTGTCGGCAATAAAGAAAGATTGGAGCCAGTCGCTGGGCGGGACCGGCATCGCCGATGGCCATTATCCCGCCAAGTACCCGTTTTCGAGCATAACCGCAAGCTGCAGTGACTACGTCGTTTATCCCACGGGAGCAGCGGGATCTGGCACCCAGGCGACCATTATGGCGTTCAACAAGATCTACGTTGGCACCGGCGCCGACTCTTGCGGTAGCAGCAACCCTACCGTTTATTGGGCCTACAACACGGGTACGGGAGCCGTGGCAAATCTTTCGCCCGTTCTTTCCCTTGACGGAACGCAAGTGGCGTTCATCCAGGTCAGTTCCAGCCTGGCCAGCCTGGTGATCCTCAAGATGGCAAACTCCGGCGGTTCCTACAATGCACCCACGTTCGGTTCCGGAAGCGGCTCAGTGACCAAGGCGAACTATCGCGCGTGCACCGCTCCGTGCTTCACTTCGATCGTTCTCAATGGCAGTCCCAACGATGCCGCCTCTGCGCCGTTTTACAACTACGACTCCGACGATCTTTACGTCGGCGACAGCAGCGGCCAGGTCCACCTTTTTACCGGCGTCTTTAACGGAACGCCGGCGGAAACCACGACCAACTGGCCGGTCACTGCGAGTACGAATAATCCGGCGACGCTGACCTCTCCCATCTATGATTCCGGATCCAACCGGATCTTCGTAACCGATCAAGACGGCTACCTGCACACATTCGCGGTGACGTCTCCCCCGGGTAGCGTCTCTACGTCAGGCCGCTTAGAGAACAATACGAGCCACGTGTTTGAACCGCCGATTGTTGATGGGTCAACGGAGAAGGTTTACACCTTTATCGGCTACAGCGGTGACACCGGCCACAATAATCCCAGCTACATCAATGTGTTCCCGGCCGCAGCCCTGGGCACGGTAACCACCGGCGCAGGCTCCGGCTTTGGCACGGACGTGTATTTTCCGAACGGTGCGAGCGGTGGCACCAGCAACCCCGCCACCTCACATATGCGAGCGGGCGCCTTCGACTACCAATACTATCTTGGAACTGGAACCACGGGAAATATCTATACCTGCGAAAACGGAACCATATATCAGATCCCCCTGGCTACGATCACGACGCCTACGGTGAACGTCTACAACACGCCTGTGAGTACAGTCGGCATCGCCTCAACCTGCGCGCCGGTGACGGAGTTCCAGAGTGTGTCGACGGCCACAACCATTAACAGCACTGGCGTGACTTCTGCGACGCAAACGACTATACCCGTGGCTTCGGTCTCGGGGATGAGCACGACGGCGCCCAACAACTATCTCCTGGTGGGTTCCGAGATCATGAAAATCACCGCGGTTGGCGCCAATTCTGTGACCGTTACACGGGGGAGCTTCGGCACCACGGCGGGCTCCAGCTATCCCTCCGGTACCGCCGTGCAGGTTATCCAGGATTGGATGTTTACGAGCGTAGAGGCTAACTCATCCGTGAGCCCATGCACTTCTGGCTGCCTCCTCAACTACAATGTCCTTGGCGCCGGCACCACCGGCACACCGACCACTGGATTTCCGGCTGCGGGTGGTACGAGCGGCATCGTGATTGACAACCAGGTTCCGGCGGCGACCCAGGTGGGTGCGGAGCAGATCTACTATAATTTGCTATCCGGCACGACAAACAATGCCATTCAGGCGTCGCAATTCAATCCGTAAACCGCGCATCGAGATGTCCGATGCGAGCCAAGTTATCATGGCAAGACGAAGTAAGTCGCGAAACCCGGCAAGTCCGTGCTGGGACCCACTTGTCCGATTTGCGTTAATCAGGACGGAGCGGAGTTCTGTGAAATTGAGCGGTAGGTCACAATTCGAAAAGCTACGAATCCAACTATGCCCCCGCTTTTGCCGCACGAGCCGTTAGGACCGCAAGCACGTTAGCTATCAGCAACAGATCCGGCACATCGCCGAGCAAATGTCCGCGATGCTCCGGGTAGACTATGGCCTGCGCTGCCATAATGCAGCCATGCACAATACTCGACCAGACGGTGAACCAGATAAGACTCAGATGCTTGAATGCTGACGAAGAATTTTCTTCGTGAGTTCATCGTTCTCGGTCATGAAGATGACGTAATCCCGAACCAGACGGAGGAAGCGTGGATGTTTGAAAAACGCTTTGACCTTGCTCTCGTAGTTTCCCGGCTGCTCATCACGCCAGTTGAACAGGTTCTTGCGACTCGTGCTCCAAGTCACCCCGTGGAAGAAGTCGAGCAGTTTGGATAACCTCAAAGACCTGCGTAGCGACGAACATCTCTGGCGTCTCGCTGTGATAACGTCGAATCTGGTCAACGCCGAGAGCGAGACTATCCTGCTTCCCCGAGTCTTTCAATTTAGCCAAAGCGACCGGCATCCTGTTAATCGGGAAGACGACAACAGCACGATTATTGCCTGACATCATCCCTCCCCGTCTCCAAGAAAATCAGCCTGGCAATATGATCGACCACCGGAGCGGTCAACATGGTGTTGTACTTGTTGGTCGAGGCCGTTACCGGCCGAGTTGGTCGGGTCGTTGACCAGCGCTGGCTGGCCGCCGCCGAATACCGGCGTGATCTTATAGAACAAGCCATTGTCGGTGCCGGCGTACGCCGTATCCGCGCTGTAGTCCACCCAAGGTGAGGAATTCGAATTACTGGCGCTGGTTTCGATGGTGAGTTTGGTCATGCAGCCCGCCGTCGTGGGCGTCGTGCACGAAGTCGGCGTCAGCGGACTCAACACCGTTTCCCGACTGCGACGGCAGCGTGGGAGTGAGCGGCTCATTCCGCTTGACGACATTTCACCTGGCGGTAAGCCGAACTTGGGTGTGCCCACCCAACTTCAGCAGTAAAGGGATGCTCGCCCTCGGCCGACGTTCATACGGGCCAGCATTTATACGGGTGCGAGGGCACTCCCGCAATGACTCCCGCAATGTTTTCGTCAACTGTGTATTATCAAGTACTTATGGCAGCCCAGCGAACCCTGTAAGTTGTTCAAAACACTAAATATCTACGGATTAAAAGGGCATTGCTCTACCAACTGAGCTACGCGCCCATCCGTTTGTTTATACGGGAGTTTTGAAATACTGGGCA
>Ga0209007_1000791_pt1 | contig 10519 bp, 10 predicted proteins | sample JacPinW_OM1H0_O2_FD_187961 | JGI IMG/M metagenome (GOLD analysis project Ga0209007, IMG submission 187961) | Forest soil microbial communities from Algoma, Ontario, Canada - Jack Pine, Ontario site 1_JW_OM1H0_O2 (SPAdes) (version 2) | ecosystem: Environmental > Terrestrial > Soil > Boreal...
CCGCCAGCTCCAGCAGCACCGCCGCCACGATCAGAAGGTTGACCGCCCCGAGCGGCGCCGACAGGCCGATGGTGATGACGGGACCAAGAAGGCCGCCGGCGGTGCCGCCGGCGCCGATGAAGCCGAACAGGCGCTTGCCCTGCTCGGCGGTGAACAGATCGGCCATGAACGACCAGAACACCGCGACGGCAAACAGATTGAACACGCTGACCCAGACAAAGAACAGGCGCGCGACGATCACCGGAGCGAAGCCAAGCGTCAGCAGCAGCCAGAACAAAAGCAGGTTGGCGACGAAGAAGTGATAGACGATGGGGATAAACCGCGCCCGCGGCAGCTTCGCCACCAGCGCCCCGTAGAGCGGCTGCGCGACGAGAAGTGTCACAAACGTGGCGGTAAACAGCCACGGCAGGTTTTTCACGCCGCCGGCGATGCCCATCTGATCGCGCAGCGGCCGCAGCACGTAATAGCCGGCGAGCAACATGAAGAAATAGGCAAACGACCACAAGGCGGCCGCCCGCTCCTGCGGCGTTGCCGGCACCGCCCAGCTCACGGCGCGCTGGAACGCCGCCGTAATGGCCGTCATGGCGCCAGCGAAAGCTTCTGCTTGAGCTCTGCCGCGTTCACCGCCTGCCCGTAGCCGGGCGCGCCACGTTGGAAGCGTTTCGCATCCGCGAGCTTCCCGACCACTACCGCATCGAATCCGGCGTCCCGGACCAGGCCGGCGGCGACCTTCACCGCTTCGGGATCGTCGCCGGCGATAGGGACTGCGAGCCTCGGGTCGGGCCGGTTCGCCTCGCTGGCGAAGATCTTGTAGTTCAGCGTGTTGAATGCACGCACGAGCCGCGCGCCGGACAGATATTTCTGCGAAACCACACCGATTCCCTCCTGCTCGACTTCATCCGCGATGGGGACGCCGTCGCGCGCGGAAACGGCGTTGCAGGCGTCGAGCACGATCTTGCCTTTGAGCGCCGCACCGTAATCCTGTCCGATCTGCGGCAGAGCGCCATAAGGCACTGCGATGAACAGCACCTGGCCGCCGTCGATCGCCTGCTGAACCGTGCCCGCTTGCGCGCGCGAGCCGAGAGCCGCCACCATGTCCTTCAACTCTTCGGGGTGGCGCGAGGAAAACAGCACTTCGTGTCCGTCCTTCACCCAGAGGCCGCCGATCGTGCCGCCAATATGGCCCGAGCCGATGACGCCGATACGCATCTTGCCGCCGTTCGTTTGTGCCCGCGCCCCGAACGGCAGCAGCGTCGCTCCCAGCAGCGCGGCGCCGGCGCGAAGCAGGGCGCGGCGGTCGCGCCCTGCGGGATCATGATCAGGCATTGAAAGCTCCTCGCGTTCGATATCGAGCCCGTCGTCGGCTTGTTCGCTCTATTATGAGCATTCGAACGCACGAACGCGACAGATTCGGCGGCCCGTTCATTCACGAGCGCGTTAGCCACGGTGAGGCGCCGAAGGCGCGAAGCCGGATTCCTTATTCCCGGTCTAGCCCGCGCGACTTGCGACCAGGATTGCGGACAACCTTTTCGCGGCTCTGCAGTGACGGCAGGTCAAAGGCGCAGCGCGTGATCGGCATGCGTGTAGGGCAGCGCCAGCGCGTCGGCGACGGCGCGACAGGTGACGCGGCCCTCATGCACGTTGAGGCCGCCGAGGAGATGCGCGTCCTCGCTCAATGCCCGCCGCCAACCCTTGCCGGCAAGCGCCAGCACGAACGATGTGGTCACGTTGCTCAATGCGAAGGTCGAGGTGCGGGCGACCGCGCCCGGCATGTTCGTTACGCAATAATGCACGACGTCGTCCACCAGATAGGTCGGATGCGAATGCGTGGTCGGCCGCGAAGTCTCCGCGCAGCCGCCCTGGTCGATAGCGACGTCGACGATAACCGCGCCCGGCTTCATCGCCTTGACCGTTTGCGCCGAGATCAATTTCGGCGCCGTCGCGCCCGGCACCAGAACAGTGGCGATGACGAGATCGGCGCGGCGGCACAGAACCTCCACGACGTCGCGGGTGGAGAACAGCGTGCGCACCCGATCGCCCATCTGTGCGGAGAGGCGACGCAGGGCCTCCGGGTTGCGGTCCAGCACCGTCACATCGGCGCCCATTCCGGACGCGATCAACGCCGCGTTCGATCCGGCGACACCGCCGCCCAGAATGACGACATTCGCCGGCGAGACACCGGGCACTCCGGCGAGCAACACACCGCGGCCGCCGTTCTCCTTCTCCAGGCAGCGTGCGCCCACATGCGGCGCCATGCGGCCGGCGACCTCCGACATCGGCGTCAGCAGCGGAAGCGCGCCGTCGCGACCGGTCACCGTCTCGTAGGCGATTGCGGTGACGCCCGACTTGATCAAATCCTCGGTCTGCTCGCGGTCGGGCGCGAGATGCAGATAGGCGAACAGCACCTGGCCGTGATGCAGCTTGCGGCGTTCGACCGCGAGCGGCTCCTTGACCTTAACGACCAGTTCCGCCCGGCCATACACGGCATCGGCATCAGCCACGATCTCGGCGCCCGCGGATTTGTAATCGCCGTCAGGAAGACCGGCGCCCACTCCTGCGCCGGTTTCGATGAGAACCCGATGACCCTGATCCGTCAGTTCGCGCACCGTCGAAGGCACGATGCCGACACGATATTCGTTGTCCTTGATCTCCTTCGGCACGCCGACGAGCATGGCGATTTCCTCGTTTCTCCGACCGAGACTGCGACCGCGACCTGCCCTCAGCTGCCGCCGACGCGAAAGATTTTCTGAAAAAAGAGATTGTTCGGCACCTGCAGCACGCACCCGTCTTCCTCGAGCAGCACCGTGAACATCAGATTGCGATCGACCGCGCGGCCCTTGAGTTTCTCCGGCAGCAGCTCGACCGTGTCGCCGAGACGAAACGGACGCCAGACGGTAAGGAGCAAGTCGGCGGTGATATTGCTCACCATCGCCCAGGTCGCCACGAACGCGGCGCCAATGATCGTTGCCGCGCTGACAAACACGGCCCAAAAGCCACCGAGACCGACACCCCAGAGCTCAAACGCCACCAGCAGCGCGATGAACCACAGGACCGCGGTGACGATCCGGACCAACGTGGCGATATCCTCGGGCCGCATCCCGAGCCGCGCCTCCGCAGGCTGCAGCCACTTCTTAAGCGCCCGATTGACCAGCAAAATAGCCAGCGATGCGCCGGCAAGGAGCGCCAAAGTCGCCAACACGATCGGCAGCTCGATGTGGTTGCGTTCAAGCCATCCGACGATGTGGTCCATGACCCTGTTTCCTGATGAGGGTTGGGCGAATGGCCGCCATTAGATCACGTAGAGCCGGTCCGGCAATTCGTTGGGCGTGCCGTCGGGCGGCGCGTGGACCGCGAGTACGGCGCCGCAGCGCTCGATCGCGGCGGTGAAGCCTTGGGCGATATGACCGTCGCGCATGTGGCGGATCAGGGCGTCGATCGCGCCCTGCCATTCCGAATTATGCACCTTCTGCGTAATGCCATCGTCGGCGACGATGCGCGCATAGCGCTCCGCGAGCGATACGAAGATGAGCACGCCGGTGCGGTTTTTGGTATGGCCGACGCGGCGCACGACGAATTGCTCGAGCGCGGCACGATGCGCGCGGGCACGCTGGACCGCGCGCGGCACGAGAGCAAGCCGCAGTGGCGTCCAGAAAAAGAGAAGCGCCGCGGCCAGGAATAAGGCGAGTTGGATGAGATAGATCCGCTGCACGCTCCACTCGGTGAAATTGATAAGCGGCCAGGGCACGACGAGGGCGAGCACGCTCGCCCACAGGATCGGGACGTAGGCATAGTCCGACGACGCATGCGCCAGCACGCAGACGATCTGTCCGCAGGTACGCGTCTCGGCCGCGTGGATTGCGGCCGAGACGGCTTCGTAGTCCTCGCGGGTAAGCCCCATCACCAGCTCCCCGAAGCCCCACCGCCGCCCGACGAACCACCGCCGCCGTCGAACCCACCTCCCCCTCCGAACCCACCGCCACCACCCCAACCGGAGCCCCAACTCGAACCGCCATAGGGCACGAAGATCGGGCCTCCCTTGCGTCTGCCGCCGCCGGATGAGGGACCATTGGCGTTGCGGATGAGATACCAGATGATGAAGATCAGCAGCGCAAAGAACAGGAGCGGAAACAGCTTGGAGATGTCGCCGGCCGGGTCGTCGGCGCGAACATTGACCTTGCGATGCCATTCGGCGGCATCGGTAGTGAGCACGTTGATGATGCCGTCGACGCCCCGCTCGATGCCGCCGGAAAAATCGTTCGCCTTGAAGCGCGGCACTATCGCGCTTGCTATGATCACCGAGGTTAGCGCGTCGGTCAGCGTGCCTTCGAGGCCGTAACCGACCTCGACGCGTACCTTATGCTCGGCCGGCGCCACGAGAAGAAGAACGCCATTGTTCTTCTTCGCCTCGCCGAGTTTCCAGAAGCGGAAGAGCTGATTGGCGTAAGTTTCGACGTCGCTGCCTTGCAGCGATTTAACGGTGGCGACGACGAGCTGGATGCCGGATTTGTCCTCGAGGTCTTTCGACTTCGCCTCGATGTCAGTGCGGCTCTGGGGCGTCATTACGCCGGCCTGGTCGACCACGCGGCCGGTCAGCGGCGGGAAATTGAGCGCAAACGCGGAAAGCGAGATGCCGAGGATGACCGCCAGAGCTGCGCCGAGCGGCATTCCAGGGCGCGCGAACCGCGAGCCCCGAAGCCATGACAAACGCGGAAATCCGGGTCGTTCCGAAACGAAGCCCCGCGGCTGGTTGTTATGGATTCCGGTTTTATCGCCGTGCCCGGTCTCCGGATGACAGATGCGGCTCATCAAAATTTGACCTGCGGCGGCTTTTCCGAGCCTTCAGTCGCGGTGAATTCCGCCATCGGCTTGTTGCCCGCAAACGCCGTCTTTGCCCAAAGCACCGTCGGGAACGTGCGTAGCGCCGTATTGTAGACGCGGACCGCGTCGATGTAGTCGCGCCGTGCAACGGCGATGCGATTCTCGGTGCCCTCGAGCTGCGACTGCAACGCCAGGAAATTCGCGTTGGATTTGAGATCGGGATAGCTCTCGCTGACTGCGAGGAGCCGGCCGAGCGCGCCCGTCAACTGGTTCTGGGCGTCCTGGAAGGCTTTCAGTTTGTCCGGATCGGAAAGTTGCGAAGCGTCGACTTTGATCTGCGTCGCCTTCGCGCGCGCCTCGACGACGGCCGTGAGGACATTCTTCTCCTGCGCGGCGAAGCCCTTTACCGTCTCCACCAGATTGGGGATGAGATCGGCGCGGCGTTGATACTGGTTTTGCACGTCCGACCAGCGCGCCTTGGCCTGCTCCTCGAGCGTCGGAATGGTGTTGTAGCCGCATGCCGACAGCGTGAGGCCGATGCCAACGACGGCGAGGACCACGCGGATTCGGGAAACCAATGCAGTCATGTGCGCCCCTCCTTCTGTTATCCCTCGACCGGCTCCGTTCCTACGATCTCGATGCCGAAACCGGAGAGGCCGACATAGGTCATATGCCGCGAGAAGGTCAAAATCCGGATCGAGGAAACGCCGAGATCCTTGAGGATCTGCGCGCCGAGTCCGACCTCGCGCCATTGCCGGTTGCGCGCCTCGCCGGACGCGGTCTCATCTGATTTCGGGATGGCGACCACCGGCACCCCGGCCGTGCCGTCGCGCAGAACGACCAGCACGCCGCTGCCCTCGGCCTTGAAGCGATCGAGCGTGCCGTGGATCGCCTTGGCGCCACCGAACACATCCATAATCAGGTTGGCGCGATGCAGCCTGGTCAGCACGTTCTTCCCGTCGCCGATACGGCCATAGACGAACGCCATGTGGTAGTTCGGATCGAACGGCGTCAGGAACGCATAACCCGTCAGGGTGCCGATCTCCGACTCCACGGGAAATTCGCTGACTCGCTCGACCAGCTTGTCGCGCGCCTGCCGGTACGCGATCAGATCGGCGATCGACACGCGCTGAAGTTTGTGGCGCACCGCGAAATCGGCGATTTCCGGGCCCCGCATCACGGTGCCGTCGTCGTTCATCAGCTCCGCCAGCACCCCGACGGGCGGCAAGCCGGCGAGCCGGCAGAGATCGATGCAAGCTTCGGTGTGCCCCGAGCGCATGAGCACGCCGCCTTCTTTGCCCACCAGCGGAAAGACATGACCGGGCCGGACGAAATCGGCCGCTCCCATATTGCCGTTGGCCAGGGCCCGTACGGTATTGGTGCGCTCCTCCGCCGAGATGCCGGTGGTGAGGCCGTGACGGGCATCGACGGAGACCGTGAAAGCGGTGCCGAGCGGCGCATCGTTGCGCGCCACCATGGGGTCGAGATGCAGCCGTCGCGCTTCCTCGGGCGCAAGCGGCGCACAGACGATGCCCGACGTATGGCGGATGATAAACGCCATCTTCTCGGGCGTGCACAGCGAGGCGGCGATGAACAGATCGCCCTCATTTTCGCGATCGTCGTCGTCGGCTACGATGACGAGTTCGCCGCGAGCGAAGGCCGCCACGGCGATCCGGATGCGTTGGTGAACGTCGTCCATCTGCTTCTGCCTATCGCACCGTCAGCGGGCGGGTTGCGCAAACGGCCAACCCGGCGTTTCGCCGACCTGGCCGCGATGGCGCAGATAGTGATCGGCGAGCACGCACGCCACCATGGCCTCGCCGACCGGCACCGCGCGGATACCCACACAGGGATCGTGCCGGCCGGTCGTCGAGATTTCGGTCTCGCCGCCATAGCGATCGACGCTGCGGCGGGGAGCGAGTATCGAGGAGGTGGGCTTGACCGCAAAACGCGCGACGACAGGCTGCCCGGTGGAAATGCCGCCGAGGATGCCGCCGGCATTGTTCGTGAGAAACATCGGCTTGCCCTCGTTGCCCATCCGCATCTCGTCGGCATTCTCTTCGCCGCTGAGTTCGGCGGCGCCGAATCCGGCGCCGATTTCGACACCCTTGACGGCATTGATGCTCATCAACGCCGCCGCGAGATCTCCGTCGAGCTTGCCGTAGATCGGGGCGCCGAGTCCCGGCGGCACGCCTTCGGCGACGATCTCGATCACTGCGCCGATGGAAGAGCCGCGCTTGCGTACGCCGTCGAGATAATCGGCGAAGAAGGCGGCCTTTTCCGCATCCGGCGAGAAGAATGGATTGCGCTCGACCGCCGCCCAATCCCAGCGTCCGCGGTCGATACGGTGCGAGCCGATCTGGACCAACGCACCGCGGACGCTCAAACCCGGCACGATCTTGCGGGCGATCGCGCCGGCAGCGACGCGCATCGCGGTTTCGCGGGCGGATTGCCGACCGCCGCCGCGATAATCGCGCAAGCCGTATTTTATGTCGTAGGTGTAGTCGGCGTGACCGGGGCGATATTTGTCTTTGATGTCGGTGTAATCCTTGGTGCGTTGATCGACGTTGTCGATGGTGAGCGCAATGGGCGTGCCCGTGGTCACTTGTTGACCGCTCGCCTCGTCGACGAAGACCCCGGAGAGTATTTTGACCGCGTCGGGCTCCTGGCGCTGCGTGGTGAAGCGCGATTGGCCGGGGCGCCTCCGATCCAGATAGGGCTGAATGTCGGCCGCACTGAGCGCAATGCGCGGCGGGCAGCCGTCGACCACACAGCCGATCGCCGGCCCATGGCTTTCGCCGAAGGTCGTGACCCTGAACAAATGCCCGAACGTGTTGAATGACATGGCCGGACGATTGGCGCGCTCGACGAGACCGAATGGCGCTGACAATGCGCAGCACGGCGCGTCGGGCTTGGTAGCCCGCGTAATGCATCGGGTCAAATAGACGTCGGGGCGATCCGATTGAGAAAAACGGGCCCGTTCATGTTGCATTCATGTCGCTGAACGAAGATTAATGAAAAGCTGAATATCCGTTAAGCTACGGAAAAATAAAGGTTATTTGCCATTTTTGAGTTGCAGCAAAAGGCATCTTGTGACATCATTGTTCCCGGTAAGGGGGGCGACGGCCCAAGGGACCGAGACAACGCCCACAAAGCTTGAACTCAACCCTGCCGCAGGATCATCACACGAGAAGGAAGCAAATCATGGCCACGAAGAAGAAGAAGAAAAAGAAGATGAGCACACCGCAGTAACTGACGCTTGCGCGGACCTCGCAGTGGGGCCGCGCCGTCAGCTGTGGAATTCGCGAGGCGCCTCGAGCGGTGTTTCGTGACAGCGGCCGGATCAATGTCCGGCCGCTGACGTTTTTGGACGTCAATGCCGGGGCCCGGCGGGCCATCGAGCGGCGAACGCGTAACGCTCGCGACGGCAATGCTCTGAAATCTCAAGTCGAACCCGCGCCCCGCAATAGAGCGCGTCAGTGCTTGCCGTCTTCCTTGCCGACGGCGATGTCGGGCGCGTCCGGATGCTTCATGCCGACGATGTGGTAACCGGCATCGACGTGATGCACTTCGCCGGTGACCCCGCGCGACATGTCAGACAGGAGATAGACACCGGCCTCCCCCACCTCCTCGATCGTCACGTTGCGCCGAAGCGGCGCATTGTACTCGTTCCATCGGAGGATATAGCGGAAGTCGCCGATGCCGGAGGCCGCGAGCGTCTTGATCGGCCCCGACGAGATGGCGTTGACACGAATCCCTTTCACGCCGAGATCGGCGGCGAGATAGCGCACCGAAGCCTCGAGTGCCGATTTGGCAACACCCATCACGTTGTAATGCGGCATCCATTTTTCGGACCCGTAATAGGTGAGCGTGAGCATAGCGCCGCCATTCGGCATCATCTTCTCGGCGCGCTGTGCTATCGCGGTGAGCGAATAGCAACTGACCAGCATTGTCCTTGTGAAATTGTCCTGCGTCGTATCGACGTAACGTCCGTCGAGCTGATCGCGATCCGAGAAAGCGATCGCGTGCACGATGAAATCGATCGTGTCCCAGTTCGAGCGCAGCATCGCGAATGCGGCGTCGATGGTCGGCGGCACGGTGACGTCGCAATCGCCGACCACGATGCCTCCGACCTCCTCGGCGAGCGGTTCGACACGCTTCCTCAGCGCATCGCCCTGAAAGGTGAACGCCAGCTCGGCGCCATGTGCGCGGCATGCCTTGGCGATGCCCCAGGCCAGCGAGCGTTGGTTTGCGACCCCCATGACTAGACCGCGTTTGCCGCGCATGAGGCCCGAGATTTCCGGCATTCCCTGATCCCGCTCGCGTTTTGCGGCCCTTGCCTCCTATGGCATACGGTTGTGGGACCCCACAAGCGCGCGCACCGAACCCGGTGAATCGTCATTTGGAACCGGGCGACGCGCTGTGGCCGGATGAAAAAGGAGCGCTACATGTCCTTGCGCGGATCGTAGGGCTTATCGCTCCGCCATTTCGTCATCAGCGCTTCAAGCTCGGGATCGCTCTCCTGGGGCAGCATGATGCGAACGGTGGCAAGAAGATCACCGCGGCCTTCCTTGGCCGGGAAACCCTTTCCCTTGAGACGGAATGTGCGACCGCTGCTGGTGCCGGGGGGTATCGTGATCTCGACCGGACGGTCGAGCGTGGGCACCCGCGCCTTGGCGCCGAGCACGGCCTCGTAAAGCGTGATCGGCAGGTCAAGACGCACGTCGGCGCCCTCGAGCGTGAAGATCGGATGCGGCGCGATCGAGACGGTGATCAGCACATCGCCCGCGCCACGCGGCCCCGTGACGCCCTGACCCCGAAGCCGAACGTGCTGACCGTTCGTGATTCCCGCCGGAATCTTCACGTCGACGTCCTTGCCGGTCGGCAACCGCAAACGCTGCGTGACCCCGCGCGCCGCTTCCGGCAATGTCACCGACATTTCAGCGTGAACGTCCGCTCCCACGGCGAAGTCTTCGGGCTCGAACGCGGCGCCACCACCGCGGCGCGCGCGCGCGCCACCGGCCCCGCCCATGCTGCCGAAAGCCTCTTTGAGGATGTCCTCGAACCCGCCCGCGGCGCTGCCGCCTCGCCGCGCCGAACGGGTAAAGCCCTCGGGACCGAAGCTGAAGGTCTCGAACTCCGCCTCGGGGCCAAAGCCCCCGGGGCCGCGGCCGGCGGCACTGCCGGCTCCAAAACCTTCGAAGCCGCGAAAACGGGGTTTGCCCTCGGCATCGATCTCGCCGCGGTCAAAAGCCTTGCGCTTATCAACCTCGCCGAGAATCTCGTACGCCGCATTGAGCTCGGCAAAGCGCGTCGCCGCCTTTGGATCACTCTTGTTGGCGTCGGGGTGCAGTTTCTTGGCGAGGCGCCGAAAAGCGCCCTTGATATCGGCCGCACTCGCCTTGCGATCAACGCCCAACACCTCATAGGGATCGCGCATCCCCATGGACTCCGCTTGGTTTTCGGGCCGGCCCCGCCCGCCCACAGTGTAGGATTTATGTGGGAGTTGAGCCGCCGCCCCGCAATGCGATGCCCGAATCGGCGTCGCAATGATAGCCTGATCAGCTGCGCTTGAGGGGCGTAAGGCTCTTGACTTCCCATTTGCCGTGGCTGGTGCGGCAAGCCTCGCCTTGCAGCCAGGCTTCCGATTCGCCACGCACGTAGCTCGCCAGGAAATCACGGCAGGTGAACCCGCCTTCGC
>Ga0209007_1000793_pt1 | contig 10512 bp, 7 predicted proteins | sample JacPinW_OM1H0_O2_FD_187961 | JGI IMG/M metagenome (GOLD analysis project Ga0209007, IMG submission 187961) | Forest soil microbial communities from Algoma, Ontario, Canada - Jack Pine, Ontario site 1_JW_OM1H0_O2 (SPAdes) (version 2) | ecosystem: Environmental > Terrestrial > Soil > Boreal...
GTCTTTCCGTGGTCGATGTGCCCGATCGTCCCCACGTTCAGGTGCGGCTTGCTGCGCTCGAATTTCTCCTTCGACATGTCTCTCTCCGCTCAGTAGCGTTCGTTCGTGAACTTGAATTTCACGCCGTTTACTTCTTACCGCCTTTGCCGTTCTTGTCGCCACCGACGATCTCATCGGAAACGTTCGGAGGCGCCTGCTGATAATGCGAAAAATGCATGGTAAAGCTTCCGCGGCCCTGTGTGCGGCTGCGAATGTCGGTCGCGTAGCCGAACATCTCGGCCAGCGGCACCTGCACGTTGATGATTTCGCTTCCCGAGCGCGATTCGCGCCCCTGCAACTGACCGCGCCGCGAGTTCAGATCCGAAATCACCGGGCCCATGTAATCTTCCGGCACGACCACTTCGACGCGCATGATCGGTTCGAGCAGTTTCGGGCTCGCGCGGCGGCAGGCTTCCTTGAACGCCATCGAGCCGGCGATCTTGAACGCCATTTCCGAGCTGTCCACGTCGTGGTAGCTGCCGTCAATCACCGTCACCGCCAGATCGACCATTTCGTAGCCGGCCAGGACGCCGCTTTCCATGGCTTCTTTCACACCGTTTTCAATCGGAGGTATGAATTCTTTCGGAATCGATCCGCCTACCAGCTTGTCGATGAACAGCAGCCGGTGCTCCTTGTCGAAGCGCCACTTCCCGCCCTTGCCCGCAACTTGCTTGGCCAGCTCATCGAGCTCGTCGGTCGACATTTCATGCATGTCTTCGTGGCCTGCGCTGGGCAGCGGCTGCACGATCAGCTTCACGTGGCCGTACTGCCCTCGTCCGCCGGACTGCTTGATATGTTTGTGCTCCGCCTCGGCAGCCTTCAAAATCGTTTCGCGATAGGCGACCTGCGGACGGCCGACGTTGGCCTGCACGCCGAACTCGCGCATCATGCGGTCGACGATAATTTCCAGGTGCAGTTCGCCCATTCCGGAAATCAGCACCTGGCCCGTGTCGTGGTCCGTGTGCACGCGGAAGGTGGGATCTTCCTGCGCCAGCTTGCCCAGCGCGACGCCCATTTTTTCCTGATCGGCTTTGGTCTTCGGTTCGATTGCGACGGAAATAACGGGGGCGGGGAAATCGATGTTCTCGAGGACGATGGGCTTTTCTTCATCACACAGCGTGTCGCCGGTGGTTACGTTTTTCAGGCCTACACAGGCGGCGATGTCGCCCGCTTCAATCGATTCGATTTCTTCGCGCTTGTTCGCATGCATCCGCAGCAGGCGGCCCATGCGCTCGCGTACTTTTCTCGTTGAATTGAAAACCGACTGCCCGGTCTTCAGCACGCCGGAATAGACGCGGATGTAGGTCACGTGGCCGACGAACGGATCGGTCATGATCTTGAACGCCAGCGCCGAAAACGGCTGATCGTCGGCCGCGCGCCGAAGTTCTGCCTCGTTGCCGTCGAGCGTCGTGCCCTCCACCGGCGGCACATCCATCGGCGACGGCAGATAATCGATCACCGCGTCCAGCAGCGGCTGCACGCCCTTGTTCTTGAACGCTGAACCCGCGATCACCGGTACCAGCTTCAATGCAATCGTCGAACGGCGCAGCGACGCGCGCAGCTCCGCCGGTTCGAGCTTATGTTGCTCGAGATACTTCGTCAGGATGGCGTCGTCGTGCTCGGCAATGAACTCGACCACTTTTTCGCGATGCTCTTTGTAGAATTCCGGGCTCAGCGCCGTGGCCTTCACCGCGGTTTCCAGCGCCGGCCGCGTCTTCAGATACTCCGCATCCCAAAGTTTTTCCAGCGGGAGCACTTCGTACTCCGCGCCCAGAGCTTCGTCCTTCCATACGATGGCGCGCTCTTCGATGAAATCGATCACTCCGATGAAATTATCTTCACGGCCGATGGGAAAGGTGATGGGAACGGGGTGAGCGGAAAGTCTCTGGCGCATCGAGCGGATCGAGTGGTCGAAATCGGCACCGATGCGGTCCATCTTGTTGATGAACGCGATGCGCGGCACACGATACTTGTCCGCCTGCCGCCAGACCGTCTCCGACTGCGGCTGCACGCCCGCCACCGCGTCAAACACCGCCACCGCGCCGTCCAGCACCCGCAAAGACCGCTCCACTTCCACCGTGAAATCCACGTGGCCCGGCGTATCGATAATGTTGATGCGGTAATTCTTGTCGAACCGCTTCCACGAAGTCGTCGTCGCCGCGGACGTAATCGTAATGCCGCGCTCGCGCTCCTGCTCCATCCAGTCCATCACGGTCGTGCCTTCGTGCACTTCGCCGATCTTGTAAGTCACACCCGTGTAGAAAAGGATGCGCTCGGTGCAGGTCGTCTTCCCCGCATCGATGTGCGCCATGATCCCGATGTTGCGGATCTGATCGAGTTGTACTTGGCGTGCCATGATCCGATTCGTCTCTTATCCGTTCCCTACCACCGGTAATGCGCGAAAGCCTTGTTCGCTTCTGCCATGCGGTGCACGTCTTCCTTCTTCTTCACCGCTCCGCCGCGTCCGTTTGCGGCGTCCACAATTTCTTCCGCCAGCTTTTCCGTCATGGTCTTGCCCGAGCGTGTCCGCGAATACAGCACCAGCCAGTGAATCGCCAGCGATTGCCGCCGGAAGGGATTCACTTCCACCGGAACCTGGTAGTTCGCACCGCCGACGCGCCGCGACTTCACTTCCAGTGTCGGCTTGCAGTTCTCGATCGCCTTCTTGAAAAGTTTGAACGCGTCGTCGTTGGTCTTCCTCGCGACCTGATCCATCGCGTCGTAAAAGATCGTCTGCGCCGTCGACCGCTTCCCGTCGTACATCATGCTCGAGATGAACTTCTGCACCAGGTCGCTGTCAAAAACCGGATCGCCCGGAATCTTGCGCCGAAGAACCCAACCTTTGCGTGGCATCTATTCCTTCTCCCGCTTACTTCGCTGCGGCTTTGGGCCGCTTCGCGCCATATTTCGAGCGCGCCTGCTTGCGATTTTCCACTCCCGCGGCGTCCAGCGTTCCGCGAATCACGTGGTAGCGCACGCCCGGCAGATCCTTCACGCGGCCACCGCGCACCAGCACGATCGAGTGCTCTTGAAGATTGTGGCCGATGCCGGGAATGTAGGTCGTCACTTCCGCGCTGTTCGTCAGCCGCGCGCGCGCCACTTTTCGCAGCGCGGAATTCGGCTTCTTCGGCGTCTGCGTGTAGACGCGAACGCACACGCCGCGCTTTTCCGGACAGCCTTCCAGCGCCGGAGATTTCGTCTTCGTCCGAATTTGCTCGCGCCCGTGGCGCACCAACTGTGAAAACGTCGGCACTCTGCCCTCTCGATTTTTAGCGATTGTTTACGATACGCGACATATCGCCCGAAGCGTCGCGCCGTCCATTTTTCCGCGCAGCCCAAACCATCCCGCGCAGAGTTCTGCGGGTGCATGAACAGAAAAGGTCGCCAAACCTGAAGGAGCTACCAGGTACTCCGCTACGACGCTTCACCCCGAGGAGTGAACTGCATCTTCTATTACTGCGGAGAGGCTCGCACGGCTTTGCGGGGCTGGCGCCCCATTTCGGCCGCTCTTCACTTGCCCCGATCCGTCCTTCTTTGTTCCGGGGCCGGAAGACTTCCCTTTCACCACCATGCCCGAAGGCATCGATACAACCGCAAGAGTATAGGCACAACAGCAAAACTTGTCAACCCGATACCTCTGTGGAAATTGGAGCGCAAAGCCTTTCACCCCTAAGACATCCTGCCTATTGAGAAAGCCGACAAATCCAAACCGTGGCGCTTCAGCCTACCGCGAAATGGAATGCTCGAAAGCTGCGCAGAACTTGAAGGCCACCTCGCCAGGCTCGATTTTCCTTCGGACTTGCTGTGCCCACCGTCGCCGAGTATTCTTCGTAACTACAACAAAAACAAACTGTTACAAATAAACCCGTCTTCATCTTGATGGTTCTAGTACCATAGAGTCAATTATCCCCTCCGCCTTGCCGCTCAGCCCCTAGTTGCCAACCTCTCAACTCCGTCCCCATCCTCGCTTTACCGTCGATCGCATCCAACCTACACTTCCCCGGTGCTGGCCTTCGCCCCGGAGAAAAAATGACTCGTTTTCTGGCCGTTCTGCTATGGGTGCTGAGCGTTCCCGAGGCTTCGCTCGCTCAAACCCAAGTTTCCAGCAAACCTCCAACGCCGAACCGCGGAGCACGCGCCCATGCTGCGGGGCAAACAGATTCTCCCGATTCTTCCAAGGAACCGTTCGTCATCGAAAGCTACGACACCCACGTGCGATTTGAAAGCGATGGCCGGGCCGAGCAGACACTTACGGTCGAAGCCCTCGTGCAAAGTGATGTCGGCGCACAGCAGTTGCACGAGCTGGCCTTCCGTTACGTTTCGCCGAATCAGAAGATCCAGATCTATTTTGTGCGCGTCCGAAAAGCCGATCATTCCGTCGTGAACGGATCGCTCGGCGACGTCAAAGACGTGCAGCCTATTCCTGAATCCGCCTTTTCCAATCTCAAGGAAGAACACATCGCCGTGCCGCCGCTTTCCGTTGGCGACACGCTCGAGTACGAGATCGGAACGCGCATCGTCACTCCGTTTGCTCCCGGAGAATTTTGGTTCGTGCATAATTTCGTCAGCGGTCCCCTGGTTCGACGCGAAGCTCTCGAGATCAACCTTCCCGCTGAACGCAAGGTGGTCTTGAAATCCACCCCCTTGGCGCCATTCAGGACCTGGACGCAGAACGGCCGCACCCTGTATCTCTGGGAACGCACGAACGCCGCCGCGTCGAGCGCTTCATCGAAGGATCGAGCCGAGCAGGAGAAGGCCAAAGCTCCTGACGTGCAGCTGACCAGTTTTTCCGATTGGAACGCGCTCGCCGCGTGGTACGCCAGGATCCAACAAGGCCGCTCTGAGCCGACCGCGGACATTCGCGCGAAGGTCGACGAACTAACGCAGGATAAATCCGATCCGCTGAAAAAAATGCAGGCGCTCTACGACTTTGTCTCGACCAGCATCCGGACGATCGATATCCCGATCGGCCAGGCAGGCTGGCAGCCACACTCTGCGAGCGAAGTGCTCGCTAACAAATATGGCGACTCCGCCGACAAGAATGTTTTGCTCGCGGCGATGCTCCAGGCCGTAGGCAGCGCCCCCGACACGGCTCTGATGCCGTTCTCGCGTGCGATCGACAGATCCGTTCCGTCCCCTGCGCAACTCGAGCACGCCATCACCGCGATCCCGCGCGCGGGCGAAACCATCTGGATGGATGCAACCACGGAGGTCGCGCCCTTCGGAATGCTCGCATCGCCATTGCGAGACAAATCCGCGCTGTTGATCAGCACAGTCGGCGCCGGCAAATTTGCGCAAACGCCGGCCGATCCGCCGTTCGCTTCTTCGCAACAGGTCGATATTGACGGGCGCGTCAGCGATCTCGGCAAGCTCACCGCGACCGCGCGCTACAAAATGCGCGGCGACACCGAGCTGGTGCTTCGCCTTGCGTTTCACCGCACGCCCGAGGCGCAGTGGCACGATCTCGCGCAAACGATTCTGTCGCTCGACGGGATTCACGGCGAAGTGACCGGCGTGAAACCCGGCGATCCGACAGCCAGCCGCGAGCCATTCGAGCTCCAAATCGACTTCCAGCAAGCCAATTTTCTCGACTGGGCCGCCAAACGCGCTGCCGCGCCGCTCCCGCTCCTCGCCATCGGCCTGCCCGATCCCCCGGCCGACGCCGCCAAACCAATCGAAATCGGCAGCCCGCTGAACGTGGACGTGAAGCTGAAGCTTGTGCTCCCCGCGAACTTCACCGCTCAACCGCCCGTCGGCTCGTCGGTCGCGCGCGATTACGCCGCATTCCAATCCAGCTACAGCTTTGCCGATGGCGTCATCAACGCTCAACGTTCGCTCGATTTTAGAATGCGCCGCGTGACGGCCGATCGAGTCGACGACTATCGCGCCTTCTCCCGCACCGTCGCCGCGGACGAGAATCGCGACGTTGTGCTCACGAACACTTCCACCAGGGATCCCGCGATCCCTTCCACCGCAACCGCCGACGATCTTTACGAGGCAGGTCTGGCCGCGCTGAACGCCGGAAACGCCGCTTCCGCAGCGCCTTTGCTCAATCGCACCGTCGAGCTCGATCCCCAGCACAAGCAGGGCTGGAACGAAGCCGGTCTGGCGGAACTGCGCCTGGGCAAACTGGACGAGGCCGCCGCGGCTTTCCGCAAACAGCTCGCGCTCGATCCCGCCGACGAGCACGCCCACGAATATCTGGGTCTCGCGCTCCAGCGGCAGAACAAACTGGACCAAGCCGCCGACGCATATCGGAAGCAGGTCGAGCTCAACCCGCTAGACGCCGCTGCGCACGCCGCGCTCGGCGAACTTTTGCTCGATCAGCGCGACGATGCGCACGCCGCGCCTGAGCTCGACAAAGCGGCAATCCTCACGCCGGACAACGCGCCGCTTCGCGTCAGCCTCGGCCGCGCGTATCTAAACATCGGCGACGAACCGAAGGCCCTCGCCGCCTTCGAAAAAGCCGCCTCGCTTTCTCCCACCGCGCCGGTGTGGAACGACATCGCCTTCAATCTTGCCGACAGCAAGGTCGATCTCGACAAAGCGCAGCACTACGCCGAGTCGGCAATTCAAACGACGGGCGCAAGCCTGGGAAGCGTCGATATCCAGCGCGTCACCGCAGCGCAGATGCGCGAGGTCGAAAACCTCGCCGCCTATTGGGACACGTTCGGATGGATTTATTTTCAGAAGGGCGATCTCCTATCCGCCGACAAATACATTCACGCGGCATGGACGCTCGACCAGAACGGCGAAATCGGCGATCACCTCGGCCAGATTTACGAAAAACGCGGCGACAAAGACCTTGCGATCAAGACGTACGCGCTCGCGCTGGCCGCTCCGGACGCCATTCCGGACACGCGGGCCCGGCTGACGCTTCTGCTCGGCTCCAATTCCGGAATCGACGGTCTCGTCGCCAAAGCCAACCTCGAGCTCGCCGCGCTTCGGACGGTTCCCGCGGGCAAATTATTCGATGGCAACGCGCACGCGGACTTTCTGATCGCACTATCGCCGGGCGACAAATCCGCGCGTGCGGACGCAGTCCGATTTATTTCCGGCATGGAAGAACTGCGAAGCGCTGCCGGGAAACTGAAGCTCCTGAATTACGGCGAGATGTTCCCCGACCCTTCCTCCACCAGACTGATTCGCCGGGCAAGGCTGTCGTGCGTTGGGGAAGCCGGAAAAGCGTGCGTCTTGGAACTCTTCCCGGCGTCCGAGGCCCAAGCGCAGTAGCCCGGGGGCTCCGCACGGCGTAGCGCTTCAAACTTCGGCGCTCATCAGTCGACCCAGGCGTCCGACCACTTTCAGCTTGTCCGAACGGCCCGCAAAATACCGCGCGTTGATTTCGTCCGTGCCGAGATCTTCGATCCCGTGAAATCCCACGCCCTGCAGCCGCGCCGCCAGCACGGGCGGATCGAAGAACGTGCGAAATGGTTCGCCGGCCGCGGCGACGCGCCGCATCATCATGCGCATCGCGGCGCGGCCCAGAAAACTCAGAGTCTCGATCGGAACCGCGTAGTCGAATGCGACTCCTCCGCCCGGCTTCGTCCCGGCGATCAAGCGAAAGGTCGATTCGACGGCTTCGTCGGTGACGTACATGGTCACACCGAGCCAGGAAAAAAATGTCGGCTTCGCCGAATCGTATCCTGCGAGGCGCAATCCCTCGGCCAGCGTCTGGTGCTCGAAATCGACCGGCACATACGTCACCGAACTTGGAATCGCAATTCGCGCTTCCTGCAAATTCCGGCGCTTCCATTCCTGCGTGGCGGGATAATCCACTTCGAAAACGCGCAGCGCCGATTCCCCGTGGGGATTCCGGTAGGCGAACGTATCGAGACCCGCACCCAGAATCACGTATTGCGTGGCGCCGCGCGCGATCGATCGCGCCAGCGCGTCCTCCGCATAGCGGCTACGAGCTACCATGAACGCGCGAATGCTCAGGCCGTACTTTCCGAATGCACCCGGATTTTCCGCTCGCAGCTTCTGCGCCGCGCGCGGCCCAAGGATCGGCATGGCGATGGGATCGTCCAGAACTTTGGGGCGGTCGAAAATCTGATGAGCGGCGCGCCGCATGGCCACGCGCAGAGCGGTTCGGCTGGGACGCGCTTCAATCATTCGGTGAACGGGCTACTGCGGAGGAATTCGCGGCCTAGCAGCCATCCCAAACGCCGCGACCGAGCTTTATTTGAGCTCGAGAACTTCCCGTTCCTTCGCCGCGGAAAGGTCCTCGATCTTTTTCGTTTCGGAGTGCGTGAGTTTTTCGAGTTCGTCGAGCGAGCGCTTCTTGTCGTCTTCGCTGATCTTCTTGTCTTTTTCGAGCTTTTCGACCGCTTCCTTGATCTCGCGGCGGACGTTGCGCACCGCGGTGCGGTGATTTTCGAGCACTTTGTGCATGTGCTTCACCAGGTCTTTGCGGCGGTCTTCCGTGAGAGCGGGAATCGGTACGCGCACCACTTTTCCGTCGTTGGTCGGATTCAAGCCGAGGTCGGCCATGCGAATTGCCTTGTCGATCATCGCTACGGCGCTCTGATCCCACGGTGCGATCACGATCGTCATCGGGTCGGGCACGTTCATCGTGCCGAGCTGATTGATGGGCATCGGAGTGCCGTGATAATCCACGCGCACACTATCGAGCACCGCGATATTCGCGCGCCCGGTGCGCACCGTCGCCAGTTCCTTGCGAAAATCCTCCACTGCCTTTTCCATGCCGATTTTCGCCTGCGCCAGAGCGTCCTTGCTCGATCCAATGTTGCTCATCGAAACGCCGTCCTCCGCATCGCCGAAATTTAAGCCGCGGTCACTGTTGAGCCCACCCGCTCGCCCACCACCACGCGCCGCAAATTTCCCGGCACGTTCATGTTGAAGACGACGATGGGCATTTTGTTGTCCATGCAGAGCGAGATAGCCGTCGAATCCATCACGGATAAGCCTTTTTGCAGCACGTCGAGATACGTGATGTGCTGGAACATCTTCGCCGTCTTCACTTTTTCGGGATCGGCGTCGTAAATTCCGTCCACGCGCGTAGCCTTCAGGATCACCTGCGCTTTGATTTCCATTGCTCGCAGCGCCGCGGCAGTGTCCGTAGAAAAATAGGGATTGCCCGTGCCACCGGCGAAGATCACTACGCGGTGCTTTTCCAAATGCCGCGCGGCGCGGCGCCGGATAAACGGCTCGGCCACTTCGTGCATCTCGATCGCGCTCATCAGGCGCGTCTGGCAGCCGATTTTTTCGAGCGCGTCCTGCATCGCCAGGCCGTTGAGCACGGTCGCGAGCATGCCCATGTAATCGCCGGTCGCGCGATCGATGGTCAGCCCGTGCTGCCGCGCGCCGCGAAAAATGTTGCCGCCGCCGACGATCAGCGCCACTTCCACGCCGAGGTCGTGAACTGTTTTGACCTCTTGCGCGATGCCCTGGATCGTTTCGGCGTGAATTCCAAAGTCATCCGGACCAGACAGCGATTCACCGGAAAGCTTTACGACAATGCGACTGTAAACAGGTACTGCTGCGCGAGGCTTTGCATTGTGTATCTTCCGAGATTTCTTCATCGTGTCCTGGTGGGCGCCGTCCCCGCGGGCATTCTAGCAGAGATTCGGCGGACGTGGCTGGCGTCGTGCGTCAAATGGAGATAGAAAAAAGGGGCGCAGCCCATCTCACGCCAGGGCAGCGCCCCTGCAAACACAAAAGAGGGGAAGGCTAGACCTTCGAGACTGGCTCGGGCGCGCCGGAATCCTCCGACGCGGCGGTCGGCGACGATGTCGCGTCGGTTTCGCCGACCTTGAAACGGGCGAAGCGGCGAATGGCGATGTTCTCGCCGACTTTGGCGATGGCCTGGTCGACCATCTCTTTCACCGTGGTTCCTTCGTCCTTGATGAAGTGCTGCTCGTAGAGGCAATTTTCTTCGTAGAATTTTTCCATCTTGCCCGCAACGATCTTGTCGATCACTTGTTGCGGCTTGCCCGTGGCCTTGGCCTGGTCGCGGTAGATCTCGCGTTCGCGATCGAGCGTTTCCTGGGTCACGTCTTCGCGCCGCAGAAACCGAGGATCGAGCGCAGCGATGTGCATGGCTACGTCGTGGGACAAGCGCTGAAAATCATCCGTGCGCGCGACGAAATCGCTCTCGCAATTGATTTCAACGAGCACGCCAATCTTTCCGCCCGCGTGGATGTAGCAGGAAACCAGTCCTTCGGACGTGGAACGCTGGGCCTTCTTCGCCGCGGCGGCCTGGCCCTTTTTACGCAAAACGTCGATGGCCTTCTGGATGTCTCCGCCGGATTCGATCAATGCCGCGCGGCAATCGGAAAAGCCCGCTCCGGTCTTGTCGCGCAGCTCCTTCACAAGCTGTGCGGATGGTCCACTGCCCTTGCCATCAGATGGTGTCGCCATGACTGAGCTCGGTTCCTTTTCGTTGGATTTCGAGGATCCCCGTTGTGCCGGAATCCGGCGCATGCGCTGCGGCGCATTGTTGTCGTCGCT
>Ga0209007_1000794_pt1 | contig 10496 bp, 6 predicted proteins | sample JacPinW_OM1H0_O2_FD_187961 | JGI IMG/M metagenome (GOLD analysis project Ga0209007, IMG submission 187961) | Forest soil microbial communities from Algoma, Ontario, Canada - Jack Pine, Ontario site 1_JW_OM1H0_O2 (SPAdes) (version 2) | ecosystem: Environmental > Terrestrial > Soil > Boreal...
GCGGTCCGACATCCCGCTCAACAACACTGTTCCAATGAACATGCCGGCAAAACCGGACGCGATGAAGCTAGCGAAACCAGTCCAGTCAAATAGCCCACTTGTCGTAGCGCTAAATATGCCTGCCTTGATTAGACCTAGCGAGATGTACGCCGTCATGAAGAGGTCGAAGAATTCGAACCAGCCTCCAACCGAAATACATGCGATCAACCCACGGAAGTAACGCGTGGGCGGCAGTCGATCGAGCCGCGCGGATACTGTGGTCGGTCTCGTTAAGAGTGCATCCGTCGGGGTTGCCACCTTAAGCCATCTTCTGGCGATGTCTCTGTATCGTCGATTTGGAAGCGTGATCGTCAGTCATGGTCGATCGTTGCTCAACCGGACAAGCATACAGTTTTATCACTTCGCTGACACATCAAACCTTGTCAGCACGTCATGCCGACCGAGTTGGTAGAGATTTCCACCCAAATATAAATGCTGGTACAGAAAACCTGGCGCACACGTATGCACAATTGAGTGGAGGAATATCCCCGACAAGAGTGTCTTAGCAGACAACGTCTGGGGCCGCGCCAGCTTGGTCAATCACGCAGTTCATTTTTCAACCGTGCAATCTGGGCCGAGCGGAATCCGCCTGAGAGGTTCTTTCAATCCCCAGCAGCATTTCTGAAAAGGCTGCAAGATTCCTCGTGTAGACCTCAGCTGCGCTCGGACGAGTTTGCATCGAAAGAACTTTTCGCGCACGGTGCGTAGGTTTCGGTCACGCGTCCATTTGTTGACGGGGCGCACTGCGCGCGGGGGCGCTGAGGTGGAGCACTGCTATTGACATTCTGTAGGAGCGCGCGTTATTCCTATAGACGGGCGATAGGAGGGCACGTGGGAGAGCATTCGACCAATCTTCTACAAGGCACGGAGTGTGGAACCGACAGGACTTTCTTCAGTGCAGTTTCAAATTGTTCGTATTCGGATTGATCGCTGCTGCTTCCCGGGAAGAGCGTATGCCCGTCATGACTCCCTCAATTTAACACGAGGGAAGAAATGGCGGGAGTGTGTCATTCCAAATATCCCTTAAGTCTCCAGACTATAGTGTCGACCATTTCGACAAGCTCATTGAGCGCCGGAAGCAACGCTTGAGCCCCTCCAACCTTCGTCTCGCGGATCGTTTCATGAACTCCCAACTGGAAGTCCTTTTCCCCATCCGCACCGAGCCGGCGAGGTTAGGGTTGTCAGTCTTGACGTGATAAACGACAGGAAACCGATCAGCAGTGAACACAAACTCAGGTCCGAAAGTGAAGAGAGTTCTGTGCTTGTCGATGTTGTTAAGTGCGTGAAGACGCCAGAGCAGGACAGAGAATTCTCCGTCCCCGTCTCCGTACGGTTTGAGACCGTCGATAGCTTCTACAGCAAGAGGATTGATTCCCTTTATTTTTCCAGCCGTATCGGTTTTGTACTTGGAGATAGTCTCCGAGATGGGAAGCTCGATTTTCTTGAGTTCCCTGTCAGTGAGGCTCGGAGTGTAAACCAAGGCCATTTGTTATGCGAGGTGGTCCAGTCCAGCCCTGAGATTGTGAATGACATCTCCGGCCATGCACACACCGTCGAAACTAATAGTGGGAACCGTTGGAAAGTCATCCCAAGGAATGCCAATGGGATGTGGCGGGACACTCGTCTTCTCATCGGGGGTGAGTATTGCCGTTTGTTTTGCGGCAAGAGTCTCGCGGGAGAGGCTACGCAGATGCTTTTTGGCCATTCGGTCTTTACCCGAATTAGCACGAAGCGGTCTATTGCTGTGAGTCCCGGCACTTCAACAACTTAGCAACCTGTGGTTAGCCAAGCCTCCGTGGGATATTTGACCAAGTGTGAGCCCCAACTCAAAGGGCATGTTGAAACGAGGAGTCGCTGGTGGATGGCGGTCGAGCTGAATTTTTGAGAGATCGTGTATCGAATAGCGACACGAACGAATGAGCGATTGTATTCGGTCTGGGCGACGTGTATTGCCTGGAATCTTAAGCGTTGGCCCGTGGGATCAAGCGAAGGGCGGTAGCACCGACGACATATGCCAGAAAGAAGCTCTGAAACGAGGGGTCGTATGAAAGGTTCAGAAAGACGGATTTTTGCCTAGCGTTTTCGCGCCTTCTTGGCAACGATTCTCGCGCCATTGAAGGAAAGGTGACATTTAGCGAAGAAAATCAACCACAAAAATCGTAATTTTCATCAATAAATATCGCGATTGTCGTGCACGCTATTTCCAGCCCTGAGTTGTCGAACTGCGACAATCGCGACTCGTGCATTGTCAATTATCATAAAATCTTAATCATCGTGAGGGTCTGATCCGCTATACGATGTGCTCTCAAATCATGCTGTGCCAATCAAGAAACATACTATGGAAACCTCTTCATCGGAAACGCTGCAGCCAATCATAAATCTAGCCAAAGCGCGCGAGGTTTTGATCATGGACGCGCAAACCCACATGCCCAAGGGCGCAAGAGCGCAACGCGATAAAATGATCGCTACGCTGGAGTGCGTTATCGGTGACGCGCTTGCGGCAACGGCTGAGCGTTTGCCTGAAACTTCAGCGGTACTAGACCCGGTGCGCCAACGCGCCTGGGAATATGTCGCGCAAAAGCTGGCGCAAGGATCGACGCCCCTTCCTGATGCCCATTCGGCTTATGAGAATCTGAAACGCGCTTTTGACCGACGCAGCAATTTATCCCAAACTTCTGAACTCCTAAGCTGGGTACAACAAACGCAGGCCCCATCTGATGCATTCAATGCCGTCCTCGAAGATGGAATGGCCGCCGTCGCCGTCTTCATGCACCGCGCGCTGGCGCAGCCCAAGGTCAGGCGCTGGATTGAGGACGTTCGCGCCGATCGCGACAACCTTGAGGATATCGGGCAGCGTAATTTTTCGCTGATGGACCGCCAATGGATGGAATCCGCAGGCCTTGACGAAAAACTCGTTGAAGACCTGAGCCGCGCCAGATCCGCTGGGTTCACCGCTTGGCAGAAGGCGAAGCCAGATAGCGATTTTAACGCCTGGCTCCCATACTTTGAGAAAGTTGTCGAGTTGACACGCCAAAAAAGTGAGATATTAGGCAAGGAATTTGGAACATCTCCCTACCAGGCGTCCTTGGAGAGCTTCAACCCCAAACTGAGCAATGAGACCGTCAATCAGATTTTTGGCGAGTTGCGCACCAAGCTTCCAGGTTTGATCAAGCGCATTACTGACCACCAGCTTGCCCAAGAGCCGCCGCTGCCCTTGCCGCCGATACCGGCGGATGTTCAGCGCCGCCTCGGTAAGCTGATTATGAACAAACTAGGGTTGGAGAATCGTTATGCCAGGCTTGACGAAAGTATGCACCCTTTCTCCTCCGGCCAATGGGACGACGTGCGCGTCACGACGCACTATAAGGAAAAAGATGCCATAGACGGTCTGCTGTCGATCGTTCATGAGGTCGGTCACGCTCTCTACTCCCAAAGCTTGCCGAAGGAAAGCATGGGGCAGCCGATCGGCGAGGCGCAGAGCATGTGGGTGCATGAGACGCAGTCGATTTTCTGGGAACGCCAGGTGGCGGCTACTAAGGCGTTCATGGAATTCCTTGCGCCTATCCTCAAGGAGGAATTAGGCGTCGATGGGCCGGAATGGAATCCGGAAAACCTGCATAAGCTCATCACGCGTGTGCAACCCAGCCTCATTCGCACCGAAGCTGACGCCGTCACCTACCCCGCTCACGTAATTTTGCGGCATGACCTGGAGCAAAAGCTTATCGACGGCTCGCTTGCGCCAAAGGATGTCCCCGCAGTCTGGGCTAAAGGCATGAAGGAGTTGCTTGGCATCGATGTACCCGATCACGCGCACGGTTGCATGCAGGACGTACATTGGCCAGAAGGTCTTATTGGTTATTTTCCGGCATACACTTTCGGCGCATTGGGCGCGGCGCGATTAATGGAAAAGGCCAAGCAGGATATTCCCAAAATGGACGAGCTGATCAGGAAAGGCGAGTTCAAGCCTATCCGTGAGTGGCTGACCGATAAAATCCATCGGCATGGCTCTTATTATAGTGGTGAAAAATTGATCGAAAACGCGACCGGCAAGAAGCTTTCCGCAAAACCCTGGCTCGATCATGTAGAGTGCGAATCTCTTCATTAGAATGTTCTCCTGTTCTCCTAGCCTCGTGTGGAGCAATCATTGCGTGGCATTGACTTTCCACCCCTCAATCGCTTGGTCGGCAACGGCCGCGTGCGTTGCGAGAACGTCACTCCAGTACTCCAGTAGCTCCAGAACAGCCACAACTGCAACAACAGTGCGGGTGCGAGAAAAGGAAGGACCAATTCGATTTTCGGGTTGTCCCAATAGCCGAGAATTCCCATGCTGCCGCTGGTTGCGGCAAGGGCAGCAATGGTCAGCGTTAGAACACGATAGACGCCGAACCCGCCGGGAGGGCAGAAAGGCCCACCACAGCAGAATGAGCGTCACACCGCACGCCGCCCACCGCCCACTTGGTTAAGGAACAATGGCGCATCAAGGCGATACGATGCGGCGCGGTAATAACGACGCGGGAATTTATTAGCCTTGCGGCCCCGCACTTAATAAAGTAGCGGTGTTTAGGAAATGGACGCGCTGAAGAGTGGATGATGGGAAAGAACGGCAGCCGTGATTTGCGTTTCGACCCGTGAAGCGATAGTCAAGGGACGTTTGCGGCGTCATCTTAAGACTCTGGGTTTTCACAAAACCGACGAGGGCGTATTTGCCCCGCCCGGGCCCATAACCTTATTTTATGGGTCGTAATCCATCATCACCGAGATGGTTTACATTCGTTAACTACGCTGGCGCGGATCAGGCATATGGCAGCGGCTGACATCCGGCCCTATTAAAGATGACGGACAACTCCGCAGTATGGAACCTACAACGATACCCGACGAAACAAAACGCCCTCCGATATGGACCGGCATCTTACTGCTCTTCGGATGCTTTGTCGCATTGTGCGCGCTGTTTTCGCTGATCGTAACGGCGGGCGTAGCCTGGCAGGAATACCGCGAGACGCACTGGCCCGAAGCGACTGCAACCATTCGGCAATGCCGCGTCGAGAGAACGAGCCGCCGTTCGGGTTCCAACATCATTTATTGCCGGATCGGCTACCTAGTCGGCAATGAAACGGTCATGTCATCCGTTAATTCGGCGAGCTGGCCCGCGCCGGAAAAGATGATCTGGGAATCTCATCCGGGACAGGCGCAAGAAATGTTTGACACAATGCAGGGTTGGGTGGAGGCGCATCCACCGGGAACGACAATCGCTGTGCGTTACGATCCCGCAAGCCATGCCAAAGCGGCCCTGGTCACGATCGACATGCCGCTAGGCGGTCCACGGACACCGGGAAACGTGCGAACCACCGAAGGTGCTGCCGCGCTCAGCGCCGCTTTGCTAATAATCGCTATCCTCGCGCGGCGAGCACGCTAGGCGAAGTGACCGGTGTGACGAATGCTTTCCCACCAGCGCACGAAGTGCAGCAGATTGTGAGCGTAGGTTCGCAGAGTCGTGTTCGCTCAGAAATCTGAGAGGCCCTATTCTGCCGCATGCTGACGAGATTCGACCCGTTCTGAGCATAGAACTATCACGTTCTTGTGACGGGGCGTAAACTGGCGGCAACAAGGGGGGACGTCTCATGGAATCGTCAGGTAGTCGGCGGACTCAGCAATTCGAGTTGCCTGAACGCGAGGAAATAAAGGAGAGAGCAAATGGGCACCAACGCTCGACGGAATTTTGTTAGGAAGATCGCCGCGATAGCGGCCTACGTAACCGGTACAAAACTCTTTGCACAGCAAGCTCCCGCTGCTAGCCCATCCGCCTCCGCGCCACCTTCCAACACCGACAAGGACACTCCTCGTCGCAACGCCGGCGAACATCACATACACGATGGGCTCTACTACATCTCGGGCACTGGCTCCAACGACGGCTATCCGAAGGAAGATCATGTGCTGGTCACTGATCCATTCGAGAAACACGTGACTCGCACCATGGACGCCCTTAAGAGGTCGGTCGAGCGCGCTGGCAGCGACATGGATAACATCCTCCATCTCCAGGTCTTTCTTTGCCTGCCACTGGCGGAAGGGATCTTGACGCCAACCGGCAAGGCCCGGTTCGATGCCCACAAGGCGCAATACGAGGCGTTGAACAAGATCTACGGGACTTATTTTTCAGCCGGCAAGACTCCGTCCCGCGCTTGCATGGCGGTCGAATGGATTCCTGGGGATTCCCTGATTGAGATCGTCGGCAGCGCAAAAGTTGTGAATCCGCCTACTCCGGCTGCGGACAAGTAAGGTGCAGGGTCGGCCGAAAGGAGGTTGGCAATGAAGTTTGGTTGGAGCCGCCGTTCATTTCTCGCCGCGATGGGAGCGGCCAGCAGCCTGTTCGCTCCTTGCGGACTGAGAGCTGCCGGCATCTTCGGAAAGAAGCGCAAGCTGGCGACCAACGAAAGTCTTGATGGCGCTCCGATTGTCCCCATCACGACGGGCCTCGGTTCCACCGCAAACATTTATGCCGAACTTGGCGTGACGCCTCTAATCAATATCAACGGAACCGTCACCGTCATTGGCGGATCGGTCATGCGCCCTGAGGTCATGGAGTTGATGCGGCGGGGGAATGAGCACTTTGTCCTGATCGACGAACTCGAGATCGCTGCTGGAAAGTTCATCGCGAACCTTTGTAAGTCTCCGGCTGGTTACACTGGACTGGTGACGGCGGGAGCAGCTGCGGCCCTGGTTGTCGGTTACGCCGGCATGATGAGCGAAGACTTCGAACCTCGCATGCGCGCCATTCCCGATGTTAGCGATTTCCCGAGAAATGAGGTCATCATTCAGAAAAGTCACCGCTACCCGTTTGACCACCAAATCCGGCAGACGGGCGCAAAGCTGGTAGAGATCGAGACGCGCGAGGAGATGATTGCTGCCATCAACCCAAAAACGGTAGCGATTCACTTCACAAATATTCTGTCCGACAAAGGCAAAGTGAGCGGGCCTGAAACCGTCGCCATTGCCAAGGAGCACAACCTTTATACCTTTAACGATGCGGCGGCGGATGCGCCGCCCGTGGAAAGGCTCTGGGAGTACCCGGCCCTTGGCTTTGACATGGTGGCTTTCAGCGGTGGCAAGGATATCCGCGGGCCCCAGGCGGCTGGAATCCTGATCGGTAGGGAAGATTTAATGCACTATGCTTTGCTGAACATGAGCCCCCAGGAAGACCGGATCGGTCGATGCTGCAAGGTTGGCAAGGAGACCATTTTCGGCATGCTCAAGGCACTCGAACTTTTCGTCAATCAGAACTACGACGCCACCCTTCGCGTGTATGACGAGCGTGCCCGGGTCATCACTGACGCTATTGAGATGTTCGGAGTAACGGCGCTGCCCCGGCAGTACAACCCACAGGCGCTCGGAAACGTGACTCCACGGTATAGCTGGAAAATCGATCGGTCGAAGCTCGATATCAGCGGTCAAGAGGTTATGCAGAAATTGGCCGACACTCGGCCCCTTGGGATCGGTAGCATGGGCGCCGGAGCAAGCGGCATGCGTGGCCGGCATCCGGATGGGGGCTCCGCTGACACACACCCCGACCATCATGGCCCTCCGCGCGATCCGGATAGCTTCGGTTTTGCGGTCTGGCAGCTCAAAGACGGCGAGGATAAACTGATCGCTGACCGTCTGGTTGAGATCTTCCGCGCAGCGTCGAGGGCTTAGTTAGTCTTTCGAGGGAAGGACGGCACCGGCATCTCGTTCGGGTTCGGCGTGGTCATGACTTACTCCATCGCTTGCTGGACACCAGGCCTCGTCCTTCTTGGATGCTGGCCAGTTTGTCGCAACCTACGGATGGATAACTCTCCCTGCTCCCATTCGCCCATACGATTTCTAAATCGGCCGAGACGATGGGTTCGGAAGCACCAGCAACCGTTATGGGTGCGGCGCGTCTTTCAACTCCGGGGCAATCTCGTAGGCTTTGTTGAACTCTGCGCGCGATTCTGCTTCATTTCCTTCCTGTTGTAGCGCCAACGCCAGATTGTAGTGTGCTTCCGCGTACCGCGGCTTAAGACGCACCGCATCAACAAACTCCTTCTGCGCCGCGCGAACGTTGCCAGCCTGCAGCAGCACTAATCCGAGATTGTTGTGACCCTCCGCGAAGTTCGGATCGCGTTGCACGAGCTCACGGAATACATTTGCAGCGCTGGTGATGTCATTTTTCTGGCTGAGCGCTAATCCCAGCTGAACCCGCGCGTCGGTGTACTCCGAATTGAGACTGATGGCGTCTTTCAGTTCGCTGATGCCTTCGTCCAATTTGCCCGATTGCGCCAGGGCCAACCCGAGGTTATAGTGCGCCTCCGCCAGGTCGGGATCGCACATGGTTGCCTGCCGGAATTCCTCAAGCGAGCGCGCGGGCTCGTTCTGACGCCAGTACAGCAGGCCGAGGCCCGAGTGGGCCTGTGCGTAGTCCGGCTTCAGCTCCAGCGCTTTCTCGAACGCTGTCAGAGCCTGCCCGGCGTCCCCCTTGCGCTCCCACGTGAGGCCTAGGTAGTAGTAGCCGGTCGGCAGCTCGGGACCCTTCTCAATGGCTTTTTGAAAGAAACCAAGAGCGTCGTTGAGTTTTTGGTCCTGCAGTGCGCCTACGCCCTGAAGGGTAAGCAATTTCGCCTCCGCCAGGCGTGCACGAAACCGCCGTAGCCCGCTGATCTCGTTCAATTCCTTTTGTCCCGCTTCCGTCTGGCCCTGGGCACGCAAGGCGATACCGAGGTTGTAATGCGCGTCTTCGTCGTCAGGTTTCAGCTCGATGGCGCGCTGGAAGGCCGCAATGGCGCCTACCAAGTCGCCGCCAGCTTTCAGTTCCTTTCCAAGATTGAATTGTGCTCGGGGATCACTAGGATCGGCAGCCACCGCTTTGCGGAATTCCGCTAAGGCGGCAGTGTGATCGCCTTGGCGGCGCAGCGTCACACCCAGAAGCAGGTATGCCGTCGTAAGCTGCGGATTCAACTGGAGGGCGCGGCGAAACGCGGCCGCTGCACCGGGAAGATTGGCAAGCTGTCCTTCGGTCAGCCCCAGCTCAGTGTAAAGTTCTGCTGAGGGTTTCGATGCGATCGCTCGCTGAAGTTCAGTCTTGGCAGACGAAGGATTGTTCTGCTCCAGATAAATGCGCGCCAGCAGCCGATGTGCCGCTGCGTTTGCGGGGGCGAGCCTTATGGCAGTCTGCAGTTCTTTTGCGGCGGCAGGCTGGTCGTGAAGATCGTACCAGGCGGCGCCCAATCCGTATTGGGCATCGGCCCATTTCGGTTTGAGGCGCAGCGCCGCCTGAAACTCGTCAACCGCCTGCCGGGCCTCGCCTTTATATTTAAGCGCAAGGGCTAAGTCGTAGTGAGTGAGGGCATCGTTGGGCTCGAGCTCCAGTGCCTTGCGATAGTTGACGATTGCTTGATCCCACGATTTTTGGCGGGCACACTCGGTTGCGTCGCGGCGGAAGGTCTCCGCGGTTTGCGCAAAACAAGATGCTGCCATCATGAGCGCCAAAAACAGGGAACCCTTCATGACCACAGCCTAGCACGGCTTGTCCGGCGGGGGATTTTCCCTTGGGAGTGATTACAAGAGGCAAAAAATGCGGACGAGGCGCCGAGCCCCGCCCGCATGATTACGTGAGCGCATCACCAGACGAACTTCGCACTGACCTGCCCGATGCGCGGATCGCGGGCATTTGTGACATTTCCGAAGCTGCTGCTGCTGATGTCCCCGCTCGGATTCATGAATTGCGCGTGGTTGAAAATGTTGAAGAATTCGCCGCGAATCTCGAAAGACATGGCTTCCCTAACGGGAACGATCTTCGTTATTCCGAAATCCGTGTTATTGAAACCCGGGCCGTGGAAGAACCGCCGGTTCGCGCTCCCGAAACTTCCGCAATCAGGACCGGTCAAAACACCCGACACGAGAGCGCATTGAGTTGCGGTAAATGCGCTCTGGTTGAAATATGTGAAGGTACCGGGAGTAGAGCGGGGGTTATATTTGTGAACTGGACCCACGAGATTGGGCATATCGGTGGAGGGGCTGCCGACAAGCGAGGCATCTCCCGGGCAGTTCCCCGACGGACACAACGGCCCCTGATTCACGGGATTCGATTCTCCCATCTGAACCGGGAATCCGCCAGAGAATCGTGTGATGCCCTGCACTTGCCATCCCTTTGTCAGCCTTGGGAAGCGGGGGGATATCCGATTGAAAGGCATCTGCCAGATATAGCTGACCACGAAGTTCTGGTGCACGTCGGTCGAGGACAGGCCACGGCTAAGCTTGGCGTTCTGGAAGTTGATCAGCTCGCCGAAGGCCGAGGAATCATCGATGGCTTTCGCCAGCGTATAAGCGGCCAGGAAGGTTACATCACCAGCTTTACGCTCGACCGTTACTTCTCCAGAGTGGTAGATCGAATTTGCCACGAGATTGGTGAAGGTGTTGCCAAAACCAAAGCAGAGAGTCTGGGCGCC
>Ga0209007_1000795_pt1 | contig 10494 bp, 9 predicted proteins | sample JacPinW_OM1H0_O2_FD_187961 | JGI IMG/M metagenome (GOLD analysis project Ga0209007, IMG submission 187961) | Forest soil microbial communities from Algoma, Ontario, Canada - Jack Pine, Ontario site 1_JW_OM1H0_O2 (SPAdes) (version 2) | ecosystem: Environmental > Terrestrial > Soil > Boreal...
GTGCATTCTCGCGAGCTATTGCATCGTCACCTCGATCCTGTGGAAGCCGTTCTGGAAAGCGCCCGATTTCCGCCTCCGCGGCAATAGTCGTGGCCGGGATATGTTTTGGGATTTCCTGAAGAATTGGGCGCTGGCGGGCGGTCTCTTCCTACTCGCTTTTGGGACCAATGCGGCAGGCCTGCAGCGATTTCTCGATCACCCGCTATCCTCCTCACACCCGTATGCAGCCTTCGATCTGGAGAAAACCCAGCCATGACGGAATCGCCTACCGTCCATTATTGGCACTTATGGACCGACGCCGAGGGCGTTAGCCATCAAACACATTGTACGATGACAGAATTCGAACTGAGATCGATACAACCTTCCGCCGCTCCGCAATGGCTGGGGAAGAGCGTTCGCGGCTCGATGTCGGTATTGACGACGGTGCTGCCGCCGGCATGGAAAGGCGATTGGCATGAGAACCCCAAACCACAATGGATTATCCCCCTGTCGGGTCGGTGGTTCGTCGAGTCGATGGACGGGACTCGCATCGAAATGGGTTGCGGCAACATTTCCTTCGGTGCCGACCAACACTGTCGCCCGATCGGTGGCAGGCGGGGGCACCGCTCGGGTACGGTGGGCGAGGCGCCCGCAGTGTTGATGCTGGTGCAGTTCGACGATGCAAGCGCGCGGCAGGGCGCTTGCGAGTTTCGCTAAGCCAATGGACGGGTTCGAGGTCTATGATCCCCGGTTCGCGCACTACCTTCTCGCCAACGCGAGCCTTGAGGCACTAGCGACCGGTTTTCGTTGGATCGAGGGACTGGTGTGGATGGGCGATGCGGGGTGTCTGTTGTTTCAGGATTTACCGCGCGACCGAACCATGCGCTGGATCGAGGGACAAGGCGTATCGGTGTATCGCGCGCCGTCGGGGTATGCGAACGGCCAGGCGCGCGACCGACAGGGTCGGCTCATTAGCTGCTCACATCGCGAACGGTGCTTGTTTCGCACCGAACTTGACGGCAGCGTTACCCGCCTGATTGATCGCCACGCGAGCCACCGCCTTAATTCTCCCAATGACCTGGTCGTCAAGTCGGACGGGTCGATTTGGTTTACCGACCCGCTATATGGCATTCAAACGGACTACGAAGGTGGGCGCCAGGTGTCCGAACAGCCCCCTGCGCTCTATCGCTTCGATCCGACAACCAACCAAATCAGCGTGGCGGCTGGCGATTTCGACGGTCCTAACGGACTTGCGTTCTCCCCCGACGAGCAGCGGCTCTATGTCGCGGAAACCGGCGACCAAACCACCGACACACCGAAACAATACATTCGCGTATTCGATGTCGGTCCGAACGGACAGCTACAGGGAGGGGACATTTTTCATAAAATCGAGCCGGGCTATGCGGATGGCCTGTGTGTAGACGAGGACGGCAATCTCTGGTCGAGCGCGGCCGATGGCGTCCACTGCATCGATTTGAAGGGCCGCCTACTCGGTAAGGTACTTGTTCCTTATCGGGTATCGAATCTGAAATTCGGTGGCGCGCATAAAGACCGACTGTTCATCGGTGGCTCGCACACTCTATACGCCATATTTCTAAATCGACGCGGGGTGACGTGGCCGTAAGCAAGACTGACGTGCCAGGGGTTTGGCGACTCGCGCGAGTTGGTTTGATTACCCACAAGGCAAGTCGCTTGGCTACTTTCTACGAACGTGCTTTCAGCGGCACAGTCGTATCGCGGGAGCATCGTTCCGGTACGGCCTTCGAAGGGCTCACGCATGTCCGCGGCGGCGCTCAGTGCGTAACGGTGGCGATCGGCGATCAACGCGTCGAATTGTGGGAGTTTGACCAACCGGGGCGTCCCTATCCTCATGACTTATCGCCTTACGATGTGTGCTTTCAGCATTTTGCAATCGCCGTGGCGGATATGACGCGGGCGTTAAGCGAATTGTCGAGTATCGAGGGATGGACGCCTATTTCAACCGGCGGACCGCAACACCTACCGCGGCGCTCAGGTGGCGCAACCGCGTTTAAGTTCCGCGATCCGGAAGGTCATCCTCTGGAGCTGCTTGCTTTTGCCGCCGGCAACGCTCCTGATCACTGGCGCCGTCACTCAGGACAAGGGGTGTTTTTGGGAATAGACCACTCCGCCATCAGCATCGAGAACGTTCGACGCAGCGTCACTTTCTACGAGGACCTTGGACTAAAGATAGTCGCGCGCACACTCAATCATGGCCTCGAGCAGCAGCGTCTCGATGGGGTAGTGGATCCGCAGGTGGACGTCATTGCGCTCGCACCCGAAGTCGCTACGCCGCATATTGAATTGCTCTGCTATCGAAGCCCTGCGCGCCCGCAAAGCCCCCCTTTACGCAGCAACGATGTCGCCGCGACGCGTTTAATATTCCAAGTCCCCTCCCGCGCAGCCGCCTCCACTGCTCATTGTTACGAGCACAGCATCCAAGATCCGGATGGCCATCACCTGCAGATCGCCACGGTCTATGAGTAACGGATGTTTCAAGCTGCATTTCATGTGGACATCGGTGACGCGTCGAGCGTCAATCCCAAGCCGACCGAGTGTAGCGACGGACGACGTGACGATTCAGTGATTTCGAATCCGCTGACCATGAGTACTAACAGCGTGCTTTCCCTCGGCAGCGGCTAGCGGCCGAACTCGCGCTCTGTGCGAAGTAACCAATAACGCTCTCAAGAATGCGCTGATCATGAATGCTCGATTCGCCGGAGATCTGCACGGACACGCCACCCCGTTCCCGCATTTCTGGGAGCATACCGTGGGCAGCGGTCATGCCACGTTGGCTCTGCGGGCGGATTGGCAAGCGCAATTGAAACGCGCCAACGCGGAGCTGGGTATGAAGCACGTCCGATTTCACGGGCTACTGTCGGATGACATGGGTACGCTCGTTTGTGAGAACGACACCTTGTTGTATTCATTCTTCAACGCCGACCAAATTTTTGATTTCTTGCTCTCGATCGGGATGAAACCCTTCGTCGAATTGAGCTTCATGCCCTCCGCCTTGAGCTCTGGAAATAAAACTGTCTTTCACTATCGGGCCAACGTCACCGCGCCGAAAGATTACGCGCAATGGTCGGCCTTGATTCGGCGATTGGTGCAGCATTGGGCCGAGCGTTATGGACTAGCGGAGGTGCGCCAGTGGTTTTTTGAAGTATGGAACGAACCCAACCTGACGGCGTTTGGTAGCGGCAAGCAAAGCGATTATTTCGAACTGTATCGGTATACGGTGCAGGCCATTAAGGCCGTGGATCATTCCCTCAAGGTCGGCGGTCCGGCGACAGCCGAGAACGCATGGGTGGCTGAGTTCATCGCTTTTTGTGAGGGCAATAATCTGCCCGTCGATTTCATCACGACGCATCATTATCCGACGGATGCGTTTGGAAAACCTGGCGATGACACCGAAAAGCAGCTGTCGGAAAGCCCGCGCAGCGTCCTCCGTACACAAACCCGAGAAGTACGCGTCAACGCGGGCACGCTACCGGTTTACTACACGGAGTGGAGCACTTCTTCGAATCCCCGCGACCCCCTACATGATGATCCCTACGCAGCCGCTTTCATTGTCAAAACCATTCTGGAGGCGACGGGCTTAGTGCAGGGCTACAGCTATTGGACCTTCTCGGACATCTTTGAAGAGAATTATTTTCCTTCCGTGCCCTTTCAGGGCGGGTTCGGCTTGCTCAACATTCACGGCATCGCGAAACCCTCATATCGTGCCTTCGAACTGCTGCACGCACTCGGGGACGAACTCATTCCATGTCAAGGCTCGTACCCCACGGTTGATGCTTGGTTGATCCGGGGAAATCGCAGCGCAACTATAGTCCTGACCAATTTCGCGCTTCCTTGCCATCCCATTGCTACCGAATCCGTGATCTTTTCTGTACACGGTGCCCACGCCGCTGCGAACGGTACATTGCGGCGAATCGATTTGCACCACGCGAATGCGAAGCGCCGCTGGGAAGAGATGGGCAAGCCTGAGTATTTGTCTGCGGCGATGATCACCGAGTTAGACGTTGCGTCGCGTCTGCGTCCCGAGGCGCTGACTATGGCGATCAGTGACGGGGCGTTAAACCTCGAGGTATCGATGCCTCCTCAATCGGTGGCAACCATCCAATTCGCCTACGAGAACCGATAGCATCGCCCTTGCGAACTTGCCGATCTACGGCGCACTCGGCGAGGAGTCGTTCCAGGCGCAGCTGCTTGTCGGCGCCATGAGGACGAGCGGCTTGGCGTACTCGGAGGCTACGCGCACGCAGACGTTGCCGGACTGGCTGGCCCGTCATGTGTGGGCACTGGAGTATTCCCCCCGACGATCATCGGATCATCGTGCCAGACAACCCGCAGGCCGGCGTCATACGCGCCGACCGCTAGAAGCCGGGTGCTGGCGCGGCCGCGTCACCAGCGCTTCTTTAGCCTGGAGGAGGTCAACGCGCGTCCCCTCCAGCGGAAAGAAGCAATCCCCCTATCGGTCAAAACACGAACCCAGAGCGGATCGCCGCGTTAACCCATTGGGGCAGTCGGCAGTCAAGGTCTACTCTGTCGAACAGTCTGTAGGATACCGCACAGAAGTCCGACGTTATCTTAATATAGCTTTTTAAAGGTAGCGTCGCGGACGCATTCGGAAAATAGGCATCTCAGAAGTCCTCATGGAGAATTCATGCTCGACGTTTCTCGCGGCCGCGAACCTGGGGCGACAGCTGAATCAGCGAAGACCCTCGTGCAATCCAGGCTCACGTACCAAGAATTCTATCAACATTGGCTTTGGCTACAATTCGTCTGCTGACCTGAGAGAGTAACTGGGCGAAGAGGTTGCCGATGCGCAAGCCATTGGATGCCGGCCCTGTGACTACTTCTTCAGGCTCGCTCGAACGCACGGCCGAGCACTCCGCGCCTGTCCATGAAACCTTCTCAATCACGCGTCGATCACTTCTCAACGGCGTACTGCTGCTGCCCGCGGCGGCCATTCTCGGTTGCCGTCCGCATGTATCCAATCATCCTGACACTCACCCAGGCAACCCGACGTCGACGTTCTTCAACCCGGAACAACGTGCATTCGTCGAGGCCGCGACGGAGCGCCTGATTCCGGATGAAGAAGACGGCCTCGGGGCTCGTGGCGCGGCGGTCGCGGTATTCATCGATCGTCAGTTGGCGGGACCCTACGGTCGAGCGGAGCGCTGGTATATGCAAGGTCCGTGGGCGACCGGACTCCCAGAGCAGGGTTATCAGCTGAAGCTCACTCCCGGCGAGCTATATCGAACGGCCACTCGCGATGTAAACGCGTGGTGTCTGAAGAACCATGGCAAAGACTTTGCTGCATTGTCCGGAGTTGAGCAGGATGAAGTTCTGCACGGATTGGAGAGCGGCGAGATCGAACTCGGTGACGTACCCGCAAAGGTATTTTTCACGATGCTATGGAACAACACGGTCGAAGGGTTTCTCTCCGATCCGATGTATGGCGGCAACCGCAATTTTACCGGGTGGAACTTAGTGGGTTTTCCTGGTCCGCGATACAACTACAGCAACGACATCGAGCAGTATGGCAAGCCGTACACCTTGCCGACGGTGGGCATTCTCGGGCGCGACGGGACGAAGCTGCGAAGAGACTGATCATGACGAACCCGCTCAAGCCCGTCGACGTCGTTCTGGTTGGTTTTGGTTGGACCGCTTCCATACTGGCCGAGCAACTTACTCAGACGGGACTCCAGGTGTTGGCGCTGGAGCGCGGCAGGTTTCGCGATACGGTGCCGGACTTTGCTACCACGCGGATCCAGGATGAACTGCGCTACGCGGTTCGCGATGGGTTATTCGAGGAGCCGGCGCGCGATACGCTCACGTTCCGCAATTCGGTGGACCAAACGGCGTTGCCGATGCGCCATCTGGGCTCATTTCTTCCAGGAGTCGGTGTCGGCGGGGCCGGCGTCCACTGGAACGGGCAGCTGTGGCGCTTCCTGCCCGAGGACTTCGTGATCCGCAGCCACACCCAGGAGCGCTACGGCAGAAAATTCATCCCGGCGGACATGACGATCCAGGATTGGGGTATCACCTACGCCGAACTCGAGCCTCATTACGACACCTTCGATTACCTGTGCGGCATATCCGGCACCGCTGGCAACATCCAGGGCCGCATCCAGCCCGGCGGCAATCCGTTCGAAGGGGCACGTCAGCGCGATTATCCGCTGCCGCCGCTCAAGCGCAGCTATGCGACGGTACTGTTCGACAAGGCTGCGAAGGAGATCGGTTTCAAACCCTTCCCCTGTCCGGCAGCGAACACTTCGGCGCCATACAAGAATACCCTCGGCGTGCAGATGGGGCCGTGCACGTATTGCGGATACTGTGAGTGGTTCGGCTGCGGTAATTATTCCAAGGCATCACCGCAGACCACGATTCTCCCGGTGCTGCTCAAGAGAGGGAATTTCTCCTATCGCACCCATTGCGAGGTCACGCGCATCAATCTGGATAGTACCGGCAAGCGCGCGACCGGCGTGACCTATGTGGATGCGCAGGGACGCCAGCTCGAGCAGCCGGCTTCCCTCGTCATCTGCTGCGCATTCGCGCAACACAACGCCTGGTTGTTGCTGCTTTCGAAAATCGGCCAGCCCTACGATCCGAAGACGAACACCGGCGTGGTCGGGCGCAACTACGCCTACCAGATCACCTCCGCGGTTGATGTGTTTTTCGATGAGATTATGAACCCGTTCATGGGTGCCGGCGCGCTGGGCCAGGCGATCGACGAATTCAACGGCGACAATTTCGATCACGGCCCGGAGGGTTTCGTCGGCGGCGGCTACATCGCGTTATGGACAACCGGCGGACGGCCGATCCTGCAACACCAGCTTCCCGCCGACGCGCCGAAGTGGGGAGCCGGCTGGAAGAAGGCGATGGCCGACAATTACCTGAAAAGCGCATCGATCGCGACGCACGGCAGCGTCATGAGCTACCGCGATTCCTATCTCGATCTTGATCCGACCTATCGGGATATTTACGGCAATCCGCTGCTGCGTCTCACCTTCGACTTTCACCCAAACGAGATCAAGATGTCGGGCTTCCTCACCGGGAAGGCCGCGCTGATCGCGCAGGCGATGAAGCCGCGCTCCTTCAACGCCATTCCGCGCGTCGGCCACTATTCGATCGTACCGTATCAGACCACGCACAACACCGGCGGCTGCGCGATGGGTGCCGACCCTAAAACCAGCGTGGTGAACAAATACCTGCAGTCTTGGGACGTACACAATGTGTTCGTCATGGGTTCGAGCGTGTTTCCGCAGAACGCCGGCTACAACCCGACCGGGACCGTGGCGGCTCTCGCTTACTGGGCGGCGGACGCGATCAAAAGCCGCTATCTCAAGAGCCCCGGTCCGCTCATTCAGGTGTGAGCCAGGAATGAACGTGATGCGTGCACGAAGCTTTACGCTGCCCATCGGCGGCTCGATCGCGCTGGCGTTATTCGCCGGTGCCGCACTTGCCGGGCAACACGCCGCATCCAGCGAGGTCGCGCGCGGCCGGTATCTGGTTCGTATCGGCGATTGCGAGTACTGTCATACGCTCCCCGGGGGCAAGCCGTTTGCTGGTGGCCGCGCGATCCCGACGCCGTTTGGCCTGATCTATTCCGTCAATATCACACCCGATCGCGACACCGGCATCGGCCAGTGGACCGAACAGGACTTCTACACGGCCATGCATACCGGCATCGGCCGCGACGACGTTCATTTGTATCCAGCCTTCCCCTATCCGTGGTTTACCAAAGTGACGCGCGCCGACGTCGACGCAATCAAGGCGTATCTGGACACGGTCGCGCCGGTCGTGCAGAACGACAGGACGAATCGTCTGCCGTGGGTTTTGCGCTGGCGTGGTGAGCTGTTCGGCTGGAACCTGCTGTTCTTTGACGAAGGAGAGTACAAGGGCGATCCGACGCAATCCGCCGCGTGGAATCGTGGCGCGTATCTGGTGCAGGGGCTTGCCCATTGCGGCGCGTGCCACACGCCGGACAATTGGTTAGGCGGGACAAAGCACAGCGAGCCTTTCGAAGGCGGCGATGCGGGTCTGCACTGGTCCGCTCCGGGCCTCGGCAGCAACATCCGTGATGGTGTTGGCGGCTGGTCGACGGCCGAAATCGTCGAGTATCTGAAAACCGGCGCCAACATAAAATCGGCGTCGGCAGGTCCCATGAGCGACGTCGTGATGAATTCGACGCAGTATCTCAGCGATACGGATCTGAATGCGATCGCGCTTTATCTGAAAGAGCGCCCCAATAACCCGGTCAAATCCCCGCCCGAAACGCTCGCACTCGGCACCGATGCACTGGCGCGCGGTCAAGCCTTGTATATCGACAATTGCACCGCGTGCCACATGGGCGATGGTCGCGGCGTCGTCGATGTTTTCCCGCCACTGACCGGCAGCGCGGCGATCCAGGCCGATAATCCCGGCACGGTCGTGCATGTGGTGCTGGCGGGCTCGCGGATGGCCGCGCCGTCATCCAAACCCACCGGACTCGCGATGCCCGGCTTCGGCTGGAAACTCGATGATCACCAGATTGCCGATGTCGTCAATTATATCCGTCACGCGTGGGGAAACCGCGCACCATTGGTAACTGCGGACACGGTTGTCGCCGTGCGCAAGGACATTGAGCCAAGTGACCGCCCGTCGCGGGACGGTGATGCTGCCACCCATCCGGATGCACCCGTGAATCGCGCCGATCCCTAGCAGGCTGTTGAAAAGCGCTGATCGATGATCGTTGTCATGACCGGGCGGTTCATTTTTGAGAGATCTGGCGGTCAACCGCGGGCTTGCACCCGGGTTGGACCCATCTCCTTGGGCTCTCGTAGACCAATTTGGCAAATGGCATCGACACGTCTCCTATGTCGGTACCGGTTCGGGCAGCAGCTTCGCCACCCGCAGCAGGCTGTGGCAGCCGATCGTGAGCACCGTCATGAAGCCTGCGTTGCGATAACCGCGCACGCGCATCTTGCGCAGCGGCCGTCCGTCCTTGCCCCAGCCAAAGGCTTCCTCGATGCGCTTGCGGATACGCTGGCTCGCCCGATAGCCCCCATGGCGCGTGGTGCGTGCATCGATCGCCGAGCCGCCGGGGTGGGCGCTGTTCTGTGCCACGTGCGGCGTGACGCCCAGTGCGCGGCACTCGGCCACGAACCGGCGGGTGTCGTAGGCTTTGTCCGCCGCCAGCGTGCAGCCAGTCCGCTGAGCGTGACGTTTCATCAGGCGGATGCCCGTCTCGCGCTCGGCGAAGCCCGTCGCTTCGGTGAACTCCACATCTATCGGCAGACCCTGGCGGTGCTCCATCAGCACATGAGCCATGTAATAAAGCTTGGTCAGATGCCCCTTGCCCTTGCGAAAGAGCTTCGCCTGCGGCTCGTGCGGGGCGACGTGCGTCTCGTTGGTGCGCCGCTCACCATGGAAGTCCACGTGCGGGTTGCGACCCGGGGGCGGCGGATCATCCTTGCCATCGCGCCGGCGCATGCTCTTGACCGCCGACCACGCCTCAATGAGGGTGCCATCGACGCTGAAGTGCTCCGAGGACAGCAGCCCCTCGCGTCGGGCGCGTCGGCCGATGCGGCGCAGCAGCTTCCTCGCCACCCCGGCCTCAATCAGCCGGTCGCGGTTCTTGGTGAACGTCGAGTGATCCCAGATCCGATCATCCATCGACAGCCCCACGAACCAGCGGAACAGCAGGTTGTAGTCGAGCTGCTCGCACAACAGCCGTTCGGAGCGGATCGAGTACAGCACCTGCAGCACCAGAGCCCGAACCAGCCGCTCCGGAGCCACCGACTCACGTCCGCACTCGGCATAAACACGGTCGAGGTCCCGGCTCATCGAATCCAGCGCCTCATCCAGCAACGCGCGCACTCGGCGCAACGGGTGCGTCGCCGGCACCCGCTGCTCCATCGAGACGTAACTGAACAGGCCTCCTTGATCCATATCCGCTCCGCGCATGCCCTTCTTCCATCGCTTGCCCGCGTTGGTCGTACTGTGCCGCATGCGTGGCAATTTTCAACAGCCTGCTAGAGAGTGTATGAAGCACGCGGTGTCGACCCTTTTGCTCCTGGTATTTGCCCTGCTCGGTGCAGTGCGATTGTCGGCTCGCGACGGCGAGTCGACCGCGCGTGATGTAGTCGAGGCGCAACCCAGTGCGCCAACGATAGTCACACACGTTTGCGAGGCGTGTCACGGTAAGAAAGGCAACAGCACCGATCCGAGCGTGCCGTCGCTCGCCGGCCAGGGGAGCACTTATTTGCGAAGCCAGTTGGCCGCGTTTCAGGCGCAACGCCGCGTCGGCGTCATGAGTGGCATCGCGATGAATCTGAGCAGCACCGACGTACGCGAAGCGGCAAGGTATTTCTCGCAGCAGATTCCGCAGGGCCGCCCACGCCGAACGGCCGATTCGAACGACTGGCGTCGGGGCCAGTCGATCTACGATGCTGGTATCGCCGCAACAAACGTCCCGGCTTGCGCGTCGTGTCACGCACTGGACGGAGC
>Ga0209007_1000796_pt1 | contig 10493 bp, 3 predicted proteins | sample JacPinW_OM1H0_O2_FD_187961 | JGI IMG/M metagenome (GOLD analysis project Ga0209007, IMG submission 187961) | Forest soil microbial communities from Algoma, Ontario, Canada - Jack Pine, Ontario site 1_JW_OM1H0_O2 (SPAdes) (version 2) | ecosystem: Environmental > Terrestrial > Soil > Boreal...
TGAGTACCGATCCTCTGGCGGCGAAAACCTGGCCAGCCAGGCCCGCCGAGGTCCACGGCTTCACCACGTGCGCGGGCACCTCGTGCGGCGCGGGAGTCAACTTTTTTGGCGAGTTCCTCATTTACGAGGCAACGCGCGATCGGGCATCGTGCGCTCCCGCACGGTGACGTGGACCCTGGATTGCCCACAGAGCGCCGGCCGAGCGCTAGAGCAGCACGCGAAGTCATAGAACGCGTATTTGGCGCTCGAGAGCCACATTCAACGAAGCGACAGCGTTCGCAGAGCACGAGATACCTCAATCCGCAGTTGGCTCCTCACTTTTTATAAAAAAGTTCATCACGTAGCTGGTCGCCTCATCTCAGGTTGGAAGCGGCTCATCACATTTTTGTGAATACGGCATCGACCGACGCGTATTTTTCGTTTCCGACGATCGGGAGACTGAGCCCACACTTTAAGCGCCGTTGCCAGTGCGCAACGGGAGCCGGGCTGAAATCTCCCACTGCACATCACGGGGCAGGTTTAGGACCTTTTGGGAGAACGAAATGATACTTGGACTACGACTCGGAAGAAGGGCCGCCGGTAGCTTCGCGACAGGCGCTGCGAGCTCGCTGACTTTCCGCGCTCAATGGCGGCGGATACTCGTCGCGGCGGCGCTCGCGCTCGCGGGCGTACCCGCCCTCGCGCAGCAGACTCCCGCCGCGGCGGAGCCATCCGATACCGCACTTACGGAGATCATCGTTACCGGATCGCGCATTGCTGCTCCGAATGAGGTGAGCACCAGTCCGATCACCGTCATGTCGTCGAAGTATATCGACGTATCCGGCAAGACTGACATGAACGATCTCTTGATGCAGCTGCCGCAGAATTTCAATAACTCATTGGGTCAGGATCTCGGCAATACCACCACCGGATTGAGCGCCGCTGGCGGTGTGGCGACCGCGGATTTGCGCGGACTGGGCCCGAATCGCACCCTGGTGCTGGTCGACGGGCGCCGCCTGGGCCAAGGCTCCCCGTATACCTTCATCCAACAACCCGCTCCGGACCTCGATCAAATTCCAGCAGGCTTGGTCGAGCGGGTCGAGGTCGTCACGGGCGGCGCGTCTGCGGCCTATGGCTCCGACGCCATCGCCGGCGTCGTCAATTTCATCATGAAGAAAAACTTCGAAGGCTTTCAGGTGAGTGGCCAGTACGCCGAGGATCAGCACGACAATAACAACACCTTCGCTCAGAATGCCGTGCGACTGTCCGGCCAGATCCCGCCCACGGGTTCGATCACTGACGGCCGCCAACGCTCCTTCGACATGCTGATGGGTACGAATTTCGCCGACGGCAAAGGCAACATCACCGCCTTTTTGAGCTATCGGCATCAAGACCCGTTGCCCAGCAGCGACCGCGATTTCAGCAGCTGCGCCTTGGACCCGACAACCACGGTCAAGGGTGGCCCCGTCACCGGCGTTGCCTGCGGCGGATCGGCGAATTCGAACTTCTTCGCCCCGCAGAGCGGACCCAATGCCCTCACGGCCTATAGCGTGAATGGCACCAGTTTCGTTCCGAATGGATCGGTCGCAACCACGCCACCCGCGGTCTTCAATTCCCAGCCCTATATTTATTTGTCGCGCGAGGATGATCGCTACAACGCGGCGTTCTTGGCGCATGACGACATTACCGATTACTTCCAGCCGTACGCAGAATTTTATTTCATGGACGACAAGACCCATCAACAGATCGCCCCCTCGGGCCTATTCACGGATAGCAATCCGTTGGATCCGCTCAGCGGCAACTACAACGTCAACTGCAACAATCCGTTGCTGAGTGCGCAAGAGCAAGGAATCTTGTGCACCCCGGCGCAGGTGGCGGCCGCGAATGCGGCTCCCGCCGCCGGATGCTCATACACGCAATCCCCCACCGGCCCGGTACTGTCGCCTAATTGCGTGAATGTGCGCATTGGCCGGCGCGATATCGAAGGTGGCGGGCGCACGTCCGATTACGAACACACCAACTATCGGCCGGTGTTCGGCGCCAAAGGCACGTTTGCGGATGCCTGGAACTATGATGTGTATGGACAGTACTACTACACGACGTTTTTCAACTCCAACGGCAATTACTTCAATTTTCAGTCCATCACCAATGCCTTGCAGGTGACGGGCACGGCGGCCGCCCCGACCTGCGTGGTGGGCCCGCCTTGCGTGCCATACAACATTTTCTCAAGTGGCGGTGTCACGCAGCAGCAGCTCAACTACCTGTATTTGACCGGCACCGGGCAAGGCACCTCGACACTGCGCACGCTGCACGGCGAAGTCACGGGCAAGCTCGGCACCTATGGCATCACCTCGCCCTTCGCCACCGATGGGTTGGGCATCAATCTGGGCTTTGAACACCGCAACGAGCACGAATATTTTCAACCCGACGCCGCCGAAGAGAGCGGAAATCTATCGGGTTTCGGCAGCGCCGCGGTGCCGATCAATAACAGCATCTCGGTGGGCGAGGAGTTTGCGGAGCTGCGTGCGCCGCTGGTGCAAGATAAGCCGTTCGCCAAAGAGCTGCTGTTCGATACCGGCTTTCGGCACTCCGATTATTCCTACGCCACCAGCCCCTCGACGATTGCCAATACTTATAAATTCGAGGTGCAATACGCGCCAATTGATGACTATCGAATGCGCGTATCGTATGACAAAGCGATCCGTGCCCCGAGCGCCGTTGAACTCTACAACCCACAGCTCGTCGGAACTTTTTCGTTCCCCGCCGATCCTTGCGCCCCGCCGATCACCTACTCACTCGTTCAATGCGAGCGAACCGGGGTGACGGCGGCTCAATACGCCAACGGCAGCATTCCGCAGGGCACGGGTAATCAGCTTTCGGAATTAACCGGGGGTAATCCCAACTTGAAACCGGAAACGGCGGAAACGTATACCGTCGGGTTCAACTTCGCGCCGAGACAGATTCCGCACTTCACCGGCAGCATTGATTATTTTCACATTTCGGTGAAGGGCTTGATCAACACCCTCGCAGCCAATGTCATCCTGGCCGATTGTGCGAACACGGGAAACCCGCTTTACTGCAGCCAGATTGTGCGTCAGTCCAACACCGGTGGTCTGACCGGAAATAATGTCGCGGGCGGGGGCTATATTGTGCAGACCGATGTCAACATCGGCGCCGTGTTGGAGAGCGGCATCGATGTGCAACTGGCCTACCACTACGATTTACCGCCCGGCTTCGGCTCGCTGTCCGCGGAGCTCAACGGATCGTACCTGCAGCACTTCGAAACGACGCCGTATGTGGGCGCGCACACGTATGACTGCGCCGGACTCTTCGGCGAAACCTGCCAGACCATCAATCCGCGCTGGCATCATATTTTCCGTACGACCTGGCAAACGCCGTGGAATGTTACAGCTTCGGCGACCTGGCGGTTTATCGGCGGCGTTTCGCAAGACAATAACTCCGGCGATACCACGTTGCATTTTTCGACCTTTGGCAATTACGACCTGTTCAATCCGACGATTCCCTCGTTCAGCTATCTGGATCTCGAGGCGACCTGGCAGATCAACAGGATCGTGCAAATACGCGCCGGCGCGAACAACGTGCTCGACAAGGATCCGCCGATCATCAATAACGCCATCATTGCAGGCGGTGGCGCCAATACTTATGACGCGTACGATCAGTTTGGCCGCCAGCTGTTCGTGGCGTTCACCGCCAAATTTTAGATCGCGCTATGTGTCTAGAATGACTTGAATCGGACGAGATCGGCCCAGTGCAGCAGCGCGCCGCCGCGGGCGCGCAACTGGCGAACCTCGCCGCGCGTGGGCCAGCTCTGATAACTGCCGATGCCGCCCTGTGGCGTGCCGGTTGCGCCGGCTGCGATGGATTCCATCACGCTCGCCAGGAGTTCAGCACCTTGGGCGTAGAGGCGCGCGGTGACGGCGAACACGCTGGAGCGCGCGCCTCCTTCAAAGGAGCGCTGCGCCACGATCCGGCCGGCGTCGAGTTCAGGCGTCATGAAGTGCACGGTGACGCCAAGCGGCGGGAGGCCGTGCAGCAGCGATTGAAACACCGGATCGACACCTTTGGCGTCGGGCAGCAGCGCGGGATGAATGTTGAGGCAGCCCTGCTTCGGCAGCGCCAGCGCCGGGGCATGCACACGTTGATTGAAAAATGCGCTGATCAGCAAATCCGGTGCGCACGCCGCCAGAAACTGAAGGCCCTGGGCATCGTTGATATTGCGGGTGGTATACACCGACGTCCCCGAGGCACTTCGCGTGGGCACGGCGCCGATGCCGGCGACACTGCACAGCCAGTCAGCCAGTGTCGTGGCACACCAGAGATACAGCGCATAGGTCAAGCCGCTGCGGCGGATTTGCTCCACTGCGCCGCGTAGGAATCCGAATCGGGGCTCGATCACGCGCGAGGAGCGGATCACTGCGCAGATCTCGAGGCTTTGGCAGGCGCGCAGGCGGCGCAGCACCAGCGCGCCATACAGTCCGCCGCAGGTGCACAGCACCGTGCGCAGCCGCGGCGGGCCGGCCGGCTTCGCGGCAGGATCGCTCACAGCCGGCGCATCTCGTCGGCGAGCGCCTCCACGGTGGTCTTGATCTGCGCCTCGGTGTGTTCGCAGCTGATGAAGAAGCGCAAACGGGCGGAGCGCTCCTGTACGGCCGGGTAGACAATGGGTTGCACGTTGATCTTGCGGCGGAACAGCGCTTCGGAGAGGCGGGCCGCTTTGAGCGAACTGTGGGTGATGGTCGGGATGACCGACAGCCCCATGCTAAGACCGGTATCGACGCCGCGGGCGCGCGCCGCCTCGAGGAATTGCCGGCCGCGCGTTTGCAGCATCTGCGAGCGATGCGGTTCGGCTTGCATGATTCGCAGCGCCGCCAAGGCCGCCGCCGCCGCCGGCGGGGGCATGCCGACACTGTAGAGGAATCCGGGCGCCGCGCACTTCAAGTGCTCGACCAGAGCGCTCGCGCCGGCAATGTAGCCGCCGCAACTCGCCAGTGCCTTGCTGAGCGTGCCCATCCAAATGTCCACATCAGTGCCACGCAACCCAAAATGTTCCTGAATACCGCCGCCGCCGCGACCGAGCACACCCATCGAGTGCGCTTCATCGACCATCAGAAAGGCGCGGTGGCGACGCTTGATCTCGACGAATTGCGGCAGGTCGGGGACGTCCCCGTCCATGCTGTACAAGCCCTCGATGACGATCAGTACGCGCTCGTATTGCAGGCGGCACTGCGTCAGTAGCTGATCCAGCGCCTCCCAATCATTGTGCGCGAACGGCATGCGCCGCGCCCCGGAGAGCTGGGCGCCGATCAGCGCGCTGTTATGGATCAGCGCGTCGTGCACGATCAGATCCTTCGGCCCAAACAGGTGGCCGATCGTCGACACATTGGTCGCATGACCGCTGACGAACACGACGCAATCGTCCACACCGTGCGCTGCGGCCAGCGCCTGTTCCAGTTCGCGGTGGATGGGGCGCTCGCCGGAGACTAAGCGGCTCGCCGACGCCGACGTGCCGTAGCGATCGATCGCCGCCTTCGCGGCCGCATTCACTTCCGGGTGTCCGGCCAAGCCCAAATAGTTGTAGCTCGAGAAATTGCTGAAGGTCTCGGCGCCGATCAGCGTGGTCGCGCCCGCGCATCCCTCATGCACCCGAAAGAACGGATTACTGACCCCGAGCTTCTCCGCGCCTTCGTTGAGGATGCGCAGCTGTTGGTAATCGGGATGCAAATCGAAGCGGCACCAGCTATCGGGGATCGAGTCGCTGTGCTCCGAGCGCTCGAGCGTCGCCTGACGCACCGGTGCGTTGCGCTCGAGTTCGGTTTTGCGCATGCGCCTCTGCAAGGCTTCCTGGATGAGCCGCTCCTTGAGCGGCGCTGTGAGCCCTTGCAGCGCCTTGCGCGGACCGCTCACGGGCGTTGCCCGGCGGTGAGTGGGAGCGGAGTCGCGGCGCCGCCGATCTCGGCGCTGAACTGCGCGCTGAATTCGGCGGCATTTTCCGCGCTGATGCCACCATGTTGTTCGACCATCGCGATCACCTGCGCCTCGAGCGCGGCTTCACCGACGGTCACGGCGGTCTGCTCGGCGGGGTGTAACAGCCGGATGACGCGCTCCACGACGTTCTCGATGGTCGGCCCGCCGCTCAGAGCCAGCGCCGACAGTTGAATGTCGAGCCGCGCTTCGATCGAAGTGGCCAGTTCCACGGCCATCAACGAGTCCATGCCCATATCCAACAAGGAGGCGCCCGGTTCGATCCGCTCCGGAACGATGCGCAGTATTTCGGCCACCTCCGCGCGCACGATCTCCGTCAGCGCCTGGGTCAGAGCATCCCCGACAAGCGCGCCCAAGCGGCGGCGCAGATCTTGTACCGTCTCGCCGTGGCCGCGATCGCGTGCGACCGTGCGTGCCAGATTGGAAAACTTCGGGGCGTGCGCGCCCGGCAGGAAGCGGCCGAGCGTCGACCAGTCAAGATCGATCAGCCCGAGATTTCCGGCAGACGATCCCAGCACGGACTCGAGCTCGCGCAGCGCATCGTCGGCCTTGAGCGCCGCGCCTCCCATGCGCCCGACGAGCGCCTCGAGGACGCGTTCGTGTCGCGCCAAGTAGCCCACATCGGCGATCGGACCCCAGCCGACGCAGGTCGCCGGCAGCCCGAGCGCGCGGCGTTCGGTGGCAAGTGCCTCGAGCGCCATGTTGGCGGCGACATAAGCGGCCTGGCCGGGATTGCCGAACAGCGTCGTCGCGGAGGAATTCAGAATGAAGAAATCCAGTTCGCGATCGAGGGTGGCCTGGTGCAAATGCCAGGCACCGCAGAATTTCGGCGCCAGAACGCGGTGCAATTGGTCGCGCTCCAGATCGCGCAGCAGCGCATCCTCGATCACCATCGCCGCGTGCACGATGCCGCGCACCGGCGGCATGTGCGCCTCGATCCAGTCAAGCGTTCCCGAGACGGTGGCTTCATCCGCGATATCGCAGACCGGCGCAACGACCGAGACCCCGGCCGCCGCGAACTGTTCGAGAATCGTCTCGCCCTCGGGAGTCGCGGCCGCGCCGCGCCGGCTGAGCAACGCGAGGTGCCGCGCGCCATGGCGCACCAGCCACCACGCCGTCCGCAGTCCGAAGCCCGAGAGACCGCCGGTCACCACGTACGTGGCGTCGGCTCTCACAATCGGCGGCAGCTCGACCAGCGGGGTCTCGAGCGGATCGAAATCCGGTGCAAAGGTCACGACGACCTTGCCGATGTGGTGCGATGCCTGCATGTGCCGAAACGCCGTCGCGATATCGGCGGCGTCGAACGTCCGGTGCGGCAGCGGCTGCAGCGAGCCGTCGGCAAACAAGGCCATCAAGTCGATGAACACCCGGCGCGCCGTGTCGGGGCGCTGTGCCAGCAATTGGTCGGCGTCGATGCCGAAGTAACTGATGTTGTTGCGCAGCGGCCGCAGGCCGATGCGCGAATTTTCGTAAAAGTCGCGTTTGCCAAGTTCGAGCATCCGGCCAAACGGCCGCAAGAGCCGCAGGTTGCGGGCGATCGCATCGCCGGCGAGCGAATTGAGCACCACATCGACGCCGCCGCCGCTGGCGCGCATCACTTCGTCCGCGAACCCGAGCGAGCGCGAGTCAAACACATGATCGGCGCCGAGCAAGCGTACGAAGTCACGCTTCTCATCGCTGCCCGCGGTGGCGAAGATTTCGGCCCCCAGATGTTTTGCGAGTTGAATCGCGGCGATGCCGACGCCGCCGGCGGCGCCGTGGATCAGGACCCGCTCCCCCTCGCGTAGGCGCGCCAGCTCATGCAACGCATAGTAGGCGGTGAAAAATGCGGTCGGCACCGTCGCGGCCGCGGCGAACGACCAGTGCGCCGGTTTGCGCGCGACGGCCAGCGAGCGCGTGCGCACGCGATTGGCAAAAGATGCCGGCGCGAATGCAATCACGGCATCGCTTGGCGCGAGTTCGGTGACCGCCGGACCCACCCGCGTCACGATCCCGGCGACTTCCATGCCGAGCGTCGGACCGCAGAAGCCATCCTCCACCGCCTCGTCCGGCAGCAAACCCATGGCATACATCACATCCCGGAAATTCAGGCCCGCGGTGCGCACTTCGATCTCGACTTCGTCGTCCACGAGCGGCTCAAGATCGGGGGAAGCCCGCCAACGCAGGTTGCGAAACGGCCCCGGCACGGGACAGTCGAGCTGCACTCGCTGCCGAGACAGCTGAGGTACGGCCGGCGCCGGCGGCCGCGGCGGCGCGCCGATGTTCAAACGCGGCACATAGCGGCCCGTCGCGGTCAGCAGAATCTCGTCCTCGGCGTCCGGATCGAGGATCTCCTGCGCCAATTTTGCGGCGTTGGGCATACAGGGCAGCGGATCGTGTAGGTCGAGCCAACGGATGCGCTGGTCGGCGAACTCTTGCATCGCGACGCGCGCGACGCCCCATAACGCCGCGTCGCGAAGTCGATCCGGCGGCGGCACTTGCGCGATGGGCGCGCCGAGGGCGGCCATCGGCAACAGCGCCGTTCCGGCGTGAGCGGCGATCACCCAACACTCCGGCTGGATTTTGCGCCGGGCGCAGGTCTGCAACCACGCCGTGAAAACAGCGGCGCGCGATTCCTGCGCGGCCGCGCGCACTGCGAATGGCGCCGTAGCCGTGGCGAGATCGAGGCCTGCCAGGTGGATCCAACCCTGCGGATCCTCGCCGGCCTGCCGAAGCGTGGCGAGCAGCCGGTCCCAGTGCGACGGGGAGTTCGGATCGAGTGCATGGCAATCGGGGCTGATGCGCTCGTAAATCGGCGCGGCGATCACGGTCACGACGCGCTGACCGGCGGCGGCGAGAGCCGCGCCCAGTGCTTGCCCGAGGTCGGCCGAATAGCCGGCGGCGTCGCGAGCGATCAGCCACGTGCACATCGACAAGGGTTGCGGTACGAGCGCCGCGCGCTGCGCACGATCCGCTTGCGCGATCAGTACAAAGGGGCCGGTAGGAACTTCGGGTACATCACGCACCGCCTCGATGCTTTCGAAGCCGGTTTGCGCAAGCAGCCCGCGCCAGGACTCCGGCGCGCACAAGCGTGACCGAACCGACTCGGCCGGGCCGTCGATCGCCACGCGCCACCAGTTCGGTTCCAGGCCGAACACGAGGTCTGCCGCACGGGATGCATGCTTTTCGAGCAAGACCAAGCGGCCCTCGTCGAGCAGCAGACGCCGTGCGTTCTTAAGCCGCCGGCCCGGATCCGGTGCATCGGCCACACCCTCGCCGAGCACGACGACATCGAAACCGCCGCCCGGGATTACCGGCATCGAGTCGCCATCCAGATCGACGATCTGACATGCGAGCATGTCGATCGCCGGCCAGCGCCCGCGTAAATCGTCCATCGCGGCCTGAGTTGCCGTCCCGATCACCACATCGCAGCGATCCGCATCGAGCGACGGCACCAACGCGAGACCTTCCACCGGCGCCGCACCGACGAAACGCAGCACGCGCAGGCGAGCGTGCGCGGGTTGGGCGGCGGCCGCCCGGCACAGCACGTCGGCCACCGCCTGCGCGATCTCGGCCGCCTCCTGCTGTGTGCAGCCGTCGGCCCAGGTGGAGACGGTGTCGGGGTGTCCCGCTTTGGCCACCCCCTCCTGCATGCCGGCTTGCAGCCGTGCGATGAGGTGCTGTCCGGCCGCGCCCACTCGCGCCGTAAGCAGCGCATATTCCGGGTAGTCGTTGATCAAACTGGTCCAGATGTCTTCCGGTCTGGGCAGCGTGACATCGGTGCGCCACAGCCATTGATTGCCGATGGGTTGTAGCAAGCCATCCTCGGTCAGCATCTGCAAAAGATTGTGCAGCATGGGCGCGCTGTTCGCAGCGACGCGCCCCGATTCGATCAGCGCCCGGGGATCAATGGACCGATCAGCGTCGAGTTCGCGCAGCCCTTGAGCGGCAAACGCGGCGCACAGTGAATCGAGCAGCGGCTCGAACTCCAGGCAGAAGCGCCGTCGCGCGGTGAGGCGCTCGGCCGTATGCAGGCGCGCCGCGCAGTGGCGCGCGAGATCCGGGGCTGCGGGCAGCGCAACGGCGTTAAACGGATCGCGGCGCGGCATTGGTACAGCGCGGGTGCTGATCCAGCGCGCCCGATTCGCACCGGCGGCGTGGATGGCGATCGCCCGAAAGCGCACCCCGAGCGCGACGGCGACCGGCGCATCGAAGGCATCGTAAAGCGTGAAATCGGCGCGCAGGGAGCGCTGGCTGCGGGAACCCGAATCCGCCGGTGCCGCCAGCGCCGCCGCGACGCGGGCATGAGGCTGCCATAGTTCGAGGCGGGCGATTCGCACCGGCAAAAAAGCCGGCGGTTCGCCGCGCAGCGCCGGGTTGTCGCCCTGCTCGCGACGCGCAAGATTCGCGAGCAGTTGAAACGCGCCGTCGAGGTAAGCGGGATGCAACAGCGCGGTCGCGGTTTCCGCGGCAATCTCAGGCGGCGTGTTGATCGCGCCCAAGACTCCCTCGCGCCGGTACCATGCCGAGCC
>Ga0209007_1000797_pt1 | contig 10483 bp, 11 predicted proteins | sample JacPinW_OM1H0_O2_FD_187961 | JGI IMG/M metagenome (GOLD analysis project Ga0209007, IMG submission 187961) | Forest soil microbial communities from Algoma, Ontario, Canada - Jack Pine, Ontario site 1_JW_OM1H0_O2 (SPAdes) (version 2) | ecosystem: Environmental > Terrestrial > Soil > Boreal...
ACCCTGACGTAAATTGCCGCCCGTTTCGCCTTCATAGCCCCTCCTGTTTTGAGAGACGATTTGACCGGGAAATCGTCGTGAAATCAAGGCATCTGGAAGCAAGCCGCAAACCGCACTAGACCGTCGTGGCCGTGCTTTGCCAAGGGAGACGGATTTCAACTTGGCTACGTAGACTCTTTGGCCGGAGCGTTGGGAGAAATCCCCATGGGTTGTCTAGCATCGCTTTCCGCTCCAACTCAGAAAGCTCGATCCAGAAACGTCAATATCAATCCCTGTTCCAACCCGCCTCTTTCATCGCGGTTCGGATTATTCACATGCCCCGGAATCTCTATTCACATGCCCCGGAATACGCAGTATCGCGACCGGTGAGGCGTCTCGAATGGAGGTAGAATCAGCGGCATAAGAGGTGTTCCATGCTCATCGATAACGACGTGCTCCGGGAGTTCGAAGCTTTCTTCGAGTCCGAGGCGCAGGCCGACCCGGACTACTTCGCCACGGTGACACCGCAGCAGCTGATCTCTCGGGCCATGGCTGTGAGCGACAAGTGTGTCGACGAGCTGTTGAATCTCTCCAGGCGCGGCACAGGTCTGAGGGATTGGATCATCGTCAACCTTGTGCAGCTCGACTCGGGTAATCAGTTCCCCACGGTGAGGCGCAAGGGCGGCGACGATGACCGTGGGTTCAGTCCTGCATTGAACGCAGAGATGAGGAAGCGCCACGGCTGCGGGGAATGACAGAGCCCGAGCGTGGCCTTCGCGTCAGGTGACGGAGGTTATAAGCTGTTCGGATTCGCGGCTATGACCTTTAACAGTGTGACGCGCTGCGATTTTGTGAGAGCCATCACTTGAGGAAGTGCCTCGCGTTCTCCACGAGCGCGACGACGGTCGGGAGGTGCGGCCCGAGCTTTGTCCCGAGGTCAACCGCCTTGCCTGCTAGTTCCAGGACGGGCTGGCCGCAGTCGAGCACGGCCTTCAAGTTCCTTTTTCTTCCTCGGACTCCATCCCTGCTTCGGGGTGCCCCCAGAGTTTCTGCCAATCGGAACTCAAGTGGCGCCATGCGCACTCGCTCTGAGTGACTGTCGGCTGCGCGGTTGCTGATGGCTGGGGTGCACTCGTCCTTTCCATCGGAAAGGCCCCCTCGATCGTCGTCACTGAGCCAATCCAAATCCGGTCAACTCCGGGCCGATATCACCCGCTTACCCCCTCCCCCAAACACGCTGACCAGCTCTTACTACTTCCGACATTCCAACAAACATGCAGAGAAAACCAAATTCTCCGGATCGGAGGTTCAGTGGAACGGCTGCTTTGCCTTCGTTTTGCTACGAATGATGCAGACGGGCGAGGAACCCGTCAAGGTTTCCCTCCGGCTCGCTTCGCTCGACCTATGACCGAACCCTCGCCCGTCTGCACAAGACCTCTCCGCTAGAAAACGAAGGCACACAATCGAAGCCCCAAGCCAAACTTCGATTGACATTCCGGGCCGGCTCATAGACGCCGGGAACTGCGGAAAGGCCGGTAGCAGAGGACAACATGGGAGCTAAGGACACGAGCGTTGCATTGATTGCTTCCAGTCAAACGGAGAGCGAACGTCAACCCCCGTTTCGATTGGAGCCGTTGGGGGGAGATCTGGCTGGGCTCCGACCCAATCCTCAAAGTGTTTTGTGCCCGACGGAGTTTGAACCGCTCCTGTCAGAAATCGACGCCGGTAAACTCTTGGGATTGCATCCCAAAACCGTTCAACGCCTTGCCCGCAAGGGAGAACTTCCGGCTATTCGCGTGGGGCGTTATTGGCGTTTTCGTGCCAGTCTCCTGAATGCATGGATAGATGTACACTCGAACTGCCAACCCGTTTGCGTGGTCGAAAGGACAAAACCATGAAACCACGTGCACGGTATCAGAACGGCTGTATCACGCGGGAAGCACGCATGCATGACTCGGACGTTTGGGTGTTGCGATGGCGAGAGATGAATCCAGACGGTAGTTGGATTCGTCGCAAGAGTGTCATCGGCACGGTAAAAGAACACCCCAGCAAGGCAGCAGCGTTCAAAGCTAGCGAGTTTCTCCGCTCAACCATAAACCGGGAAACCAGACCACCGCGTACGATCGCGGAACTGGTCGACCATTACGGGAAAAACGAATTGCCGAACAAGACTCCATACACGCAGGAGGTCTACACCGGGTTCATCACCCAGTGGATCACCCCGAAATGGGGAACGACCCCGCTCTCGGACATCAAGACAGTGGCGGTGGAATCTTGGCTCGGTACTTTGAAACTGGCCAACGGAACACGGGCAAAAATACGCAACATCATGTCGGCGCTGTATTCACACGCGATGCGATGGGAGTTCTTTGACCGTAACCCGATCACCATGGTTCGGCAGTCGGCAAAGCGATATCGGACACCGGAGGTCCTGACAGCGGACGAACTCAAAGCGTTGCTGGCAGAACTCGCGGGGGTCTATCGCGTCATGGTGTTTGTGGCCGCTACCACTGGCCTTCGAGTCTCGGAACTGCTGGGCTTGCGCTGGCTGGACTGTGACTTCGAAGACGGCGAAATCCACTTGACCCGTGGCATCGTGCGCCAGCATGAGACGGCCATGAAGACGGAAGCGAGCCGTAAGCCTGTTCCGATGGAAATGGGCTTGGCGGATGTCTTGAAGACTTGGCGAACGGAGTGTGGTTACAGCCAGCCATCAGACTACATATTCGCGTCAGCCGACATGGACGGCAAACAACCCTTGTGGCCAAACAGCGCGATGGAGGACCACATCCTGCCAGCGGCCATTCGAGCCAAGATAACCAAACGCTTGGGTTGGCATACGCTTCGCCATACGTTCGGTACTTTGCTGAAGGCTAACGGTGAAGATGTGGCTGTTGTGCAATCGCTCATGCGCCATGCAAATGTCAGCGTCACGATGAATCACTATGTGCAAGCGGTGACGCCAGCGAAAAGGCAAGCCCAGCGCGGTATTGTGGGCCTATTGGACCCAAATGGACCCACGAGAACCGCACGAAAGCTTGTAAGTCCTTGAAAAGATGGTGGGCGCTATAGGATTCGAACCTATGACTTCCACCGTGTGAAGATGGCACTCTACCGCTGAGTTAAGCGCCCGCCTTTTGATTCTATCACTTGCAGACATCACAAACACCGACCGTACCAAAGCGTACCAAATTCCGGTGGAAATGGTTTCGTTCGGAGCGTATGAACCTTCTTGAGCTTCCTGAGCTCCTTTAGATCAACAGATCAACAGACAGAGGAAGGATCGCTTGTGGTGAGATGGCAACACGATGGCACTCCAACGCGAAGATAAGTTAGCGGGAGAACCGGAGAACCAGGAGACAGAGACGAACCGATTCCTCACCGGAATTCACATGAGCTTTATGTGGGTTCCTCGAAAATGTCATCGGAGGCGAGGAGTCTTGGTCGAATTGAAGGATGTCCCCCGAATGGTACTGAGCTTTACATGCAAGAGTACGAGGCCGGCGCGCAGATGTCTTGCTTTTCAGGTCGCTGCATTGATTTCTCCTTGTGCGCCGGTTAAATCGGCGAGGCGTAGCGAATGAAAGAGTCATACGAATGTGAAGTAGCGACCCACATCGGCCCTGAGTTACGCGGGGCCGTCGCGAGGGCGGCGTTGAAGCGTTGACAAGGGAATGTGCGGGCCGGGTATTCAGCCGCGTAAGGAGATCTCCCTTCGGGACGCCGACGCCGTAAGGAGAAGCGGAAGGCACCATCCAGTGCACCGATATTGGCCAGACCTCTTCCCGATGCGTCCCAGGCAACCTCTGCCCTGGGCGAACCTGGGATAGCCCGGTTTCCGCGCGAGGTGCTTCCGTACGTGCACGGGTCTGTGACCGCGCGGGACTCCCGTACACCTCGGTCACAATCATAATCGGGGGCTTTCTTGCAGCCGCGAATGTAGTGAACTGGCGCTCGTCGACGCGGCTTTTGTATGCGCTCCTACGCTGCCAGAGTTCGTGGGTGGGCCGAAAGGCCGAAAGAGCAGTGCAAACGAAAGCAATCATCCTCGACATTCTCCGTTATCTTGCGGTGGCTGCTTTTGTGGCACTATGCATCTATCTACGCTGGAAGAGGGTAGAGGCCGGTGGTAGAGACCTCGGTGACAGCGTCGCTAACCTTGATTGGATACGAGTTGAACTGCACGGCGAGCCCTTGCTCGACCATTGCCCATCAACGACCCGACGTAGCCAAGACGCTGCGGTCGTTCCTGAGGCGCTCAGGTAGAAGAATTCGCTCCTGGCCCATCCCCTGGCGTCTAATGCCTACAGCCGCCCAACGGTTCAGCGCAACCTCTACCGTGTTCCCTTGCCACAGTAGGACAAGTTGCAACACACCGAGATTTCTGGAGGCGGACCGCATTTACGCCACCAAAACTTCTCATATGGCAACCGCTGTCCCTTCAACGAAGGTTTCGGGGCGGCTAGTAGATTGACTTCTGAGCCACTCTTCGACACGCGGTTTCGCATATTCGTACGCGACCTCAGCCATTCGGCGGCCACGTTTGAAGTCGTTTACCTTAAAGGCGCTGAGAGGTGATCGAATGTACAGATCAGCAAACTGCGTTGCGCGTTGTCGAGCAGCAACGCCGCCAAACTCGATCGTTCGCATCAACGTATAGTCAAGAGTAGGAACAAATTCCTGAGGCTTAAACACATTCAGCTTGCGAACGAGCCGCTTCCATCCCGATACCGCTAGACCATAATCGCTGCACTGCATGTACTCCACAGGTGTCGAAACATCAGACGCGATAACGGGCCCGCCTTTGGCGAATGCCTTCATGAACGCAACGGGCAGATTGTCAGCGATACCACCGTCAACCAACAGGTCCCCGTTCTCTACGATTGGCGGGAAGACTCCGGGCGCTCTGCTGGTTGCCAGCAGGCTGCGCAACACCGAACCTCGAACGTGAATGTGCATTTGTGCGCGGGTTAGATTGGCCGACACGCAGAAAAAAGGAATTGCCAAATCCTCAATTTGCAGATCACCAAAAACAGAGCCCATCGAACGAGCTAGATTGCGACCCGTTAACACAGAAACAAATGGCAACGTGATATCTTTGAAACAGGTATCGAATCCGGCACATGTTGTCTGCACGAGTTGTTCGTAGTCAAACCCGAGGATGGACTCCACAGCAACTATCCCGCCGATACTGGTGCCTCCAATAAGATCTATCGGCACGCCAGATTCTTTCAACGCACGCAAAACTCCTGCATGCGCGATGCCTCTAGCAAATCCGCCACTGAGCACGATTCCAAAAGCCCTGCCGGTCAGAAAGCGCGCAAGACGTTCCAAGTCTGCGGGTGAGCCCTCGCGAATGTGCTGAAGACGATCAGTACAATATGCATCAAGCCATTTAGATGAGTCTTTCGGCCTGACATCTGCTGCGTGAAGAAGAACGATACTGAATTGCACGCCTTTTTGCTCAGCATCTCTAAAAGCGGGTTCTGGCGTCGAAGGAATCGTCGAACCGCTTCCAACGACCAACACGTGGTCAGATTGTCGCAGTATCTTTTTAGTCCAGGTCGAGTCGCTGGGGTCGCCTTCATAAACAAGAACGTCAACTTCAGCTTCACGTTCATTGAGCCAGTGTGTAATGGGTTCCTGCGTGTCAGTGCCGTCGCTCTTGTGAACCGCAAAGGCCAGTTGCGAAGCCACCATATGTTTCGATATCAAGCGAGCCTTAACAAGGCCAGCGAGACGCTGAACCAAGTGGGAGCAAAAGTCGTTCAACCGAACACTCGGTTCTCCAGCTATAATGCCAATTGTTCTCGGCGGACGTGAAGGCAGTTGGCAGCCTGCCAAAGTTTCACGTGTGCGAGCGATGGCAGCTGATCCGAAGAGTCGTAACAGTTTGTGAGGATACCGGCCAATCAAGTCATCGAATGCTGCTCTCGTCAAACGCGCGATGGAGCTATCCCGGATCGCGTGGACTGAAGCTGTGCGTATCTCCCCTCCAATTAATGCCATCTCTCCGACCATTTCGCCCGCTCCGATTTGTCCGATCGCAGCTCTTGTGCCATCACCGCGTTCTGCAATGACCTGCAATCGTCCGCTCACGACAATGTAGAGTGCATCCCCTACGTCTCCTTGGCGAAACAAAATATCCTGACCTTCCAACTGAACGAACTCCATCTTAGACACGATTTCACGCAATACGTGGTCGTCGAGAGAGGCGAACACGGAACTCGAACGAACCGCGGCCCAAAGGCGGCCTCGGTACGATGAAAATTCAATTGCCATACAGAATCCCGCCGTTTTCCGAACTCAAGTGACGCGTGCGCTCCTAAAATCAGAAAAGAACGGCACGTCATAATACGGCAAAAAGGTCGAAATGGGGGGTTTTTGTGTTAGCCAACTGACCGACACCTAAAGAAGCAGCAATGAATGCACAAAAAGGCATGATTTCGAGCTGAATTTCGATTGCAATTGGTGCTAGCCTGTGCCAAGATCTCGGGTCTTACGAGGTATTGGTAGCCCCTGTGACACAACTTTCAATCGACGTTTCATCGCTTCAGCCCTTCTGTCAGGCGGTGCGCTTTAATCCAGGTGAGGTACTTCGGCACAAAGGACAGCACTACACCGACGCGTACCTGATCGTGGATGGCTCGGTGGCCGTCGATCGCAAGACGAAAGGGCTGCCTGAAATTGTGGTTGCCGAGGCAGGGTGTCCCATTGGTGAGATCGGCTTTCTGCAGGGCGTGTCGGCTACCGCGACCGTCACTGCGAGAACGGCGACCTCGGTCCTTGTCCTAGCCAGCTCTACGCTGGCTCAACTCGAGCAGAAACAACCTACCCTCGCAGTCCACGTGCTGCGGCAGCTTGCAATCGTTGCAGACGAGAGAACGAGCGCTAACCTCGTGCTCGATTCGACCACGAAGGCTTTTACGCCCGGTCCCGACATCGATATCTTGCTGTGTCAGAACTCGAAAATGCTCGAAAGTGCACAACGTCTCCGATACAAGGTGTACTGCGAGGAATTGAAGCGCCGGTCACCTTTTGCCGATCACGAGAAGAAGATCATAGGAGACGTTCTGGATAAGACGGGTCACACATTCGTGGCTGTCAAGAAGGGAGAGACGATTGGAACGGGTCGGGTAAACATTCCTTCTGAAGGTTCCGTCGGTGTTCTGGAGGAGTTGTATGGTATGGCGGCCTCGAAACATTACCCTCGTGGAACAGCAGTCATTACGAAATTTATTGTCAGTAAATCGCATCGCGGCGGTCCTACATCAATCAAGCTGATCGCAGCATTTGCCCGCTTCACCCTCCGGAACTCGATTAAGGAAGTATTCATCGATAGCGTGCCTGCCCTGCTGCCATATTACAAGGCTATCGGATTCAGGCCCGGCGTGGAGCCATTCCTCCATCAAGAAAACGGGCTTTCCCATCCGCTGGTGCTTGATAATGTCAAGTACGGCAAGAAGCTAAGTAATGAGCGCAGCGTGAGCACATATCTCAACTTGATTGTGAAGGCTAAGTTCCTCAAACTAATCGAGCGCGTGCGCGCAGCATAGACGGTGGCGCGCTGCCCTGGCTTATCGATGCGGATTACCACTCCTGAACTAGTTCTCCTCTTGATTATCGCTACTCTTGGCCATTTGATGGCCTTGTTCTGGCACCTTGCTGTCACGAGGAAGTGGAAAATTTGCGAGCGGGTGATTTACGACCTGCCAATCAGCAAGGAGCAAATCAGGAGGGAGTTGAGGAACTCGCTTCATGCCCCGATTCACGCCTTGCTGTTGGCACCTTTGCTGTATCTTGGTGTTTTTAAGAGGACGGGTTGGTTGTCATTCGTCTTTTCCCTGGTCTTGGCGACAATTTGGGCTGAGATCTGGCACTATGCCTCGCATCGGGCGTTTCACTTGAGTTGGCTCCATTGGATTCATCGTGAGCACCACAAGAGCCATTTGAATAGCTGGCTAACAGCAATTTCTTTCTCGTTTTCCGAGAAGCTCATCTTCGACACTGGGTATCTGGGCGTGTTGGCCGTCGTCGATCATTGGGTTGGCCTAAATGTTTTCGGGGTCGGCGGCTGGTACATCGGATATCTCATAATAAATTCGTTCAGCCACGCAAATTTCGAACTCAAATCGCAAAATTATAATGGTGGGCTAGGCAAGGTGATCACGAGCACGACTTATCACTCCTTGCACCATTCGAGGTACACCGGTAATTACGGTCTCGGGACCCGCGTCCTTGATCGAATCTTCAACACGGAGTGGGAGGACTACGAAAGGCTCTACGATCGAGTTTCCAAGGAAAAGAGACCTCTCAGGAGATTGAGCGAGAAAGTCATGCCGGTATCCAGTCGAGGGCAGATCGAAAGTGACCTGACTTCAGCTCGTCGTTGACGATTCCGTTCCTGCCGGGAGTCAGAGTGATATTCATGTACTCCTTAATTAGTAGACTTTGCCTTTAATGACTGGACGGGACTGTTTCGATGTTGGGGGCGGTCGCATTCTCGAGCGCTTGGCCGATTTGCTCGTGATTACCCACCTCCCCGCATGCCATGCTTGGTCGCCTACGACGCTACGGGCATGGGGAAAACGCACATCATTCAGAAATTTCTCGACAAGAACGGCCGCCACTTCGACGAGCTCTTGGGCAAAACGGCTGGCGGCGTGCGGCGCGAAGATCTTTGTTTATCGACGGTAACCCCATCAGGCGCACGGCGTGGAGCTATGCGCCGTGGATGAAGAACGGCGCAGTGGATGCGGGAAATACGGGTTTACCCCAACATGGATCTCCCGGTTTACCTGCAGTTGGTGAGGCTGTTTCATCCGGCTTGGATCACGGTAGGCACGCACTCCATTAGCGACGGGGCTATCGACTGGGTAGTGGACACGTATGCCGAGGTCAAGAAAGAGAGACTGTGGGGCTGCGACACTCGTCCCTACCCCAACGCGGTTTACGTTGTGCCCGATGGGAGTGGTTCCGTTGATCTGTCCCGCGGCTCCTGTCAACAATGCATTCAGCGCGTTCCCCCGGTAAATCACAGTTTCCAAAGTTGAAAAGGTTGCAAAATCGGACACTTGGTCGTAACGCGAGCCGCGCCGCAACCGAAGTGACGAAGTCTGGGCGAGTTTCATACGGCAGTGTGTCCATGAGTTGCAAGGAAACGGAACTAGCGTTTCTGACACAACATTCGCGACGGGCACCTCCGTCGGGAGCCAGATGCAACGGGTTTCTTCGTCTTAACCAAGACGAGAACAGAAGGAAGATGGAAGTAGACAAAACATCATACGGCTCTTGAACCAGTTCCTCACCGGAGGAAGCACGACGCGCGAACGAAGCACTGTCGACGCTCTTTCCGATTCTGGTTTGCGCTGGGATCGCGCGTGCTCAACAATCCGTCTTTAAGAGTATCGAAGGCGGCTCTTGGGGTCGGTCTTTTATCCTAACTATAATAATGAAGACCTAACAGAACTCGGTTTCAGACTTCAATGCTTCAATGGATCGGAGCAGTTGCCTCACACTACTTCAGCTTCGCGTATTCGGCTTTGGCCTGCTTCAGAATGGGAATGTCGGGGTCGGCGTTTTTCCACAAGGAGAAGAAGTCTCTGTACGCAGCCCTAGCTTTGGTGGTGTCGCCTGTTATCGTGTACGCACGGGCAATTTGAAGATGAACCAAAGATCCAGTCACAAAGTTCATTACGAGGCCTCTGTGATCCAGCAACTTCTGGAACTCCGCTGCTGCTGCGCTCCCGTTGTTGGCCATTAGATAAGCCTGGCCGCGCTCATACGCAGGGTACAAGTTACCCAGTTGGCGCCATTCGTAAGGAGAAGCCGCTTCCAGATCCACTAGCGCCTTGGTGGTATGCCCTCTGTTCAGTTCGATCGCGGCATCGATGACCGGCAGCCAATAGAATTTCAGCAAGACAAAGGATGGGTTGCTCTTCCGCACCCCTTCGGCCAACGCTTTAGCTTGAGGAGTATCGCCGATGCGAGCTAGTACCAAGGCCACCTGAATTCTTACTAACCGTCCCGGCGAGAGCCTCAAAGCGTCCGCTACTCCTTGCCTTGCTAAGGCAACGTTGCCCAATTCCGCCTCGCGCAGAGCAGCATTTACTCGCCACGAGGCTGCAGTTTCTCGGGAGCCAGAGCGGAGTGCCGAGTCTGCCGCTCGGCGGGAGAAGTCCCGCGCCGCGATCATGCGGCCATAATACCCCTCCGTATCAGACTGCACCGACAGCAGCAAATCTTCGGTTCCCGGTTGGCCCGCACTCCAAGCTACCAACTGTTCCATCCGCGACACGTCTCCTTGTAGAAATGCGAGGTAGTACATCATCTGGCGCAGCCCCCCGCTGTCGAGCTTGTGTGCCAAAGCCTGTTGGAACGCGGCATTGGCGTCATCGAGCCGGTTCAGGCTGAGATACGTAAAAGCCAGATCTTCGTAAATCCCGACATAATCAGAGGGCGCTAACCGCAAGGCTTCCTGATATTCCGCGAGAGCTCTATCGTT
>Ga0209007_1000798_pt1 | contig 10465 bp, 10 predicted proteins | sample JacPinW_OM1H0_O2_FD_187961 | JGI IMG/M metagenome (GOLD analysis project Ga0209007, IMG submission 187961) | Forest soil microbial communities from Algoma, Ontario, Canada - Jack Pine, Ontario site 1_JW_OM1H0_O2 (SPAdes) (version 2) | ecosystem: Environmental > Terrestrial > Soil > Boreal...
CCAGGCGGCGGAAGTGTTGGGTCTTAGCCGGGGAACCTTTTATCGCCGGATGGAGAAATACGGCCTCTATGCCCCTGATGCACGCAAAGAAAAGCGCTAAGCGCGGCAAGCAGCTGTTATCACGCTTTGAATCGCGGTTGCATGCCTCAGTCTTTTTCGCTGGGGTGCCGGGCGTTGTCTTAAGTCTTCTGCTGCTATGGAATACGAATTATTCCGTGGACCACAAACTCGAAGGCAGCGCGCTGGTTATTCTTCTGTGGACAGGTCTGAGCTTGTCCGCGACCGAAAATGTGGTGAACTCACTGCACACGCTCTCCAACGTCATTTCGGCTGTCCTTGATGAGGACTTTTCGTTCCGCGCTGCTAATGCGGTCCCCGGCGATGCCCTTGGAGACCTGGCGCTGGAAATCAACAACCTTTCTCAGGCTCTTGCTGAAGAACGTCTGGGGAGCCTTGAAACTACCAATCTGATACGGAAAGTGATGGCTGAAGCGGGAGCACTTTTTGCCTTTTCCTGCGATAACCGGCTGCAAATCATCAACCGCGCCGGCGCGCAGTTCCTGGGGAAGCCGGAAGATCAGGTTCTGAATTGCACAGCACAGGAATTGGGTATCGAAGACCTGCTGCAAGGGCCCGTCTGGGAAGTGGTTTCGCGCATGGGTTCCGGTGCCGAGAGGCGGTGGATTGTCCGCCGCGCCAGCTTCAGGCAAAACGGCCAGCCCCATCGTCTAATCGTCCTAACGGAAGCTTCAGAGGCTTTACGAGCAGAGGAGAAAGTCGCGTGGCAACGTCTGATTCGCGTATTAAGTCATGAGATCAACAATTCGCTTGCGCCCATTGGGACGATTGCTCGGACGCTCCAACGCATGGCTTCTCAAACAGAACTACCCCAGCCGCTTTCCGAGCATTTGAGCCATGGTCTGGACGTGATTCAGGACCGGGCGGATTCGCTAGGCCGCTTTCTGGAAAGTTACACTCAACTTGCCAGGTTGTCTTCGCCTGCACGCAAGGCCGTACCACTGGATAATCTCGTGCAGCATGTCGCGAGGCTCGAACCGCGCTTGACCGTAAGTGTGATTTCTGGGCCGAAAGTCCATGTTTATGTAGATCCTGACCAACTCGAACAAGCATTGATCAACCTGGTTAAGAACGCTGCGGATGCTGTTCTGCTCGTTTCTCAAGTCAACATCAGCCCTGAAGCTGTGACCGTATCCTGGGTAGTTCACTGCAAGCAACTCGATATCTGGATTCGAGATGAGGGGCTTGGGCTGAGCCAAACGGAAAACTTGTTTGTACCGTTTTATACAACTAAGGAATCAGGTTCGGGTGTCGGACTTTTACTGAGCCGGCAAATCATTGAGGCTCATCAAGGCACGCTGGTATTGAGAAATCGTTTGGACCGGACAGGTTGCGAGGTGGAAGTCAAGCTGTCCGAGTGCGTCGTCGATTTGCCAGAGTTGGGACTACTGGGCGCCCATGGCGCCCAGTAGTTAAGTTAGAACTTACGCTTACCCGCGGATAGCCATCGAAGTGTGCTTCCAGCCTGGCAGGGAGCTGATATCCGTGAAGGCGTCAACGCGGTCAAGAAGTTCTTTCCGGCTGGAGACTTGTTTTTTTTGCAGGATGTTTGAGACGTGGTACTTGACGGTTCGCTCCGAGATTCCCAAAACATTTCCGATTTCCTTGTTGGAATCTCGCTTGAGTAAAAAGCTCATGATCTGTTCTTCGCGAGCGGTCAAGTGCGCGAGCGGATCGGCGCCGCTGACCCGGCCTCGATTGTGGGAGCTGGTACGCTTAACGTATTCGCTCAACACTTCGCGACTTATCCACAGCCCTCCATCAAGCACCGTGTTTACTGCCTGATTCAACTCGCTCTGCCAGCAGCTAGAGGTTACGACCACTCCTCTGACCCCGAAAAATAAGGCTCGCAACTCCTTACCGGAGTTCGTAGTGTCTGCGGGAAGAAGAACAAGAACTTTACCCCCGCCTCTTTGCCACCGCATGGCAAGCTTCTGCCAATCCACCTGACAACACCCGTCCAGTATCAGTAGCTCTCCGCTAGTTTGAGGCGATGATAGTGATTCCTCTGAGGCCGTCAGCATTATGGTTCTGAATACCCTTGCGTCTTCGGCCGCGACGGCGTCCATGAGGCATCGCGCCGCTACAGGATGCAAGCTCCAAACATATACAATTGCTTCGGTACGACCGGATTGGGTTTGCATGAGATTATTCTTCCCCCATTGGTGATGTCCTTCTGTGTTGCAGTTCTGCGTTCCCATCCTTGTGCGTCGTCAAATCGCTGCCCCATATAACTCAGCGTTCTCCATTACCGACAAGTGCGCATTGCCGTCGATCGGGACTACGTTGTCGTGGTCAACCTCGACCCAAATAGAGCTTTGCAGCAAAGCTACTGACAGGACCAGACGATGTCGGTTTCTGTAAGACACTAAAATGCCTTGGACACCCGCCAGTGAGCCAGCAATCAGCTGAACTTTGGTTCCAATCTTCAGATACGAGCAGGGGAGCGCTGGCACACGGTTGGACGCTACTGCCTGAATTGCCTCAATTTCGCCCTCAGGAATTGGTGAATTGATGCCGACGATTCGAATGACACCGGGAGTAGTGAGAATCGGTGCACAAATTTTCGAATCAAATCGACAAAAAATGTAGCCGGGAAACAGTGGCAATTCGAGCTCTTTTTGCCGGTCCGACCACTGTCTCTTCACCTTATAACTAGGCAGGAACTGTTCCAGTCCCTTGTTCTCCAGAACACGGGCCACGTAAAATTCGCGTTGTGGCCGGACTTGAATGGCAAACCAGCACTTACTAAAACGAGCTAGATCCATAAGTACCTCACTCGAATAATCTCTGCATGAGATTCATCCGTTGTTGGGAACTTGATTTTTCATATTGCAAGACAGGTTCCAGAGTAGAAACCCTCACGTTTTCAATGGCTTTTGCGGGACAGGTCTCGGAGTGAAACGGAATCAAGGGGCTGGACTTTTGCATCCAACCTGTCGAAATCCTGCCCAATGATTGGAAAAACTCAAGAATCAGACACAAATTCGCCAGGCGCCAATGGGATTTGTTCTGCTTTACGCTTGTGTCCACCCTCGGAAAACTGCGTCCGCTGCTGGACACTGCGCTCAATGACCGTTCCCAGTTGCTTGCCAAGTGACATCTTGGGTTCTGTTCTGTATCACTTCCAGGAAACTGATGTCCAATAATGCACAGCCATGGTCGTCCCATTAAAATCGATGGCGCGGTAGTGGGCAGGGTATCGATGCATCCTGGACCAAACTGACGCGCACCCCGCGCGAATACCTGAGATGAGAAGCGAAGAAATGAATCGCTGACGCGTGCCATTCCGGAACTGCACGTCTACCTCTCCGAGATCGTGTCGGCCGAACTCTCCAGGCAGTTCTTCGAAACCCACCAGCGGCCTGATCGGCTTCGGGCGAAGCGACCAAATCGTAAAGCGCGGCCGAAAGCCCGAAAGCCAGAGCTATTCAGTGGCTGCATTGGCGTGATAAGCAATCCCTTTCCGCACTGTCGCGGGGTCTCGGCGAGTCGCGACACAATCCTGGGCAAACAGGTTTGGCAACTCTCATGCTCTTGGTGCAGATGCTTTTGACAAGAAGAATTCGGATCGAGGAGATAAATATGTCTCAGGTATTGGAACTGCAAACACAAACCGGCCCAAGGTAACTGCTGTCCTGGGCGAACCTGGGGCCTTCCGGTTCCCGCGCAAGGTGCTTGCGCACGGGCACGGGGTCTTTGACCGCGCGGGATTCCCCTGCGCCCTGCGATATCGGCGCACGGGATGGAGCCTCCCGCTTTCTGCCACAGCGTCGGCATCCCTGAGCGAGATTCTTACGCGGCTGAATACCCGGCCCGCACGGCTTCCCTGTCAACGCTTCAACGACGCCTTGCGAGCGGCTCCGCATGAATCGGGGCCGATGTGGGTCGCTGCCTCACATTCGTATGACTTTTTCATTTAATGCACCTCGCCGGCTTAGCCGACGCAATCAGGAGAAACAACAATGGCAACAGCTTCCGCAGTCGAGTCTCTTCAATTTCAAGCTGAAACCACACAGCTTCTTGAACTGATGATCCACTCGCTCTACACACAAAAGGAGGTTTTCCTGCGAGAGTTGATCTCGAATGGCTCTGATGCCCTGGATCGGCTGCGATTCGACGCCCTGACAAACCCCGAACTAGTTCCCGCCGACCACAAGTATGAGATCCGGCTGAAACCGAACCTAGCTGCACGCACCCTGATCATCGCCGATACCGGAATCGGCATGAGCCGCCAGGAGCTTATTGAACATATTGGAACAATTGCCCGCTCCGGCACGCGGGAGTTGCGGAAGCGCGTGAAAGAAACCCAATCGGCGCGAGCTTTTGCCGAGCTGATTGGGCAATTTGGCGTCGGATTTTACTCGGCATTCATGATCGCGGACAAAGTGAGTATTGTCACGCGCCGGTCAGGTCAAAACGAGGCCACCCGCTGGGAGTCCACGGGTGACGGCAGTTATACCCTCAAGGAAGCGGAGAAGGCAGATTGTGGGACAGAAATCACTCTCTACCTGAAACAACCCGACGCCGAAAACGGAATTGAGGATTACACCGACCGCCGGAAGCTTTCGCTCATCGTGCAGAAGTACTCTGATTTCATTGCGTATCCGATCATCTACGAAGGGCCTCCACAGGATCCGGGCGCGGATGAGGACCAGAGCAAGGAAATCAGGATCGACACCAAAACTCTGAACTCCATGAAGCCGCTCTGGACGCGCAGCCACTCCGAGGTCAGCGACAGCGATTACCACGACTTCTACAAACACCTTTCCAATGACTGGAGCGAGCCGCTGAAAGTGTTGCCGCTCAAGGCGGAAGGGACTTTCGAATACGAGGCGCTGCTATTCATTCCTTCAAAGGCGCGTTACGATCTCTTCTACCATGCCGCTGAGGCGGGTCTCCGACTCTATGCCAAGCGCGTAATGGTCATGGACAAATGCGAAGACCTGCTTCCCCGGTACCTGCGCTTCATCAGAGGGGTGGTCGATTCTACTGACCTGCCGCTCAACATCTCCCGCCAGCGACTGCAGCAGGACCGCCACATCACCCAGATTCGCAAATGGTTGACGCGTAAGGTGGTTGATGCGCTCAGCGAAATGAAGGAAAAGGAAAGCGAAAAATATCTTAAGTTCTGGGGCGAGTTCGGTAGGGCGTTGAAAGAAGGCATCAGCTCTGATTACGAGAATAAAGAAAAGCTGCTTCCGCTTCTGCTGTTTGAATCCTCCAACGATTCCAAAGAGCTGACAACCTTCAGAGCTTATGTGGACAGGATGAAGCCGGAGCAGACTGAGATTCTCTATCTCACAGGTGAGTCGCGCAAGGTGATCGAAAACTCCCCGCATTTGGAAGCGCCAAAACAAAAAAGCTACGAAGTCCTGTACTTCAGCGATCCGGTCGATGAGCTGATGATGCAATCGCTATACGAAGTAGAAGGAAAAAAACTGAAATCTGTCACTAAAGGAAAAGTCCAGTTAGGCACAGAAGAAGAGAAAAAACAACGGGAAGAGGAGCTCAAGAAAAAAGAAGAGGAGTATGCAAAATTCTTTGAGGCCTCGCAAAAGAAGTTGGATCAATACGTCAAGCAGATTCGCCTCTCCACCCGTCTGGTGGGCTCTCCGGCCTGTGTGGTCACGGAAGAGCATGAACAGAGTCCGCACCTGCAACGCCTGCTGCAGAGGGGCAGGGGTGGGGGGGCGAAAACGCGCCGCATTATGGAACTGAACGCGGACCATCCGCTAATTACGCGCCTGCATGAACGCTTCAAGTCCAGCGCCGATGATCCGGCAGTGATGAACTCGATGGAAATCTTGTTCGAGTTGGCCCTACTGGCGGAAGGATCGGAGGTTGCCGATCCGGTCCGGCTGAACCGGCTCACTCTGGAGTTGCTAGAGAGAACGGTGTAAATCGTGCTTGTGAAGCGCTTAGCAAGTTCTCAAGGGAAAGGTCGGCTCTCCGCAACAATCTGACCCTTCTGCCACTCCGAACTTCCACAAGTGGGGGTCGACTTCGATCAGTCGCGGCGGCGTCAAATGGGAAGATATCGGCTTCGGCGAACAGAAGCTCACCCCTAGGCGCTCAAGTGTTAAGCAGCACGTGGGAGCAGTGAAGACAGAGAAGTCCAAGAACTCGATCCCCCTGGGCGATGACCTCCTTGATGAACTGTTGGCTTGGCGACAAGAGACCCCCTATGCCGAGAACAGTGACATCTTCGCCAGCCCGAAAATGAGGGGCAAACAACCGTACTGGGAGTCGCATCATGCAGCACCACATCAAACCTGCGGCAAGCGAGGCTAGAATCGAAATTAAGGGATGGCACACGCTACGCCATCCCTATACCCGTCGGCGCTCGTCAGAAGTGACCCAGTAATGATTGGTTAGAGTGACCCTGACTGAGTACAGGACGGGGATGGCGGGGGTTGCTTTACCATCATCCGCGCCGTAGGCGCGCAGGTTGGGGTTGGAGATCGCACGAAGGGAACAGAACAGTCAGCCTCATCCACGCCGCAGGCGTGAGTGCGCGAAGAGCTATTGGGCTGAGGTGACGATGCGCTGGCGCAGATAGCGGAAGTAGTCCGGACTCACGGAAAGACTCAGGACCTCTTCAATCACGGGCGAGAAGTAGGCCAGCGAGCGAATGATGCCGAGAGGAGGAGCATCGGCGGAGCGTGCCAGGCGCCGCGCGGCAGCCAGAGTGAGCGCGTTCTCCACCGCCTCGAGCGGCACGCCGCGTTGGTGCAGTTGGGCCGCGAGTAGGCGGTCAGGGCGACGGACGACGCCACACGTGCCCGGAGTGGTACGGTAGGCATCGAGAAGCCTGCGGACATAGTCACTTTGTTCCATGAGTTCAGCCTTGCGGATCGCGCAGCGAATCGCCGGTGATGGTGACGGTGTGGCAGTAATGCCGCACCCGGCTCAGCAGCGCCTCCACCATGGACTTGTTGCCCAGAAAAGTCTTCCATTCGTCGTAAATCAAATTGGTCGTGATGATGGTGGAGTGGCGATGATAGCGTTCCTCCATCAGCTTGAAAAAAATGTTCGATTGTTCAGGCTTGAGGTTTAGGTATCCGAATTCATCGATCAATAAAACGTCCAAGCGAGCCAGGCGATTCAGCAACTGGCGGGTGGAGCGGTCGGCCAGCGAGGCATACATTTCGTCGAACAGATCCTGGGCGCAGATGAACTGACAGCGATAGCCGTTCTGCAACGCCTTCAACAAGAGGCCGGAGGCAAGTCCCGTTTTCCCCACGCCGGTTTCGCCGACAAACACCAAGTTCTCGTGCTTGGCGACGAAGTCGAGTTCGGCAAAGGCACGTATCTGTTTGCGATTCACGCTGGGCTGGCGCGCCCAGGGAAACGTTTCCAGGGACCAGCGGTCTGGTATGTCGGCTCGGCGGATGCGCCATTCCAGCGCACTTTCCTGCCGGTCGTGCCATTGCGAGCGCAACAGTCCGGCGACGAACTCCGAGTACGAAACCTGCGTTTGTTCGGCCACGCGCAACTGTTCGTCGTAAACGCTCAGCATGCGCCGGAGTTTGAGATTCTTCAGCAGTTGTTCGAGTTCTTCAGTCATGGGGATCCAAGTCGGTATCGAGCAAGCGAAAGTAGTCGTGCGCCACCCGGCGCAGAATCATGCGTTCCAGCCGGTCCAGATCGTAGAGTCCGTACTGGGCGGCTTCCCGGACCGCGGCCAGGAAAGGCGGTCGCGGATATTCCTGCAACAAGCGCAACAGTTGCCGCAGGGCAAGCGCCAATACTTTGTGTCCCTTTTGCTTCAACGCGGCCACGTAGGGGGCGATCTCGGGCGCGGCCCCTACGAGAGCTTGCTCTTCGGGGTGGGGATCGCTGCGCTTGATGCCTTCCCCGCGCGGCGGCCGATGTTCAGCAAGGGTGATGCGCTGCGACGGTGGAGTCAGGGCGCGGACATGGGTCACGATGTGGCGGGCGTCGAGTTCGATTTCGAACTTGTCCCGAGTCTCGCGCACCTCCACGCAGCGCCCGATCCAAGTAACCGGAACCGAGTAGCGAACCGAGTTCACCGAAACGTATCCTTCCACGTCCACCGTGCGCGGATGCAGGCGATACACTTCGGGAATCCAGGCCGGCAGCGGTTGTAAATGCAGGCGCTCGACCGCGAAGAGTTCGCGCGGCACGGCGCGGATATGTTTCTTGTAGGTGGAGTTCACGCGATCGCACCACTGGCGCGCCTGTTGATTCAGATCCTCCCAACTGGCAAATCTACGACCCGCGAGAAAGTTGTTTTCGATAAAGGCGAATGGACGCTCGACCCGTGCCGAGCGGTTCGCGTCCCCGCGCTCGTGCGCCACAAAACAGAATCCGAAACGCTCGGCGAACGCTTCCATTTCCGGTACGGGAATCATTCCCCGTCCCGTGCCGCGCAGCACCACGACATGCGTGTTGTCGATCATCACGCGCTTGACCACGCCGCCCATGTGGCGCAGCGCATCGGTGAGAAACACCTTGCAGTCGAATCTCTGGAATCTGGGGTTGATCTGGAAGAACAACAAGCGTGAGTAACACAACACCGCCGAAGCCGTCTGTGCCTGGTAGTTCTTGCCGCCCACTTCGACCTGGTGCGGAGACGTGTCGTGCTGCATCTCTACCCCGGGTTCGAAGTGGTACTGGCCCACCGGCACGGCCGGCGTTTGTCCGATGCCGTGCCGGCGGCAGAATGCGGTCAGCGCGGGATACGACAACTGGGCGCCGTCTGCCCGGAGCTCCTCATGGACTCGCACCAGGTTCCCCTTGCACGAGATCCAAAGATCGAGGATTTGTTGCCGATAGGGTTCGGCTTTCTCCGCCCGTTGGATTTCCGGAATCTGCGTAGAGTTCGAGCGTAGAACTTTGCGCACGCTCAGGCGCGACAGTTGCAGCACGCGTGCGATCTCGCGTTTGCTCACTCCCTTCGCACTCAGTTCCAGAATCGAGGTTCGTTGGGCTTGGCTCAACATGTTGGGCTTCCTGTTCCTTTCCCATTCGCGCCGCCATCCGCTCCAGTTCCTGGCGCGCGCTTGCGATCTGACGTTGCGCTTGTTCCTGACGTGGGCCGTCCATCTCCGGTAGGGCGGCGGCGAGGCGGCGGCCGGTGCGACGCAGAATGGCCACTGCCATTTCCAAGTCGCGCTCCACTCCGGCCGCCGCCGGCCGGCTGCCCGGCATCTGCCGCTGCGTTTTCAAAAACAGTTCCGGCTCGGCCAGAACCCGCTCGCGTACCACCCGCGAGCCCTCCCGCCAGGCGGCGTAGAGTTGTCCCGCTTCCCGCGTGTTGCAATGCTGCTGCACCAAGGCGGACGCCATGCGCATGCAGTCTTCTAGGCTGACACGCGCCGCCGGCACCAGATACTTCATGGCCAGTTGCGCCCCCAGCTTTCCTTCCCGCACTTGCTGCTGGATGCTTTCCGGCAACAACTCCACCAATGCCAATCGCCGCGACACCCAACTTACGCTGCGGTCGAAGCGACGTGCCAACTCCTCTAACCCATAGCCGAAACTTTGTTCCATCTCCACCAACAGCCAACCTTGTTCGAGCGCACTTTCCTGGGGAGTACAGCGCAACGACCGCTCCAACAGCAGAGCTTCGGCTGCGCTCATCGCCCACACTGTGGCTTCGACCGTGTCCCTGCCCAGTTGCTCCAGCGCGGCTATCCGCTTGTACCCGTCGATGACCAGGTATCGCTCGCGCTCCACGGCACTGAGCACCACCACGACCGGCGTCTGTTGACCCGTTTCAGCCAATGACGCCATCAGTCGCCGCTGCCGGTGCGCTTGGCGGACCCGCAGATGTTCCCAGCGCCGGTCGAGTTGGTGAAACTCCAGTTGCATCGTCGCCTGCCCCGGGTTCACTATGCCCCAAGCCCGATCTCGTCTTTCGCGACAATCGGGGAAGTGTCCCGGGAACTATCGTGGAATCAACAAGATAGGCCCGGAACTCGTCTTTCGCCGTGCGCACCATGAGTGATCCCATAACCCCCATGAAATCTGCGTGTTGAGACCCGAACTCGTCTTTCGCGAACTCCCACGGTAGTTGGTCCAACGGGGCGGGTACGCGCAGCACTTCGGGCGGCTCGGTTTGGGCCGCCCGCTGATCGATCCGGTAGGCGATAGCGTAGCCTCGGTTCCGGTGCCGCCACTGGGCTTGGGTTTTTTGCCGGTGCAACACCCGGCACTCCGCTTTGCCGCACATCCGCTGCCGCGCTCCTATGCGCGGATTGGGTCGGAACCATTGTCGGCAGATGCAGCAGGGTTTCTTCCGCAGATCAGACATGGGTGACTTATCATCACCCCTTCTCCTCCTCTGTCGATCCGCTTAACTAATAAGGTGGGTCACTTCTGACAAGTACACGTGGGAAACTTCTCGCGAGTGCCAACG
>Ga0209007_1000799_pt1 | contig 10419 bp, 8 predicted proteins | sample JacPinW_OM1H0_O2_FD_187961 | JGI IMG/M metagenome (GOLD analysis project Ga0209007, IMG submission 187961) | Forest soil microbial communities from Algoma, Ontario, Canada - Jack Pine, Ontario site 1_JW_OM1H0_O2 (SPAdes) (version 2) | ecosystem: Environmental > Terrestrial > Soil > Boreal...
GTCGACTCGCTGCCCTCTTCGGGGATGAGCAACCAGCCGGCCACGTAGAGGGGAACAGCGATCCCGCCGAGCAGGCCGAGGCCGACGAACGCGATCCGAACAACGGCGACGTCGATGTTCAGGTAGTCGGATAGCCCGGCCGCGACACCGCCCAGGATGTGGCCGTCCGTGGCTCGGCGGAGCAGCCGGCTGCGGGTGTCGTCGGTGGTCGTGGTGCGGGTGTCGTCGGTGGTCGTGGTGCTGGTGGTGTCCATGGGATCCATGGTCGAGGAGCCGACGTCGTGCCGGTATCGGGAATGACCCGGACCCCACCCTGACCCACCGCCTCGGTGGTCAGGGTTCCTCCCGATGGTGTTTTGGGCACCGAGGCACCATCATCGAGGCATCACCGATCCGAGCGCGTCCCCCTCCGCTGGCGCCGGTCCGCCGTGCTCCGGGCGTCACTGGGGCGGGTCGCGAGCCGACGCTGGGGAGGGCTCGGGGCCGTGGTCGGGGCACCGGAGGGGTTCGGGCCCGTGGCTCGGACCCCACTTCACGCGTCACCGGTGGCGCCCCCGCGGTCCGTTGGTTCGCAGTCGCGACGACCGGCTGGTGGCCGGGGTGGCGGGTGGTCTCGCCCGCTCCACGGGCCTCGACGTCACGCTGATTCGGGTGGTCCTCGTGCTCCTGGCGTTGGCCAGCGGCTTCGGGCTGTTCGCCTACGTCGTCGCCTGGCTGGTGCTCCCCCTCGATGGGCAATCGGGGACCATCGGTGCTCGCGCCCTGGCCGACCGCAAGGGCCTCATCACGGTGGTCGCCTTCGTGCCGGCGCTCATCGCCGTCCTCGCCGTGACTTCGGCGCTCAGCGCCGGGTTTCTCTCGTCATTTGTCTGGACCGGCTACTTCGCGTTGGCCGGTCTGGCCCTCATCTATCGCAACGCGCAGAGTGATGAGCGGGCGTGGTTGCGCCAGGGGCTGCAACCGGCCCTCGATATCGGCTCGACGTCGCGCCGGTCGCTGGTCGCGCGCGTGGTGATCGGTGTGGCCCTGCTCGCCGGCGGCGCGGCGGTGTTCACACTCGATCACCCCAAGCGGATCCCCCTCGGTCCGCTGTCGGGTCTCGGTCTGATGCTCGCCGCCGTCGTGGTGATCTTCGGCCCGTGGTGGCTGCGGCTGACCCGCGATTTCATGTCCGAGCGCCAGGCGCGCATCAGGGCTGAAGAGCGCGCGGACGTGGCCGCCCGCGTCCACGACTCGGTGCTCCAGACGTTGGCCCTCATCCAGCGGTCGGCGGCGGAGCCCGACACGGTTGTCCAGCTGGCCCGCACCCAGGAGCGCGAGCTGCGATCGTGGCTGTTCGAGGCGCGCCGCCCCCGATCCGATGACGCCGACGGCGCCACGGTGGCCGCGGCCGTCGAGCAGATCGCCCACGACGTCGAGACCGCCCATGGGGTGCCGGTGGACGTGGTGGCCGTCGGGGACTGCCCGCTCGACGACGATCTGAGCGGCATGCTGGCGGCCGGTCGCGAGGCGATGGTCAACGCCGCCAAGTGGTCCGGGGCCCCGAGCATCTCTGTGTTCACAGAGGTTGAACGCAAGCGGGTCTCGTTGTTCGTGCGCGACCGGGGCTCGGGCTTCGACCCCGACGACACGCCGGCTGATCGACAGGGCATCGCCACCTCGATCCGGGGGCGGATGGACCGTATCGGCGGCAGCGTGACCATTCGCTCCCACGTGGGGGACGGGAGCGAGGTCGAGCTCTCCGTGGCCCGCCGAAACGGTCGTCCATGACCGCGGCCCGGCCGAGGGTGCTCCTGGTCGACGATCACGACCTCTTTCGCGCGGGCGTGCGCGGCGGTCTCGGCGACGCGGTCGAGGTCGTCGGTGAGGCGGACGAGGTCGCGGCCGCCATCGAATTGATCGGGGAGCGTCTGCCCGACGTCGTCCTGCTCGACGTGCACATGCCGAACGGGGGAGGGCAGGCCGTCATCGACGCGGTGAAGCGGGAGCACCCCGAGGTGCTGTTCCTGGCCCTGTCGGTCTCGGACGCACCCGAGGACGTCATCGCGGTCATCCGGGCCGGGGCGCGGGGCTACGTCACCAAGACCATCTCGGGGCCCGAGCTCATAGACGCCGTGATCCGTGTCGCGGTCGGCGACGCGGTCTTCTCGCCCCGACTCGCCGGGTTCGTGCTGGACGCGTTTGCCGCCACGCCGCCGGCCGGTCCGCCGGCCACCTTCGATCCGGAGCTGGACCAGCTCACGCCGCGCGAGCACGAGGTGCTGCGCCTCATCGCCCGGGGGTACACCTACAAGGAGATCGCTCGCGAGCTCACGATCTCCGTCAAGACGGTGGAGAGTCACGTCTCGTCCGTCTTGCGCAAGCTGCAGCTGTCGACGCGTCACCAGCTCACCCGGTGGGCGACGGAACGGCGCCTGATCTGAAGCTGGCGGTCGCTAGCGTCTGCCTCGAGCGTCATCCGCCGGGAGGACGTCGATCGATCGAGGAGTGGACACGCCGGACAACAGTGGGATTCGGTACGGGACCAAGCCGGCGCGCTGGATCCTGCTGGCCACGGTGCTCGGTTCGGGCATGGCGTTCTTGGACGGCACGGTCGTCAACGTGGCGCTCCCGGCCATCGGCAAGAACTTCGGCGCCTCCGTCGCCGGACTGCAGTGGGTGCTCACCGGGTACCTCATCACCCTCTCGGCACTGATTCTCATCGGTGGCTCGTTGGGGGACATCTTCGGCCGCCGCCGCGTCTTCCTGGTTGGGGTGGCCTGGTTCAGCACCGCGTCGCTCTTGTGCGCGGTCTCGCCGACGCTCGGGATCCTCGTCGCGGCGCGCACGCTGCAGGGCATCGGCGGTGCGCTGCTCGTGCCGGGCAGCCTCTCGATCATCCAGTCGAGCTTCCATCCGGATGATCGGGGCCGAGCGATCGGCACCTGGTCCGGGCTCGGGGGAGTGGCCGGTGCGATCGGCCCACTGGCCGGCGGTGCGCTGGTCACCGCCGTCTCCTGGCGCCTCATCTTCGTCCTCAACCTCCCGTTGGCGGCCGTCGTGTTCCTGGCCGCGCGACACATTCCCGAGTCCCATGACGAGACGGTCAGCCGCCACGTCGACGTGCGGGGCGCGGCCCTCGGCGTGCTCGGTCTCGCCGGCACGGCATACGCGTTGATCGAGGGTCCGTCGGCCAACGCGAACAGCAGCCTCGTGCTCGTCGCCGCCATCGCCGGCGTCGCCGGCCTCGGCGGTTTCCTGCTGGCGGAACATCGGAGCCATCACCCGATGCTGCCGCTCGCCATCTTCCGGTCGCGCCAGTTCTCGGTCTCCAACATCCTCACGTTCGCCGTCTACGGGGCTCTGGGCGGGGTGCTGTTCCTGCTGGTGGTGGACCTCCAGCAGGTGCTCGGCTACAGCGCCATCGAGGCGGGAGCGGCGATGCTCCCCATCACCCTCCTCATGCTGGCGTTCTCCGCCAGGGCCGGGCAGCTGGCGACCCGTATCGGTCCGCGCCTGCCGATGAGTCTCGGCCCGCTGATCATCACGGGGGGACTGGTGCTCATGACCCGGATCCGGCCGGGCTCGCACTACCTGACGTCGGTGTTCCCGTCGGTCGTGGTGTTCGGCATCGGGCTCGTCTTCACCGTGGCGCCGCTCACGACCACCGTGCTCGCCGCCGTCGAGTCGACGCACGCCGGAGTGGCGTCCGGTGTCAACAATGCGGTCGCCCGGCTGGCCGGGCTCGTGGCGGTGGCCGTCCTGCCGCCCTTGGCCGGGCTGACTGGAGCCGCCTATAGAGAGCCGCTGCGGTTCTCGGGCGGGTTCCACACCGCCGTCCTCATCGGCGCCGGTCTCTGCGCCGCCGGGGCGGTCGTGAGCGCCCTCGGCATCGTCAACCCGCCGCGCGGGGCGGCAGCGCCGGATCAGCAACCGCTGTCGTGTCCCATCAACGCGCCGGCCTACCGCACGCCCGAGCGCGAGGTCGCTTAGTCGCACGGTCCGTCGCTCACGGCGGTCGACAGTGAACCGACGATCACGTCGGCCGCCCGCTGGATCCGATCGCACGAGGCCTTGATCGCCGCAATGGCTGCGCCGCCGCCGCCGGCCCAGGTGGCCACGTAGCCGAAGGTGTACTCGGCGGTGTCGATGCCGAGGTGGGCGCAGACGACGTAGGCGGTCGACTCGGCCTCGAGTTCTGCCACGCTCAGATCCTCGACCGTCTCGTGGAGGATGGCGTGCGCGAGTTCGTGCGCGAGCGTCTTCAGGCGTTGGCTCGGCGACCGTGCCACCTCGACCCTGATCCGACGACGGCCGTGGCAGCAGTCCCCGTTGGTCGGCCCCTCGAATCGGTGATCCTCCACGCGAAAGCCGAGCAGCCGGGCGATGTCGACCAGCCGAGCGAAGTCGGCGACACCGTCGTCGCCCGACAGCGGGCGACACACCGACGGGAGCTCACCGCCGTCGGTCTGGGAAACGTCGAACACCGGCACCCACTTGAAGCCGCACACAGCTCGTTCGTCATCGGAGTCGTCGCCCGAGCGCGGACGGACCATCGGGGCCAGGATCCAGATCGCGCGTTCCCCCTTGCGCACCACGCGGTCGTGGCTCCGCCAGGCCCGGAAGCCGGCGACGCGTGTCGCGTCCGGGCACTGGGCGAGGATGAGCAGCACGTTGCCGGCGCTGTAGCGGTGGAAGCGGCCCTGGAAGTCCAAGTACCGCCGCCATCGATCCGACGAGGTGAGATCGGCGATCCCGTCGGTCAACTGGTCGACGAGCGCGGCGTGGCGGTCGTTGGCGGCCATGGGGCCTCCCTGCTGCGTCCATGGGTGCCCTGTCTGCGGGCCGGCGCGAACGTCCGCGTGGCGCGGGACCGGGGGACCCTCTTCGGTTGTGGCTCGTCGAAGAGCGAGCGCAGCCGGTCACCGAGAAGCGGATCGACCGGAGCGAGCGGACCCTACCGAGGCGCTGTCACAAGGCGGCGGGGTGCCGGTGAACGGGTGCTCGCAGCCAGCTCAGGGTCGCGCAGTCCCCCGGGCGGATCCACCGTTCGGTGGCAGCGGGATCACCCCGCCGTCAACCGAGGTTCAGGCGGCTTCGACCTCGGGAGCCAGCGCGACGGACAGGGCCGCCGCGCGCCGCGCGTGGTCGGCGCGCAGGTGGCGGCCGATGAGCGGGAGTTCCCACCAGGACTCGGCGCGGGCCACGGCCAACCCGACCGCGAAGATGTGCTCGACCGAACCGAAGACCAGGTGCCGGCCGATCCACTCCGGCTCGTACTTGGCGCTGAAACGCCACAGCGACTCGATCTGCATCGATCCCGAGAGGCGGTGCAGTGCCCGGCGCTGCAGACGCCTCGCCACCGAGTCACCCACCTCGCCCGCCAGCACGGCGCGCATCGTGGCGAAGTTCAGGCCGAGCGCATCGGCGCCGAGTGTTCGCAGGTGTTCGATCGTCGAGACGATGACGAAGTCGATCAGCCCGTTGGGGTGCGATCCCTCGTCGCGCCGCATGAGGTCGAGCGAGTACCCGCCGATCCCCGGTGCCGGGACGAACTGGCAGAAGGCGACGGGGGTGCCCTGCGGATCGTGGGCCACCGCGAGCAGGAGTCCCGCGTCCTCGGGGTCGAAGAGGCGCCCGAGCGTCATGGAGAACCCGCGCTCGTGGCTGCCCCGCCGGCTCCGCTCCATGACGGATTGCAGCTGCTCGGCCAGCGGCGCGTCGAGGTCGCGTGGATCGTGGAACGAAATGGTGTAGCCGTAACGGGCGATCCGGTTGACGGCCTGGCGCAGCCCCTTCTTCTGGCCGCCGGCCAGGTTGAAGGACCGCACGTCGACGACGGCCTCGTCGCCGATGTAGAGCGAGCGCATCCCGCCGGCTCTATAGGTGGGCAGCCACGATGCGTCCGCGCCCAGCACCGCGACGATCCAGCCCCGAGCGTCGGCGAACCGGCAGAACTCCGCCCACGCACCGGCCCGCTCGTCGGGCAGGCCGATCGGGTCAGGCGACACCAGGCACACCCCGCCGTGGACGGCGTAGGTGATGAGCGTCTCGCCGGAGAAATAGTGCTGCTTGTCGTATCGCAGCGCGAAGTAGTCGAGCGTGCCGGTGCCGTGCTGTCCGACCAGGTGGCGCGCGGCGACCCGCGAGCGGCGCTCCGCCCGGAGCCGGCCGTCGACGACCGGGCGCGACATGACGACGAGCGCCGCGACCGCCAGGGCCAAACCCACGCCGAGCAGCGTCGGGCTCAAGAAGCGGTTGAGGCGGGCCGGGAGCGCAACCGACTGCACACCGACCAGCCGCTCGACGACCGCCAAGAGGGCCTGATGGACCGGCAGCGTCGTGCCATCGGGATCGAGTACCAGGAACCATTCGAGGGCGAGCGTCGTGAGCGCGACGGCTGTCGCCAGCGAGCCCGCGAGGAGCAGCGTGCCGGAGCGCCGCCACCGGTGATCCACGCTCGCCTGGAAGTAGCGGCGCTTGGCGATGAGGACGGCCAGGAGCACCAGGCTGACTGCGCTCTGCGCGCCGTCAAACCCCCGGGCGAGATGCAGGACGGCGGCCACGACGAGCAGCGCCCCGGAAATGGCCGAAGCCTGCCGTTGGCCGCGGCGCAATCCCCGCCACAGCGCGAGCTGGGACAGTCCGCAGAGCGCGAGCAGCGCGGCGGCCAGTTGTGCGACGACGAGCGGTGCGAAGTGGCGGAGCAGGATCAGCTGCCCCTTCGACGGCGGCAGCGCCGCGGTGATCAGGTCCAACACGCCGGTGGTGACGATGGCCAGGGCGATCCAGCGGCGGAACCCATTGACCCGGGCGGTGGCCTCGAGCTCGAGCTCGCCGGGCGACACGGCGGCGGGGAGGGGTTGGGAGGTCTCAGCGCCCCGGGAACAGACGCGGGTCACCCGGGCCAGGCGCGCCCTGGGCCGCGAACCGAGTCTCGATCCGCTCATCGTGGCGACAGTGTACGGCGGGCGGGGCCACCAGCTGGGCTGGGTCGGCGCCGCGGGCGCGAACGGGCAGCTCAACGAGCAATTGGCCGCAGCGAGGTCGGCCCATTGACCAGGGCATCGCCGCGCCGCTCGCGTCCAACCGGGCCCGGACGCGGCCGCACGCCGAACGTGCGCCGGGGGATCGCGCGTTCGGCGTGCGGTGGCGAACCCGGTTGCCTAACTGGCGGGGGTGGCCGAAGCCTTCGGGCCGACGATGAGACGGGCGATCGAACCGACCTCGACGAGGCCCACCTTGTCGCCGGGGTTGATCGACCCTTGCGTCAGCCGGACAAAGCGGGTCGTCGAGCCGATCGTGGCGGTCACCTGCGTGCCGTTGCCGGCGGTGACCGTGATCGATGTCGTGTCGACCGTGTCGACCGTGCCCTTCACCGATTCAATCGTCACGTACCCGTTCTTCGTCTTCACGATTCGGGTGTCCACCACGCTGTGGCGCAGCAGCGCGCGCAGCTTGGGGTGCGGGACCTTGGTTGCCGTCGATGGCGTTGCGCCCGTCGACGGGCTGGTCGCCGCGAAGGCGGTGCCTCCGATGCCGAGGGAGGTGAGGAGCACCCCGGCGCCAACGGCCACCTTCTTGGTTCTGGTACTCCAGCGGTTCGTCATCGTTTCCTCCTGTTCGGGCCGGTCCTACCGGCTCTTCTTCCAGTAGAACGAACGGGAGTCATCGATCTGTGTGGCCGGTGTGATGGGAGTGTGAGGGTCCCGAACCTGCTCAGCGAGCCCGGCTCAGGCGCGTTGCGCCGCCAGCTGGACCACCATTCGGGTGCCACCGGTGCCGTCGACCGGCGACTCCGCCCGGATGCTGGCGCCCATGGCGGCGACCAGTTCGGCCGCGATGGCCAGGCCGAGTCCCGAGCCGGCCGGTCGATTGGCCTGCGGGTGGCGGTCGAGGGTGTAGTGCCGGTCGAACACCCGGCCGAGCTCACCGGGCGCGATCCCCGGACCGTCGTCGACGACGAGGATGGCGACCGACCCCGGCCCCGCGACGACCCCGATGGTTACCTGCGTGCGGGCGAACTTGGCGGCGTTCTCGAGCAGGTTGGCCAGCACCTGGTCCAGGCGGTCGGGATCGGCGGTCACCATCTGCGGTCCGAGCGGGTTCACGATCCGCAGCGTCAGGCCGGCCTGGTCGATCACCGGCCGCAGCTCCTCGGCGGCCTCTTCGACGACCTCGGCCGCGTCGACCGAGCGAAGGTGCAGCGAGAAGCTGCGTGCGTCGAGCTTGGCCAGATCCAACAGGTCGCCGACGAGCCGCTCCAGGCGGCGCGCCTCGTTGGTGATCACGGCGGCGGCGCGGGTGGTGTCGGTGATCGCGCCGTCCGCGATCGCCTCCGCGTAGCCCCGGATCGAGGTGAGCGGGGTCCGCAACTCGTGGGAGACCGACAGGAGGAACTGCTGTTCGGTGTTTCGCAGTCGTTCGAGGTTGATGGCCATGGAGTCGATGCCGCCGGCCAGCGACTGCAGCTCGGGGTAGTCGCGGCTGCTCGCCCCCATCCGGGCTTCGAGGTCACCGGCGGCGATGCGTTGTGTCGTCTGGACGGCCCGCACCAGGGGGACGGTGATCTTTCGGCTCAAGAAGACGGCGATGAGCGCGGCGCTGAGGAGCAGGGCGGCGGCGAGAATGAGATAGTCCCCCGACCAGGACGCGCCGTCGACGTGCCGGGTGACGAGCACCACGGGCACCACGGTCGAGGTGGTGCCGAGGGTCGTCGCGGCCCACGCTTCGGAACCGGTGATGCCCGAGATGGTCGAGGGGCCGTTGGTGCTGAACAGGGGGTTGAGCGTGGCGGCGTCGATGTGCAGGGAGGCTGGCGGCACCGAGCCACGGAACGTCCCGGCGGCGTCGTCGAAGAAGTAGGCGCCGTCGAGGTGTCCGACGCCGACGACGACGCGTTTCACGAACTTCCTCACGTCGGCGCGGCCGGTCGGCCGCAGCCTGGCGCTGTCGCCCCGGAAGAGCCGCACGATGGTGGCGTTGTTCTTGGCGAGGGCCTGCACGGTGGAGAGCGCGTCACTCTGCGCGGAGCGGCGCACCGACTGCTGCGCCAGGTACCACGTGCCCACGCCCGCCAAGACCAAGATGACGGCGACGATTCCGACGATGAAGACGGTGAGGCGCCTGCGCACGTCTAGGTCCTCTCGGCTCGCCCGCTCGGCCCCGCTCCCGGGGGGGCGGGTGACGCTCCGGTCGGCCGGGCGGGCTCCCCAGCACAGCGCGCGATGGTCATCGATGTGTGTGCACGATGTGATGGAAGTGTGAGGGTGATGGAGGTGAACGCAATGTTCGAACCCTCAGCCCAGCCGGTAGCCGACGCCCCAGACGGTCGCCAGGGGCAATGTGGCCCCGAGCTTCTTGCGCAGCTGGCGGACATGGACATCGACGGTCCGGTCGTCGCCGTACCAGTCGGCCCCCCACACGCCGTCGAGCAGCTGGCGACGGGACAGCACCAGCCCCTCGTTCTCGGCGAGGAAGGCCAGCAGATCGAACTCCCGGGCCGTCATGGCAACCGGTGCGTCCCCGTTGCGCACCTCGCGGCGCTCGACGTCGATCTCGACACCCCCAACGCTCATCGCCCGGGCCCGCTGTCTCCCGCCCGACTCGGATCGGCGAAGGATGGCGCGCACCCGGGCCACCAGCTCGCGGGGGGAGAAGGGCTTCGTGATGTAGTCGTCCGCCCCGAGCTCGAGTCCGAGGACGCGGTCGATCTCGCCGTCGCGTGCGGTCAGCATGACCACCGGGACGTCAGAGTCCGCCCGCAGCGCGCGGCAGACGGCGAGGCCGTCCATGTCTCCGGGGAGTCCGACGTCGAGTACCACGAGACGAGGGCGCTCACGCGAGACGGCGTCGATACCCGTCGCGCCGGCGGAGGCCTGTACCACCCGGAATCCCTCGCGCCGGAGATACAGGTCGACGAGGTCGGCGATGTTGGGATCGTCCTCGATCACGACGATGGTGCCCTGTTCATCAGCCACGGAACAGCTTGACATGCCGCGGCCGCCGGACCCCGGACGAGACGAGGTCATCGCCATGTCCGGCGCAAGGACCACGTGAGGTCGGCGCCGCACACTGCACTGCACCCCCGCCACGGCGACATCCGGGTGGGGCGACGTCGGTCCGTCTCCACCGACGTCGTCCCGCCCGCCCGCCGTGGGTCCGAGACGAGAATCGCGCGACAGGCGCGATCGTGTCGGGACCGTTCCGTAGCCGTGCTGAACGACCTCGCCATCTCTGATGCCCCTCCCCGAACGCCGCCGGCGCGCCCCAGTCGTCCGCCCGAGGTCGTCGTGGCCATCCTCGGACCGGTCGAGGTACGCGGCGCCGCCCATCCGTTCCGGCGCGCCCCGGCCCTCGATCTGATCGTCTACCTCGCGCTGCACCAGCGCGGGGCGTCGAACGACGCCTGGGCAACGGCGCTGTGGCCGGACCGGCTGA
>Ga0209007_1000800_pt1 | contig 10419 bp, 8 predicted proteins | sample JacPinW_OM1H0_O2_FD_187961 | JGI IMG/M metagenome (GOLD analysis project Ga0209007, IMG submission 187961) | Forest soil microbial communities from Algoma, Ontario, Canada - Jack Pine, Ontario site 1_JW_OM1H0_O2 (SPAdes) (version 2) | ecosystem: Environmental > Terrestrial > Soil > Boreal...
GGATCCAATCAACGAGAAGATCGATTGAAAGGCGTGATGGATGATTGTGATCGGGGCTGATACCCACAAGAGCACCCATGTGTTGGCGGCCGTCGACGCCGGGACCGGCCAGTTGCTCCGCGAGCGAGAAATCGTCGCGAAGGATGCTGGGCACCTGGAAGCGTTGCGGTGGGCACACGAACTCGACGGGGAGATCGTGTGGGCGATAGAGGATTGCCGGGACTTCTCCCACCATCTCGAGCAAGCTCTCCTGGCGGCCGGTGAGCGTGTAGTGCGGGTCGCGCCGAAGCTGATGGGTGCCTCCCACCGCAGGGAACGCGAACCGGGAAAGTCAGATCAGATCGACGCGCGAGCGATAGCCCGCGCTGTGTTGTGGGAGGGGATCGAGCGGTTCCCGGTCGCGTTCCTTGACGAGGACGCTGTGGAGATCCGGTTGCTCTGCGATTACCGCGAGACTCTCGTCAACGAGCGCACCAGGCTCATCAACCGGCTGCGGATCAACCTCGTAATCCTCGATCCCGAACTGGAGGCGTCGATTCCCTCGCGCAAGCTGGACTATCCGGGCCAGCGCCAGCGCGTCACACGCCGGTTGCGAGGGATGCCGCAGACCGCGGGGGTGCGAGTCTCCCGCGAGCAGGTCAAGCGGATCGGGGTCCTCACTCGCGAAGCGGAGCAGCTAAAGCGCGATCTGCGGGACCTCGTTGCCGCCCACCGCCCCGAACTGCTTGCTGAGACCGGGTGCGGGCCACTCACCGCCGCGATCCTGATCGGTCAAACCGCGGGCGCGCAACGCTTCCATAGCGATGCCCATTTCGCACGGATGGCCGGTGTCGCGCCGATCCCCGTCTCATCCGGGCGCAAAGACCGGCATCGCCTCGATCGCGGCGGCAACCGACAAATCAACAGGGCGCTGCACGTCATCGCGATCACCCGGGGACGCCGCGACCCCGCAACCCGCGAGTACCTGCAGCGCAAGGAAGCCGAAGGCAAGAGCCGCATCGAGGCGCACAGATGCCTCAAGCGCCTCCTCGCACGCCGCTACCACCGACTGCTAAGCCATCCGCCCGACTCGCGAGCGTATGGGGTCGCCGTGACCAATTAAGCGATAGTCATCGGTCTGACTCAATTAGGCTTCCTGGGATAGATCTACAAGCTACGCAGAGTCGCACCCTGGCCGCGAGCGAGGCAAGTAGGGATCAAGCCAAGTGGTCGCGTGCTCGAAGAAGTAGCTCGCGGTGCCAGACGTCAGCCTGGCGTAAGATCGGAAAAGTGATGTAACATGGGTTCATGAGGCGGCTACAGATCATGATCGAGGACGACGCCTATGAGACGTTGGGTGCTCAGGCCGCCAAGGAGCACGTCTCCAAGGCATTGCTCATCCGCCGCTACGTGCGGCTAGGCCTGCAGCCACTGCCCGCAATCGCCGAAGACCCTCTGACCTCACTTTCCGGAAGCGCAAGCTTTGAGCCCGTTGATATCGACGATAGTATCTACGGTCGTTGATCTTCGTCGATACTTCCTTCTGGGTCGGACTCACCAACCGCCGCGACACCCGACACGAGCAGGCGAGAGCGCTGCTGGCGGCTCACGACCGGGATCGGCTCGTAACTACTAACGACGTGCGCGGCGAGACCTGGACGTTTCTGCGACGCCGAGCTGGGCACACGGTCGCCGTGAAGTTTTTCGAGGCGGTCGCGGCCTCGCCGCGCGTTGAAGTCGTGCGAGTCTCCGAGGCAACTGAAGCGGACGCCGAGCAATGGCTGCGACGCAGAGAGGACAGAGAGTTCTCCTGGGTCGACGCCACGAGCTTCGCCACGATGCGCGAGCTGCGGGCAACCGAAGCGTTTGCTTTCGACGGCGACTTTGCGGCCGCCGGGTTTATCGAGCTGCGGGTTTAGTCGAGCCTGGGCGGCGACACCTCTTTCTGAGGGTCAATATCGCGGCGAGAGTCGCGATCGTTTTGCCCACAGCTGGTCATTATTCACCCACGCAGTGGTCGAATAATGACGGTGCCATTCCTCGGCACAGGCGCCCGCGCATCGGCGGGACCTGAAGGATCAAGCCAAGTGGTCGTGCGATATCGTGCGATTTTCGCGGTGACGGACGGTGTTGGTCGTCGCGATGCGATCAATGCTTGAGCGAGCCTGCAACCGACAGCTGGACCGACGATCCCGGATCGGGACGAGGGCGTGAGTTCGCGCCGCCGTGCCGCGGCGCCGCGGCTGATCGAGTGGACCGGCGAGCGTTGCGTTCCCTGGGCACCGGACGTGCAGGTCGTCTACGAGCACTTCCATCGCTACATGTGGGCAGCGCGACTCGTTCGCGGACGCAAGGTCCTCGACCTCGGCAGTGGTGAGGGGTTCGGCGCCGCGATCCTCTCCGAGACGGCCGCGCATGTGATCGGGGTGGATGTTGACGAGCGAACCGTCGAGCACAGCAAGCTCAACTACGGCGGGGAGAACCTCGAGTTTCGTCTCGGCACGGCGCTTGACCTGTCGAGCTTCGAGGACGGCTCCCTCGACGCCGTCGTCGCGTTCGAGATCATCGAGCACGTGCAGGACCAGGAGCGCGTGCTCGAAGAAGTGGCACGTGTGCTGGCGGACGACGGGGTCCTGATCGTCTCTACTCCAGATCGTCGGCTCTACAGCGAGGCAACCGGCCAACAGAACCCGTTCCACGAGCGCGAGTTGGCGCTGGAGGAGTTCCAGGGGCTGCTGGCCGAGCGGTTCCCGCATGTGGCGATGTGGGGACAGCGAACCATCACCGGCTCTCACCTGCACGGGATCGACGGGCCCAGGGGCGACGCACGCGTGATCGAGCAGCCCGATTTCTATATCGAACGCTCGGGCGAGGAGTGGCGCGTGGCGGGAGACCCCGCCGCCCTCTACATGGTCGCGATCGCCTCGAAGGCGCCGCTGCCCGAGACGGCCAACACCTCGACGCTCGCCGACTGTGGCATCGAGCTGGTGCGGGCAAAGGAACTGGACACCGTGCACGCGGCCTTAGCTCGAGACGAGGCCGTTCGACTGAAGGACGAATGGGTGGCCGCGGTCGAGCGCGAGCGTGCGGCACACGCCATGCAGATGCGCGATACGGAGGCGCAGCTCAACGAAGAGATCAAACAGCGCAACCAGGACATTGACGTCGGGCGGGAGCGCATCGCGGGGTTGGGCGCTGAGATTGCCGCACGCGATGGCGAGATTACTACTCGCAACATCGAACTTGACAACGCCAGAAACCTCAACCGCCGTACCGAGGAGTCGGTGACGTGGCAAGCCTTTCAGCGCGCGCGAGGCCGGCTCTACGGCGCGATCGGCGAGACCTCCATGTCGGCCCGCATGTTGCGTCTATCGCTGCGGCTCGTTGGCAGGCTCCTCATCAAACGACCGAAGCCTGCTCCCACGTCGGAGGAGTCAACCGAGAGCGCCAGAGCGGGAGAGGTTTCCAGCGCCGATGTGATTTCGCTGCCGGAGTTTGAGAACCCGAAGGTGTCGCTGATCGTTCCGCTGTATGCACACGCGGAGCTGACGAGGGCCTGCCTGGAGGCGATTCGCGACAACACCACTCGCGTCAGATACGAGGTCATCCTCGTGGACGACGCGGCGGATGAGGCAACCAAGCATTTGCTCGAAGGGGTACGCGGCGCAAGGATCGTTCGCAACGAGCAAAACCTGGGCTACATCCGCAGTGTTAATCGCGGCGCAAGTTTCGCGCGCGGTCGCTGGCTTGTGATCTTCAACAACGACACCGAAGTGAAGCCCGGCTGGCTCACGGCAATGCTCGACTGCGCGGAGTCCGCTGAGGATGTCGGCGTCGTCACGCCGAAGTTCCTCTACCCGGACGGCAGCCTCAACGAGGCAGGTGGAATCATCTGGCGCGACGGCACCGGCGTCAACTACGGCCGCGGCGACCGACCAGAGCATTTCCAGTACGAGTACAGGCGCGAGACCGACTACGGCTCAGCCGCCGCGCTGATGGTCAACTCAGAGCTGTGGAAAGCGACCGGAGGGTTCGACGAGCGCTACCTGCCGATGTACTACGAGGACACCGACCTGTGCTTCGAGGCACGCGAGCGCGGGCTGCGCGTCCTATATGAACCCGAGGCCGTGGTGATCCACATCGAGGGCGCGACAGCCGGCAACGACCCGGCGTCCGGGTACAAGCGCCATCAGGAGGAGAATCGCTCCAAGTTCGTCGCCAAGTGGCGCCACCGGCTCGAGTCAGAGCAGCTTCGCTCAGCGCCCACCAATGTGCGGCTGGCGGCCAACCGACATCGTGGTCGCCACGTGCTCGTGGTCGATCACCGAGTTCCGATGTGGGATCGCGACGCCGGATCTCTGCGGATGCTGCACATCATGCGGGCGTTGGTGAAGCTCGGCGCTCGTGTGACATTCATGCCTGACAATCTCACGCCAACCGAACCATATACCCGGGAGCTGCAAAAACTCGGCATTGAGGTGCTCTACGGCCAGCTTCACGTCAATGCCGAGCTGGACACGATCGGGCCAAAACTCGACATGGTGATCCTCAGTCGCCCTCACACGGCGAGTCGCTGGCTCGACATCGTGCGAGAGTACGCTCCGTCGGCAACCGTGGCCTACGACACAGTCGATCTCCATTGGCTGCGAGAGGCGCGGCGAAGCACTGTCAGCTCGGCGGCGGGCCAGTTTGAGGCGAGCAACGGCAGCCTCGGGGCGATGTCACCAAAGGCCAGAGCGTTGCACCATCTCGAGTTGGCCATGATCCAAGCCTCGGATGCGACGATCGTCGTAAGCAATTGTGAGCGTGAGCAGGTTGAACGGGACGTACCGGGATCTCGTCTGATCGTCATCCCAACCGTCCATGACGTGGAGCCGTATGTGGCTCCACCAACAGATCGCTCGGGGATACTTTTCCTGGGCGGCTTTGAGCACACTCCCAACGTCGATGCGGCGATTCGCTTGGTAAAGGAGGTCATGCCGGCAGTCTGGCGCGATCTCGGCGACGTTCAGGTGACCATCGTGGGGTCCGCTCCACCACCGGAAGTCGAGGCCCTTGCGTCGCCTCTGGTCGACGTCACCGGCTGGGTGGAGGATCTTCATCCACTGTTGGATAGCTCCAGGCTGATGCTGGCCCCACTCCGCTATGGCGCCGGCGTCAAGGGCAAGATCACCCAGTCGCTCGCAGCCGGATTGCCGGTCGTGACGACCCCGATCGGCGCCGAGGGCCTGGAAGACCAGAACGAACCATGCATGCTGGTGGCGGAGGATCCACAGGAACTCGCTGCACACACAATCCGTCTCTATGAAGATGACCAGCTCTGGCGAGATCTCTCTCGTGCCGGCCAGGCGCTGATCGCACAGCAGTGCTCGACTGAGGTGCTGGCCGAGCGATTGACCATCCTGCTGGACGGCGCTGCGGTCGCGGGCGCGACGCGAGCACCCCTCAACAGTTGACGCTGGCGCCCGGGATAGGCTAGGCGCAGTGGATCGGATCGTCGTCGTCGGTAATTGCCAGGCCAAGGCTCTGGAGATGATGCTAGCTACGAACGAGGAGTTCACGAAGCGATTCGAGTTCGTGAGCTTTCCGGCGGTTCACGAGATACCGGCGGAGATGGTCCCCGAGCTTCACCGCGCCGTGGCCGACGCGGACGTGGTCATCCCACAGCGAATCGACGATGGCTATCGGGATGGCATTGGCCTCGGTACCGAGACATTGGCCAAGATCGCCGGAGCCGCGACAGTGGTGCGCTGGCCGAGCGTATATTGGGCCGGATACTTCCCCGACCTCTTCTATTTTCGGAACTCAGACGGACAGGTGGTCGTTGATGGTCCGTTCGACTATCACGACCGGACAATTCTGGAGGCATACAGCAACGGCATAGACGTGACTGGAACGTGCCGACTATTGGAGGACCTGAGACGTCCATCGAAAGCACAGGCATGGGCAGACCGCGCAACAGCTGAGTTGGATGACCGTGGGCGAGATTGCGACGTTCAAGTTACTGACTTTATAGAGTCAAGGTTCCGAGATGAACTTCTATTCTTCACGATGAACCATCCCACAAATCGAATGCTCGGCTTTATTGCACATACGATCACGGAACTTATCGGAGTACACGGGGGCGTAGATCATTTACGCGTTCCAAGCGAGCTCCTTGGACAGACCTTCTATCCTCTCCATCCTAACCATGCGCTTGCCCTGAAACTTAGCTTCGCGACAGGACTCGTCTCTGGGAACAGTCCTTTCAAGATCCGCGGAGTAACCTACGAGTCGGAGCAAGCTGTGGAAGCATTCTTTTCCTACTATGACGCACACCCCGAGTTGACCCAGATCAACGTTGAAGACACGGTTGACAAGACGGTTCAACCACCTACCCTGGATCGATCACAGCAGAATACCATCGATCTTACTACTAAGCTCCGTGTAATGGGTCGTCGACTAAAGAGCCGTGGGTGGCTAAGGTTGCCTGAGAACCGCGCTATCGACCATGTAGTAAAGCCAGTTCCGTACCTCGCCGTCTATGAACAGCTTCTCGCATCTTTGCGAAGGCGACCCTTTACCTTGCTTGAGCTAGGCGTATACGACGGACATTCACTTGAAATGTGGCGTGATGCCTTTCCGAGAGCGACGATTATTGGTATAGATCTAGTACCTCCTGATTTGAACCTCGGCAAGAGGGTCCACATCGTGCGCGGAGATCAGACAGACGCAGCACTCATACAAGAGATACGTGAAAAATATGCCCCGAGCGGTTTTGACGTGGTCGTTGATGATGCTTCCCACGTAGGTATCACGACCGCCCGTTCGCTTCAGGCCATCTACAAATCTCACCTACGCCAGGGAGGCATGTATTGTATTGAGGACTGGGGTACGGGGTATATGCCTAATTGGCATGACGGCGGACCGTTGGCTGCACGGCTTGATGTTGAGCATCTGGATGATACAGCAACTCCTATGATCGCTGGCACCATAACACCAATTTCGGTGCCGAGTCACGACTTTGGAATGGTCGGTGTCGTGAAGCGTCTCATCGATCACGCTGCATCCGGCACCATCAAAGTAGCTCAGAAAGACGTAATTGGCGAGGCACTCCAAATCGAGTCAATAACTGTCTGGGACGGGATTGTCGCCCTGCGTAAGCCTACATCCTGATCGTGCTACAGCCCAGTCGAACTGACTCGTTACCACAGAGTCACAGAATGCCTTGTGTCCATGTGATGTCTCATGCTCTCCACCGGCCGATGGTATCTACCGGCACCATCGGCGTTTCCGAGCGAGACCAACTACAGGAGTAGATATGACGATGTCTGGGACGGTACGCACGCGCAATAAGACGGTGACTGGCCTACTTCTAGTGCTGCCATGCGTGGCTATTACGTTGAATCTCATGGTATGGGCCGTCGCTGTCTCGAATAGCGGATTCTGGGCCGATGATTTTCTTTGGGTCACTCATTTTTCAAGGTCACTTGGAGATCTCTCAAATTACCATTTTAATGTAGGCAAGTATATCATTAATGCGTTTTGGGCACTTGGTACCGAAGCATTTGGCGATGGGTCGGTAGTGCCATTTCTGATGCTAAATTCTGTCGTTTTCGCAACAGGCGTAATCATGTGGTTGTGGGCGGGAACCAAAGAACGCTGGAGTTCGGTCGAGGCGTGGTGGATTGGCGGACTGTTCATAGCTACCGCAGCTTGGTTGCCAACGACTCTATGGTCATCCAACATTACACACTCAGGTGGTTTCCTTGCGCTAGGAGTCGGGGTCGTTGCGCACGGACATGTCATGCGGGCGAGGAATGCACGTGACGCACAAAGCTGGTCCGCGCTCAGTGGAGCAGCATGGACATTTGCAGTCGCTAGCAATCTTCTTTACATCGGTTTGATAGTCATAGCAGCGTACTGTACCTGGCATCAGATAGCGCGCTTCCGACACTTTGGAGTGAAAACGCCAGTCGCAGCCTTGACTGTCGGGTCCTGGAGTCTGCTGCTGCCGATCGCGTACTTCGTGGCCATCGGTTATCCTGGGACGACGTCCAGTAGTCCTTACGCGATGACAGGGCTTCAATTCTTGCATGAGAATATTCGCTTTTACAAGCTCCTACTTGCACCCACGGATTTGCTAACAGCCGTGTACGTCGTACTATTGTTGGGGGGTGTAATTGGGGCATTTGCCGCGTTGCGTCGCAAAGATTATTTCCCAATCGCGGTGTTGGGCGCTGCCGGTGCGACGGCATTGCCAGCACTTGTTCAGAGTCAGCAGCGTTTCGTTAATTATATGGCGATGCCATTGCTTCTTCTCCTCAGCGCTTTTGTGGCCGGAGCGCAGCCAGTCCTCCGGGGCAAGTCCAAGCGAGCCAAGAATGTGATACTCGTGACAGCCGTCGTCGCACTCCTACTCTTGTTTCACCAGGGTGGCGAAATTCGCGCATACTTCACTAGTTCACCGTATGGAAGCAATCTTGCGACATTCCGTTCACAAGTAGCCTCATTCACACCGGAAGGTGCGACCATCTGCGCGGAGCTGGACCTCGATGCGTCACAGGAAGCGCTATTTATTGCGGAGATATCTGGCGAAAATGGGTTTCGCGTACCGCCTATCGATGCTGCTCGTGCTTATCTGGTTCGCAATGCTAAGGAATGTCCGGCGAACGGTCCGGCCGCGCATATAACGGTTCGCGCAAGTGCACGCGATGACTTTGTCGTGTCCGAATGACTACTGGATAAGTCTCTTTATCATGCAATGTGGTGCAACACGATGCTCCGCGACTACTGGTTTGATCGAGTTGCTATGCACACGCAAGATAGCTATGCGGGGGTGCCGTTCTCAAAGTTTCCTGAGGATTTGCGTGTCTATGAGCATCTTCTGTGGGCAGATATGCCTAATGTGGTGATCGAGGTCGGTACGCATCTCGGGGCAAGTGCCCTATGGTTCCGTGATCGGTTGCGTACGCTTGTCGATTACGGCCTGATCTCACAGCCGCGAGTTGTGACGATCGACGTTGCGGCAGAGCAAGCCCGTCCATATCTGGATCGCGCTGACCCAAACTGAGAGGATGACATTATCCTCGTGTCCGGCGATGTCTGCGATGAAAGTCTTCATGCTCGCGTCGCTGAACTTTTGCCCACCAATGCACGCTGCTTTCTTGTGGAGGACTCCGCCCATGTTATGCGACCACTATGGGTGCACTCACGAGCTTCGCATCGTTCGTATCACCAGGCGGGTTCGTCGTGATAGAGGATGGCTGTGTCGATATTTAGTCGATGCGACTTGTCGATGACTGGCCTGAAGGGGTATTGCCAGCAGTGCATGACTGGCTTGCCACGGCGCCTGGGGCAGCATTTGTGGTCAGACGCGATCTAGAGTTTTACGGAATGACTTGTCATCCGGGTGGTTTGCTACAGCGTCGCCTTCGTGACTAGAGTGTCCGGCTCCCACTCAGCCAGCAACTGGTTATTACTGCAGAGGGGCCGGGTCACACCATGTACTCGTACACAGGTTATGAGTCCGAGGGAGGAGAATGGCACGGGCCAGGGCAGATCGACGGCACGGGCACAACGTACTCCGCACCATCAGTCGCTATCGAACAAACTCACGGTGAACGATACATCGCCGCGCCAGGCGCGAACTCTGGCGTACTTTCCTACACAGGCTATGAGTCCACCGGAGGGGAATGGCACGGACCTGGACAGATCGGGACCGTCTCAACCCCTAACGCTACTACTGAACCGGCGAGCGCCCTAAACGCCACGACGGCAACCTTGAATGACTCAGTCGATCCCTTCGGCGTCGCGACTACCTACCACTTCGAATATAGGACGACCACGTCGTACGGTACTTCGATTCCGACCGTGGTGCTAGTGCCGGCTCAGGTGAAGGCACTCTCTCGGAGAGCGCGGTGATTTCTAGCTTGCGACCCGCCACGCTGGATCACTACCGGATTGTCGCGACAAGCAGCGGGGGGACGATCTATGGCGTCGATCATGTATTTACCACGACTGCCTGGGGGACCGAATCAACACCGAACACGGGTATACCTAGCAACAGGCTGACGGCTGTGTCATGCACATCCACAACATTTGCTTCGCCACTGCATATGAGATCTACGAAGGTATAAGTTACGCGTATGGCGAGAGCTGGAATGGGAGCACGTGGACGATGCGGAGTGGGATTGAAGCTAGCAGCGGTATGCAACTGTCTGGAGTGTCGTGCACCTCAGCGACATCTTGTACAGCCGTAGGTCACCAAACCAAAATCACTGGTGAAGTGACTACCGTGGCGGAGTATTGGAACGGTACTACATGGACACGACAGACGACTCCAAACGAATTCGGCGCGAGCAGCAACCAGCTGGCGAGTGTGTCACGCAGTTCGGTGTGCACGGGCGTCGGCAGCGTCACTAATAGCACAGGCGTGTGGAACTTGGCTGAGCGCCAATA
>Ga0209007_1000801_pt1 | contig 10412 bp, 8 predicted proteins | sample JacPinW_OM1H0_O2_FD_187961 | JGI IMG/M metagenome (GOLD analysis project Ga0209007, IMG submission 187961) | Forest soil microbial communities from Algoma, Ontario, Canada - Jack Pine, Ontario site 1_JW_OM1H0_O2 (SPAdes) (version 2) | ecosystem: Environmental > Terrestrial > Soil > Boreal...
TTCGCAGAAACGTAAAGAATGGCTCCCCGGGCTAGATTCGAACTAGCAACATTTCGGTTAACAGCCGAACGCTCTACCGTTGAGCTACCGGGGAGTAGCAGGTATTCGCAGCGGAGATACGCGAAAACCAAACCTGAAAAAGTGTAGTCGAGGGGCACAACGGAGTCAACGCGCCAGGGAGCGCCGCCGGAAAAGCCGCAAACGGGGAGCGACAGCCTATTGAAGCTTCTGTTTCGCGGAATCGTGCACGATCAAATTCTCGAAAATGGCCAGGACGTGCCGGCGATACTCCACCACGCGCTCGAGAATCGGCCGGAGCGCCGGCTGCTTCACCGTTTCCTTGTCCCACTTCGCCAGCACGGGCGCCGGTACGGCGATATCCCGCCGCAGCTCCTCCGCCGAATGCCCGCGCAGGAAAAGCCCGTAAAAAAACGCCGCCTCCCGCTGCGGGAACTGGAAATCCTGCAGTGCGTCTTCCACCGGATTGGGCATCGTCGCCATGGCCGAAAGCGCAGTTTACACATTTCGCCGTCGCCGTCAAGCCCGCGCGCGGCGTTCCGTGAACCCTTTTTTCGCATCCGGCAACCCACCGCCATCACTAAAATTCATCAGCCTGGCATTGGTCGTGCTCTTACGATCCGAAAAGGATCGGCATGGTAAGTGGCGCGGTTTGGCGTGTTGCAGTCCGAAGGGGGCTGCAACCGCAACTTTTTGCCCCCGCTCGGGTTCGCTGTTCATTGACCGCCAGCGCGCCGCGCGGGACACGTGGTGCGCTTCGGTCCGCCCTGCGCATCTTGCGAAGGGCTTGCACGTAAAATATGCACGAACCCCCACAGGGAGGCTCGGTCACCACCCGGGCCTCCTCCTCTGCCGATCCGATCAGGATCGGCATCCTGAGGACTGCGTTTTGCGTTGTTGCGCTCCGAAGGGTGCCTGCTCCTAATCCGAGAAGGGAAGCTACTCGACAAGAGGACGCGGGAGGGCCGTGCATTAACGCTTCGTGCATCTTCGCCGCGGGCCGAAATATTTTCCCTGCGCCGCACGTTATTCTTTATAGAGGCACCACCATGAAGTACGCCACATCCATCCGCCCGGCCGCCGCGCTCCTGTTCTGCGCAGCCGTTGCTGCCGTGACATTCGCGCATGCCGCAGCCCGCGCGCAAAATTCCGCCAACAAGCCGTCCTCCGCTTCGGACGCTCCACCAGGCCAGGGCGCCGCAGGCGCCGACATGTCCGACATGCAGCACGAATCCGAGCAGAATCCCGAAGCGGCCAAGGCCGCCAACGACGCCATGGACATGTCCGACATGGACATGTCCGCCAACCCGCACATGTTCATGACCGAGCTGCAGCCCAAGCAGCCCGGCGACGACCGCCGTGCGGAGGAAATCGTCGAAATCCTCGGCAAATCCATCTCGAAATACAAGGACTACAAAGTCGCGCTCGCCGACGATTACAAGATTTTTTTCCCCAACGTGAAGCAGCCCATCTACCACTTCACGAACTACAAAAACGCCATCGCGGCCTCGTTCATTTTCAATCCCGCGCATCCCACGTCGCTGCTCTATAAAAAGACCGCGGACGGCTACGAACTCGTCGGCGCCATGTTCACCGCGCCGAAAAACGCCACCGAGCAGCAGCTCAACGAGCGCGTCCCGCTCTCCGTCGGCCGCTGGCACGAACACGTGAATTTCTGCCTGCCCCCGCGCGGCGCCGCCCCCACGGAGACCGACTGGAAAAAATTCGGCCTGGCCGGCTCCATCGCCACCGAAGACGCCTGCGCCCGGGCCAACGGACGCTGGATCAGGCAAGTCTTCGGCTGGATGGTCCACGTCTACCCGTTCCAAACCGACCCCGACAAAGTCTGGGCGCATTAGCTAAATCAGAGGAACAGGAGCTCCGGTCTCTTCAGAGCGCCCTCGTGGAAATGCCGCTTACTTTGCTACCGTAACATCGTGTCAAATTGTCAAACGAAGGTCCGGTCACAGTCTTTGAACGTCGTGGGTCAATCGACACGGGCGCCGTCCGCTGAGCTTCGCCTGAGGACGGTAACATCGATTTCGCGAAGTTCTCATTCCCTGGCAAAGATCCACGAACCATCCGGGTCTTGTTAACCAAAATCATCTCGGACCTCAGAGCTTCCAGCTTCGATCAATCACAGCTTTGAGTCTTCAGGCCTTACACATCGCAGCGCAGCTTGATCAGATTGACTCCAAAATCTCGGGGACCCTTGGCGGTCCTGTTTTCAGAAGCTGAATTGGGCTTGTAATTGAATTACGCGGACGGCGGAGGCGTTTCCGAAGGCGCCGCCGGCTAGGGCGTTGGAGGTGTCGAATCTTTGCGAGCCGAGGTTGCCGGCCGGCGTGGACGGATTGACGATGTTGAAGAGGTTGCGCGCCTGCGCGCTGAGGGTGAGGCTGTAACGCTGGCCGCTCGAGGCTCCGCCACCGCCGAAGTTGGGGCCCCCGCCCCCGCGGCCGCCTCCAGCTGGACCGCCGGGGCCTCCGCGGCCGAAGGGGCCCTGCGGTCTACCACCGCCGCCGGGATTGGCAGCGCTTTCTTTTCGTGCGCCGAAACCGAACGTCTTCGAGACACGCAAATTAAACGTGAACTGACTCGGGCCCACGTAATTGTTGATGGGAATGAGGCTTTCCCCCGCCGTGGGCAGAGTGTTGAACGTTCCCAGCTGCGTGCACAGGATGTTCGTGCCGACGGTTACAACCGTGGGGCAGGTTTCGGTGGAGACGAGCGCCGGACGGTCGTTGAGAATCGACGTGCCGAACAGATCGAGCGGCACGGTGACGTTGAAGGGCGTTCCCGAATTGAAAATCATGAACGGGTTGAGGCGGAATCCCATCGGCAGCGAGACGGTGCCGCCGAAGAAAACGCGGTCGCGAATGTCGTACGATGATCGGCCGTAGTCGGCAAGGATATCGTAGGGATTCGATGGGAAGCTGGTGGGTCCGCCCGTGTCGCTATTGGCGAAGTTGAGCGAATAGTAGCCGTTCAACGTGAGCTTGGTGCCGGCGCGCACGTTGAAATTCGTGATGAGCTGATTCTGGCGGAAGATTCCGGCTGATTCGTACTCGTAAATATTTTCCAGAATTCCATTCGGCCGCGTTCCGCTGGTGGGGTCGCCGATGACGAATGTGCCGGGAAGCGGGGCGTTGATGTTGTTGGTGAGGAGCTGGTCATTGCCGATGGAATTGACGTAGGAAACGGTGACGTTGACGACTCGCGATAGCTGCCGCTCGAGTGTGACTGCGGTCTGCATGGTGTAGGGCGCGTGCAGATTCGGCTGGATCTTATAAATCGTCGGAACGCTCGTATCGGACGACTGAAGAGTGCTTATCGACGGAATACTGGGATAGAAGGTCGGGTTGGTGACGATGTACTCCTGCTGCAAGATGCCGTTCTGGCGCTCGGCCTGAAGGACGAGGTCATTCGTGAACCGGTCGTAGAAAATTCCCCACCCGGCGCGCAGGACGGTCTTCGGCGATTGCGATTTTCCCTGGCCGATGCCCCAGGCAACGCCGAAGCGCGGCGCCCAATCGGCGTGGTTGGAGATCTGGTTTTGCGATTCGAAACGCAGACCGGCACTGATGGTTACGTTGGCGCGCCATCGCCAGTCGTCCTGGATGTACAGGCCGGCGTCGAAGAGATTGGAAGACACAGAGGGGACGCCGGTCACGAGACTAAATTGAATTGGCTCGCTGGCTTCGAAAGCGGCGAGAGAGGGAAATGTGAACGTACCGTTAAAATTGCTGGTGGCGCGATTGGTTTCCTGCAAATCGCGGAAGCGCCCGCCGAATTTCAAGAAATGTTTGCCGAACGCAATCGAAGTGTAGTTCTGCAATTCGTAGTGTTTCTGATGATCGATGATATTTCCGAGACTGCTGCCGCCGCTTTGGAACTCGAACGGCACGATCACGGCAGGCGCTATGCTGTTTGGAGTTTGATAGCTTGCGTCGCCGAGGTACTGAAAGCGCGTCTCGTTGACGATTTTCGAGCCGAATACCTGCGTGTCGCTTAACTGGAGCGTGTTTTCGGTGGTGAGAATGCCGTAACCCGCCGATGCCAACGTGTATTGACCGGCACCCTGGTTGCTTTCGTTGTCCCGATAGTATTGATAACGGACTGTGAGCGTATTGTTCGTGCTGAGTTGGTAGTCGAGGCGCGGGGCGAAGTTGATGCGGGTTCGGGGGTTTGGAACCGCGGCGATGAACAGCGGCGCGGGCGGGGCCATGAGCTGCGCGCTGACGACGGAAACGTTATTGATGTCGCGGTATTGCCCGTCGATCGTGAAGGACGCCTTCTTGCTGAGCGGGCCGCCGAAGTCTCCGTTGAACTGAACTGTATCGTAACCTGGCAAATTTGCCGTGCCCAGGTACGGACTGCGCGAGTTGAAGGCTGAATCGTTGCCGATCAGGGTGAACTGGCCGTGGAACTGATCGGTGCCGGGCTTGGTGAAAATTTCGATCCTGCCGTAACCGAGCTTGTCGTACTCAGCGGAGAATGGATTTTGATTGATGCGAATTTCGCGAATCGAAGACTTCGGCGGCAATTGGCCTGCGGTGAAGCCGTCGATGTACATCTGGCCCCCGTTGGGCCCGACCGACGGCCCGGCCAGCGCCGCCAGGTCCGACTGCAATTGATCGGGATCGTCGGAGAGCTCGTCGAGATCTTTTCCGGAGATCACGACGGCGCTGGCGTTGTTCTCGGGACTTACACTCAGCTGCGCTCCGCCTTCCGCTTGTACCTCGACCTTTTGATGCTCCTCTTCGATCGTCAAGGGAAGGTCGAGCTTCTGGGTTTGGCCCGCGGCGATTTGCAATTTATCGCTGTTGAACTGCTGAAAGCCTTTCGCGTTCACCGTCACCGTGTAAGTTCCGGGCGCAAGGCTTGGAACCTCATACACGCCGTCACGACCGCTTTTTGCCGTGGCAGCATGGCCGGAATCGCTCGTCACTATGACCGTGGCGCCGGGGACGGCCGCGCCGGAAGGATCGGTTACCTGGCCGTGCAAGCTACCCGTGGTGGTTTGGGCTACCAAGCCAACGGCGCAAAAAAGGACGGCGATTGAAATGGCTGTAGCTCGAGACAACTTGGTCAGGGCGCGCGATTTCATCCGGTCTCCGGGCAGGATTCAGCTTCTCAGTGGGTCGAAAATCATTGCGCGGCATCTCCTGCGGGAGCGTCCAGACTCCACGGAGGCAATATCATCGCCTGGCCTCCGTTGGGCGAAGCCTGCAAAATCGGCTCGACGCCGGCAACGAGCGTGATCACCGTCGCGCTGCCGGAAACTGTTCCTTCCGTCGAAACGATCATCACCGCGTCGCCTTTTTGGACGTCAGAGATGGACGCCGGCGGGACCCTGCTCAACATCTGTTGCATGTCCCCGCCACCCCCACCGCCGCGTGAGCCGCCGCCGGGTGCTCCATTCGGCGATTGCGCTGTCGCCGGGGGCGCGCCACCGGGTCCGCTGGCCGGATTCGCCGCTCCGCCCTTCAGCCGCATGGCCATGAACTGCGCCATTTGGGGAGGGAGTTTTCGAAGCTGCGATTCGGAAGTGATTTTCACTGTGACGGGCTTTTTGCTGATCAGGTCGCTGACGGTCAGAGTGTTCGTCGATGCGTCCACGGCGGAAACAACGCCGGCGATATTCTGGAATGTGCCCGAGACGATTTCATCCGCCGACAATTTGGTTCCGTCTGTGCTACGCGTGCCGCGCGCGCGGACCTGATCGCCGGGCTTGATATCAGCCACCGAGCTCAATTTTGCATCGTCGAACTTTACGGAGTCGGGGGCGTAGCGGCGTACGGTGGTGTCTTTCGACACCTGGATCGCGACGGATTTCGGTCCGGCGAACGACTGGACCGAGATCGTGAGGGTTCCCGATCCGGGGTCGACCTCGCTCACGAGGCCGCCGACTGCATGCCGCTGCCATTCCTGGCGATCGTGCTCCTGCTTCGAGGCGACATCCGCTTTCTTCATGGCAATCACGGTGGTCGCGTTGACAGAATGGCCGTCGTCGGAGATTTTTCCGAGCACCAGTATTCGGTCTCCTGCGAGCAAGTCCGGGAGGGTGATCGGGCTGGCGGTCTTCAAATCCTTCGCGCCGGGCTCGATTCGCAGGACCTTGGCGCCGTCCTCGACGGTGATATTGAAGACGGGGCCCGCATCGGAAGCGAGCACGATCGAATTGCCCGAGATTGTCTTGATCGTGCCGATCGGCTTCGCGCCGGTAGAACCAGCGGTCTGCGCGTGCGCCGGTCGGACGGCGGGTGAAAGAAATATTGCCAGGATTGAAGTTACGGCCAGGCGCCGTGCGAGTGACATGTCGCGGTGAAGAGCCATTGGAATCTCTATTTGGATAGCCGGTCCTAAGATGCCGGCGGATCCTGCGACCTTCTCTCTCCCGGGAGTCTTTTTTTCTACGAGCCTTAGACGCGCAAGCTGTCTCGGGCGTTCCAGCAGGTTACGTTCTTCCGGTTCTCGGAAGCAATCGGCGATCGCAGTGGAGAGGCGAACAGTTGGATGGGCTGGCGTTTTGCCGGGTTGCACAGGCGAAAGCCTGATGCTGCTTTGCCCGCCGGTGCTTTGCCTTTGACCATTGTGTGCGCAAGTGAACAGACATCCGTGTCCCGGGACCTTAGGATCGAATGGCAACGTGGGGGTTCCAGGTGATCTGCAGGGCCCAATGGACGTGTTCGATTGCTGCTTGCCTCGCGGCGGCGGTTACCGCTTCGGCTCAAACGCCAATCGTGCTCCCTACAAGCGACACCATCGTCGCTCAGATGTCGCAGGCGCAAGCGGCGAATCGCATCCAATTTCTCCCGTATACCGTGACGCGCGACTATCAATTGTTCGCGGGAGAGACTTCCAATCCTCCCAAGTCGCATGTTATTGCCGACATCGTTGTGGTCCCTCCGGACTCGAAGAAATACACGATTCAGACGGCGGTGGGATCGGTACTCGCGGAAAGACTCGTGCGCAAAGCGCTCGACAGTGAAGTGGCTTTTGCAAATGATTCCCACGCGACGGACATCACGAGGGAAAATTACGATTTCGCGCTCGTCGGTGAGAACGAACTAAACGGTCAGCTCTGTTACGTGCTCGAGTTGAGCCCCAAGCGCAAATCCAAGAACCTGCTTCGCGGGACTTTATGGGTGGATGCCGAAACGCACCTGCCGCGCCGCGTCGAAGGGGCGCCGGCGAAAGAACCCTCGTGGTGGTTCACCGACGTGCGGATTGTTCTCGTCTACGGATACGTCGGCCCGATGTGGGTCCAGACGTCCTCGAAAGCCTCGGCCGACGTTCGCATCATCGGCCGATCGACCATGGTTTGGCAGGACACGAGTTATCAGCTCGGGGATTTTCCGCATAGCACCTCGCTGGCACAGAGTATCGCGCCAGCCGGCGAGACAGGCCCAGAGGGCCATCGCTGACGTGCTATCCCAGCGACCGAATCGTTAATTCAATACTCTTGCCGACTTCCCATCCCTGAGTATTGAGAATCCGAATTTCGTCGTAGAGAAATTCAGCGCCGTGGAACGAAATCTGGGCTTGCTGTGGCTGCTTGATGAGAGAGCGATCGATGAGCTTTTCAACTGTTCCTCTGAGCGTGATGCTGTTCTGTGTCATGAAATTCTCCTGGGGTGAAGATTTTCATCCACGCGCACTTTAACCGTGGCGCGAAACCAAATCTGTCCAAAAGTGGACAGTCGAGCTCAGGATTTGCAAACGGTCTGTCTTTAAGTTTTGCGAGGCGAAGGTTGCCGGTGCCGGGGTGAGCGAGGTTCGGGAGAACTTAATCGTGCAGGACAACGCTCAGGAGGGATTTGTTGACGTGGATGTCGCCGTTGTATTGGATGAAGCCTTGTTTCCGGAATTTGTTCATGAAGAAATTCACTCGGGGCCGGGTTGCGCCAATCATTTCCGCCAGCATCTCCTGCGATACTTTGTGAATCGTCTTTTGAGGGCGACCTCGTGCGCCATAGCGCGCGAGGAGCAGCAAAGTACGGGCCAAACGCTTCTCGGTCGAGTTAAACAGCTGATCGACGAGATCCTCCTCGACTCGGATATTTCGTGCCAGCATGTAGTCGATGAAGCGGTCGGACAATTGCTGCTCTCGATGCAGCACCCGGATCATTTCGCTTTTGTCGATCACGAGCACGCTGGTGGGGGTAATCGCGGTCGCCGTGGCCACGCAAGTCGACTGGCCCGCGAGGCATCCTTCCCCCAAGAAATCACCCGGCCCAAGAATCGCAACCACCGCTTCTTTTCCTGCTCCATTCACCACAGTAAGTTTGGCGCCGCCGTCCTGAAGGTACATCACATGGTTTGTGGGATCGCCCTGGCTGAAGATGGTTTCTCTTGGCCGAAACTTACTCACACGTCTTCCCAGACCCGTTGAATCGAGGAACCAGTCGACGTCAAACGCATGCGATTTTGAATCCGCCTTTCGCGGCGGAGGGCGGGGTGGCGTGGCGGAGACACGCCGTGCGGGAGAAGACGTCATATTCTAGAATAGCTTCGCAGCGGGTCGCAATACTGTTCAATATTGCACACGTGTGGAGAGCGGTGAAAAGCGAGTGGAGGCTTCCTAGCGGCCCTGCAAAACCTTCCGCAATGACTCGTGCACTTCGAGTCCGCCGTCGTAGTTTATGTAGCCCCGTCTTCTGAATTTGTTCATGAACAAATTCACTCGCGGGCGGGTCGTGCCGACCATCTCCGCCAGAATCCGATGGCTGATCATGGGAATTTCAAGAAGGGGAGGAGTTTTTCTATCCAGGTGGGCCAGCTGCAGAAGCACGCGCGCAAGCCGCTGTTCGGCGGAGGACGTCAGCAGATCCACGACGTGATCCCGGTAGCCCTCAGCGCTGGACAGCAGCTGAGCCAGCAGGGAATTCGACGTTTTGCCGTTCCTTTGACGCAGCATCCCGAGCATCTTCGCTTTACCGATGGTACGGATGGAACAGGCGGTCAACGCGACGGCTGTGGACATGCGCAGCGGGTAACCGGCCAGGCAAAGCTCCCCGAAGAAATCATTCGCGCCCAGTATCGCGGTGACCGCGCCGGCCCGGTGCTTCGTCCGGGTAATCAGGCGCACGCCGCCTTCCTGGATGTAGAAGAGCGTGTTGGCACGCTCGCCTTGTGTGTAGATGTTTTGTTTGCGGCGATAACGCGAGACTTTACCGCCCAGACTGGTTCCTGAAGTGAAACCGGTGAGACGGGAAGCCATTGTCCGTGCCGTCGACGATCCTTAGCGCCGGCGGACAACTACTCCGACGGCGGTCAAACCCAGCAGCAACAGCGAAAGAGTTCCGGGCTCCGGCACTGACGTCGATCCAGGGACGTCGCTGTTTGGTTTTCGATCCTCGCCACGTCCATCAGGCCATCCCTTTTCCGGGTTCGTGTGGTCGGGAAAGCGCTCGAAGGAAGCAAGGTTTTTCAAATCGCGGGAAGATGTTTCTTCGCGTGAAGGAGAGAAAGAGAAGAACGCGTCTTCAGGGGCGTACGACTTTAGCCCCTGGGCAAAGTTGGCGTCGTTCGACACCTGGAAGCCATGCCCGAAATCAGCGGAGAATCCAATCGTCGATCCTTTTACGAATTGACAGCACGGGACTCGATCGGCCCAGACCGGTGCCGTCGCGAACAGGACACCTACGAAAAGCAACACGGCGGGTCTCAACTTCATGTCGTTTCTCCCGAGTCTTCATGGACGCCTTTCTTAAGCCTAGGCCCGGGCAGGAAGCGCGTCTGTTCCTTTAGGGACACTTCGGGTGACTGACTTTTCTGGCTTCGTTCCGGCATTAGCGCCGAACCGGGTGGCACCCTGGGCGCGCGGTGTACCATTTCGGACAGACTCCCTCCTCCTGAGTCAGCTATGTTTCACATCGGTTGCCTTTGAACCGATTCTGGCGACTGATCGCAAGGTGCGATCTCTTTTGAATCGGTGAGATTTTTCGATGGCTTCGACCTCTCGAGAACGCGTCCAGCAAGCCGCTCTTGCCGTGGTCCCGCCCTCAGCGGCAGGCAGGCGGCTCCCTTTGCGCATTCTGTTCGTTCACAGCGATGCAGCGAAAGTACAGAAGTGTTTGCAGGAACTTCAGCGTGCGCGTTTCAACGTCCGCGCGGACGTCGCTCCGACTCCGGAGCGCTTCGCTGGATACCTGAAATCGAGAGTCTACGACGTGGTGCTGGCCGAATATCCCCCCGTGAATTGGCAAGGGATGCAGCTGCCGGAAATTCTCCGCGCAAGGGATCGGCGGATTCCCTGCATCCTGCTGGCCGATACGCTGCAGCCGGAAACGGAGGCGGAGCTTATTTCACGAGGCGCCGCGGATTGCGTTGCAATGGATCACGCTGGGCACATTCCTGTAGCCGTTCGTCGAGCTCTCAGCGATGCC
>Ga0209007_1000802_pt1 | contig 10407 bp, 9 predicted proteins | sample JacPinW_OM1H0_O2_FD_187961 | JGI IMG/M metagenome (GOLD analysis project Ga0209007, IMG submission 187961) | Forest soil microbial communities from Algoma, Ontario, Canada - Jack Pine, Ontario site 1_JW_OM1H0_O2 (SPAdes) (version 2) | ecosystem: Environmental > Terrestrial > Soil > Boreal...
CGTCGTGCGCAGCCACTCCTCGAAGCCGGCGCGCACCCGCAGCAGCTTCGGCCACGGCGTGTCGAGCAGCTCGTTGGACAGCCCGTAGACGCCGGGCGGCAGCGTGCGGGCGAACGGCGTCGCGCGGTTCGAGCCGTAAGCGAGGGTCGCGCCGTCGGCGAGCAGCAGGTTGAAGCCGGCGTAGCTAGCGGCCTGCGGCTCGAGTTGCGCCAGGAATGCCGTCGGCCCGGCCGCTCCGCTCAGGTACTGCGGGATCAGCCCGCCGCGCGACGGCGCCGCAGCCCGCGGCCGTTGCAGCTCGCGGAAGTTGGTCACCACGGCGAAACGCCGCTGCCGGTCGAGGCCGAGCCAGGTGCCGTGCGCCCGCAGGTCGCGGCCGGCGATCAGCGGCGCGTCCGCCCACTTCGCGAGCGCTGCGGCCGGGCGCTCGTGATACTCGTCGCGGTTGGCAGCGACCACCAGGCGGTAGCGCGGATGCACCTGCCACGCGAGCACCAGCAGACACATCGAGGTCAGGCCGCCTCGTCCAGCCAGGCGGAGATCAGTCGCCAGGAGATCGCCTGCGACGGCGGCGCCAGCACTTCGCCCGAGTGCAGCTGCGCGCGCGTGAACCAGCGGGCGTCCTCGAGCTCACCGCCGACGCGCACCTGGCTCGCGGGGCTTGCGGTCGCGCGGAACCCGAGCATCAGCGACGCGGGGAAGGGCCACGGCTGCGAGGAGTCGTAACTCGCGCTCAGTACCTCGACGCCGGTCTCTTCCGCGACCTCGCGCGCCACCGCGTCCTCGAGGCTCTCGCCCGGCTCGACGAAACCGGCGATGGTGGAATAGCGTCGCGCCGGCCAGCTCGCCTGCCGGCCGAGCAACGCACGCTCGCCGTCGCTGACCAGCACGATGATGGCGGGATCCAGGCGCGGGTAGAACTCCTCACCGCACTGCGGGTTCGGGCAGCGCAGGCTGTGGCCGGCGCGCTCAGGGATGGTCGGCGTGCCGCACACGCCGCAATGGCGCGTGCGTGCGCGCCAGACCGACAGCGCGCGCGCGTACGCCAGCAGTCCCGCCTCGTCCGCCGGCAGTACGGTGGTGAGCGGCCGCAGCTCCTCGAAACGTGTGCCCTCCGGCGGGGTGAGCGCTGCGGCGGCCGGCAGGTCGACGAGCACGCAGCGCGCGCCGCCGAACCAGCCGAGCAGCACCAGGTCGCGGGAAGCGGCCGCTCGCACCGGCGGCGCATCGCCCTTCAGGAAGGCGATGCGCGGCGGGAAGCCTGCCCGCAGCAGCTGCGTCGTGCCCCTGGCCAGCAGGTAGCGCGTGTCGCGGTCGGCGCGCGCGCTCGCTTCCCAGGAGGCATCCTCGCGCGCCTCGGCGCGCCGCTCGAGATACGGGCCTGCGAAGAAGTTGGGCCGGGCGTCAGTCATGCTGCCTTCGGGGGTGGATGCCGGCGCGCATTCTAGGCCCACCCCGGGAAATCGCGCATCCCGTGACCGGCGAGCTTGCGGCACCAGAATGCGAACGGCTCCGCGAGGGAGCCGTCCGGGGGGGTTCGCCGCGCCTTGGCCGCGCCGCTTCAGGTACGGAGGCTGCGGTCAGTGCGTGCGCTGCGCACTCGAGCAGTGGTGGCAGCGACGCTCGCGCAACGGGAAACACTCGGTGACGAGGAGGCTCCCGCACACGGTGCAACCCGCGAGTCGCAGCTGATCGCCGCGCGTCAGCGCCGTGGCGAGGAACACCGCGTGCTCGAACGAGATCTGCGCCGCCGGCAGCAGCGCGCGGTACGCCTCGAACGCCTGGCACAGCAGCTCGCCGCGTGTCAGACCCGGCTGTGCGGCCGCGCTGCCCGCTGTGCCCGTCGGCACCACGCCGAGCAGCGACAGCACGCTGGCGAGCACCGCCGTCTCCTGCTGCAGGCGCGGCGAGCGGGTGAAGTAGGTCACCTGGTGCGGCGACTTGCCGCGATGCCGCGGCAGGTAGCGACGCGCCTCGCTCATGTAGGAGCGATAAAGTTTGCGGATGCGGTCGTCCGACAACCCGGTCCAGGTGCGGATCGTCTGCGTGCGTGCCTCATGCTGCAGGAAGCGCAGCGCCAGCTCCATCCGCAGCCGTTCGCGGCTGTAGCGATCGTCGGAGATGCGCATGGAGACTCCTTGCGGCAGGGTCTGTGGCGGGGTCTGTGGGCTCCGTTGATTTTGGGAAAATTTTCCCAAAATGCAATACCAAGAATTTGGTAAAAAATTCCCAAATTGCCTGTGGCGCTGCGGAGCCGTTCGGCTACCATGGCGGGACACCTGGGAGAGCTCTCATGCTGTCGCACTGCGAGATGGGCGGTGAGGAGCGCGGCGGCGCGCCGCCGGCGGCCACCTGGCTGCGCCCCGAGACGCTCGAGTCGCTGCTCGAGCTGAACGAGATGGCCCTCATGCTGCTGTCGGAGCAAGCGGCGCAGCGCGATGCGCAGGAGGGCGTGCCGCGGCTGCAGCGGGTGGGCGAGCTATGGCGCGCGCTCGAGCCGGCGGCCCGGCGCAGGGCTGCCGCCTGCCCGTATCTGCTGCTGGATGCGGGCTTTGCCGATCCACAGCGCTGGCGGCGGGTAGCGGCCTCGCAGGTGGGCGACGCCGCTCGCGGAGGGTACGCGGCGTTCTTCAGCGTTCCCGGGGTGATCGAGCTTCACCGCCTGGTGCTCACCTACGCCTGGCACCTGGCGCGCACCCAGGGGGCCGCCGCGCGGCTGCTCCTCGGTATGCCGGCGCCCTGCGCGCAGCTCATCGCGCAGTGCACCCTGCGCCAGATGCATGTGCTCGCCGAGGCACATCCGGAGTGGCTGAGGCCGCGCTGGCCCAACCGCGAGGAGCTCTGGCAGGAGCTGCTGGCGGCGGCGGCGGCGGGCGAGGCGCGAGCGATCGAGCAGGCGCAAATGCGCGGGCTGACGCTGCTCGCGGCCGAGCTGCGCACGGCGACTGCCGCCTGGGCCGCCCGCTTCCCGCAGGAGTGAGCGGGCGGCGGCGGGGGGGGATCCCAGCGGGGACTTTCTCGGGCAAGCCACGGCGCGCTGAGGACGGCGCGGGGCGCCCCGTTCAAGCGGCGAAGTGGCTGACCCTGCGCGACCAGCAACCGCGGAGTATGATCGCGGGCGTTGGTGTCGACGGCCAACTATCAACAACAGAAATCGGATTGAGCGCGCGTCCGGCCGGCGATCAGACCGCAGCTGCGACGCGCCATTCAAGGGGGATTTACATGCGTAACCTGACGAGATTCGCCGCGCTTGCGCTCGCCACAGCCGCCATGGCCTCGGCCGCTGCGCGCGCTGACGTGGTCATCCAGCAGCAGACCACCTTCGACGTCGCCTCCATCAAGGCGCACGGAACCTCGACCCAGTCGACCAGCACCGACAAGCAGCGCAACGACACTGCCATGCAGTGCGAAGGATTCATGTCGATGGTCTGCGGCAACATGCAGGGTGCCGACATCGTGCGCCTCGACAAGGACCTGCGCTGGACGCTCGACCTGAAGAAGCAGGAGTACCGCGAGGCGTCGTTCCCGACAGCCGCGCAGCGCCAGGCCGCCGAGCAAAAGGCGCGCGAGATGATGGCGAAGATGCAGCAATGCCCGGCGACCCACACCAACGCCGCGGCCGGGCCCGACACCTCGAAGTGCGAGATGTCGCCGCCGGTGTGGGATGTGAAGACGACCGACACTCACCAGAGCTTCGTCGGTCACGACTCGCGCCTCACCCAGGTGTCGCTCACCCAGAGCTGCCGCAACAAGGACACCGGCGACACCTGCGACATGACGATCGCGCTCGACACCTGGCTCACGCAGGATCAGATCGATGGACTGGACCAGACCAGGGCGTTCGGCGTTGCCTATCGCCACAAGCTCGGACTCGACGATGCCAACGATCTCGTGCAGGACCGGATGCGCGCGTTCCTCGCTCCCTACGCGGACAGCCTCAAGCAGCTCGGCAGCAAGACCGCGGGGCTCCAGGGCTACCCGCTCAAGACCAGCGTGCGCATCCTCTTCGGCGGCGAGCACTGCGCCGCGGTCAAGAACCAGACCGCTTCCGGCGGCTCGGGCAATGCTGTCGGCGACGCCGGCCAGGCCGCCGGTAGCGCCGCGACCAGCTCCGGCTCGAACGCCGCGGGCTCCGCCGCCGGCAGCGCCGCGAGCAACGCCGCGGGCAGCAGCGCAGCCGGATCGGTGCTGGGCTCGGCGGCGAGCGCCTTCAGCAGCAAGCTGGTGAGCGGGCTGTTCGCCAAGAAACAGTCGGCCGCGACCCCGCCCGCCGCCACCTCCGGCGGCTCGACGCTGCCGCCGGGCATGATCCAGGCGGCCTCCTTCGGCATGGAGACCACCTCGATCCAGGTACAGCCGGTGCCGGCCTCCGAATTCGACATCCCCGCCGGCTTCAAGCTCATCGTGCCGAAGCCCGCGAGCGAGAAGGAGTTCAGCTGCCCGAAGTCGGGCACCTGAGGACTGCCGGCGGCGTACCAGCGGCGGCCCGGGGGGTCTTCCCGGGCTTTGTCCGTTTTTGACCGCTCCCTGTCCCTGAGCACGCTGGCACAGCCAGGCGCGCTAACCCATCATATTGCTAAATCCGGTCAGGAGCCGATCCGTGAAACAGGCGCTTCTCGTCATCGACGTGCAGGAATCATTTCGCCGGCGACCCTACTTCCGCGCCGATGAGCTGCCCGCCTTTCTCGCCAACGTGCAGTCGCTCGTCGACCGCTGCTCCGAGCGGCGCGTCCCGGTCGTGCAGGTGTTCCACCAGGACCTCGGCGACGATCCCGCCGAGCCGTTCTCGGCGGCCTCGGGCTGCGTGCGCGCGATGCCCGAGCTGTCGCTGCGTCCCGAGGCCGTGTTTCACAAGCACGTGCACTCGGCGATGTTCGGTGAGGACGCGCGTGGCGAGACGCTCGAGGTCTGGCTACGCGCGCGCGGCATCGGCGAGCTCCTGGTCACCGGCATCCGCACCGAGCAGTGCTGCGAGACGACCACGCGGCACGCGTCTGACCTCGGCTTCAAGGTGCGCTATGTATCGGACGCGACTCTCACCTTCCCGATGCGCACCCGGCTGGGGCGCGAGGTGTCGGCCGCGGAGCTGCACGAGCGCACCGAGCTCGTGCTCGACGGCCGCTTTGCGCGCGTGGTGTCGAGCGCCGAGGCCTGGAGCTGACGGGGCACGCCAGCCTCGAGGGCACCGGGGTCAAAGGCCGTGGTGGACGTCGTGTTTGCAGTGCTGCCGCGGGTCGTGCTGCTCGACGTCGCAGGTCCCGCCGATGCCTTTCGCAACGCCGCGGGCCGCGCCCCCGGCTGCTACCGGCTGCGGTTCACAGGTCCAACGCCAACCGTTGAGGCCGCCGCGGGTCTGACGCTGGGCGCGCTCGAGCCGCTGCCGGACAGCCTCGCACCCGGAACGATCCTCATCCTCACCGGCGTCAGCGGCGAGCGCATCGATGCGGCGGAGCCGGCGACGCGCCGACTGATCCAGTGGCTGCGGGGCGGCGCGGCCGCCGAGTCGCTGCTGCTGTGCGTGTGCTCCGGCAGCGTGCTCGCCGCGCACGCGGGCCTCCTGGCCGGGCGCGCCTGCACCACGCATCACGCGCACACCGACGAGCTGCGCCGCGTCGAGCCGCGCGCCCGGGTGCTCGAGAACCGCATCTTCGTCGAGGACGGGCCGGTATTCACCAGCGCCGGGGTCACCGCCGGACTCGATCTCGCACTGCACGTCATCGGCGCACAGCTCGGCCCGCGAGTGGCCGCGGACATCGCCCGCGACCTGGTGGTCTACCTGCGCCGCGCCGGCACCGATCCGGCGCACTCGCCCTGGGTCATGCATCGCAATCATCTGCATCCGGCGGTGCACCGCGTGCAGGACGCGGTGGCGCGCAACCCGGCGGCGCGCTGGGGTTCGCGCGAGCTGGCGGCGGTGGCCTGCACCGGCGCGCGCAATCTCGGGCGGCTGTTCGCCGAACACGCGCACTGCTCGCCGCTCGACTACGTGCAGCTGCTGCGCGTCGCGCTCGCCCGGCAGCTGGTGACGCACAGCCGCCTCGATCTGGAGCGCGTGGCGCTGGAATCCGGGTTTCGCTCGGCCCGACACCTGCGGCGCGTGTGGGCGCGGTGGGAGGGACGGCCGCCGAGCGCTTTTCGCGCCCGTCGGACCGTCGCTTAGGCGCGCATGCCCGGTGCGCGCCGGCGCTTCAATGAGCGCTGTCTTTGCTGATGAGGTAGCGCACCACCGCGATGAGCTGGTCGGCGCCGCGCACGCTGTCGTCGTTCACCCGGTAATGACCGTTTACGATGATGCAGGGCGTGCCGGGCACCTGCATGGCGAGGATCTGCGCATCGGCGGCCCGCATCTTCATGTCGACGGTGAAGGAGTGGGCCGCCGTCAGGAATTCCTGGGGCTTCACACCGGTCCAGCGCGCATAGGAGCGTGCCGCGTCCTCGAGCGAGGGCTGGGGGCTCTTCAAGCGGTGCGTTTGCGGATCGCTGGTGGCGAGCTCGCCGCTCTTCCACACCGCATCGTACATTTCCTGGTGGGTGCGCGCGGCGATGCCGAGCGCCTGCGCGGCGAAGTAAGCGCGCTGAAACATCGGCCAATCCTCGGACGGGATGAAGGACGCCGGCAGATAGGCCAGTTGCGCATTCGCCGGCAGGCTGTGCTCCAGGCGCGCCATCGTGGGCCGGAAAGCGTTACAGGCCGGACAGCCGTAGGAGAACACCTCCAGAACCTCGATCTTTCCGGGCGCTACGTTCGTGGGCTGCGCCGGGGTGATGACGAAATAGTCGCGGCCCTCGGTCCAGGCCGGCTCGGCCTCGGCTCGCGGCGCGAGCAGCGCCACGAGCAGCACGATCGGCAGCAAGCGCTCGGTTCTCATGCAACGGATCCTAGCTCATTAGTAAATCGCGATCTCGCGGCGGCCGGCGGAGTCGCGCGCGCCCCGGAACATGCCCTCGGTCGAGAAATCCATGACGATCTGACCGTCCGCGCCGACGGCAATCAGTCCGCCGTCGCCGCCGAGCGCCGGCAGCACCTGGTGCAGGAGCTCGTGTACCGCCTGCGCGAGCGTCAGTCCGCGGAACTCGACCGCCGCGCACACGTGATGGGCGGCCACGGCGCGGATGAAGTACTCGCCGTGGCCGGTGGCTGAGACCGCCGCCACACCGTTCTGCGCGTAGGTGCCCGCGCCGATGATGGGCGAGTCACCGACACGGCCCGGGCGCTTGTTGGTCAGGCCGCCGGTGGAGGTGGCGGCCGCGAGGTTGCCGGCGGCGTCGCAGGCCACCGCGCCCACGGTGCCCTGGGAGGGCGCAGGCGCCAGGTCCGAGACGCGCTCGCCGCGCTGCTCGTGCTCGAGCTGCTCGAGCCGCTCGGCGGTGCGGAAGTAGTGGTTGGGGACCAGCGTGAAGCCCTCTTCGAGCGCGAACTCCTCGGCACCCGGGCCGACCAGCAGCACGTGGCGCGATTTCTCCATTACGCGGCGCGCCAGCTCCACCGGGTTCCTCACGTGACGCACGCAGGCGACCGCGCCGGCGCGCCTGTGCCGGCCCTCCATGATCGCGGCGTCGAGCTCGGCGGCGCCGTCACGGGTGAGGGCCGCCCCGCGGCCGGCGTTGAACGACGGGTCGTCCTCGAGGATGCGCACCGCGGCGGCCACCGCATCCAGGCTCGCACCGCCGCGCGCGAGCACCTCATAGCCGCCGTCGAGCGCGGCCTCGAGGCCGGCACGGTAGCGCTGCTCGCGCGCGGCCGAGAGCGTTGCGCGCGGTATCGCACCGGCGCCACCGTGGATGGCGATGGCGTACGCGCTCACTGCATGTCGCCGTACATGCCGATCTCGCGGCGGCCGGCGGAGTCGCGCGCGCCGCGGAACATGCCGGGGCTGTTGAAGTCCATGACGATGTTGCCGGAGGGGTCCATGGCGATCACGCCACCCTCGCCGCCGGTTCGCTTGAGCTTCTCGTGGATCTCCTCGTGCACCGCTTGCGCCAGCGTCTTGTGCTGGTAATAGACCATGGCGCAGATGTCGTAGGCCAGGACCTGACGGATGTAGAACTCTCCCTGACCGGTGCCCGACACCGCGCACGACTCGTTGTTGGCGTAGGTTCCCGCACCGATGATGGGCGAATCCCCGACCCGCCCGCGGTGCTTGTTGGTCAGGCCGCCGGTGGAGGTGCCGGCGGCGAGATTGCCGGCACGGTCGAGGGCGACCGCGCCGACCGTGCCCGTGCCCTTGACCGGCGGCGCCCTGGCGCGCAGCGCTTCCGCGCGCTTCGCCTCCTCCAGCTCCTGCACACGGCGCGGCACGATGAAGTAGCTCTCGGGCACCAGCACCACGCCCTGCTGGAGTGCGAATTCCTCCGCGCCCTCGCTGACCAGCAGCACGTGCGGGGACTTGTCCATCACCAGCCGCGCGAGCTCGATCGGGTTCTTGACATGCCGCACCGCGGCTACCGCCCCGGCGCGCGGCCCGTTGCCGTCCATGATGGCGGCGTCGAGCACGGCAAAGCCGTCCTCGTCGAGGACCGCGCCGCGGCCGGCGTTGAACTGCGGATCGTCCTCCATGGTGCGCACCGCGGCGATGACCGCATCCAGGCTCGAGCCACCCTGCTCGAGCACCGTGTAGCCGGCATCGAGCGCCGCCGCGAGTCCGGCGCGGTACGACGCCTCGCGCTCGGGCGTCATCTTCGAGCGTTCGATGACGCCGGCACCCCCGTGGATGACGATCGCGATCGGATGATCGGCTGCGCCCGCCGTTGCCGCGCACCCGAGCGCCGCCAGCGCCCACAGCAGACCCGGGACGCCCAAGAGTTTCCTGCGCGACATCGCTTCCTCCCACGGCTATGATCGAACCTGTCCGTACGGCGCGTACCCGCGCCGGCGGCTTTCCCCATTTTCGGGCGCGACAGATCTTAAAGTGAAACCCGGCGCATCGCAGGGGATCAGGAGCCTGCTGGTCGCAAACCGCGGCGAGATCGCCATCCGCGTCATGCGGGCGGCGACCGAGCTGGGTCTGCGCACGGTCGCGATCTACTCGCAGGAGGACCGCTTCTCGCTGCACCGGACCAAGGCCGACGAGGCCTACCTGGTCGGCGCAGGCTCCGGTCCCGTCGAGGCCTATCTCGACATCGGAGACATCCTGCGCATCGCGCGCGAGGCGCACGTGGATGCGGTCCACCCCGGCTACGGCTTCCTCGCCGAGAACCCCGAATTCGCGAGCGCGTGCCGTGAGGCGGGCCTCATATTCATCGGGCCCGAGGCCCAGACGATGCGAGTGCTGGGCAACAAGGTAAGTGCGCGCAACCTCGCGATCGCCGCCGGGGTGGCGGTGATGCCCGCAACCGGCCCGCTGCCGGCGGATCCCGCCGCGTGCTGCGGCCTCGCCGCCGGCGTCGGCTACCCGGTGATGCTGAAAGCGAGCTGGGGCGGGGGCGGGCGCGGCATGCGCGTGGTGGAGAGCGATGCGCAGCTCGCCGAGGTGCTGCCGCTCGCGCGCCGCGAAGCGCGCGCCGCCTTCGGCAACGACGAGGTGTACCTGGAGAAGCTGGTGCGGCGCGCGCGCCACGTCGAGGTGCAGATCCTCGGCGACGCGCACGGCACGCTCGTGCACCTCCATGAGCGCGACTGCAGCGTGCAGCGGCGCAATCAGAAGGTGGTGGAGCGCGCCCCGGCGGTGTTCCTCTCCGAGGCGCAGCGCCGCGAGCTCACCGCCGCGGCGCTCGCGATCGGCCGCGCCACGCACTACCTGAATGCCGGCACGGTGGAGTTCCTCGAGGATACCGACAGCGGGCGCTGCTACTTCATCGAGGTGAACCCCCGAATCCAGGTCGAGCACACGGTTACCGAAGAGGTCACGGGCATCGACCTGGTGAAGGCGCAGATCCGCATCGCCGGCGGCGCGCGTATCGGCACGCCCGAGAGCGGCGTGCCGCCACAGGAGGAGATCCATGTTGCCGGGCATGCGCTGCAGTGCCGCATCACGACCGAGGACCCGGAGAACGGCTTCATCCCCGATTACGGTCAGATCAGCGCCTACCGCAGCCCGGCCGGCTTCGGCATTCGGCTCGACGCGGGTACCGCCTATACCGGCGCGATCATCACGCGCTCCTACGACTCGCTGCTGGTCAAGGTGAGCGCCTGGGCGCCGACGCCCGAGGAGGCGATCGCGCGCATGCACCGCGCTCTGTGGGAGTTCCGCGTGCGCGGTGTGGTCACCAACCTGAGGTTTCTCGACCAGCTGATCACGCACCCACGCTTCGTGCGCGGCGAGTACAGCACGCGCTTCATCGACGAGACGCCGGAGCTGCTCCGCTGGCCGCGCAAGCGCGATCGCGCCACGCGCATCCTCGAGCGCATCGGCGCGACGGTAGTCAACGGCAACCCCGAGACGCGCGGTCGCGCGCCTCCGGCGCAAC
>Ga0209007_1000803_pt1 | contig 10404 bp, 6 predicted proteins | sample JacPinW_OM1H0_O2_FD_187961 | JGI IMG/M metagenome (GOLD analysis project Ga0209007, IMG submission 187961) | Forest soil microbial communities from Algoma, Ontario, Canada - Jack Pine, Ontario site 1_JW_OM1H0_O2 (SPAdes) (version 2) | ecosystem: Environmental > Terrestrial > Soil > Boreal...
GGGCTGGTCGGCTTGAAGGTCGCGCGCGGTCGCATCTCGGCGGCGCCCGAACGCGGCGAAGCGCCGCTCGACGTCGATGGCGTGCTCACGCGCACGGTCGCCGACACGGCCGCGATTCTCGACGTGCTCGCCGGCTATGAGTTGGGCGACGCCACCTGGGCGCCACCGCCGTCCGAACCATTCGCGGCTGCCGCTATGCGCGCGCCGAGCAAGCTGCGGATCGCGACAACGACGCTCTCGCCGATCGCCGACGCCGTCGTGGACCCGATCTGCGCACAGGCTGTTTCCGACGCCGCCGAGCTGTTGCGCTCGCTTGGTCATGAGGTCGAGGAGGTCGATCCGCCCTGGCGCATCGAGGGTCTCTCCGAGCTGTTCGGCGCCGTCTTCTCGATCCACATCGCGCTGCAGATCGTCTACTCGGGGATGGTCGCCGGGCGCGAGCCGACCGAGGCAGACATGGAGCCGATGAGCTGGGCAATCCACAAGATGACCCAGAGCTTCAACTCGGTGCAGGGTCTTGCCCTTGAAATCCAGCTGCAGTCGCTCACGCGCCGACTGGTCGAGTTCCTGTACCCCTATGACGTGCTGCTCACCCCCGCGCTGGCGGAGCGTCCGCTGCCGCTTGGCACGCTCGACACGGCCGCGCCGGACCCGATGTCCACCTTTACGCGTTCGGGCCTGTTCACCCCGTTCACGCCAGTCTTCAACGCGAGCGGCCAGCCGGGCATCTCGTTGCCGCTGTATGAGGGCGAGGACGGTCTGCCGCTTGGTGTGCAGCTCGTGGGCAGGCCTGCCGGCGAGGCCGCGCTATTGGCGCTCGCATCGCAGGTGGAAGCGGCTGCTCCGTGGGCTGGGCGCCGCGCGCCGGTTTCTTAGCCGGCGCCGAGCACGCCGGTCAATGGCTGTGGCGTCACGCCGAGAGCCTGGGCATCGGCGATGCCCTGCTTGGCCACCATGTTTGCCTCCAACAGCTCAGCCTCGTCCCAGGTGATGGGGGTGCGTGTGTGCATCGCGCGCTCGAGTAGACGCAGGGTGCGCGACACGATCGGCGTGGGGAGTGGCAGCAGCGGACATTCGCGATCCAGCGAGCGCAGCACGGTGTTGAGCACTTCGTTGTAGGTCAGGGTCTGCGGGCCGGCCAGCTCGTGGCGCTTGTGGGCGGCATCGTTGCCGCTGGTCTCCTCCTCGCCGTCGCTCAGCGCCGCGACGACGCAGCTTGCGACGTCCTCGGCCCAGATCGGCTGGCAGACCGCGCGACCGCGACCTGAGATCGGCACCACCGGCAGCAGCGACAGGCGTTCGATCAGCGTCAGCCAACGATCGCCCGGTGCGTACACGAGCGAGGGGGCGATAACGGTCGTGCGCATGTCCGACTCGCGCACGGCCTGCTCCGCCAGCGCCTTGGCGCGGAACAGGCGCGCGCGATGGTGTGTTGAGGCGCCAAGCGTTGAGAAGAACACGAAGCGCTCCACGCCGGCGCGCTGAGCGGCCTCTACCATGCGCCAGGTGGCGATCGCCGCCAGCTCCTCAATCGAGCCACGCGGCTGGTCGCGCGTGGAGGCGGCGAGGTGCACGACGGTGTCCACGCCGCGCATCGCGTTGCGAAACGAGGGCGGGTCGGCGAGGTCGCCGAGCGCGATCTGCACGCGTACGCGCTGGGGGCCAAGCCGGCGCGGGTCGCGCACCAGACAGCGCACCGGCTGGCCTTCGGCAACCAGGCGGCGCAGGACGGCGGAGCCAACTAGTCCGGTGGCACCGGTGAGCAGGAGCATCGCCCAAAGCTAGCGGAGTGTGGCAAAGGGCCGGCACTCGCCTGTGTGACCGATGTCGGTGTGCTGCTGGGTGGCCTCGCTACTATTCGTCGTCCAGCAAAGGTTGACCCGACAACGAATCGAGAAGGAAGCGAATGGCCTACGTAATCGCCGAGCCGTGCATTGGCACCAAGGACAACTCCTGCGTCGAGGTGTGCCCCGTGGATTGCATCCACCCGACGCCCGACGAGCCCGGCTACGACGCGGCCGAGATGCTCTACATCGATCCGGAGGAGTGCATCGACTGCGACGCGTGCGTCGAGGCATGTCCGGTGGATGCGTGCTTCGCCGAGGATCAGCTCCCGGACGAGTGGCAGAAGTTCGCGTCGATCAACGCCGAGTACTTCGCGAACGCGAAGTAGGGCCTAGGCCTACCTACCGGGCCGCAAGCGGCCGGGCCGTGTTGAAAATGGAGTGTTTACCCTTCGGGCCGTAAGAGGCTCGACCGTGTTGGGGCTTGGCGCTCAGGCCATCGGTAGAGACATACCGGCTGGCTTCGGGCTGGCCGGAGGTGGTGGGGCGCTTGGCGCGGCCTCTACGAGTGGCAGTGTCGGCAGCTCCATCGGCGCCATCGCGATCAGACCGCGTGCCGCTTGGCGGATCGCCTGGGAGGCCGGGTCGTCTGGGTCCTCGAACACCAGCGGTATGCCGTCGTCGGCCTGTGCGCGCAGGGGCATCGTCAGTGGCACCCTGCCGAGCAGGGGGACGTCGAGTTCGTCCGCGAGATCCTTGCCGCCACCCTCGCCAAAGATCGCGTAGCGCTCACCGCCCGGGGTCGTGAAGCCGGACATGTTCTCGATCACGCCGCAGATCTCAAGGGAGACCTTGTTGGCCATCTCGGCGGAGCGGCGCGCCACCTTCTGCGCCGTGGCCTGTGGGGTGGTAACGATCACGAACTGAGCTTGGGGCAGCATCTGGGCGAGCGTCATCGACACGTCGCCGGTGCCTGGAGGGAGGTCGATCAGCAGGTAGTCGAGCGCGCCCCATTCGACGTCCTGCAGGAACTGGCCAAGCGCCTTGTGCAGCATCGGCCCGCGCCACACCACGGCTGCGTCCTCCTCCACGAAGAAGCCGATCGACATCACCTTCACGCCGTGGGACTCCAGTGGCACGATCTTGCGTTGTGGGGAGACGGGTGGGCGCGTGGCGCCGAGGCCGTACATGCGCGGGATCGAGTAGCCCCACACGTCGGCGTCGAGGATGCCCACGCGCTTGCCTTCGGTGCTCAGCGCGGCCGCCAGGTTGGCCGTCAGCGTGGACTTGCCCACGCCGCCCTTACCGGAGCCGATGCACAGCACGTTGGATACCTGTGCGAGCGCGCCCGCGGGCAGGGTGGCGCGGCCGAGCTTCTCGCGCAGCGCGCCCTTCTCGCTGTCACTGAGCACGTCGAAGTAAACGTTCACGTGCGTCACGCCGTCAAGCGCCGAGACGGCCTGGGCGACGGAGGTTTGGAAGTGGCCCTTGATCGGGCAGCCGGCGGTCGTCAGCGACACGGTTACATCGACCACACCATTCTCAGAGATGTCGATCGAGCGCACCATCTCAAGCTCCACGATCGAGCGGCGCAGCTCCGGGTCGATCACGGCCTCCAGGGCCTTTAGGACTTCGTCTCGATTCATGTCTGCTCGCATTCTGACAAACCGGCGTCGCGGGATCGGGTCAAGGTGCGGGCTCTCGCTCTCATTCGGGCCGGCACTGGCAAAGAAAATGCCGCCGGACGGTAGGGGGACCGCCCGGCGGCGAGGGAGGAGAGGGTGCTTCTACTGCCGGCGGAGTATGAGGCCGGCAGACTCTCCCGACCACCGCCTTCGGCGGCGGTGCCCCCGGCTCTCCTGACCGGGGCGGGGGAAGCTTTGAGCCCTTGCGCGTGCTCTCGCGTGCTCAGACGATGCTGAGGATGCGCTCCTGTACTCGGGAGGCAAGCTCCTCGCTTTCGCGGCGACGCTGGCGCAACTCGCGCTCGACGCGGACACGGGTCTTGCGGACCTCGCGCTCGAGGCGGTTGCGGGCGGTTACGCCGCGGTGCTCGAACTTGCGCAGCTGGGCGGTCGCTTTGGAGGTGCTGTTGTAGTTGGCGATCGCGTCGCTCACCTCCGAGAGCACCCGCTCGCGGGCGATCAGGGCGGCGCCGACGGGGATCAGCACGGCGCGCTCGGCCGTGGTCGACTGCTTGGAGGCGCTGGCGGTGCGCTTCGGCGCGGTCGTGGAGCGCTTGGAAGCAGCGCTGGCACGGGGCTTGGGGGCAGTGGTCTTGGGGGTCGTCTTCGCTGTAGGCATCTGGAGGAAAGTCTCCTGTCGCTGGGGGGCACACTTGTTCTGGTCAGCGCCGACTGTAGCACCGAACACATGTTCCTAACCCGCTCTGAAAGGATGGTTACACGCCAATCTCAAGAGCGGGTGAACACGCTGTAAAGAACCTCTATGACTTTCAGTACCCCCGCAAGCGGCGGAACAAGCGTTCGTGTGAGCTACCGCACAGGAGGCCGCTTTAGCGCTGGGGCAGTGGGGCGGTGGGTCAGGCCTCGATCGCGGGCCGCGTGCGCGCCAGCCACGAGCCCGGGTCTTCAAGCTCGGCCATGCTCGGCAGCATCTCAGCCGAAGCCCACGCCACCGCGAGGGCGCCCGGGCCCGCCTGGGCGACGACCGCATCGCAGAATTCGCGCCCCAGCTCATACTGGCGCAGCTTCATCTCCAGGCCGAGCAGCTTCTCCATGATGCGCCAGGGCCAACCGCGCTCGCGCCGACGGCGGTTCATCGCCGTGCGCATCCGCTCAAGCGTCGGCAGCTCCTGGGCGCCGACGGCGTCCATCGTGTGCTCGGCGTGTCCCTCGATCAGGGACATCGTGGCCTGCATCCGCTCGACCAGGGCCCAGCGGTCCTCGCCGAGACTGAGTCGCAACATTTCCCCGCCACGCAGGCGCTCGAGCAGCGTCTGCAGGTCAGAGGCGTCGGGGATGCGAAACGCACGCCCCAACCCTCCCCCCAAACCCACCCGCATTCCGTCGATCAGCTCCTGCAAGAGGCCGCCGAGGTGTGCCCGCAGCCACGGAGTGCCTCCAAACTGGACCGCGTGGGTGACCTCGTGGATCGCCACCCACGCGCCGAATTCCTCGCGGTCCACGTCGAGCTTGCGCGCGGCCTGCATTAGGTTCGGCCCGAGCAAGAGCAGGCGCGGGGCCCGCTCGGGTTCGAGCAGGGCGATGTCGTACTGGCCGAGCACTCGCTGGGAGAGCATCCCCGTGACCGCGCCCACCTGCGCGCCAAGCAATAGCTGAGTGATCGAGCGCAAGGCCGGCCCCAGGGGCCCCGAGCTTCTGCCCGCGCGCTCGGTGAGCGGGTCGAGCAGAGGACGCATCGTCGCGATGTTGGCTTCGATCCAGCGCTTGCGATCGACCGACTCGATCTCCGGCAGCGGCTCCGTCGGGGTCAGGCCCGTGTAGGCGCTCACGCGCTCGGCAAACCCTTCGGCCAATGCCTGCACGCCCTCAGCCCGTGAGCTGGGTCGAGCTGTCCACCCGTCCTCGTTGCCGGCAACCATCTCGCCGATGCGCTGGGCTACGTTCCAGTCGATGCCTTCCATTAGGAGAGCCTAGTCCTCACGCGCGAGATTCCCGCCGCTCGGGCTTCTTTGGTGTGTTCTCCGGCCGCCGCTGCCGGCGGGCCCTTGCCTCCATGCTCAGCTGGAGAGTCTTTTTGCCCAGGGACCCTTGACAACTGTGGCAGCTCCGGTATATAGTGGCTCTGTCCTGGCGTTCCACAGGGAATTGCCGGGTGTACATAAGGTCGGGTTTTGGGTTGGCCCCTGTGGTCGACACATACCGGTAAAGCAGGGCCCTTGGGAGAGGGACCGGGTCGCTTCTGAGAGGGAGTTGTATTTCGCGTGCATTCATTGGGGAATAACGTGTTTGAGAGTCCGTGTGCCGTTGGACCATCCGTTATAGGACGCGTCAGCGACGCTGACGCGTCTCTCTCTCTCTCTCTCTCTCTCTCTCTGGCCGGGCTGGCTCTCAGCTAGCCGCAAGCCAGACCGTCGTTCCATCCGGTCCTACGGGCCGGATTGGTTTCTCGCGCGCTATAGGCGCGCTTTCAGTTTCGTGGTTCGCTCTGAGGAGGGGTTCGATGGGTGCTGCTCGTAAGCCGGTCCTGCCGGTTGTCGCTGTGTGCTGTGTATTGGTGGGTTTGCTTACGTGGAGCGCGGTGCCAGCGTTGGCGGTGGCACCTGAAACGCCTGAAGTGTCGGTGGAAGCGCTTGTTCCGCCGACGACCGCTGTGGTTCATGGTGTTTTGAATCCCGGTGTTGACGGTGCTCCAGGCACGTATGAACTGGGCACATATGAATTTCTCTATAAGAAGGGCGATACGGGGTGTGTAGGGGAAGGCAAAGCACCCGTCTCGCCGGGGGTTTCGTTGGGTGCTGGCAAAGAAGCGGTCACCCAAACGCTTTCGGGTTTGTCGCCCGGAACTGAGTATTCGTTGTGTTTGCTTCTGCGTGATGGGATCAAAGGCGAACAGGCTGTGAGCGCACCGGTTACGTTCACGACGGTTCCCCTCCTTGAATCTCCCGTGACGGCGGAACCGGCTAGTGTGGTTACCGCGACGTCGGCGACGTTTGAAGGCGAGTTGAGCCCTAGTGGTACTGAAGGTAGGTTGAGTTACCAGTTTGATTACAACACAAACGGTACTTGTAAGGTGCCAAAGATTTCGCAGGGCGAAGAAGAAGAAGGCAAGCAGCAACTTCCTCAACTAAGCACTACCGCGACTAAAGTCGCTGAAGCGAAGCGGTTGCATGTGTTGGGTACAGCTCAGGAACTCGAACCGAACGAGACGTACACGTTCTGCCTGGTCGCGACTAACGCGCTCCGCGAACAGGCTCAGGGCAACGAAGTGTCAGTGCTGACAGGGCATCGGGCACCCACGATTACCGAAGCGTCCGTGACGAGCATTACCTCGAGGAGCGCCACAATCAGCGCTCAAATCTATCCTTATGGGGAACTGGCGACTTATCGTGTGGAATACGGTCTGAGCAACACCTACGGGTCAAGTACGCCGGAAGCGAGCATCAGCGCTCAACATGGCACTGTCAGCATCCAAGCTCAGTTGACGGGTTTGACGCCCAACAGTGAATATTACTATCGTATCGTCGCGACTGACGGCACCGGTAGCGAAGAGTCGCCTGACGCGACGTTTACGACGGACGAAACAGTCATGGCCGGTAGTCAGGGTTTGCCCGATGATCGTGCGTTTGAAATGGTCACGCCACCAGATAACGAGGACGCAGACGTTTACGTGCCGTTTGCGGAGGGGAAAATAAGTGACAGTGAAGGTATCCAATCATTCTACTCATTCCAAGTAGCAACCGATGGATCCGCTGTCGCGTATATCGGTGATGCGACATCGGGGGGAGGTAATGGAGAAGCCGGTAGAGGTATTGGCAGCCAGTTTCTTGCTAAGCATCTCGCAAGCAGTGGTTGGATGACTAATAGTGTGCAACCCGCAGGGGTGTTTGACACCAAGTATCTGGGGTTCTCGAGTAATTTGTCGGTTGGGGTGCTTAGTTCGGGTACCTTTGCCGAACCCAAAGACTCCCCGCTATCAGGTGAAGCTCCTGGTGATGGTTACAGTGTTCTTTATGCGCGTACGACAAATGAAAGCACTTATCGGCCGCTCTTTACAAAGACGATATTGCCAAGCCGATCAAACGTAGAATTCAGTGAACATGAAGGTGGGATCCAGGTCGGTATCAAACATGGGGACCCTGTTTTTGCTGGTGGATCGTCGGGTTTCAATAGTCTATTGTTTGAGGCAAACGACGCTTTGCTCGGTGGTGGCGGTGTACTTGAAACGGAACTTGAGAACAATGTAAAGGGCGAAATCGCTAAAGGAGAAAACGAAAATTATCTGTACGGTTCGGATTGGGGTCATTTGAGTTTGATTGACGTGTCACCCGAAGGAAAGGTGATGCCAGGTGCGACGTTCGGTGCGCCGCCAGTCGGCAACCCTAACAAGAACCCGCCCAATTTTGGTGGTGCGATCTCCGCGGATGGTAATCGTGTGTATTGGTCGAGCATTGAAACGTTGTACGGCGAACGCAAAGTTGCTGCGGAGCGCCCCACTGGCCTCTATCTGCGCGCGGATCCTGGGGAGCCGCAGAGCCCAGTCGTGAATGGTCGGTGCAGTGTTCCCGGTGATGCTTGCACGGTTCCGGTGTCAGAAGGTGAAGCGCAGTATTGGGCGTCTGCGGCGGATGGACGCTACGCGTTCTATACCGAAGGTGAAGGACTTTACCGGTTCAACGCTGAACCTGAAGTCAATAAGGTGTCGCGGGAAGTCGTGGCTGGGTCTGGAGCCGGCGTGTTGGGTGTGCTTGGCGTGAGTAACGACGGCGAGAGCGTGTATTTCGTTGCGAAGGGCGTTCTTGCTGGAGCGAGCAGCGAGGGCGCAAATCCAGTGGAAGGTGAACCTAACCTGTACCTATGGCATGATGGCGCCGCACCAATATTTATTGGCACCCTTTCGGAACGAGACGGGAGCGAAGTTCAACCGTTCACCAGCAATCCCAGCTATGAACCACCATATTTGTATGGTGATTGGCAGGCTGGTTTGGGTCATCGGACGTCGCGGGTTACTGGTAGTGGCAGCAATGTTGTGTTCATGTCTAATCAGTCGTTGAGTGTGGTTGGTTATCCGCATGGGTATCCGACTGCGGGGAACGATGAGATTTACGTGTATGAGGCTGGATCGGATAGCTTGTTTTGTGCGTCATGCGGTTCGACTCGTGAAGGCGCCCAGGGTTATTTGCCGATCAGTTGGGATGACACTTACACGCCGCAGTGGATTAGCGAAGACGGTAATCGCGTGTTCTTTGATAGCGAATCATCGCTGGTCCCACAGGCCACTGATGGTAAGCAGAATGTTTATGAGTGGGAGCGAGAAGGCTCTGGTACCTGCACAACTGGATCAGGTGTGCATGGTGGGTGTGTGTTCTTGCTGTCGGGTGGTACGAGCGAATCTGATTCGTGGTTGATAGGCGCAAGCGAAACGGGCAACGATGTGTTTCTCGTGACGCGTGCACAGTTGGTTCCTGAAGATCAGAACGAAGCGTTTGATCTTTACGATGTGCGGGTGGATGGCGTAAAACCTGTGACTCCGCCGCAATGTACGGGTTCTGGTTGTCAGGGTGTGCCTTCGCCACCACCAACGTTTGAGACCCCACCGAGCGTCACTTTCAATGGTGTGGGAAACTTTGCGGCACCCGCAAACCCTGCAGTCAAAGCTAAGGCGAAGTCGCTATCGCGTGCACAGAAGCTAACTGATGCTTTGAAACAGTGTCTCAAGAAGCCGAAGCGCAAGCGAGCGTCATGTGAGACGCAGGCCAGAAAGCATTACGGGCCAATAAGGAAGGCGCGTAAGGGTTTAGGGACAGTCGTGAAGGGGAGGAAATAGTCATGTTCAAGCGGTTCGCGCTGTCGATTCTCGTAGCTTGTGGGCTAGTGTTTTCGTTTGCGTCGGTGGCGTTTGGAGATTCTCCCGCGCCCGGATATGAGATAATCGGACGCTTCGGCCCGACAAATCTCCCTCCTGGTGGTATTGGCGCCCTATTTTTGTACGTGTATAACCTTGGTGGCGCGAAGGGAAGCGAAGGCCCGACGGTAACAGATAGACTCCCGGCAGGATTGGAAGCTATCAACGAAATAGTATACGAAGGCAATCCAACAAAACTGTCGGAAGAATGTTCAGGAGGCACAGTAGTTACGTGTCGATTGGTACCAATGGGGATCGGTGGCCAGCCGGCTATAGTCAAGATTCCTGTGCGTGTATCGGCGAATCCGTTGAGTGAACCGGATCGTGTGACGGTGAGTGGTGGTGGAGCGTTGGGTGTTGCGAATGCGACTGTCCCGGTGCATTATGGTACTGGGCCGGCACCGTTGGGTTTCGCTAATGAGGACGCGTGGGTCACAAACGCGGACGGTACGGTGGACACGCAGGCGGGCTCGCATCCTTACGAGTTGACTGTAGCTTTTGCTACGAACAGCGCCGGTGTTGGTAATGGTCATGAAAAGCCGAGTGGTGGTGAACCGCGGTTCTTGGATGCAAACCTTCCACCTGGCGTGGTCGGTGAACCTGGTGCTGTGCCGAAGTGTACGCGTAGACAGTTCGACGGTGAAGAATGTCCACCCAATACGCAGATCGGTGAAAACTACCCTTCAGTGTCAGGCCCGAATCTGACGCCTGAGGCAGTGTATAATCTTGTGCCGCCGCCGGGTGTGGCGGCGGAGTTCGGTTTCACGTTTGTGGGTGTTAGTGTGTTCTTGGATGCGCGTGTGCGCAGCGGTGGGGATTATGGCATCACGGAGCACGCCAACATTCCTCAACGTAAGGTCGTGTTCAACACAACAACGATCTGGGGAATACCGGGCGAACACGGTACGGGTGCCGAAGACAAGCCACTATTGACGCTACCAACATCATGCGGTGAACCACCAGTGTTCAGTCTCGAAGAGATAGGTACGTGGGAAAACGAAAGCCTGAACGGACCACCAATAAGCTTCCCTATGCATAACAGCGAAGACGATCCGGTCGGGATCACCGGTTG
>Ga0209007_1000804_pt1 | contig 10395 bp, 29 predicted proteins | sample JacPinW_OM1H0_O2_FD_187961 | JGI IMG/M metagenome (GOLD analysis project Ga0209007, IMG submission 187961) | Forest soil microbial communities from Algoma, Ontario, Canada - Jack Pine, Ontario site 1_JW_OM1H0_O2 (SPAdes) (version 2) | ecosystem: Environmental > Terrestrial > Soil > Boreal...
TGGTTGCGCTCTGTGCCAACGGTCCACGTCAACGGGAGATTCTAAAGCCGATGGCTGAAAACTCCGGCGGATGGTGGGAAGACTTGCCAGCCGGAACGTTCAAGGAGCAAGGTACCGGCGTAAACGTCGCCTTGCTGCTTATCTGCAACGGGTAGCCAAACTCTCAACCCACAACCGCCTAGCGCGAGCGTATCGCGCTTCAAGGAAAGGAAAGCCAGCCATGAAAGCCAAACTCATCTTCGCCGCCGCGCTCCTCGTGCTCACCTTCGCGGCATCCGACGCCACTACCAGCCGCAAGGGCTCAATCAAAGTCGTCTACCAAGCCGACGCTAACGGCGATTTCCGCCTTTTCCTGTTCGGCTCAGACCGCGCGCTAGTCTGCGAAGAGAAGGCGATTCAGGTTGTGAGCCAGGGAGACGCCGTTAACCCGGTCGTTTTGGCCTGCAAGCACTAGAGCCGCGCTCAACCGTCAACGCACCACAACCGCACGGAAAGGGAATTCTCAGATGAAAGTCGAAGTAAAAGACGGAAACCTCGTTATCACCATCCCCATGCAGACGCCCACGCCGAGCTCGACAGGCAAAACTTTGGTCGTCGCAACGTCTCACGGTAATGTCGTCACCGCCGCGACCGTGGACGGCAAGCCGATCACCGTAGGGGTGAACGCTTATATCCGCGCCTAGTGTCATTCCCAAGCCGCCAGGGTCCGCTCTGGCAGCTTCAGAAGTACACTAGCAGCACACCAAAGCAACTAGAAAGGCTGAACAAATGAACTCTCATGTCTTGGCTGTCGCCCTCCTGGGCGATCTCGTTTGCCTAATCATCGGCGCGGCGTTCCTCTTCGCAACCATCCGCAAAGCTGTGATTGCTCGCCGCAATCGCGAATTCACCGAGGAGATGCGCAAGTGCGGAATCGAATTCTAACCACCCTGAAGATTACGCTTGCAATTCTAACCATCGTTGGCGTAATGTTCGCTTGTCATTTCCCTCACCCACAACACACGCGCTTTCCGTGGATGTAGCGAAAGCAGAAAGAGGTTACCCGGTGTCCTTGTCAATGGCCGTGATTCCTAACCTGATCGGCCAGGTCCCACCTCACGCTTACGGCATCCACGCGCGCTCTGATGGGCGCTGGGAGTCGGTACTTGACGGCGAAGTGATTGCCATCCGCAACACAGCCACCGATGCCGGTTATGCGCTTGTCGGATTCAGGGAAGGCGATTCCGACATCGAAAGCCTGCTGATCGAGGATTGTATCGGCCTGCCGGCGCTCGACTACGATCAAATGCCGATTCCTAACCCCGGCGTGTTCCTGCTGATGCTGGTCGTCTCCGCTGCTGCTATCGGAGCTCTTGGCTGGATCATTTACGCCGTTGTCAATCATTCGCTTCGATAACTCTACGAAAGGAAAGGAAAGCCGATGGAACACGTTTGTAAGCATTGCGGCAAGCCGGTAATCTTCCTGCCTAACATCCAGATCCCGTCTCTCAACTGGATGCACGCGACCGGCTTCTATGGCTGCAACGAGAGCCGCCCGTCTCACAGCACGACTTATGCCGAGCCCGCCGAAGTAGAAGGCGGTGCGCAGTGAGTGCCTTGGCAAATCGCAAGACCCGCCTATCTGTCGAATTCTCCGATTGCGTGCGTGAGCGCGGCAAGCTCCGCGAGGTAACAATGGAACTCACACCCTATGGCGTCAAGGTCCGGCTCAAGGGCATGCGCCAGTCTTACGAGATCACGCCATCCAACATCTACAACCGCGCCGTCATCCTCAAGGTTGAACAGGACCGCAAGGAGAAGGCCGCCAAGAAGAAGGCGACCCGATGAGCGCGCAGACGATAGCAGAAGCGTTTGCGCCAGCCGAGGCCCGATATCGAGCCGTCATCATGGAAGACACGTGGGGCCATCTAGCGCCAAAGAAAAATAAGAAGTACAGCGGCCACATTGTTTGGGCTCTGGGATGCTTCGGAAGTGACCACCTCAACCCAACAGTGCTCGATTTCAACCTTGGAGCCTTGAACGGGAGTCCATGGTTATTCGACGCCATGATCGACTTTCTGCAGGATCACTCGACCGATGAAGGCGCGATATTTCGCTTCGATGGATATTTCCGCAACTACGAATTTGTCGGGACAATCAAGCGGATGGTTCTCGCTGAGGCCCGCCAATGATCCGCCCGACACCCGCCCAGGTCCGACTCCGCGACGTTCAAGGATGCAAGTATGCGCTGGAGATTGGGGCGCTACTGGCTGCCGCCGTGGTCTTGTCGGCTGCCGTCTTCGGCTGAGTCTCTGTAGAGACTTCGTTTAGATGGCGCTGTGATACAATCGGGGCTGTCAGGCGTTTGCCGCGCCGGATAAACCTTATCGCCTGGGAGGGCGAATCATGACAACCCCGAACCTCATAATACCGCGCAACTATGGATTATGCGAGTGTGGCTGTGGTGAGCAAACAAGGATTTCGACTCTCAACTATACCCACAATGAACGTGCCAAAGGGAACCCGCGCCGATTTATAACTGGCCATCAATTCCGCAAGTATCCACCAGGCGGAGAAGTGGGCATCTTCAAAATTGATGGAGTCTATTGCCGACTCATTCCATTAACGCTGGGATTGTGGGCTATCGTATGGGAGTCTCATTACGATTGGCTGATGCAGTGGAAGTGGATGGCCTATTGGAATAGAAAATCTCACAAATTCTACGCAACTAGGGCCAATGGTTCCGCTACCGCCTCCACATCAAAAACCATTTGGATGCACAGAGCTATACTCGGTTTAAGAAGCGGACTCGTTATTACCGGTGACCATGAAAATGGTAATAGCCTTGATAACAGGCAATCTAACCTGAGGCCAGCCAATAAGTTTCAGCAGTCGTACAATCGCAAGAGAATGGCCAATAATACCAGCGGGTATAAGGGTGTTTCGTTCCACAAAAAGACAGGCAAGTGGGCCGCAACGATAACCGCCAAAGGGAAACACTACTGGCTCGGCTTGTTCGACACTCCAGAACTCGCATACGCTGCATATTGCGAGGCCGCTATAAGACTCCACGGCGAATTTGCTAGGTTAGCTTAACTTCCACTTGCGGGCGAATTGATAGCATGATACGCTTGCAAATAACACGGCGAAAACCATTCGCAGGAGATTTTATGATGAAACTCGCAGAGTTAAAGCGGCGCCTCCAACCCGGCGTAGTCCTCAAGAACACAGCCCGCGCCTTCAAGCCGGAAATGATTGGCTCACTCGTCACCGTCAAGCGCAACACGACCGTCGGGCTGCAGTTGATTCGCGGGCGCGACTCCTTCTTCATGGAGTGGCCGCGTGCCAGCCGCCTGAAGGGCGACGGCGACGGCGACAGCTTCGCCATCTTCGATGACAACGCTCACATCTTGACTGCGTACGAAATTATCCCACCGATTTACACGGAATCGATACCGCCTTCTGCTACCGTCCCCGGTAGCTCTCCGGCGGTCGATCGCTCTAGCGGGGTGGTAGCCGTCTAGCAGGTACGAGGGGCGTCACGCCTTGTACCCGGCAGATGTTTTGCCGAGGGAGCTTTAACAGCGTCGAGATCATCTGGAATTCGCGATGTCCCGCAGGTGGCCGAGTTTGCCTATTGAGCTTCCTTGGCAGCACATCAACCGAAAGGAAAGGAAAGCCGATGAAAGCAGCAGCGATGAAGTTCCCGAAGTCTCGCCCCGACAACAAGCGATCCAGCCAGCGCCGCGCTCGCGCAATTGCGAGACAAGCCCAACGGCGGGCGAAGGCATGCCGATGAGCGCCTGGATGCCAACAACGATCCCACCGCCGGAAAAGCGAGCCGTCATGACTCGCATCGATGACGAGAAGGGATGCCGCAACGAACAGGTACTCGTTCGCCAAGGCAACCTGTGGTTCTTCCCCGACATGAGCATGTATGTCTACTACCGGCCTACGCATTGGCGGCCGTGTGAAGTCAACGAGCGATTCAGCGGGTTTGACGGGATCGAGGCCAAGCAATGACCTACCCCAGCCACTTCCCTATCTGCCTGGCCCACTATTGCGAGAACTGCGGCGCCGTAACCGACTCGGAGACCGCCTGCCCATGCTGCACATCGAGCCGGCTACACCGAATCCCCGCGTCTATTGTGTCGCTGATTCTGGCATCAACTGCTCCCGCTCCCAGCGCTCCCGATCTTCCCGCGCCATCTCCGCTATCTCCGCGTGAGACAGCAGGAACCGAGGTGCAACCCGGTACGCCGGAGCATTGGCCATGGGACGCATCTCCAACAGGCCCGATGTTAGAAGTTGCTGAAGATCCTTTGCTGACTTCGCTGCCTCTGAACTTGTCTTTAGGCGGGCTGCCGGGACGATCCGATATTGGCGCAGGTCGTAGTCCGAGATCAGCCGTAGCAATAGCCGCAAGGCGCGATCTGAGAGTGTTTCCGAATTCGCGAGAATAGTAAAAGCGGCCGCGTTTAGCATGAAGGAAGGATACCGCATTGAATGATTTCGACGCCATCGACGCTTTGATGAAGCCGGTCCACTTTGGGCCGATGTTTCCGTGGACGCACCGCACCGAGGATCAGTGGGCCGCGCGCGAGGCCGTGAAGGTGTTGTATGCCTCGCTGAGCCTACCGGCGCCGCGCATGGCATGGGCGCCATCTCCAGCCACCATGCACCGCGCCTCCCGTATGCTGCGCACCGTTCAAAGCGGCGGCTCATCCAACATGGTCCAGGCGCTAGTGCCACAAGGACCGGACAGCATCGAACGCGAGGCCCGCGTGGCTCTCCTGGCAATGATGATCGACCCCGACGTTAGCACGCAAAGCGGTGGGCTCATCATCAAGATGATTCAGGATGTCTTTGGCCGCGAGTCTACGAACGAATTCCCATCTCTGGCAGATATGCGCCGGCTACTGCGCTTCGACGAGAAAGACCCGTCCGGAACTTGGGCACCAGCCATGTTTGCCGAGCAATGCATGTGGCCGGCCTTCTACGGCGGCTTTCGCGTGCCGCGGCTCGAGCCCTTACGCTCGCAGGCGCTTATCATCATGCCGTTTGCCAAGCTCTGTTGGATCTGCCGGCCGCCGCTCTACATTCGCACAGACGAGTTCGACCGGCTGCACGCTGTCGATGCGCCGGCGGCTGAATGGCCGGATGGGTTCAAGGTGTATTGCGATCGCACGCCGAAGGATGAGCGTTTGCCGGAACCAACGAAAACGTTGCTGCTGCCCGAGGTCACCGAATGACGCTTACCATCTTGACGGTGATTGCGATTGTCGCGGCCGCGTTCGTGCGCGTGTCTTGGGTGCTGGTGAGAGGCAAGGCTAAATACAAGTAACCCCCGCATGGCGGGAGAGGAGAGTGATCGTGGAACCTACAGAAGCAGCCTTTACGCTACAGGAGCGCATCGATGGAATTAGGAAGTGGATGGAACTTAATGCCCCAGAAGTTTCAGGGGACCAGAAGCATCTTAATGAAGGAACAATCGAGAGGTCTTATTGGCATCACGGCTATATGGTCGCGTTGCGAGATGCCAGAAACTTGCTCTTAGGCTTCAACATAACACCTGGTATTTCTACTGATTAACCCTCCAGCACACCCCCGCCAGGCGGGAGAGGAGTAAGGACAATGGAAAATTCAGGAGCACCACCAATGCAAATCGATCCAGTTCGCTATGAAGCGTTGCTCGTAGCCGAGCGAGATTCCAAGCGCCTTCGGTCTGATCGAGACGAATGGCGGCGCAAGTATTTCGAGATGGAGCGTGCTCACTCCCAGACCATCGATAAACTGGGCGATGCAATTAAACGCATCATGCTGCTTGAGCGCGAGAAGGATCAGATTCGTTCTGAGTTCGCGGCCAAGTTCTAGCCCCGCACCACATCCAGCACCGGAGAAGAGGAGAGAGATGAGCGATATTTTTTCTAAGATACTGTTGACGTTAGGAGCAATCGGAGTTTGCTGCTGTCTCATCGGGTTTATCGGATATGGCAGATATCCAATGTGGACCCAAGTTGGAGCGTTCTGGGTATGTGCGGGGCAAGGCATGTTTATCCTCGTAGCCTTCCTGTGCATCGCCTACAAAATAATCAGTAAGGACGTGCAGCCATGACTCTTCCTGACACAGTGATCTTCCTCATGATAATGTTTCTAGCGGTTATTTTGATTTCGCATGAGGAGCGACTGCGGAAACTAGAGAAAGATCTTCCGAAGGAGTCCAAGCCATGATAGGAGCACTCGATATGACCCACGAAAGCAGTTCCGCCCTGAGCAACGATGTGCTCGCGCTGAGAGCGCAGGTAGCCGTCCTTCGAGGCGCTTTGGAGTTGATTGAGCACAAAGCAGACCAACGGTTACAGGGCCAGTATACAGAGAAACAGATTCTCGGAGTGATCCTGAGTGAAGCTCGCGCCGTGCTTGTTAAGGAGAAGTGATGCCCATAAACGAAGGAGCTATTAGCTTCTACGAATTGAACCGCATGAGAGCGCAGGTAGCACGGTTGCGGACTGCGCTAAGTCGCCTGCTAGAAGTCGTAGAGCAATCAGATTGCTCTGGTGTGTGCAACGAGAAGACATGCCCTTGGGTGAACGCGAGAACGGTCCTCAAGGAGACGCAGCAATGACCAATCATGAGTTAGACCAAAGACGCATATCAGAACTGGAAGCCGCCTTATCGGAGTCAAAAGCGGCTCACGGCAAGACGCTGCTGCTGCTCAATAAGGCTGCGTTTGAGACGATACCGGCGCTAGAAGTTAAAGTTGAGCGGCTTGAATATCAACTCTCCATAGCGCGAGGCGACCATCCATAAAGACAAAGGCCGATGCTAGTTAAGCACCGGCATCCGCTAGGACACCGTGTAATACCTAGACGACGACTTGCGGATTAAAAACCGTCGAAAGCGCATCAGCAACAGGCAATGAGTAATTTATGAAGGAACATTCGGCACACAGAACTAGGATCACCAGTGCTGGCTCATCTCCGCTATAGTCAACTTCCTGCTGCAATGTTGGGTAGTCTAAACTGTGGCCGCATCCGCTACTCCATGGACCCGTCATTTCGTTGAAGGGGTGCGTCGAGAAGTAATCAACGCCTGTAGCATTTCTCGGGAACACCTCTGTCCCTATGCCTCCTGGCTGCGTGAAGAGGCCATTAGGCCCATTAGGAAGCACGTAAAACGTTCCCACGGTCCATGTGTTGGGAGCGGACATGCTACGAAGTATAAACCAGCAACGCCTCTTTCAACGTCTTGCGTAAGTAATCAACCGGATCTTCGCAGGCACCCTCCGCTTGATCGAGCAACGGCAAGCTCTCGTCGCGATCAAGGTCGATGGTAAAACGCATGCCGCCATTCGGAAGCCGCTGCAGGCCGGTATTGGGCGCGCCAAGACTTCGCTGGGCTGGCGCGGGCGCTACGAACTTCGCCTTGAGTTCGGCAACCTCAGCCGTCAAAAGATCAATAGCAGAGTTCTTGTCGCTGATCGTCACGTTGAGCGCGTTGATGGTGGCGCCGTTCGAGATCTGTTCTTCCCTAATCGCGTCCAGCACCTCGCCAAAGGTCACACCCAGCAAAGTCATTGTCTCGCGTTCGGCGACAAATTGCGGCGCTGCCTGCTCCCCGACTGCCGGTTCCTGCTGTTTCGTCTCTTGATTGCTCTTAGCCATTTCTACCTCGCCCGTTGGGATTTGCGCTTGTTCCTTAGTACGGCTGCGACTCGTTGTTTGTCGGCTCGCCTCTTGCCAAATTTGCGTTTGGTGCGCGCGTAAGTTTTTCCGCGCCCAAACTCTTCAAAATTCTTCCGCGTCGCCGATTTACTAGCTGACTTCCTTAGCGGCATTTTACACCTCTAGGTAACAGGTGGCTTCGGTGGAACGACCGGCGCCGGGAAAGTGGCAGTATCCACGATCACCGGCTCTTTGGGTGCAACTACGGACACCGCGGCAGGATTATCCGGCACCAGGGTCGCAGCGACCGACTTAACCTGCGTGGACGGCGGCACCGTGGCCAGCACGGTAGGCTGCGACATGCTCTTGACGGTCCCATGAACGCCGGCAGAGCCGAGGATGGTCGTTATCAGCAAGACTAGGGTGTTCGTCGTATAGAGCTGATCCGCCGGAATCGCAATCAATAAGCCGCCCGCCGTAAGCAGCACATTGACGGCCACGGCTATCCAGCCCGTAAGGTACTGCGTCAGCGCAGGAACCTGCTTGAGCCCCTGGAGGATGCCGTAGACGGTCGCGATGACAGCTAAAGCCTTGGCGGCCGGCGGTACGGCTAGGGTAATTACAATGAGCGCGATCATCATGAGGTTTGACTCCTAAGCTCCTGAACTGCTTTGAGGAATGGATCTAGCACGCACCGCTCGCAGGTAACAGAGCATGTCCGGCCCTTCCAGCGGCCGCAATCGCAACGGAGGCGCGTGTACCCGACCAGGCCCATCTTGAACCGCTTCCAGGCCATCTGCAGGCTGTGCTTGCGGGCCATGTACCAGACGATGCGGAGAAGGTTCATTTCTCGCGGTCCTTCTCTTCCTGCCGTCCTTTTTCTTCGCCGACTTTTCCAGTGGCGTCGAGTAGGAGAGCGGTCAACTTGTCCAATCTCCCATCCACTTTGATCTCAACCGCCTCGATGGTCTTCTTCGCTTCCGCCGCGAGCGCTGCCGCCTTGGCGGTATTACGGATATTAATCAAGCTAATCCACGCCGTCAGAATAGCAGGGGAAGCGGCAATCAAAGCTCCCAATAAAAACGTTGTGTCTGTCAAACTCCGTGCCTCTTCTGGTAGTTCTTAACATCCTCGGCGGTGTACTCGTCCAGATCATCTTCCTCGTCAGCCGGCTTGTCGCCTGGCTGGAACGGTTTCTCAACCGCGGGCACTCCAGGCGGAGGCGGCTGAAGCGGGTCTTTGGGGCCTTGCGGCTGCGGCATGGTTACCTCACTTGCTCAAGAGCGTTGTCTTCATAGTAATGCCGAGCATGACTCTGGGCATCATTTTTCTCAGAATGTTCCGTCCGCATATACTCCTGAATTGCCATTACCTGCTTTTCGAGACTATCCTCGCGGTCAATCACCTTCTGATACTGCATCCCTATCCATAAAAGAGCAATCAGGACGGGAAGCCAAGGGGGAATGAATTTGTACCATACCTCTTTCGCTCGCTCAACCATTTCTCGCACCGTGGCGAAGCCGTCGTGCCGGTTGTCTATCCATGTGCGTTCCATAAAGCCTCCGCGTAACCAAAGTTACGTCTCTCGATGTTGGCACGTTAGACCCTCGGCAAAATGCTCAAAGTCGGGCACCCTCTCGGGTTTTCTATTACTGAACTAGCCCGTCGAAAGGTGGAGCGTTACTGCGGACAAACAAGCGTAACCGTACCGTGAAACACCATAGTTCCAGTGATCGTGCAGCCAGGAGGCGGAGACGTGATCGTATACGCTGCGCTCCCAACGGCCGAATTGTTAAACCCGGTCAAGACCGCTATCGCCTTTACAGTCTGCGATATGGATACCGTGATTGGACCAGTGTATAACGTCGATGAGGTGGTTGGCGTCGCGCCGTTGGTCGTAAAGTAAAGCGCCGCCCCGCCCGTCGTGCTGCTGATGGCGACCGTTTGAGCCGAGGTGTACGTTCCTGCTACCGGCGAAAACGTCGGAGTGGCCGCCGTCGGCAAATTGATCGTATAGAGCGCCGATCCCACGGCCGAGTTGCTGAATCCCGGCGCCGTCGCGAGAGCCTTGATGGTCTGAGTTACGCCGACAGAGATCGCCCCGGTGTACGGAGTCGAAGCTGGCGTCGGAGTTGTGCCATCTGTGGTGTAGGTGATCGTTGCGCCACCGGTTGCGCTTGCCAGGGTCACACTTTGGATGGTCGTGTAGGTTCCAGCGGCCGGCGTGAAGGTGGGCGTAGCCGCTGGCGTGAGGCTGATGACATAAACCGCGCTACCTGTTGCCGACTGCGTGAACCCGGAGGCTGTGGCGTAGGCGTAGACCGTCTCTGATGTGCTGATGAGCAGCGGCGAGGTGTAGGTGAAGAACGTCACATTGTTGAACGAATAATGGATCGTCGAGGCTGGTGTTGTGCTCGACAGCGCAACGGTTTGGGCGCTGCCATATGTCCCCGCGCCAGGCGAGAACGTCGGTGTTGCGGCTGCAGGAGGTGGGAGATTGATCGTATAGAGGCCGCCTCCAACCAGTGAATTAGCGAATCCTGCGGCCGTCGCGATACATTGGATCGTCTGCGTAGCCGGGACGCTAAACGGTCCTGTATACGGAGGCGAGCTCGGCGTGGGCGTCGTACCGTTGGTGGTGCAGAATATCGAAGCGCCTGCAGTCGAATCTGTGACGCTGACGGTTTGCGCTGAAGTGTAAGTGGCCGGAACCGGAGAGAACACGGGTGTCGCCACTACGGGAAGGTTGATT
>Ga0209007_1000805_pt1 | contig 10380 bp, 8 predicted proteins | sample JacPinW_OM1H0_O2_FD_187961 | JGI IMG/M metagenome (GOLD analysis project Ga0209007, IMG submission 187961) | Forest soil microbial communities from Algoma, Ontario, Canada - Jack Pine, Ontario site 1_JW_OM1H0_O2 (SPAdes) (version 2) | ecosystem: Environmental > Terrestrial > Soil > Boreal...
AAGCTCATGCCGGCCGCCGCCGCCAGCGGCGCGATCCGACTTTCTGCCGAATACACCGAGTTTTCGATGCCGAGTTCGGCATTTTCGCGTTGCAGCAGAACCTGGCGTTGGAGTGTGCGCCCGATGCCGGTGTTGAGCTTGAGCACGACGAGCTGCATCGCGACCACCCCGATCAGCGCGAACGCGAGCAGTCCGATCCAAGCGCGCCCGACGATCAACCGGTCGAGTAGGCTGCTCGCGGAGACTCGCTCCAACGCGCCCGCCGTACGCAGCGCGATACCGGGATTGCGCACGGGTTCTGCCGCCACGCGTCCATGAGCCGGTCCGGAAACCCGTCGGGGGCCGGGCACCGCGCCGCGACGATGAGCCGGTGCGCGGTAGTCGAGCTCTCTGGAAGCACTGGCGGCGGGCGGGGTCATGCGTGACCTCCTGGTTGTGGTGAGCTGGACGCAAGCTTGGTGGCGGCCCGCAAGCGCGCCGAGGAGGCACGCGGATTGCTCGCCTTCTCGGCCGCCGAGGGCACGATCGCGCCGCGCGTAAGCAGCGCCGCCTCGGGCACGCGGCCACACCCGCAAACCGGCAGATCCGGCGGACAGATGCAACCCCGAGCACGGTCGAGCAGGAAGTGCTTGACGCGCCTGTCCTCGAGTGAGTGGAAGGAGATGGCGGCCAGCACGCCTCCGTCGCCCAACACCTCCCACGCGAGCGGCAATGCTTCCTCGAGCTGACCAAGCTCGTCGTTTACGGCGATGCGCAACGCTTGAAATGTGCGCTTGGCGGGGTGACCAGAGCCGAATCTGGCCGGCGCGGGAACCGCCGCGCCGATGACCTCCACGAGCGCCAGCGTCGTATCGATCGGAGCCTGCGCGCGACGCCGCACGATCGCTCGCGCGATCGCCGAGGCGTGTCGCTCCTCGCCAAATTCGCGCAGGATGCCCGCGAGACGACGCTCGTCCCAGTCGGCCACGATCTCGCGCGCACTAAGCTCGGAGCGCGGGTCCATGCGCATATCGAGTGGTGCGTCGTACGAATAGGAGAAGCCGCGCTCGCGCGTGTCGATCTGCATCGATGACATTCCCAGGTCGAGGTAGGCGATGTCGGCCCGCAGCCCTTCTTCTGTGAGCATCCGCAGCGCCTCGGCGTAACCGCCGCGCACGAAGCGAGTCGCGCACGGGAAGTCGTCGGCCAGCTCGACGAAGCGCTGCTCGGCCAGGGGATCGCGGTCGATCGCGATCAGCGTGCCGTCGGACCCGAGGCGCTCCGCGACCAGGCGCGCGTGTCCCCCACCGCCGAATGTGCAGTCGATCGCGGTCTGGGCGGGTTGCGGGTCGAGCAACTCGAGCAGCTCCTCGGCGAGCACCGGGATGTGAACGGCGGTCATGTCAAGCAGGATGGTCAACGCGCGCGGTTATCTCCGCGACGCTGCCGAGCAGCGCCGGTCGGTGGTCTATCCAGGCGCCGCGATCCCAAAGCTCCAGGCGGTCGCCGGCACCAACGACGACGACCTCCTTGCTCAGCTTCGCGTGCTCGCCGAGGAAGCCCGGCACCATGATCCGCCCGGCGGCGTCCAGATCGGAGTCGTGGGAGCTGCCGTAGAAGAAGCGCTCAAGCTCGGTCAGTCGCGAGGACAGCGGCGGCAACTCCGCGAGCGAGCGCTCGGTGTAGCGCTCGTAGTCCTCGGGACGCCACACGCCGACGTAGGGCTTGAGGTCGACGGGCATCGCCAGCACCACGCCCTCGGAGAGCGTCGCCCGGTAACGAGCCGGAACGGTGAGCCGGTTCTTGGCGTCGAGCGTGTGGTCGAAGGTGCCGCGGAAGGCCACTGTGGTAGCTCCAATCAAGTAGATCGAGCCGGAGTGGAGGAGTGGGAGGAGCCCCTCCACCCCGGCTCGCTAACGCGAACTTACCCCACTTCCTCCCACAACGCAACCCTAATTGCACATTTTCTCCCACAATGCACGCCCAAACCCCCAAAAGCACACAAAAATGCCTGCATTGCACCGTGTTTTGGCGGTGGGAGGCATGCGTCTCCACGCGCGCCGGAGCTGCACGCAAACGTGCAGAGCCCGCGCGTGTAACGTTCGTCGCAAGAGCCTGACCAGAGTCCGCCGGAGAAAGGAACGCGTTGTCCACCGTCACGATCCGTCCGCAAAGCTGTCCCAGCCCCCTCGCCAAGCACAGGCTCGCCACCATGCCCGCCATAGCTGGCGGACGTCTGCTCGTGCGCCTGGCTAGCGCGCCGATACTGCTCGCGGCGGCGATCGCGATCGCCGCCTGCGGGTCCTCCGATTCCTCTCCCAACGCCAACCCGGCGACGGTGACGCCAGCCTCCGCGCCGCTATATGCAACCGTCGCGATCAAGCCAAGTGGGGGCACCAATGGCGTGGCGTACGTGGCGGCGAGGAAGCTATCGCACCTCGCCGAACCCTACGGCAGCATCGCGCAAGCGCTCCTGAGCACCGAAGGCGGCCATCTCGAATACAAGCGCGACATCGAGTCGTGGGTCGGCAACACAGCGGGCGTGTTCATCTCCTCTCTGAGCACGGGCGGGCTGCCGCAGAGCACAAGCTCAGCGCGGACATTGCTTGAAAGCGTGCTGGCGGGCAACCTCTCCTCGCTCGGCACGAGCGAGTTCGCCTCCAAAGGTGCGCAGGGCGCGATCGTGCTCGCAACCTCCAACCTCTCCGAAGCCCGTTCGTTCCTCTCCAAACGAGCGCAGCAACAAGGAGCCCACACGATCAGCTACAGAGGCGTGTCCTTCCAGGTGTCCCCCGGCGGAGCCGCCGAGGGCATCGTCAAGACCTTCGCCGTGCTCGGCAGCGAATCGGGCCTGAAGAGCGCGATAGACACCTCGCTTGGCGGAGCTTCGATCGTAACGGCGCCCAACTACGCGACGCCGCCGACGGATGCGATCGCAAGTGCCTATGTGCAGCCCGAAACGCTGCTGAAGTCTGTTCACGGCTCGAGCGGTGCGCTGGGACAGGGCGTCGCGCTCCTTGGCCAGGTGTTCGCAGGCGCACAAACGGCGTCCGTTTCGATTACGCCCACATCCAACTCGATCTCGGTGGGAGGCGAAATACACTCGACGAGCGGTGCTACGCCGCTATTTGGCCAGGAAAGCGCGAAGGCACTTGGCGAGATGCCGGGGGGAGCATGGCTGGCCGCCGGTGTGGAAAACATCGGCGCCGACCTGCCGCGCGCGTTTGGGTTGCTGCACGGCGTCGCTTCGCTTGGCACAGCAACGTTGTTCTCCTCGCTCGGAGGCCCGAGCATCGAAAAACTGTTCGCCGGGCTGAGCGCGTCGAGCGCGAAACTACAACAGACCTTCTCCAGCTGGGCCGGGTCCGGGGGAATGTTCGTGAGCGGCACGGGACTGTTCAACCTCGAAGCCGCGCTCGTGATCAACTCCAACAACCCGAGTGGCTCAGACGCGGCCGTCGGCACACTCGCCGACACGATGCGCAAATCCGGTGCGATCGTGGAAAACACTTCGATCGCAGGCACCGACAAGGCCGTGAGCGTCAAGCTACAGGGCTTTCCCTCAGTCATATTCGTCGCCAGCGGCCAGGACAAGTTCATAGTAGGCCTGGGACAGGGGTCTGTTGAGGGCGCGCTGAGTCCGTCGAGCACACTCTCGACCGCCTCCTCCTACGCGTCGGCCAGCTCGGCGCTTGGCGGCGGCATCGAACCGAGCCTCATCGTCGAATTCCCGACAATGCTCGGCTTCCTCGAAGGACTCGGCCTGACGCAGGAGCCGGGGATATCGAACCTCGTGCCCCACTTGAAGTCACTCGGCACGCTCACGGCGGGCTCGATCACCCACTCGGGAGTGCAGCAGTTCCGGCTGGTGCTTGGTCTCGCCTGACGGGCAGGTTCTCGGTCTCGATGACAACCCGGCAGGGGCGCTTGCTGAGCAGGTAGGTGGCGGTCGGCCCGATCCGCTGCTCGCCCACCGGTGCGTGGATCGTCGACCAATAGATCACGTCCGCATCGACTCGCTTGGCCTCTTCGACCAGCGCCGCCCCCGGGTTGCGGGTACGAATCAAGCCAGTGCGCACCTTGATGTTCGAGCGGCGGGCCTTGATGCGCGCGCTCTCCAGCGCCGCACGACCCTGGGCCTCCTCGGCTTCCAAGCCGGCCTCGAGCGAGAGCTGGCTTGGAACCGGCAGCACGAACACCGCATACACCACACCCTCTTCGCCGATCAACTTCGCTGCGCTCGACAGCGCGCTGGCGCTGACGTCCCCTCCGAAGATCGGCACGAGCGCGGTGCGATAGCCGAGCGCCTCGAAATCCGCCGGACGCTCGGGTCGCTCGATGCGATACGTCGTGCGCAAATCGAGTCCCTGGCGACGACGATAGATCACGTAGCCGACCATGCCGAGGATCATCCACGGGATGCCGACGACACGTGCCTCCGGATGAGTGATCACGACCACTGCCCACACGGTCGCGGTTCCGATGCAGCCGACCACCGCCGTCATCGGGATCGAGGCACCGCGGATGTTCACGTTCCACGGCAGCCGGTAGGGTCGCTCGCGGTCGGGCTCCTTGACGCGCAGCGCGATCACCGCGATGTGGGCGATCGTGAACGACAGCAGCGCACCGAAGGAATAGAGATTGCCGAGCACGTTCGTGTTGCCGTAAAGCACCAGCACGCTGGCGAGGCCTGAAAAGAAGACGATCGTGAACCACGGAGTGCGGAAGCGCGTGTGCAATCGCGCGAAGATGGTCGGCAGTTGGCGATGTTCGGCCAGCGACCAAGACAGGCGCGAAATCCCGATCATGCCGGCGTTGGTGGCGATGAACAGAATCGTGGCGGCCAGCAGTCCGACGTAGTACTTGGCGAGCGTCAACACGGTGCCGTGCAGCCCCAGCCGCGAGACGATCCCGAGTACCGGGTCATTCTCGTAGCGCCCGCCGAGCGCCGTGGCGTATCCGGGTTTGCTGAAGTGTTCGCCGAGCGCCGGGCTGTAGCCGACGCCGTGATGCACCACGGGCAGCGCCGACAGCGCGATCATCGATATACCGAGATACACCCCGAGCACCGCCAGTACCACGAGGTTCACGGCCTTGGGCACCTGCCGGCCCGGGTCGCGCGCCTCCTCGGCCATGTTGGCGACCGTCTCAATGCCGGTGTAGGCAAGCATCGCAAGCGATAGCGCGAAGATCAGTTCGTGCCAGGTCGGCACCTTGCCGAGGTGGACCTGGTGGATGAGCAGCGATGGGTCGAGCACCAACACGATGCCAAGCGCTACGAGCAGCACCTGTGTCGAGAGGTCGATGATCGCGAGGACGAAGTTGAGCTTCGCCGACTCCCCCAAGCCGCGGATGTTCAAACCGGCGAGCACGACCACGACGACCAGCCCGCCGAAGATGTCCCCAGGATTGTGGTTCAGCCCACCCAGCCCGGGGAACGCGCTCAGGTAGTGCGGTACGAAGAACGCTGAGATCGCGATCGTGAGGATGTAGTCGAGACTCAGCGCCCAGCCGGCGAAGAACGAGACGAGCTCGTTGAAGGCGTGGCGCGCAAACGACGAGGACCCGCCGGCCTCGGGGAACATGGAGGCACCCTCGGCGTAGGTCTTCGCGGTGAGCGCGAATAGACCGCCCGCGAACACGAACACGAGTGGCGTGAGCCCGAGCGCGTGGGCCGCCACGAGCCCGAGTGCATAATAGATCGAGGAGCCGACATTGCCATATGCGGTGGCAAACAGGCCGGGAACCCCAACCGACCTGCGCAGCCCGCGTTCGCTTAGACGTGCCATCTAGCGGCAGCGTATAGAGCCGGGCCGCCGCACACACGCCATGCCGAACCCCACTGTTCGCGTCGCCGGAATGCAATATCGCGTGCAGACACGGCACTGGGGCAGGAGGCCGGCATATGATCCCGACGTCTTGGTGCCGATAAGGGCCCCAAGCCCCAAATCAACTCCCCACGGAATCTTCAGTCATGGAAAAGACACGTCGCGGCAACTACAACTCCGGCGAGGACTTCGTCCTCGAATATGGCGACCTTCGCTTCACGTTCAACGAACGCGACTTCGGCGAACGTTGCGAGCAGGCGGCGCTCAAGCTTGGCTTCGTAGGCGGGCGCCTCGGCGAGGACGAGCTGGAGGACCTCGTCAACCTCGCCGTCAATGGCGACATCCAGGACCCCGCCTCGGCGCTCGGCGAGCACGTCAACGACTGCTGGCCGGAACTGGTGGGACCGGCCGAGCGCTCGCTCGTGCACTGGCTACGCCGCCTCGTGTTCCGCGGCGCGTGGCTCGATCAGCGCGTCAACGAGGGCGAGCTGACGTTTCTGTTCATGGAGGAGACGGGCAGCTTCGTCTACGTGCAACACGACGGTCTCGGCGAGCCGATCGAACTCGCCCCCGAGCCATCCTGGGGCCGCGTCGCCTATCGAGGCTAGCGGGCCGCTCGGCGGGCCACCGCGGACTCCGGCTCTCGACTCTATGCTTCGGCCGCCGTGGCGCGAGCGTGCAGGATCGCCTCAGCACCATCCTCGCCTACGAGCAGCTCAGCCTTGAGCGTGCCGCTACTCACCAACTCGAGTGCCGGCAGCCGCCCGGTGCTGGTGCGAGCCACGTCGAGCGCAATCACGGTGCTCTCGCCGCCAAACGGGCGCGCGGCGGTCGCGATCACTGTGAGCGAACCGCCGTCGGTCAGGTTGCGTGCGGCGGCAAGCGCCTTGCGAGCGGTGTGGGGTTGCAGTCCGTCGAGGCTGTCGATCGCCACGACGACGTCGCTGCCACGCGCCGCGACGCGCTTGGCGGCGTCGAGCACGGTCTCAAGCGCACGTCCCTGAGCCTCGGCCGAGGCGGCAAAGGTCAGTGTCGCCTCGGGCGCAACCGGCCCCTGCCGCCACCCGGCAATCTCCTCCGGGCGCACACCGACGAGCACGAGCTTCAGCTCGATTCCCTCCCGACCAGCGAGCGCACCCACGATCAGCCGCAATGTCTCCGTCTTGCCGGAGCGCGCGGCACCCACGATGCTTGCCCGCGAGCCACGGCCGAGCGGAGTGAGCCACTCGATTGCCTTGAGTGTCGGGTCCTCTGAATCAAACGCGAACCGCTCGCTCGGATACGAAGCGGGCAGGTCGTCGTAGTGCGTTGCCTCCGCGACGGAATCGACCCCCTCGCCGTTGATCGTCTCAACGCGAATCAGCGACGGGTAACGCTCGGAGCGCCTGGGCGCGCGGACCGGACCGCTCACGGTATCTCCGGAGACAAGCTCGCAGCGACGCACCTGCGCCGCGGAGATGTAGACGTCGGCGTCGGAAGGCTCGGGCGGATCGACGCGCAGGAACGCGGAGCCGTTGCCAAGCACCTCCACCACACCCGAAGTCGGAGGTCCCGACTCGACCGACTTCTCGCGCTCCCCGCGACCGCGGGCTCCCTCTGTCCTCTCACCGCGACGCGAAGCAGGAGCGGAATCCCCCTCAAGCTCCTCCTCATCGGCTTCCTTGGCCTTAGCCGCACCGGAGCCGCGACGTGAGCGGGTCGAGCGCGAGCGACGCGAGCTCGCTCGCCGTCCCGTCGTCTCCTCAGCCGACCCCTCGGCCTCCTCGCGGCCACTCGGCTCGGCGGCTTCGACAGAAGCACCGCCGTTTGCTTCCTGTGGGGCCTTTTCGCCGAGGATCGCATCGATCAAGTCGGCCTTGCGCAAGCGCCTGAAGCCCTCGAGCCCGATCTGGTCGGCGATCACGTGAAGGTCGGCAAGCGGACTTGCCTGCAGCTCAGAGCGGTCGAGCACTGTCATCTGGTCTTCTCCTTGGTTGATACGGGCGGTTGGCGTCCAGCCGCGTTGGACAGCGGCCGGCACCCATTTGCACAGAACAGCCTAGCCTGCTCCCCCGTTGGGGGGAACCTCGGCGAGGTGCGTGTCATGTCGCAGTTCCTCGGCAAGCGCCAGATCCCTGCTCGGCACAAACTCTCTGGCGAGCGCGGCCTGCACCGTCAGATAGTCCGCAGCGGCGGCCACATCGTGCACGCGAAACATGTGCGCTCCGGCATGCACCCCGTGGGCGAGCGAGGCAAGCGTGCCCGCCAGGCGCTCGCGTGGCGCCCGTCCGGTGAGTGCGCCGATGAAGTCCTTGCGCGAAATCGCCATCAACAGCGGGTAGCCCAGCGAGTGCAAGCTCGACACGTTTGCAAGCAGCTCAACCGTCTGGGCCGGTGTCTTTGCAAAATCCGGCCCAGGATCGACGAGTATCCGCTCGCGCGGGACGCCCGCCGACAGAGCGAGCGCGGTGCGATCCTCCAGGAAATCCAGCACCTCGAGCACGATGTCCCCATATAGATCGGGATCCTGCATCCGCTGCTTGGGCGCTGCACGCGTGTGCATCACGACCAGCGCGGCACCGCTTCGCGCGCACACTTCGGCCATCTCTGGGTCGCGCAACCCACTGACATCGTTGACGATCGACGCGCCCGCCGCGATCGCGGCACGTGCAACCGCCGGCTTGTAGGTATCGACCGACACGATCGTGTCGAACTCGACAAGCACCCGCTCGATCAGCGGCACGACCCGTTCGATCTCCTCTTCGACATCCACCGGAGGGCGGTTGGTGCTCGCGGACTCTCCGCCGATGTCGAGGATGTCAGCACCCGCGCGCAGCTGCTCGGCTGCCAGCCGCACACGCTGCTCGACGGTCCGGAAGCGCCCGCCGTCGCTGAACGAGTCGGGCGAGGCGTTGACGACGCCCATCAGCCACGACCGCTCGCCGAGCTCGAGCAAATGTTCGCCGGCGATCAGACGACGCGGGACCACGGTCCTGCTCACCTTGGCGCAGGCTCGGCATCGGCGAGGAGAATCCCCTCCAGACGAGCCTCCTCCAGGAAGCCCTCAACCTCGGCCGCCACGCGCTGCTCACTCCACCCAAGCTCCCGCCCCAGCAGCGCGGCCACACGCTCGACGTGCGGTGCGCCACTGCCACTGTCCCCCAGCAACTCGCGCGCCGCGAGCAACCCGAGGCGGGTGCGCCGCAACAGCACGTCGCCGACGCTGCGTGCCTGCTCGAGACGGGCGGCGATCACGACCTCGGCCATCGCGTCGGGCAGTCCCGGCACGATCGGCTCGGCAAGCTCCGGGCGCTCGGCGATCAAAGCAAGCACCTCGTGCGCCCCGTAGCCGTAACGACCGGCAAGCGCCACCCGCACCGGCTCGGACACTCCGGCAAGCCGCGGCAGCTCATCGACGCCAACAGCCTGTCCGAGCGGTATCTCGGCGGTGCGGCAGGGAGCATCGCGCGCTTCGCGCTCGACCAGGCGATCGACTGCCATCTTTGCCATTCGCCGCCACGTGGTGAGCTTTCCGCCGGTAATCGTGATCATGCCGCTGGAGGTCTCATACAGCTCGGCCTTGCGCGAGATGTCGACCGATTTCTTGGTGTCGCCGGTCGATATCAGCGGCCGCACCCCGGCATAGGCGCCGGTCAGATCGCCACGCGCAAGGTCGGTCGCGAAGAACTCGTTGACGGCCGCCAGCAGATAGTCGACGTCCTCTCCGGAAGGAGACACGTGCGCAAGCGAACCTTCGTAGTCGTTGTCGGTCGTACCGACGAGCGTCCGTCCCAACCATGGCAGCGCGAAGATCGAGCGGCCAGACCCCGCGGGTACGATCGCACCACCGACCAGTGGCAGATCCTCGTGGCGCAACGTCACATGGGTGCCCCTGCTCGGCCGGATCAGCGGCACTTCAGCCTTCTCGTGCTGGCCGATCTCTGATCGGTCTTGCGGGCGCAGCTCGTCGGCCCATACTCCCGTTGCGTTGATTACGTTCGCGGCTCGCACGTCGAGCAGCTCACCGCTCTCCTCGTCTCGCACCCGCGCGCCGCCGCTGTGCCCGTCGCGTTCGAGCAGCGCGGTGGCGTGGATGCGGTTGGCGCACACAGCGCCGAAACGCTCGGCCTCACCGAGCACGGTGAGCACCAGGCGGGCATCGTCTGTCTGGCAGTCGTAAAATAGATAGCCGCTGCTGGGCGCACGGCCAGCAAGCGCCGGCAACAGCTCAAGCACGTCCTCGCCGGAAATGACACGGTGACGCTCGGGACTCCAGGACTCCCCCTCCTCAAGCGCTGGCGCCGGCGTGCGCGCGCCGTGCAGGCCGCACGCGAGGCCGAGGGGGTCTCCACGGCCCCGTTGGACCGCGCCGACACCGCGCGCCTGGAGGCGGACATGGCGCGCTTTGACTGACGCCGCGACTCGCGACGAGCGCGCCGCTCGGATGTGAGCGGCGCGCGGAGAGCCCGCCGCTGATGTGAGCGCCTCGCGGCGAGCGCGCGCTTACATCTCCAGCGGCGCGTCGACCCCGAGCAGGTCGACGAGGCACCGTGCGATCGTGCGCTGGGCGGCGGCGCACAACGCGATCCGCTGT
>Ga0209007_1000806_pt1 | contig 10378 bp, 5 predicted proteins | sample JacPinW_OM1H0_O2_FD_187961 | JGI IMG/M metagenome (GOLD analysis project Ga0209007, IMG submission 187961) | Forest soil microbial communities from Algoma, Ontario, Canada - Jack Pine, Ontario site 1_JW_OM1H0_O2 (SPAdes) (version 2) | ecosystem: Environmental > Terrestrial > Soil > Boreal...
GTTGTTTTGGGTCGGCAGACCCACAGCCCGTATAGTGCTCGTTCGCGAACTTGCGCCGAGCCTGTCTTAATCCCCCAAGAAAGAGGACGCTGATCGCAACCACGGCCAGCGTCCTCTTATGCACGTTTATATGCACGTTAATGGCTGACACGAGACGCTAGCGCCAGAATTTCTTGAACGTTTTCCCGACTTCAGCCCGAATGCCGAGGCCACAACAATCTCATCGAACGGTTCTGGCCACTTGGCGGCCGTAGGCTTTCTTAGAGTTGCCCAGCTAGCCTGCCAACATGCTCAAGCGAAGTCTCAACCACGGGAACACCCCTGACGTCCGGGAACGCTTGCCGGGCGAGTTCACTTAGCAACATGGCTCGGCGGCATCTCGAGGAACAGGCGGCATCCTAATTCCTCTACGACTGTGGTCGCGTCGTACCAGCGAACATCCACGAACGCGACGCTCGCCCTAATATTTGCTTTTCCATCGCGCTCGTGATCTCCGCATAACTCTTAGCCATTTCGCCAAGTTGCTCAGAAATATAACGTCCTTGTACTCGTAACCTCGCGCTCAAGTTGTCTTCGGGGTTCACGGAGGATTGTGAAGCAAGCCGATACGTGCGCTTACAAGTTATTCTACTGGGCGTGCAATGCAGCTTCTTCGATCAGAGCCGCAACCTCCTTTGGGTGGGAGACGTAGACTGTGTGGCTGGCGCCAGGAACTTCGACTTTGTGGCTGTTAGCTCGTGTGGCATACCACCGTTCGAGATCGGGGTTAATGGTTCTGTCGCTTCCGGCTACCAACATCCAGCTTGGTTTACTTCGCCACGCAGCAGTGGTGATTACTGCTTTGAAATTGTCCGCTTTGTTCAGCACCTGCGACCGCGCCATGAACGCGGCCTGCTCAGCCGACAGGTCGGCTGCGAAGTACTCATGAAACTGCATGGGGTCGAGGTAAGTGAAACCATCTGCTGTCTTCTTTATCGCGTTGGACTTACTGAGATCACTGGGGAAGCGCTTTCCGTCGTCAGACTCATTCTCTCCCGCGTCTGGCATGTGGGCTGCGATGTACACCAAGCCGGCAACCACTGGGTCAGTCCCAGCTTCAGTGATTACCGCTCCGCCATAGCTGTGTGCGACGAGAATGCACGGCCCATCTTGTAGAGCAAGGATGCGCTTCGTAGCGGCGACATCGTCTTCGAAGGTCGTCTCGGGCTCTTGCACGATGCTGACGTTGTAGCCGTCTTTGACGAGAATGTCGTAAGCACCTTTCCAGCCAGAGCCATCTGCCCATGCACCGTGAACCAGAACAACATTCCGAATGCGAGGCTGTTGGTTCTGCGCCAAAAGGGCTCCGCAGGTTAGCAGCAATAATATTATGCAGAGGGATTGAGATATTCCTCGCACTACTTGCGTAGCTATCCTTGAACTAATCATTTTGTCGCTCCTTGTTCGTCCATCGATTTGCATTTCGGTACGCCGACACACTCTTTCAGATGCCTCGGCGGCCGCACTAGATCACTGATTCAAAGAGAATTGTCGCCACGCTTCCTCTCATCCATTTCAGAAGCCCGTATACGGGCAGGGTAGGCTTGCGCCGAGTCATCGAAAACCTCAGAAACCATAGAATTGTGACTGGAGTTTTCTCTAGGTCGGATTGCGTTTGGGAATCCGGCGCTATGCTCGATCCGCGGGTATCGCACCAAACCTCCACTCTGAACTGATCCCGATTCCAAGAGTTTCACCCGCCTACCATCACACCTGTAGAAAAATCTAGGCTGAATTCTATGGTTTCTGAGGTGTTCAAGAATCCAGATCGCGAATAACGTGTCGAAGTAGCAAAGCACTGGAGGATGAAGTCGACCATCCGATAGCAGTTCCGTTCTCACGAAGTCTCGGCGAAGAGTTAAGGTGACTCGTGTTTCGTTCCAACAAGCCGAAGATCGCAAATTTCCGGGCCGACTATGCGACAACTGTTGACTTCTGCGACATATTTCTAAACGACACGACATATCTCTACGTGCTCGCGTTTTTACTGACAGCAAATCACCAGGAATCTGAGCACTGCTTTGAGTCGACCGTCGAGGAAGCTTTCAAAGGACAGGCGGTATTCAAGGAGTGGGTGCCATCCTGGCTAAGGCGCACGCTGATCGAGAACGCGATCGAAATCGTTTCGCCCGTGTCAGCTCGAAACGGCCGAGAACGAGATTTCTGGAGCGCATGGCAACCCGGAACACAGAGAGAATGCGAGATCGACACCGTGACAAAACTGGCTCCGTTCGAGCGCTTCGTTTTTGTCATGTCGATTCTGGAGCGCTATTCAGATTGGGACTGCTCTTTATTGCTCGGATGCGGCATGAACAAAGTCGCTCAAGCGCGGATGCGAGCGCTCCGCGATCTTTCAGACCTCGCTGCACTGTTCCCACGAGGTGATGGACTGCCATCGCGTCGTCCGGAGGTCACGGCGACAACTCCCTGAAATGAAAACCGCAGCAACTACCAGCTGAGATTATCGGAGAAGATTTGTGAAAAAGAACTGTGCCCTGCAGGTCTTATTGCTCTCGATGTGCGTCCTGTTTCTAACACTTTGGTCCGGTGCTCAATCTACCCGAGATGCGGCGATGTCTTCCGCGACCGCTGGCTCTTCTTCGGCTTCACCGACAGAACAGCAGGAAATGCGCGATGAGTTGAGGGCGCTGCGAGCGGAAGTCGAGCTCTTACGCGCGGCAGTCGAGCAGCAGAGGCATACCACGCTCGCCAACGATCACGGTGAACTGGTGCCGGCGACGACAACGGGCGCGGGGCCGAACGTTCCGTCACTGAGGGCGTCCGTGGCGGAAGGCGTCGGCAAGGCCGAACCACTGGCGGCTGCAAGCAGCCCCCCTCAAGGAACTGGCGGACTGCAAGGGTGGTTGGCACAAAACCCAAGTACGTCCTCAGATGCAGCACACGTCAAGAAGGAAAAGATCGCGCCTTTTTCCGATTGGGACTGGACCTGGCTCAACGGCAACCCGCGCAACAAGGACACCGCCTTCGACTCAAAATTCTTCACCCCGGAAATCCGGGCCGACATTACCTATAGCTACGACTTCAACAAACCGATAGACAACTCGATAGGCGGATCGAGCGAAATATTCCGCTCCAACGAAATCCAGCTGGAGCAGCTCGGTCTCGGCGGCGACTTCCACTACGACAACGTTCGCGCCCGCTTCATGACTCAATTTGGCATGTATTCCGAAGCGACGCCACGCAACGATCCCAGCCCGGCGAAGGGCCAGTGGGACCTCGACACCGCCGATCGCTATATCGCAGAGGCCTACGGCGGCTACCACATCAACGCGTTGAACGGAATCAACATTGACGCGGGAATTTTCTTGTCATATATCGGTCTGTTCAGTTATTACAACGCCGATAACTGGGCTTATCAGCCCTCCTATGTCTCTTCCAATACGCCATGGTTTTTCGAGGGACTGCGAGTTCAGATTTTCCCCACACCCCACTTGAAGATTGAGCCGTGGTTCATCAATGGATGGCAATCGTATGGATCGGCCAATTCGAGGAAGGGTCTGGGTGGGCAGATCAAGTGGACTCCGAGACCCTGGGTCAACATCATCTCTAACAATTACGGCCTGGGCCATGACGATCTCTACATACCGAATCGAGGCCGTGTCCATACCGATAACAGTATTGAGGTTAAATATTTCGACCGACCCGGACAGACCCTCGACAAGATGGCGTTCTCGTTCACCGGCGATCTGGGTTGCGAATTTGGCCCCAGCACCGCCACCTTAGCAGGCGTGAGCTGCTTCGGTGACAGGAAGGACTCGAAAGCGCAACCGAGTCCCAATTTTCCGCAGGGGGGAATCGATCCGAAGCAGAGTTTCATCGGCTACATGCTTTATAACCGCATGTGGTTCAAGAAGGATACGTACGGGCTGACCATCGGCGGCGGCCAAATCAACAATCCCGGACGCTATCTGGTCCTGGATCCGCCTATCAATGGTGAAACTGCCCCTTCCGCAGCCATCAACGCTCCCTACTTTACCGGGAATCCCGGAGACGCATTCAAGGCCTGGGATAGTTCGATCACGTTTGACTACATGCCCAAACAATGGATCACCTTTCGCTGGGAGTACGACTACCGTCACGCCAGTGTGCCGTATTGGACTGGTCGCGGCGGAATTACGCCGCCGGGTCCGGGCGGGGTGCCTTACACGAATAACGGATATCCCGAGTACTTTGCTTGCATGAACGGGAATTCGTCCATGCAAGAGACACTCAGCGCCGCGGAAACCGCTTGCGGCAGCCCCAGCAATACGAGCAGCGTATGGTTCCCGGATCTGCGCAAGGACGAGTCCATAGTCGATATCGACATTCTGGTTAAGTTCTAGTGCAAATGCTGAATTCAGGCCTGCTCAGTTGGAAACATCAGCATCGCGGCAATGTTCCTAGCCGGAGTCACAGGAGTGAATGTCGGCACAACCCGATCCGAGAAATCAACGGGCGTAGTTCCCCCCACGCCGGCAGCAGGGAAAACTGAAAGAGAAAGGAAGCTTGCCACCGCAACGGAAGCGGTTCCACCCGAAGGACATAGCAGCCAAGATTTGTTTTTACGAAAACTTTATGAAGTCTTCATGCCTTGTTTATGCGCTCGGCGATATGCTCGTTTCAAGCGGCGTCCAGAGAAAGTAGCCACTCACAGAATGTCGGTATCTTGCGCCGGCTGATCCGTTCCACTCATTCCACACAGACAGGTAATCCGAGGGACACTTTTGTGATCACATCGCCATAAAGGAATCCAGAACGGGCTTATGAGGAGATTGTCCGTGCTGAAGCGTCAAGTCGCACCAACTCCGAGCGTGACCAGATTGGTTGATCCAACGAGCTCGACTCCGGTCCTGGGAAGAGTTCTTGTAGTCGAGGACGATCCTTCTGTTCAAAGAGCACTGAAGCACCTGTTCGAGGTTGAAGGATACGCTGTAGAGGTTCACGGCAATGGGCGGTCTGCGCTGGAGAGCATTCATGCGTATCCGCCCGCCATCATCATTCTCGATCTTCCGAGAGATGAAAAGGCCTTTATCGTGTCCTCGCGGTCCATGAGAGCCACGCTGATCTCAGGGGTGGCGGATGCGCGGAGCCGAAAACAGATAAGAAAGCAGATATCATTGTCATTACATGGAGCGGATCCCATGAAGGCAAGCAGGCGCAAGCTGTTCTCCATTTGCCTTTCGATGGCCCTTTTCTTTATCGTTTCGGACCCGCACGCTGTCTGGGGGCAGGTGACGAGTGCGCGCTTGTGGGGTGTCGTAACCGACTCAACTGGGTCGTTGGTCGCGGGTGCGAGAGTTACGGTCAAAAACACTGGCACCGGTCTGACCCAAACTGTAGTCACGGACTCGACCGGGGTTTATCAGTTCCCACTATTGCCTCCGGGGGAGTACACGCTGAGGACCGAGGCCCCAAGTTTTGCGTCCCGAGTGCAAAATGGTCTCGTGCTCACGGTTGGGGAGCCTGCCACTCTGAACCTCAAGCTGCAGCTCGGTGCCGCCCACGAGACCTTTACCGTGACCGGCCGAGCCGAACAAATGAACACCACGACGGCCGAGATCGGCCAGGTTATCGAAGAGGAAGAAGTAAAGGATCTACCTTTGAACGGGCGCGATCCTTCCAGCTTGGTCAATTTGGCCGTTGGCACGACCAATGAGTTATACAGCCAAGCCTCAACACTGACTACCAGCAACTCCTTCCCCACAGAGTCCGGCGCCTCCGTCGGCGGCGGGCGCCAGGGAAGTACCTGGTATCTGCTCGATGGCGTGGCGAACATGGACACTTTCGGTCTCCTGGCGGCGCCGTTTCCCAATGCCGACGCTACACAGGAGTTTCGAGTTATCACTAATAACTACGACGCTCGCTACGGATTCTCTCCCAGTGCAGTGGTGAGCATCCAGACTATGGTGGGTACGAACAGGTTCCACGGTGGCCTGTTCGAGTTCATCCGCAACAGCGACCTGAACGCTTCGAACTATTTCACACATAATGTGGATCAACTTAAGCGCAAGCAGTTTGGCGGCTACGTGGGCGGACCCATCCTGCGCGATAGATTGTTCTTCTTTACGAACTATCAGGGCACGCGTTCGCGTTATGGCTCAGCCTCAAATCCCACATACACGCCGACACAGGCCATGCTGAACGGGGACTTCAGTGCGGTACCTTCCACTGATCTGACAGGCCCTCTGTCATCTGTCTTCCAAACGGTCGATGGTAAGCCGAACCAAGTGAAAACGAGTCTTTTGAGCCCGGGCGCGATTGCTATCGCCAAGTCGCTGCCGCTGGGTCAGAATCCGGCAAATGGACTGACAAATTTCATCAATCCGGCGCAGACCTTCAGCTATGACGAGAACACCTCGCGCTTGGACTACACCATTAATTCCAACCAGAGGCTCTTCCTGCGCAGCTTTCTCTACAACTACAATCAGCCGGGCACCAGCTTGCCGGGAAACATCCTTGCGGGAGTAGACGGTCAGAACGGAACCTATTTGAACCTTGCTGTCGGCCACACGTGGGGTCTCTCATCTTCGCTGTTCAATGGTGCGACACTCTCCTGGGCTGAACTGAACTACTCCACCGGCACCATCGAGAAAGATCCCAGCGGCGCGCCAATATGCTTGTCGCGCTATATCGACGTTATTGACCCCGGGGGCCATTGTTACATTTCCGGTCTCTCGGCCTTCGACGGCAATGTGCTTTACGGCGGCGGCTTGGGTTTCAACGCCTTTTCGGGCAGTCCGAATGATACGCACCGTCGGTATTGGTGGTTAACGGATACTGTCACAAAGATCACCGGCAAACAAACGTTGATCGCCGGTGCGGATATCATCCATCGCTATGGCTACGAACTCTATGCCGGCAGCCAGAACCCGCAAGCGAGCTTCAACGGCCAGTACACCGGCTTCCCCTTATCGGATTTTCTGCTGGGGTACATGTCGATCTTTCTCCAAGGAGCGGGTGAGAGCGGCAGCGAATCCGGGTGGATGACTGGCTTCTACGCCCAAGATCAACTCAAGCTCACGCCGAAGCTGACAGTGACGGCAGGACTCCGGTGGGAGCCGAACTTTCCCTTGGCAGTGAAGAATGGCCGAGGCGCGGCATTCGTCCCCGGTCAGCAGAGCACGCGCTACCCCAATGCTCCGTTGCGAGAGGTCTTCCCTGGCGATGCGGGGATCTCGGATGGCCTGATGCGGACTTCCAACAGCTACTTCGAGCCGCGCTTTGGCGTCGCTTGGCATGCGCGTCCAAACCTCATTATCCGCTCTGGCTTCGGCATGTTTACCACGCCGATGGAAGACGCCTTCTATAACCACGTCTGGGATGCGGCGCCATTTGCTCCGTCTTATAGCCTGAATGGGACGAGTTCGACGCCGCTCTCGTTTGACCACCCTTGGAGTGGCTTCACCGCAACCGGGGGCACGAGCCCGTTTCCGCCTTTTGCTTCACCGTCGCAGTTACCTCCTTCCAATGCCACGTTTTCAACCCCGATCTCGCTACCAGCAGTTTTTACGCAAAACTTGAAGATTGGCCTGACCGAAGCCTGGAACCTCTCGGTCGATCAACAGATCACCAAGAGCTTGACGTTGCACTTAGGCTACGTGGGCAGCCTTTCCTATCATATGGCCACTACCGTGGAGCAGAACCCTGGCATCTATGCAGATGGGGGCAATCGCACCACCTACCCGAACTTCGGGTCGGTGATTCAGGTGCAGGACGGAGCGACGGGCACATATCATGCGCTGCAAGTGAGCGTGGATCAGCGCCTTTCTCATCGGCTTAGATTCCACTCCAATTTCACTTGGTCGCGCACCACGGACGTCGGGGGTTCGGGCGATCCTTCCTTCGAATCGAGTGTCAGCGATCCATACAGCATCCGCCACGACTACGGGCCGTCGAGCCTGAACTATCCGTTTGTCTGGGTCTCGAACCTAATCTACGATCTTCCGGAACTCAAGGATTCGCCCGCAACTCTTCGATACCTGCTTGGCGGATGGGAGATCGCCGGTCTGTATACGGCGCAGTCGGGTCCGCCGTTTACAATAAATGGCGGCGAAGGCAACAATAACTCCGGATTCGACGTGGGTCAGGATCGCGCTGACCTAGTTCCAGGCCAGCCATTCAACGTTCGACATGGTAGCAAGCGCCAGTGGATCCAACAGTACTTCAACACCGCGGCCTTCACTAACAACGCTCCCGGCACTCCAGGAGACTCTCCGAAGTTCTTGATCCAGGAGGCTCCGATTATGACGGCCGATGTGGCTCTGATCAAGAACTGGACATTTCGCGACCATTACAGAGTTCAGTTCCGCTGGGAAGCTTTCAACGCATTCAACCACCCGAGCTTCGGGCAGCCGGATTCAAACCCGGGTGACTCGAACTTCGGCCAAATTACTGGAATCGGTAATATTCCTCCTCGTGTCATGCAGGGAGCACTAAAGCTTAGCTTCTGACGAGCTTTCCCAATTCCCCGGCCCCGTTGCATCCGCGATACGGTTTTTGCCTTTCATTTTGCCGCTCTTTGGTGGTTACAAGGACACGCGTGCTGAGTTGAACACGAACAGTGCGGCCTTACGAGACAGCGCGATCATCTTCTCTACACCCACACAGGGTCACTGCCATCAGCATGGCATGGGTGAGGGCATCATGGGGTAGGACCGTTGCGAGTGGACGAGCATTCCTAATTTCTTCAGTGGTGGGCGGCGTAAGCTCGATGATGTAGTCGTTCCCCATGTCCTCATTTGAACGGACCAAGTTCAGGAACTCGTTTTCTCCTCAGGAGACGAAAAGGAAAATAGAAGCTCGTAGGCGCTGGCGTCAGGATCCCCGAGGAGTGCCAACGACCGTGTGTTCGTGAGATTTGCATAACCGACGAGGTATCCGATGATGTCGGCGGCAAAGAGCCGAGCCTCTGGATTATCGGTGGGCAAGAATTCGACGATGCAGAGCCAGTCCTTCTCATCTTGCCAATAGGGCTCGAAATCGTCTTTGCGCTTCGTTCCCACCATCGCAGATCACCTTGTGCGAGAGTTTCGGGTCACAACTCGCGATACACAGACGATACACAGAGTGCCCGTTCCTTCGTATTCCCTACTGATATCTACAGGGCATTACGGTGCGACCGGTGCCTTGTGATTACAACGTGATACAACATATCAGCGCCCTTTCACGGCGGTAACACGGGTTCAAATCCCGTCGGGGACGCCAAATCTATCAATGAGTTACGGGAATTTCCTCAGAAACTCGCGGTACAACGACGGTACAACTTGGGTTTGGCCTGATCATGCTGACCACTTTGCTCTGCGTCGCACGCTTCTGCGGACTGAGAGCCTGCGTGTAGGTGTCCAGGGTCATCTTGGCCGTTGAGTGCCTCAATAATTCCTGTACAACTTTGACGTCTTCCCCATTGCCCTTGAGCAATGTCGAGAACGTGTGACGAAACGTATGCCACGACATCTTCTTGATAATCCCCACTTTTCGAGCAGCGGGTTGGATGTAGTCGCGCATTACCGTGCTCAGCCAGACTGGCTGTTTCCCGCGCTTGGCTCCAGCTCGGTTGGCATCGGTGGCCCATACATAATCGGACGGATTCTTGTATGGGGTCACTGCATACCAGGCCAAGAGGTCATGAGCCACATACTCATCGATCGGCATCAGCTTTCTTGATGCCTCGGTTTTGACCGGGCCTACGCGCTGGTCAACGAGTGACCGAGTCACGCTTACATGGAGATTCTTGAAATCGAAATCCTCCCATTTCAGCCCAGCCAGTTCGCCACGGCGTAGTCCCGACGGCATGTCGAGAAACACCATGGCCTTTTCCCGAATTCCCAATACCCCAAAGAGCAGCTGCATCTCTTTGACTTCGAGAATGTCAGGTGTCCGTTCACGCTTTGCCGAGACTCGAACACCCGAACCCTTACCGGGGCCTGTAATCGGATTGCGGTCTGTTAACTCCCACCGGATTGCATGATTGAAAACGCTGCTCATCGCATCCCGAATCTTCTCTTTCGTGCCGCCTGCAAGAGGCTTCGCTTTACCAAACTTGCTTGTGACAAGCGTCTTAAGCCATTGCTCGACTGCGACGGTTTTGATGGCTCGGAGTTCAAGCTTTCCCCAATGAGGAAGAACCCAGCGGTTCAAGACTAGTGTCTTCCGATTACGGGTCGAATATGCCTTGCCGTCCCGGCCGCAATCAGCAAGCTCATTGATTTTGTAGTGCTCCACAGCCTCGGTCATAGTCACAGAGGTCAACTCTGTCGGGCCATCAGTGTTGATGTTTAGCCGCAGTCCAGCAAGTAAATCCTGCAGCTTCTTACTGTTTTCGGGATAGTCCTTGACCAGT
>Ga0209007_1000808_pt1 | contig 10355 bp, 8 predicted proteins | sample JacPinW_OM1H0_O2_FD_187961 | JGI IMG/M metagenome (GOLD analysis project Ga0209007, IMG submission 187961) | Forest soil microbial communities from Algoma, Ontario, Canada - Jack Pine, Ontario site 1_JW_OM1H0_O2 (SPAdes) (version 2) | ecosystem: Environmental > Terrestrial > Soil > Boreal...
TGGTCGTGCAATCCGGGCTCGTGCAGCTACTCGACGTCGAGCAGTTGCGTGCCGTGTTCGCGCACGAGGCCGGCCATGTGCTCTCCGAGCACGTCCTGTATCGCACCGCGCTGGTCATCCTGATGAGGCTCAGCTCGATCCCGGGCATTCCCCTGCCACTGCTGCCCTTGCGGGCGGCGTTGATGGAGTGGTTTCGTGCCTCGGAGTTGAGCTGCGATCGTGCGGCGGCTCTGGTTACGCGCGATCCGCTGACGGTGTGTCGCACGCTGATGGTGATTGCCGCCGGCGCGGAGGCGGAGCGGCTTGACCTAGACGTGTTTATGCGCCAGGGCATCGACTACCGCGAGAAGGGCTCAGGTCTTGAGCGCCTGTCGCGACTGTTGCTCGACCTCAACATCACCCATCCGATGCCGGTGCGTCGCGTGCATGAGTTGATGGAGTGGGTCAAGTCCGGCGACTACGACCGCATCGTGGGTGGCGAATACATAACGCGCGACGTGCCCCCCGACCCCCGCGCCGAGGCAGGCGACGCGGTCGCCCACTACTCCGAGCGCTTCCGAAAAGCCTTCAACGACGCCGGCCAATCTGTCGGAGACATCGGCCAGCAACTCGGCGACGTCGGTCAGCAGCTCAGTGACTGGCTGCGCCGCACGCGCGAGGATGCCGGCGGTGGCGAGAGCGACGACGATGTCGACGCTCCGTAGTTCGTTCGTCCGTCGATAGCCAGTCCCATACAACGGCGTCCTAGGCTTGAGCGATGTGGCTCGCATCCTCCACGGTCGCTCGTCATCTTCCTTCGGCACTGTTGTCGGCGTGTGTGGGGTGTTGCGCGCTCGTATCGGTCGCGGGCGCTTCGCCTGGTGTGCACTTGAGATCGAGCGCGCGCCAGCCTGCAACCGCTCGCCCGGCGGCTGCGGAATCCCAGAGCTATCTGCAGATCGCCGAAGCCGGCGTGGCGCGAGCGCGGCGCTTGTGGGCAAACCCGCACCTAGGCTGGTATGACAGCGTGCTCGACGACAGGGAACGCTATCCGCTGGCCACGATTTGGGACGCGACTCCGTTGTTTGAGGCACTGGACGCGATCGACATCGCGGCTCCGAGCATCGCGCACCGCGCGGCGGTGGTGGCTTTCGCCCGCGGCGCGGAGCGCTACTGGGACGCGACACTGAAGCCCGTCCCCGGCTTCGCGCCCTACCCCGGCGATCGCGGTCAGACGGTGACGTGGTTTGACGACAACGGTTGGTGGGGGCTGGCGTTCCTCGACGCATATCGCGCAACCCACATCTCGAGCTATGTTCGCGAGGCCGAACGCGCTTTTACGTTCATCGCTGATGCCGGCTGGAACGCGGCGGGTGGCGGTCTGTGGTGGAACACCTCCCACCCGTACATCGCGGGCGAGCCGCTGGCGGCCGGATCGCTGTTGGGCGCGCGGCTTTACCAGCTGACGGGCAAGCCGTTCTTCCTGCGCCAGGTGCTCAAGTTTCTCGACTGGGCCGAACTGAATTTCCTCACCGAACGGCGTCTGTACATGCGCACAAGCTTCGATCCGACGCCAACTCCCTATATCGAGGGCACGCTCGTGGAGGCCCACCAGGTGTTGTGCGAAACCGGCGACTCGCAAGCGTGCGAACGCGCAGCGGAACTGGCGAATGCCTCGGCGGAACGCTTCTCCGATCGCCTGAACATGGGGCCGCAGTTCGACACGATCTACTTGAACTGGATGCTCGTATATGGAGCGCGCGTGAATGAAACGCGCTGGCGGGAACTGGCCGAAGAGATGGCGGTCGACGCCCAACGGCATGCGCGCGATGCCGACGGCCTGTACCTGCGCGCGTGGGACGGCACGCCGATAACCGAGCATCAGGCGGTGCCCAACATGCTGCAAACCGACGCTGCCACGCTCGAGTTGTTTGCGTGGCTGGCGGTGGCGGAATCCCAGCGCGCGGCCGGGTAGAGCTTCCGCAGGCTCGTCGGCGAGGGCGCATCCCATCGTGCCCATCGTGCCCGCTCTCCTCGTGCGCTAGAGCCAGCTAAGCGCTCGCCGCAAGCCCGTCACTTGCGCGTGTTGCTTCGCGCGTGAGGACGGCGGCGAACGCCTCGACGACGCGCCCATCGAATTGGGTGCCGGTACAGTCGCGCAGTTCGGCGAGCGCGGCCTCGTAGCTCATCGAATCGCGGTAGGGGCGATCGCTGGTCATCGCCTCATACGCGTCGGCGACCGCGACGATGCGGGCCTCCAGGGGGATCGCGCCGTCGGGCAGGCCGAGCGGGTAGCCGAGGCCGTCGGGGCGCTCGTGGTGGGTGGCGACCCATTCGCGCACGTCGGAGAGGCTGACATGCTCGAGCATCTGCGCGCCAAGGGCGGGGTGGCGCTTGACGATCTCGTACTCCTCTTCGGTGAGCGGACCGGGCTTGTGCAGGATGCTGTTGGGCACGCCCGCCTTGCCGATGTCGTGCAGGATGCCGGCGAGGCGGATACGGCTGATGCGCCACTCGGGCAAGCCCAGCTTGCGGGCGGTGGTTTCCGCGTAGCGTCCCACCGTCTCGGAGTGACGCGCACTGCCGCTGAAGCGCAGGTCTACGGCTTCGGCGAAGTCGAGTACGGCGACGATGAAGCGCTCCCCGCCAATGTCGCGCAGCTCGTTGGGCGTGCGCAGTTCCAGTCGCAGCGCCGCGCTGTGGCCCACCGTGCGGTTGCGCCCGCGCTGCTTGGCGCCGTAGAGCGCCTGATCGGCGGCGTGCAGGAGCGCCGCGGCGGTCTCTCCGTGCTCCGGGTAAACGGCCACGCCGAAGCTGATCGTGAGCGGGGTGTGCTCGCCCGCGAACTCCTCGCGCAGCTGGCGGCGCAGGCGCTCGGCTAAGGCGACGGCGCTGTCGCGGTCGGTGTCGGGTGCGATCAGCGCGAACTGCTCGCCGGCGACGCGTGCGACGGTGTCGATCTCGCGCTTGGTCTCGCCCAGCAGCTTTGCCACTCGCTGCAGCGCTGCATCGCCGACCTTGTGGCCGGAGCGGTCGTTGACGTCCTTGAAGTTGTCGAGGTCGCCGACGAGCACCGCCATCGCGGTGCCACCGCGGCGGGCGCGTTCGAGCTCGAGGTCGAGCAGCTCGCGAAAGCCGCGCCGGTTGGAGAGCTTCGTGAGGGGGTCGGTGCGGGCGGCGTTGTAGAGGCGCGCGATCAGCAACTCCACGCGAGCGCGCATCACCATGATCACGATGGCGCCCACCAGCAGCGTGCCCATGCCGACCAGCCACCAGGCGGCGACCGCGCTGAGCGGCGCCCGTGTGACCAGCAGCGCGCCGTAGACCAAGCCCACATAGACGATCTGCGCCGCGGCCTGTCTGACGGTGAAGAAATAGGAGGCGTAGAGGAACACCCACAGGTAGAAGAACACGAGCGGGCTGGGCGATTCGCCCGAGAAGTAGGCCACTCCCGTGATCAGCGTGCTGCCCCACGCGAGCGTGGCTTGCATCGTCCAGGCGGGGAGCCTGGCGGCCTGCGTGTGGAGCACCGCGGCGACCAGGTAGGCGTCGGCGACGATCAACAGCATCCCCAGCTCGTTCATGTGTGTGGCGTGGGGCAGCGCCACGGTGAGCGCCGACAGGCTCGCGCCGGCGGCGAACAACACGGCGAGGACCTTTGCGACTAGGCTTGCCTGGAAGCTCGCACCGACGAGCGATCCGCCCCAGATTTCGTCCCGGTCGTCCGCTTGTGTGAGCGCGGACATAACCTTCGGGTATCGACTGCCCGCGAAGCTCACTAGGGAATTGGAAACTGTTCGCATTGTTGGTGGAGACCTACGGGTAGACAGCGTACGAGGAACTTCAACTATTCGCAACCGAACGACGATCCTGGTGCTCGGCGCCGCGCAGTTCGTGATGGTGCTTGACAGCACTGTCATGAACGTGTCGATCTCTCAGGTTGTGGCAGATCTGAAAACGAGCGTCTCGGAGGTGCAGTTGGCGATCACCGCTTACACGCTCGTGATGGCGGCATTCATGCTCACGGGCGCAAAGCTCGGGGACATCTGGGGCCGGCGCCGCGCATTCTCGGTTGGCCTCGCGATCTACGGCACCGGCTCTCTGATCACCGCGCTGAGTCCCAACGTGACGGTGCTGCTGATCGGCTGGTCGGGTATCGAGGGACTTGGCGCGGTGCTCGTGATCCCGGCGATCTTTGCGCTGACGGCCGTCAACTACAGCGGCCACGAACGGGCGATGGCCTATGGGCTGCTCGGTGGGATCGCGGGTGCGGGCGCCGCGGCGGGGCCGCTGATCGGCGGATTCGTGACGACCGTGCTCAGCTGGCGCGTGGTGTTTGGCGCGGAGACAGCGGTGGTGCTGGTGCTGCTGACGCTCGTGCATCGCATCGGCGAGCAAGCGCAGGAGAGCCGCCCGACACTCGATCGTGTGGGCGTAGGGTTGTCGGCGCTTGGTCTGGGATTGACTGTCTTCGCGATTTTGAAGATCAGCACCTGGGGCCTGTTCGTGCCGACCGGGGCGCTCACAATCGCCGGCACCAGGATCACCCCGTTCGGGCTGTCGGCCGTGCCGTTTCTGATCTTCGCCGGGCTCGTCGTGCTCGGCTGCTTCTTCCGCTGGGAGGAGCGCGTGGAGCGCGCGGGGCGCGCGCCGCTGTTGCGCGCCGATCTGCTGAAGATCGCCCAGATGCGCGCGGGCCTGTCCACGCTCGTCTCCCAATACCTGATTCTCGCGGGCACGTTTTTCGTGCTGCCGCTGTACTTGCAACTGGTGCTCGGCAAGGATGCGCTGCAGACAGGTGTTAAGATCCTGCCGATCTCGATCACGATGATGCTCGCGGCGGTACTTGGCCCGCGCCTTGCGACGCGCACCTCGCCGCGGCGGGTGGTGCAGATCGGCCTGGGATTCCTGCTGGTGTCGATCGCGGCGCTGATGGCGACGATCTCCCCGTCGCTGTCATCGCTTCCATTTGCGCTGTCGCTGGCGGGCTTTGGCGTGGGCATCGGGCTGTCGATCTCACAGCTCGGCAATGTGGTGATGTCCTCGGTGGGGGAGTCTCGCTCAAGCGAGGCGGGCGGCGTGCAGGGCGCCGCGCAGAACCTCGGCCAGTCGCTCGGCACGGCACTGATCGGCGCGGTGCTGTTGACCGGGCTCACCGTCGGCTTTCACGAGCGCGTGCTCGCAGATCCCTCGATCCCAGCGGCGGCGCAACAGCAGATCGTGAGCGCAAGCGAGGAGGGGGTGCCGATGGTTTCCCAGGGGCAGTTCAAGACTGCTGTCGAGCAGGCCGGCGTGCACGGGGCGCAGGCGGATGTGTTGACCACCTACTACAACGAATCCCAGATCGAGGCGCTCAAGCGCGCGCTGCTGCTGGCGTGCGCGTTTGTACTCGTGGGGCTGTGGTTTGCTCGCGATCTCCCAGGTGAGGCGCTTGCCAAGGATGAGGGGGAGGACATGCACGTTCCCTCTGGCGAACACTCTCGTGGGGAAGCTGTCGTCTGACGCGCGATTCGTTAACCGCTGTGGCGCGAGCGTGGCCGTGCGCTCGCGCGAGCTTGCCGGGATGCCGCTGTGCTGGTCAAGCCCTAACAGCCGAGCAGTCGATCAGGCGCTGGCGGCGTCCTCCAGAGCTGCTGCGGCATCCACCGCGGTGACGGTGGGCGCGGGCTCGAGCGCGGTCGCGAAGAACGCGAGCACACGGCCCCACGCGTCGCGGGCGGCCTCGGGACGGTAGCTTGGGCGGGTGTCGTTGAAGAACGCGTGCCCGGTGTCGGGGTAGATGCGCAACTCGTGCTCCACCCCGGAGGCGCTGAGCGCCTCCTCGAACGCGGGCAGGCCACCGACGATGCGGGGATCGTCCTGCCCGTAGAAGCCGCGCACCGGGCAGCTGATCGAGCCGACCTGCTCGGCGCTGGGTGAGCTGCCGTAGAAGATCGCCGCCGCGCCAAGCTGGGGCTCCTCACTGGCGAGCAGCGCCGAGAGGTTGCCGCCCATGCAGAAGCCGATCGAGCCGACAGCGCGTCCCGTCGAGGCGGGATGGGAGCGCAGCAGCGCGACGGCGGCACGCAGCACGGCGACATGGGGAGCAGGATCGCGCCCGACGCCGCCAAACAGCGTGCCCAAGGTCTCGCCGACCTCCTTGGCCTGCTCGGGCCCGAGCTTGGAGAGGGCCTCGGCGCGCCCGGCGTCGTCGCCGAGCACCGACATCCACTGGCCAGGAGGGATCGTGTTGAGAAACGCTTTGGCGGCGTCCATGCGCTCGACTGCCAATGCGGGTGGTCGTCCGCCCCCGGCTGAGTAGAGGTCGGGGGCCACAGCGACATACCCCGCCGAGGCGATGCGGTCGGCGACGTCTGAGATGTGTCGATCGACGCCCCAGATCTCCTGGATCACGACCACGCCCGGCAGTGGCCCATCTGCTGCCTTGGGCCGGCTGAGATACGCGGAGACGGCTCCAGCGGGACTGTCGTAGTCGATCCACTCGCTCGCAAGCTCCATCGCCGTCTCCTTGTCGATTCTGTGCGGTTTAGGTGGTCGGTGCGCGCGGAATGGTAACTGCAAGAAGGCTGGCGGCTCAGCTGTGGGCGGGTACGGTGAACAAGACAGCCCCCGGCCTATGCCGGCATGCCGCCGACAGATGACTCTTCCGAGGTGTCGTAACGCGCGACCGTGAAGCCGATCAAAATCGGCACGTGCACGGCGAACACCACCAGCGACAGGGTGAGCACTACGAGCGCACCACCGCTGACGTGGTCGCGCAGGAATGCGTACTCGATCATCCCGGCGATCACGATGTAGGCAAGCAGGGCCCAGCGGGCGATTTCGAAGAAGCGCTGCCAGGGGAAGTCCGGCACGCGTGCAAGCGAGGCGAGGTTGCCGGCGAGTAGGAGCGCCGAGACGGCGAGCAGCACGATCGCGGGCGTGAGCGGAACCTGGTGGGGAAGATGCGCTGCTAGGTAGATGCCGCCGGCCACGATCAACGCGAGCGAGAGCATCCCCAGCTGCGTGACCGGAGGGAGTCGCCGTTCGCTCATCCGACGGTCAACTTGGCCATGATCACGAGCGTGGCGATTTGCATCACGCCGGTAGCCCCGGCGGTGTAGATGAAGCGCTTCATCAAACGCTCGATCACCTGTGGGTTGGGGTGCGGCTTCTTCAGCTCGACGAGCACCGCGATGTTCGCCGGCTCGAGCAAGCCGAGCGCGATCACCGCCATGATGCCGACCACGATGTAGCTGGCCACGAGCCACCCGTGCAGGTAGTAGCTGCTCTGCACGGTGCCCAGGTGGTTGCCCAGCTGCCAGCCCGCCGCCAGGGTGACGGTGACGACCGTCGGCATGATCAGCACCATCTTCGGCATCAGCCGCGTGGTCAGCTCGATGCGTGCCGGGATCGACAGACGACCGAGGATCGGCCCCAACACGAAGCCGAGGAACAGGTCGATGATCGTCCATGCCGCACCGCCTACGAAGTGCAGGAACGCGAGTGGCCACAGTTCGTTGGCGGCGATCGCGGCGATCAGCAGCGCAAGCACCACCGCCACGATGCCAAGGCCCGCGCGGGGCACGATCTGAAAGTCGGGGCGCTCGATAGTGCCGGCAGGCGGACCGTCCGCCTGCATCCCCGGTACAGAGACCGCAGCATGCGCCATCGCTCGATGGTAACGGCAGCGCGGACGAATAGCCAGTTCTGGGGGAGAGCGACGGTCGGTCTTGTGTGGCGAGCGAGCGGCCAGGTGCGTCAGGGTGGCTGATCGCTGGTGTCACCGTCGGCCAAGGAATGTGCCGGCTGTAGTGCAATGGCACTCGCTCATCCTGGGATCGTGCAGCTGATCCTTCCAATCATGTTCATACACTGGAGTGGCGCTTGGCAAGTCGCTTCGGCCACACGCGAGCGACCCCTTTATCCACGTCGTCGGAGGAGCACGATGTCAACCCCACCAGCAGACTTCAACGCCAAAATTATCGACGAGTTTCACGCCAACGAGGGACGTGTCGGCGGCATGTTCGAGAAGATGCCCCTGCTCTTGTTGCATCACACCGGCGCCAAGTCCGGCAGGGCGCTGGTCAACCCGCTCGCCTATGTCCACGATGATGGGCGCTATGTCATTTTTGCCTCCAAGGGCGGGGCCCCGACCAACCCCGACTGGTACCACAATCTCAAGGCCCATCCGAACGTCACAGTCGAGGTTGGCACCGACAAGTTCGATGCCGTGGCGAGCGAAGCGAGAGCGGAGGAGCGCGATCGCCTGTTTCGGGCGCAGGCCGAGCGCTTGCCGCAGTTCGCCGAGTATGAGCAGAAAGCCGGTCGCACGATCCCGGTGATGCTGCTCACACCCGTCGCCAACGACTGAGCATCGAGCGCGTCGGCGACGAGCGCTCGCGTAGGCTGTAGCGGCGATGCCGCTGCCGCCGTTTCCTGTGCCCAACGCCGTCGTGCGCGGCGGGCTCGCCCTGCGCGCTCGCGTGCAGGGCCTGGCTGACCGCTTGCTGCCGCCTGAGGCGGCGCTGTGGGATCTTGTGGCCGGAATGCAGCGCACCAAGCTCGCTGGCGTGCTTGTCACCTCGGGGCTCGCCGACGCGATCGGCACGGATGCGCGCGACACGCGCGAGCTTGCCGCCGAGCTTGGTCTCTCAGAGGAAGTGGCGCTGCGCGTGCTCGGTGCCGCGGCGGCCTCGCGCTTGGTTCGGTTGGACCGAAGCGGTCGTGTACGACTCGCGCGGCTCGGCGCGCCCCTGCGCCGCGAACACCCGCGCTCGCTCTCGGCCTGGGTTGCCTACCAGGCGGCGCCGGCCAACGCGGCCGCGCACGGAGAGCTTGAGAATTTGCTGCGCAAGGGAGCCCAACCGTCGGGGCACCGGCGCGCGTTTGGCAACTCTGTCTGGGACTACTTCGCCGAGCATCCCGAGGAGGGCGCCCGCTTCGGCGAGGCGATGCGCGAGCTGACGGCGATCGACCTGGCGGCGCTCTCCCGCGCCTACCCATGGCCGGCGCAAGGCACGATCTGCGACGTGGCTGGCGGCATCGGCACTTTGCTGGCGGCGATCCTCGAGCGCCGCCAGCGTGCACAAGGTGTGCTGGTCGACGCCCCCGAGGTACTCGCTGAGGCCGGGGATTTTCTGCGCTCGCGCGGCGTCAGCGGTCGGGTTCAGCTACAGGCCGGCGACCTGTTCGGCGAGATCGGCGCGCGCGCCGACGTGTATGTGCTCAAGTGGATCCTGCACGACTGGAACGACGACGCTTGCCGCGATATCCTCCGCCGCGTGCGCGCCGCGATGCCCGCGGGGTCGAGGGTCGTGGCAATCGACCAACACCTGGAGCCGGATCGTCCGAGTCCCTTCTCCTCGCTGGCGGACCTACTGATGCTCGTCGAGTGCGAGGGCGGGCGCGAGCGCTCGCCGGTCGAAGTGCAGGGGCTGATGCGCGACGCGGGGCTCATACCCGGTCGCGTTCGACATGCCGGGCTGCATATGCTGGTTGAGGGCGTGGCGCGGTAGCGGTGCGCTCCGGCACGGACTCGCTGTAGTGGTACTTGCCGCCGCGCATAAGCGACGCGGCGGCGGCGATCAGGCAGGCGAGAATCGCGAACAGCAGCGCCTCGTGCAGCCCGGTGCGAAACGGTCCGGAGATCAGCTGTGGGAAGAACGAGCGACCCGCCAGCGCCGCCTGGCTCGCCGGCGAGATCGATGCGAGCACGTGCGCGCCGAGCAAATGTTCGATCGGGTTGTAGCCGAGGAACGCCGCGAACAGCACCGACACTGGCGGTGTGTGCGCGGCGCCGCTCGCCGCGGCTGCCGGCACGCCATGCGCCTGCAGCCCGGAGGACAGCGCGTGCGGCAGGTCTGAGGCCAGTCCGAGAATCATCAGCGTGAAGAACACGCCGACAGAGATCACCTGCGCGGAGTTTTGAAAGGTCTGGTTCATGCCGCCGCCGGCGCCGCGGTGTTGCGGCGGCAGACTGTTCATCACCGCCGCACGGTTGGGCGAGGCGAACATGCCCATCGACACGCCGATCATCGCGAGTATCGCGGCGAACTGTGGGAATGAGAAGTCGATCGGCAGTAGCGTCAGCAGGTAGAAGCTGACGGCTGAGCCAAGCATCCCTCCGGTCGCAAACCAGCGCGCCCCGAAGCGGTCTGACAGGTACCCGGAAGTCGGGCCCGCAACCAGCATTCCGAGTGTCAGTGGAAGCATGTAAATGCCGGCGCGCAGGGGCGTGTCGGCGAAGTTGACGCCATGCAAGGGAAGCCAGATGCCCTGCAGCCAGATGATCAGCATGAACATCAGCCCACCTCGCGCGACCGCTGAAAGGAACGTCGAGAGGGTGCCGAATGTGAAAGCGCGGATGCGAAACAGGGGCAGGCGAAACATCGGCT
>Ga0209007_1000809_pt1 | contig 10353 bp, 9 predicted proteins | sample JacPinW_OM1H0_O2_FD_187961 | JGI IMG/M metagenome (GOLD analysis project Ga0209007, IMG submission 187961) | Forest soil microbial communities from Algoma, Ontario, Canada - Jack Pine, Ontario site 1_JW_OM1H0_O2 (SPAdes) (version 2) | ecosystem: Environmental > Terrestrial > Soil > Boreal...
GGCAGCAATCGGTGGAAGCACATCGACGTCACGAAGCCATCCTCAACCGAGCACCAACGGGCTGACCCGAGCAGCCCATGCCGCCTCTGTCAGGTGCCGGGCCGAGTGAACTTGATGGTCGCCAGCGCCACGGCGATCGCCGCCAGGAGGCGGCGTCTTCGCGACAGGCTCGCGTCAGAGGACTATAGCAGAACTCTAAGTCTAGTAACAGATACCCGCTATTGGCCCGAGACCGCGACGGGGAGCTCGAAGGTGGGTCGGCCCTCGCGAGCGGCCGTCAGGAGACGAGGCTGAGCGCGTTCTCCCGCATGATCTTGCGGATGCTGGCATCGTCGAGCCCGTCGAGACACTGCGCGTAGTCCGCCGGGGTGGGCGTTCCTTCAGCGTGTGGATAGTCGGATCCCATGAGCACGTGGTCGACCCCGATGGCACGGGTTAGGGCGACGACGTCCTCCTCGGGGAAGGGCGACACCCAGACGTGCTGCTTGAAGATCTCCGACGGCTTCTCCGTCAGCTGTACACCGAAGGCCCTGACGCGCCGCTCGGCGATCCCGCCCGCATGGTCGAGCGAGTGCATCAAGTAGGGAACCCAGCTCCCACCCATCTCGATCACGGCAACCTTGACGTTGGGGAAGCGCCCGAAGAAGTTGCCGAGGATCAAGGCCGTGAGCGAGTCCATCGCCGGCCGTTCGAACGGAAACAGCGTGGCCTGGAGCGTGGCCATGTACTCACGGTCGTCCGCCGGCCGGGTCCACATGGCCTTGAACCCGTCGGGGTAGGGGGTGGGCCCGGCGATGGCGTGAAAGAGCACCACGAGGCCGGCCTCGTTCATGCGGGACCAGAACGGGTCGAAGTAGGGGTCGGCGGGCGAACGCCCGTACACGGGTCCTGAGCGCAGCACGACCGCCTTGGCTCCGAGGGCGATGACCCGGTCCAGTTCGACCACCGCTCGGTCCACGTCCATCATCGGGATGACCGGTGGGGCGTAGATCCGGTTGTCGCGGCTGAATCCCCAGTCGTCATCGACCCAGTCGTTGAAGGCGCGGAAGCAGCGATACAGCAGGTCCGGCTCGTCGGTCACCATCGTCTCGCAGCTCTGGCCGAGGGTGGGAAAGAGGAACGCCCGCTCGAGGCCCTGCTCGTCCATCATCATGAGCCGCTCGTCGCGGTCCTGGTACCAAGGCGAGATCGGCACCAGTTCGTTCCAGTCCTCGCCGCCGGCGGCCGGCCGTTCGCCCCGCTCCAGCTGCTTCAGCCGCCCCTGCAGGGAACCGGGCTTGCTCACGGGGTTGAACGTCGGATTGGGGATGTCGACGGGAATGTTGCGGCCGAACACCATGAAGCGCCGCTTCCCGTCACTCAGCCAGCGGACGTGCCGCTTGACCTTCTCGTCGGCGTGGCGGAGAAAGCAGTCCTCGGCCTCGTAGTAATGGTTGTCCGCGTCGAATATGCCGAAATCCACTGGGGCGCTCCTTCAACTCTGACTCGCGCCATGATCGCACACACGCTGCCCTGGTCCCGGCCTGGGCCGGTCTGAGAGCGGTCGACGAGGCCCGCCGAGGGGCGGCAGATCGAATCGCCGACCCGCGCGGCGCCTAACGCGTGATCAGCGGATAGAGGCCATCGGCGGTGGCACCCATGGCCTGCCTCCCGACCTCGACGCTCCAGTGATGCTCCTGGCGAAACTCCCGGCGCCAGGACCAGAGCCGACGGCTGTAGTGATGCAGCGGGTACTCCCTGGTCATCCCCATGGCGCCATGCGCTTGGTGGGCCGTTCGCGCCGCGGCCGTCGCGGCCGAGCAGGCGATCACCCGGGCGGCGGCAATCTCGAACTCGGCATCACCGGAATCGGCGGCCCTGGCGGCCGCATCGGCCGCCAGGCACAGGAGCGCCGCGTCCTGGGCGAGATGGACCAGATGCGCCTGTACCAGTTGGAACCTGGACACCGGGCGCCCGAACTGTTGGCGCTCCGCCGTGTAGGCGAGCGTCAGCTCGTACATGCGCTCCAACGCGCCCGCCATCAGCTGGGTGCGGGTGAGCGCACCGCGCCGATCGAAATCCGCCCTCGAGAGCTCGACCGGGGAGAGCTCTCGTATCGGCGTCGCGTCGAAGTGCACGGTGTCACGCGGCTCGCCGGCCAGATTGGTCAACGGCGCGATGCCCGCCGCCTGTGTATCGACAACGGCCACCCGCGAGCCCGACTCGTCGTCGACGAGCACGACCAAGACCTGCGCCCGGCGCGCCCAAGGAACCTCGTGGGCCGTCCCCGTCAGCGTCGCCCCCTCGAGGCGAACCGTGTCCGCCGCGGTACCGGGGACGATCGTCGACACGGCCGCTTCGATGCGCAGACCGGCCTGCTCGAGCAGCCACCCGGCCAGGAGGCCGTTCTCGGCCAGGGGCACCGGGGCCGCATGGCGCCCCACCAGGCGGAGCAGGCTCAGGGCGTCGGCCAACGTGCCGCCCACGCCCCCGGCCTGCTCGGACACGCCGACATACGGCAGTCCGGCCTCCGCCAGGGGCTCCCAGACGGCCGGCGCCCACCCGTCCCGCTCCGCCTGCTCGATCACGGCATAGGTGCACGTCTCGGCGAGGATCCTGTCCGCGGTGGAGACGACCAGTTCGTCGGTGCTCATCGCAGCCCCTTGGCGGCGACACCGATCAGGACTTCGTTGGTGCCACCGCGGATCGTGTAGGAGGGCCCGGCCAGGATCGAGGCGGCCAGCAGTCGCGAGAGCAGTTCAGCGGACGCCTGCGACGGCGCGTCGTCCACGAGCTCGCTCACCGCCTGGATCACGTCCTGTTCAAAGCGGGTTGCCATCTCCTTGACGAGGGCCGACTCGACGGCCGGCGCCTCGCCGGCGTCGATCATGCGGGCGACGGCCAGCGACAGCTGCCGGATCCCCCAAAACCGGGCTACCGCCCAACCGAGAACGGCGGTGGCGCGCTCGCCGAGCTCCACCCCCTCGTGGACCCGCAGGAACTCCTCGACGAGGAGCCATGAGGAGAGCAGTCGGTCCGGTCCGCCCCGCTCATAGGACAGCTCATTGCCCGTCTGCTGCCACCCCCGGCCCTCTTCGCCCAAGAGGAGCTCGTCGGGCACGAACACGTCCTCGAAGACGACCTCGTTGAAGTGGTGCCCCCCGTCGAGGAACGGGATCGGATGGATGTGCACACCCTCATCGGTGAGGTCGATGAGAAACTGCGACAGGCCGTCGTGGCGATCCTCCGACTCGCTCGTTCGGCACAGGGCGATCATCCAATCACTGCGGTGCGCGTTGGTCGTCCAGATCTTGGTGCCGTTCAGGCGCCAACCGCCTTGTACCTTCGTCGCCCGGGTCTTGATGCCGGCCAGGTCGCTGCCCGCATCGGGCTCGCTCAGGCCGATGGCGAACGCGAGCTCACCGGCGCAGATGGGAGGCAGAAACCGCTGGCGCTGCTCCTCGGTGCCGAACCGCAGGATGACCTGGCCCGACTGACGGTCCGCCGTCCAATGGTGGTGCAGCGGGGCGCCCCACCGGAGCATCTCCTCGACGACCAGGAACCGGTCGACCGCAGTCCGCTCGTGGCCCCCGTAGCGCTTCGGCAGGGCCATTCCCACCCAGCCCCGGCGCGCCAACGCCCGAGAGAACTCCTTGTCGGGTTCGTTGTCCATCCCGCGGCCCGGCTCGAAGGTCCCTCGAGCCAGCTCGCTCTCGAGAAACTCGCGCACCTCGATCTGCAGATCGCGTTCGGCCGGGGTCAGTTCAACGAGTGCGAATCCGAGTCTCATCTTCCGAGTATCCAGTCACCTATGGGGCTGCCGGTAGGTCGGCCGCCCGCAACAACCGCCGAAGCACCTTTCCACCGGCGTTCCGCGGGATTTCATCGACGAAGCTCACAGTGCGTACGTGCTTGTAAGTGGCCAGCCGATCGGCGACGTACGCGACCACCTCTGCGGCGCTGAGCGTGTCGCCCGGAACGACCACGACGGCCGCCTTCGGAACCTCGCCCCGACGGGGATCGGGCACCCCGAAAACCGCGCAGTCGGCAATGGAGGGGTGGGCGAAGAGGACCTGTTCGATTTCGGCCGGAGCCACCTGGAAGCCACTGACCTTCATCATCTCCTTGGAACGGTCGGTGAGGTGGATCCATCCCTCCGGCTCGACCCATCCGATGTCACCGGTCCGAAGCCAACCGCCGGGTATGAAGGCCTCCGCATCCGCCTCCTCGGGCAGGTACCCCATCATCTGCGACGGGCTGCGGACGACGATCTCGCCCGTCTGACCAGGAGCCACGTCCCGGAGCGACTCGCCGTCGACGACGCGCAGCTCGACGTCTGGGAGCGGCAGCCCGGGACTGTCGAGCCGCCACGCCTCAGGTCGCTCGATGGGGTTGGCACTGATTCCGGACTCCGTGGTGGCGTAGGCGACGAACCATCGGATTCCGGACCGCTTCGTCACCTCCTGGGCGACGTCGTGGATCACCGGGGTGGCGCCCCACATCATGTAGCGGAGCGACGAGAGGTCGTATCGCTCCAGATCAGGCTGATCTCGCAGCGCGACGGCGACGGGCGCGGCACCGAAGGCAATGGTGATTCGCTCGTCCTCGACATTCTGCAGGACGACCTTGGGGTCGAAACGCGCGAAGAGCCGGAGGGAAGCTCCGGACGCAAAGACCGAGGTCGCCACGATCACGCCGTAGATCGTGAAGAGGGGCATGAAGAACTGGAGTCGATCCGAGTCCGTGATGCCGTAGCTGGTGATCCGTTGCAGCGCCGCGGCGACCAAGGAGCGGTGGCTGTGACGGACCGCCTTTGGCAGCCCGGTTGTCCCGGAGCTGAACGGCAGCAGCGCTTCGAGGCGTGACAGGTCGACGTCGAGATCCGGGGGACGGCGAGCCGAGGCGTCGGACACAACATCGGAGAACGATCGCCAACCCGGCGGCGCCTCGTCATCCAGGCATACCCGCACCGGCGGCAAGGCCAGGCTCGATGCGTCTAGGCGCAGCGCCATCGCCAGGTCGGCGATCACGGCGGTCGGCCGCGTGATGGCGAACGCATGGGCGAGCTCTCCCTCCCGCCAGGACGAGTTCACGAGAACGCTGGAGCCGCCGGTCTGGCTGACGCCATGTTGGCTCATCAACCATTCCGGCCGGTTCCCCGAGGCCAGAACGGCGCGCTGGCCAAGCCCAAAACCGAGGCGGGCCAATACGTTGGCGAACTTCGTGCCGCCGGCGTCGAGATCCGCGAACGTCAGTTGCTGACTGTCGATGAGCAGGCCGACGCGTTCGCCGTGGCGGTCGGCCGCGTCGCGCAGGAACTGGTGGAGCGGTTGATCCGGGTAGTCCAGGCCGACGTGAGTCCTCGTGGTCATGGCGAACCGGTCATGAGGGGGGTCCGGGCATGGGCAGTCTCCGATGGCTCCGCACGCAGTATCGGACCGGGCTCCGCCTCGGTCAACTCGCGACCGTGACCATTCTCGGACCGCCTGCTGTCGGGCAAATCACGTCCGATCGCTTCGACGCCGAGCCGACCGTGTGTGAGCACGGATCACCCGACCGATGGGCGGGAAGCGAGAATGGAGGCATGGACTTTTCGCTCAGCCCGGCGGAGGCGGAATTTCGCAGTCAGCTTGTGCACTGGCTCGCGACCGTCGATCGCCCGGCGGGCCTCCGCGACTATGGGATGACGCCGACGGAAGCCGACCTGGACAGCGCCATCGAGTGGCATCGGCTGCTCTACGACGCCGGGTATGCAGGGTTGTCGTGGCCCGTCGAGCACGGTGGCCGGAACGCCTCGACCATTGAGCAGGCGATCTTCGCGGAGGAGACGGCGCTCGCCGGCGTGCCGCGCAGCCGCGGCACCGTCGGCATCGACCTGGCGGGTCCGGCGGTCATGCGATTCGGCAGCGCTGCCCAGCAGGAGCGACTTCTCGGACCCACGCTGCGCGGAGAGCTGGCGTGGACCCAACTGTTCTCCGAGCCCGATGCCGGGTCCGATCTGGCCGGGCTTCGCACGCGAGCGGATGCGCACGGCGACGGCTGGGTGGCCAACGGGCAGAAGGTCTGGAACACCGGTGCCTCCTTCGCGCACCTCGGACTCCTGCTGGCCCGGACGGACCGCAACGAGCCGAGGCACCGGGGCATCACGATGTTCATCGTTCCAATGGACCGACCCGGAATCGACGTGCGTCCCCTCCGCCAGATGGACGAGGAATCCAAATTCAGCGAGGTGCACCTCACCGATGTGGAGCTCACGCCCGAAGACGTGCTGGGCCGACCGAACGAGGGCTGGGCCATCGCCGGTGACGTGCTCGGGCGGGAACGCAGCGGCATCGGCGCTCACGCCGTCACGCTCCTTCGTGCGCTCGAGGTCCTGCGAGCTGAAGCACTGTCGCGCGGGATCGACGACCACCCGGTATTCCGCCAGCGGTGGGCGGCCGCGTGGTCCCGGGTCCGGCTTTTGCGAATCTCTTGGCTGCGCGAGCTCAACGCCACCGCCGGCTCCGACAACCCGCTCCGCTCGCTGCTGAAACTCGAGGCAACGCAGCTCCAGCAGGCCGTTGCGCAGATCGCCCAGGACACGTTCGGGATGGACCTCGTCGCGATCGGACGCCAAGGTTCCCCCACGACATCGGGGAGCTGGGCTCAGGCGATTCTGACCGCCCGGGGGGTCACCATCGCCGGAGGAACCTCCGAGATACAGCGCAACATCATCTCCGAGCGCGTCCTCGGTCTCCCTCGCTGAGGCGCTGTTCGACTCCTACTCGTGGCGCCGAAAGACGACGGTCGTGTCCCGCCGGGCGATGCGCCACTCCCCGTCGCGAAAGACGTGTTCGTCGCGGTATTCGACGACCATGTCCGGACCGAGCAGCCGTGCGGGAACCTCCGTCGTCCCGGCCGTGTCGTACACGGTGGTCTGTGACCACACCCGGGTCCGTTCGGCGTCGAGGACCTCGACCCGTACACCGCCGTTCACATGCCGCAGCACCCGGTCGACCGGTTGGGACTCCATGAATGCGCGGATCTCCTGTCGCCCCCGAAGGGGTGCCTGTCCCGGGCGCTGCCAAATGCCGTCCTCGACGAAGAGCGAGACAAACGCGTCGATGTCCCAGGCGTTGACCGCTTCCGCGTAGCGAGTCACGAGTTCGGCACACGCCTGCTTCGCCAACAGCTCGGCCAGCGCGCCCGTTCCATCAGCCATGTGGCCTCCCCCTCACGGCGTCTGTCCCGAGGGGGTCGGCCGCGGCGAGCCGTCGATCAGGTAGCCGCCGTCGACCGGCAGGATGACGCCTGTCACGAACCCACTCCGGGGTGATGCGAGAAACACGATCCCCTCGGCGACATCCTCCGGACGGCCCCAGCGACCGAGGGGGGTGCGGGAGAGGATCTCCTTGCTGCGCTGGCGGTCGGCCGATATGCCGGTGGTCATGGGCGTGTCGATCCAGCCCGGGGCGACCGCATTCACCCGAATCCCATCGCCGGCCCAGGCGATCGCCAAGCTCTTCGTGAGCTGGGCGACGGCCCCCTTGCTCGCCGCGTAGGCCGGCGCGCTTCCGGACCCGAAGAAGCTCATCATCGACGCAGTGTTGACGATCGCGCCGCCCCGCTCGGCCAACAGCGGACGCGCCGCGTAGCACACGCGCATGGTTCCGAAGAGGTTGACGTCCACCGTGTGGATGAAGCCGTCCTCCTCGTACTCGCCGGCTCCACGACCGGTACCGGCGAGATTGACGAGGACATCGAGCCGGCCGAAGCCCGCGAGAAGGTCGTGCACGGCACCACCGTCGGTGACGTCGAGCACCTCCCAGGCAACGTCTGAGAGATCAGTGTCCGCGTGGGCCTCGGCGACCTCCGCCGCCGACCCTCCCGTCCCCGTCACGGCGCAGCCGGCAGCGGCCAGTCGGCGACAGAGCGCACGACCGAGTCCGCCGGTCCCTCCGGTGACGAGGCCGGTGAGCCCGCCGAAGGTTGGGCCGTCGATGGCAGGAAGGCTGTCCGGCACCGGTCGCGCGACGCGTCAGTCCACGACACCGGCCGGCAGCGTCAACCCGTCGGTGGCGAGAGCCGCTTGCACATCGGCCAATGTCGAGGCGGCGTCCTGGTATTTGGCAAGCTCGCCGTTCGGTCCATACCAGAGGAACCCCCCGTAACTGGAGAAGAGTGCCAGGGTCTCCTCTTCGACCAGAAGGGTGTGCACGGTCCCGGGGGGCTCGTGCACATAGTCCCCCGCACACGCCGCCCAGTCGTATTCCAGATATCGCCACCGCCCTTCAAAGGTCCAGGCGTCGACCGCTCCGGTGTGGAGGTGGGTCGGAAGCTGCGTACCGGCCGGCCAGCGGATCAGGTTGGTGAACGAGTTCTCAACGACCGAGACCCGCAGGAGCTTCATGAGCGTGGTACCCCACGGCCGTTCCAGTCGCGCGAACGGCACGTCGTCGGGGTGGACATGAAAAGTGGCGAGACCCATGCGCGGAATCTACAGCCCGTGACCGGTGGTCGATCTCGGAGCCGGCGCGGACATCGCTTCGATGGCGTCAGCGGCCGGGATCGACCAAGACCTTGAGCAAGCGACCGGCTCGCAGGTCGGCCAGGACCCCATCGATCTCCGTCAGTCCCGCGGTCGCCACCCATCCGTCGGTGGGATATGCGCCACCGGCGATGGCGGCGAGCACGGCCGGAAAATCGCCACGGTAGGCATAGGTGGTCCTCACCTCCAGCTCCTTGGCCAGGGCGAGACCCAGGATCGGCGGCAAGGGTTGGCGGGGCGACGCCAGCAGCATGATCGTGCCGTGCTTCGCCGTGGCGCCGATCGCCGCCTCGAGAGACGAGATGGTGGCCGACGTCTCGAAGCAGGCGCGGACGCCAGCTCCACTCGTCGCGGCGCGCAGCTGCTCCGCGACCGGGCCGTCGGCGGGGTCGATCACCTCGGCTCCGAGGCGGTGCGCCGTGTCTCGGCGCGCCCGGGCCGGTTCGACCACCCAGGCGTGGATGCCCTGGAGTCGAAGCGTGAGATAGATCCCGATCCCAATCGGGCCAGCCCCGAGCACGGCGGCGGTACTCCCGCTGCTCAGGCCGCTGCGGGCGACGGCATGCCAGGCGACGGCCAGTGGCTCGGCCAGCGCGGCGCCCAGCTCGCTCACGCCCTCGGGGACGGCATGGACCATTTGCCGCGGCACCACCGTGAACTCGGCCAGACCGCCGCCGCCGGTGGACAGGCCGTGGAAGGCGAGAACGTCGCAGAGATTGCGGTCGCCGGAAAGGCACCATCGGCAGGATCCGCAGGTCCAAAGCGGCTCTACCGCGACTAGCGACCCCGGCTCTACACCGGTGACGCCGCCTCCGACCTCGACGACCGTGCCACCGATCTCATGACCGAGCACGACGGGTGCGGTGACACCGGTCAAGGGGTGCGGTTGGGAGGGAATCGCCCGCTGGGAGTCGAAGATCTCGTGCAGGTCGGTCCCGCACAGCCCGTTGTAGGAGACGCGCAGCTTCACATCGCCCGGGTGGACCATCGGCTCCTCGACGTCCTGCACGCGCAGATCGCCGACGCCGTAGTACACCGCTGCCCGCACCGGAGCGAACCTACTCGGCGATCAGCACACCCACACCGCGTGCGGGCCCTCGACCGGGCCGATCCGGCCCCGACGTTCTCGGGCTTACGGCTCGGGGGTTGGCGTCACTCCGAAGCGCTCCATGAACTCGCGGATGGCCTCGGTGTTGAACGACTCACTTTCCGCGGTGGTGGCCATCGGCATCACGCGAGAGGCTGCTTCTTGGAGATGGAGGTTGATCGCGCGCTTCGTCTCCTGCACGGCTTGCCAGGGCAAGCTGGCGAGACGCTGAGCGAGCGTCATGGCCTCTTCCATCACCCGTTCGGATGGGACGGCCCGATTGGCGAGCCCGAGCCGGACGGCTTCAGCCGCCGGGATCCGTTCGCCGAGTAGCAGGTATTCCTTCGCCTTCAGGTAGCTCATCAGCAACGGCCACAGCACCGCTCCTCCGTCGGCGGCCACCAGGCCGACACCGACGTGTGGATCGACCATGAAGGCGTCCTCGGCGATGACGACCAGGTCACACATGATCGCCAGACTGCAGCCGAGCCCGACCGCCGGGCCGTTCACGGCGGCGACGATCGGAAGGTGACATCTGAGCATCTCATCGGTGAGCAGGCGCGCCTCTCGCATCCAATAGAAGCGGTTCTCGAACTCATAGCGATTCTGGAAATTGGACACGTCTCCGCCGCCGCTGAAGGAACTGCCGGCTCCGGTCAGCACGACCGCTCGCGCTTCGCGATCACGCGCCAGGACCCGGAGAACGTCGATGAACGCCAGCTTCAGGGGGTCATTGAACGCATTGCGGGCCTCGGGTCGG
>Ga0209007_1000810_pt1 | contig 10343 bp, 5 predicted proteins | sample JacPinW_OM1H0_O2_FD_187961 | JGI IMG/M metagenome (GOLD analysis project Ga0209007, IMG submission 187961) | Forest soil microbial communities from Algoma, Ontario, Canada - Jack Pine, Ontario site 1_JW_OM1H0_O2 (SPAdes) (version 2) | ecosystem: Environmental > Terrestrial > Soil > Boreal...
TGTGAGCCATTTCGCTCCGCTGCAGAGGCCCCGGCAATTCAACGCTGCGATACTTGAGTTTGTCGCCAAGGTTCTACCACGGGAAGGTGGCAATGGCGCAGGCTCAGCAAGTTAAAGTTCTTCTCTTCGGTTGCAGGACCTCATCGGTCGAGTCCGTGCTCGGCCAGCGTTTGCAGATTCGCAAGACCATATTCGAAGTGCTTCCCCATGGTGCGGTCTAGGTTCACAAAGATGCCCATGATCCTCATGACGTAAAGATTCGGACCCTGCATGGTCCAAGTGACTTTGGTCGACGTTCCGGTGCTCTCCAGAACGAAATCATTGACGTTGAGGGCGACAAACGGCTTTGCGAAGGTCCTGGAAACCTTCGGCAAACCAATCTTCGCGGCGGGGCACATCGTAAGTGGTCACACTCTCAAGTATCTGGCCGCCGCCGGTTACTGTATCTTGCGCACGCTACAAAAGGCGTCGACCTCTGTCGCTTTTGCCTTCAACTATTTCAATCATCACCCATGAAAACTCAAGTTGAATCCGTCTGAGCTGCTCATTCACTTTACGTACTTCCCCTCGCGCGTTTCATATTCGACGCGAAATGGCTTTTCAGTCTTTCGATCCTGCCAGCCTTCTTGTGCGATCAAGCGAGTGGCTTGGGCCAGTCGCTCGGACGGCTGAGGGTGGGAACGGAAGTATCCTTCCAGGCTCTGAATCGCCAGTTCTGAAAGTTCTTCTTCCGGGCTCTGGGCGTGAATGATGTATTCGTTGCGTAGTTTGGCAAATTTCTCGAATAAGGAGACTGCGCCATACGGTGAATAGCCTCCGAGCACCGCCAAACGCATGCCTTCCCGGTCGGCTTCCAGTTCCTCATCCTTGTTATAGCCTGCTTCCCACACCGTGAGCGGAAGTTGCACGAGAACTCCAACGACATCGAGTCTCAGTTTGCGCAGCCGCGCCTCGATCTGGACACGTTCGGCGCAGTGATAGTGGTCGATGTGCTCCACCTCATGGCCGAGAACGGCGGCCAATTGATCCTCGCTCGTCATCAAGTCGAGCAAGCCCTCGCCGACATACACGGGTCCGCCTGGAAGGGAGAAAGCATTCATCATGGTGCGATTTGGCACAAGATGAAACGAATATGGCAGTCGCCGGTGGGCATGGAAAGACACGTTGTTGCCGACGTGGCGGACGTAACTCTCAAGCCCTCGTTCCTCGGGACTCAACTGGGCGGTAACACCTGAATACTGGTCGGCCAGTTGATTGCCGATTGCAATTTCTTCGTCATCAGAAAGACGAGTCAACCGCATTGGCACGCGGCTCAAGTCGCGCTGAGCATCGGCGACGACTTCTACCACCGCGTTGGCCGAGACGGGCGTGGAGTCATGCCGGCGTTGGCTGAAGTAAAGCGCGGTGACGCCGACCGCGAGAACGACAACGAAGATGGCCAGGCGCCTCATAGAAACTGCCGGATGGCATCGCGATACTTGCTGTACAAGAACGACACCAGTAAGAGCGCAGCTCCGAGAATGATAAAAGTGACATAGCGATCGCGGGGTGCCAGTCCCCATGCGTCCTTCAACGTTATCTTGCCGACACAAACCAATAGCAGGACCATCCCGGTCAGGCGGAAGCTGCGTTGGTTCACGACAAGGGCGAGCAGGACAATCAGAACTCCTTCCATGCCCCAAGCGACTGTGACCATGCCCGCTCGCATCTTCAGCGCAAGCATGAGCGTGAGCAAGAGCACGGGAGCAAAAAACATAAACTGCTCCGGATGCCGCACCACCGCCCCGATCCAGCGCTTCGTGGGAGACTGCACTCTTGCGCGATTACGCAGGCCGAAAGCAAAGGGAAGACATGCGAGCATGACCGTCACAGCCGAGCCCAGGACAAAATACCTTCCGGTCCAGTCTCCGCCGCTGAAATAGCTTGCGCCGAAGAGGTTGTGCAGCACTCCACGGACGCACGTGCCTATCGTCAGAATAATTCCCTGGTGCAGGAACATCGCACGGTTCAGCAGCAGAGCCACGCCAAAGAGAACAAAGATAACCACAGCCCACGCGGTGACCAGCCAGTCGTTTGCGAACTGGAAATAGAGCAGCGCAACAATGCTGCCTGTACCGACGTAACCAAGCAGATCGTCGAAATGCAGACGGCGATCGTCGCGGATACTTGCTTCGCCTGGTCCCAATTGCGCATAAACGAAAAAGAAAATGAGGGCGAGCGGTAGAACCGTGTACATCCGCGGCCCCCAAAACTCACCTGGATTGCCGGCTGTGAGGTTGGCAAAAAAGATCCGCCCGAATGCCGCGGCCAATGCCGCATAAGCCTGAAAGCGAAACTGCCTCGTATTTCGCAGAAGACCGTATTCGAAGAGGACGAGTCCAAAGACCGCCCAACCCACAGCGACGCTCAATGGTTGCAACTCGTACCACATGAGCAGCGCCACCAGTGCCGATGCCGCCCAAGAGTAGGTGTGATGAAACTCCCGAGTGCGCCAGTCTTGCGGCATGCGTACGACTCGCGACAGCCCGTAGAAGACAACTGTTACTACGGCTAGCGAGAGTAAGCGGAGGCTAATCCCATGCCAGGTCCGGGTGACGTACAAGTTTAGAGTGACACAGCGAACCATTGTGAGAGCAGCGAGACCGTGCGCCTGCCAGCCCAAATCTTCGAGTTCAAACTGACAATCCACCAACGCCAGCACCAAGGCAAACACCGCCCAGACTGCAGCAAGCCATGCGCCAGGAGCCTCGTACCATGCCAAGAGGGCTAGCAGTACGGTTGCGGCAGAACTCTGCAGGTAAGTGATTCCGAGCGCCGACGAGGAATCGGGAACAGTGGCTTTGCGCGAAAGAAAATAGAGACCCGCGGCGACAATTGAAACGGTAACCAAGCGCAGAGATATTCCAGGCCAGAGTGTCTGTTCGAGGGTGAAATTGCTTGTACAGACCTGCACCAGCGTGCACGCCGCTACAACGTTTGCTTGCCACCCCAATTGCCGGTAGCCGATCCATCGCATCGCGAACGCAAGTGCTACTGCAAAAACGATCCAGGAGACAGCAATCCAAGGCGCGGGCACCGCTTCGTAGAGCACCCATAACATCATTCCCGTGCCGATCCAGCTATAGGCAATCCGTCCGAAATCGGCGTGGATCGCGTCAGGAAGGGATATGCGCCTAGCAATCCAATACGCACCCGCAACGACTGGCAACGCGCCGAGCGCATGGAATGGGATGTTGTACCAGCGCTGCGTTCCGGCCTGATCGGCGGTCACTGCTGCCAGGACTGCCAATCCAGTCAAGGCGTGAGCGTGCCACGCGAGCGCGTGATATCGGACCCCACGCCCGACTTCCAGAAGGAGCACTGCAAAGGCAATCGCCGCGAGTGGTTGACAGAGTTCCGCGACTTCGTAATAGATAAGCGAGGTAACGAGAGCAGTACCGACAAGGGCGAAGAATCCTCGGAATGAGCGCTGATTCTGATCATCCCGCAATTGCGACCACCTCGCCGTTACATAGAACGCGGCGGCAATCACCGGCAGCGAGAAGAGCCGCATTTGAACGTGGGTGTGTTGAGGAATCTCACTGTGCAGGTTAACTACGGCGACGCGATACAAAGTCAATGTTCCCATCAGACCGTACTGCAGTTGAAGGTGGAAGGACTTGAGCTTCGCTCCCAACGCGGCCAGGACGAGCATGGCGCCAGCGAACGCGATGGCCGTCCAATCGTCAGAGCATAAAGCCCAGGCAGCGGCTAGGGCGGCGAATCCGCCGAAATAGGATTGTCCGCAAAGCAGCTGTTCATCGGGTGATTCACCGAAGAATAATTTCCAGCGCTGTCCCACCAGGAGCACGTTCGCATACAACACGACGGCGCACAGTCCGAACATCACCCCAGCGGCTAGCAAAAGAACTTCGCTCGTGCTCCGGACCGACACGAGATGCCTGAAGTCGATGACGACTAAGTGCAATCCGACCAGGAACCCGGCAAGCAGGCCCAGGCGCCTAAAGACCACTTCCCTCACACTAACGCCCGCAATGAGCAGGGCTTCACCGCCGATCAGCCACAGGATGGCAACGTTGTTACCGGAATAGCGGAACGGGACGGCCGCAATCATGAGCGCCGCACCGAGCACCGTCAGTACAATGAACGCTTCACGGCGACGCTTTGTAATCGGCAATTGCCCGAGGCCGAATTCAACCGCACCGATCAGCAACAAAGCGACAAACGCCAACTTTGGCTGCACGGACTGGAATTTCATCACTCCCAACAGCAGTAGCGTATTGAGCAGCGCGGCCGCCGTCGACACATGCTCGGCCACCGGGGACTTGACCGTGCGAATGACGTACGACACTCGGAATATCGACCAGTAGAACAAGAGGAGCGCGGTACTGGCGTGATACTCGGAAAACGCTTGTCCGTGTGCGCCCTCTGCGCCCAACAAGCGATAGAGCCAATACAGGTGGTTGAGATAGCTTGAAAGGATGCCGAAGACTTCGAGCTCGAACCATCCCATTTTTATGACGATGCTAACCAGTCCGACCCCGAGAATCACGCCCGAGGCAAGACTGTAAACGTCATCATGGCTGAGCGACACGGTGGTATAGGCGAGGAGAAATGCGAGTCCCGTAACCAGTTGTGAGCGATAGCCCAGAGTATGCGCCACCATCCCTAGCGCCACAGCGAGCATGAGGATGAGGTCGGCGTTTTCTGACCTCAGCACTCGCATGGCCTGAACATGATTCAGGGCGTATGTCGTGAAGAACAGCAGGGCCCATCCGCCACCGATCAGCGTGTGACCGAGAACGCGATAGCGCTCGCGCCGCTCGAGAAAAACCCCGCCCGCCAGGAGAGTGATCGAGACAATAAAGGAGAGGCCAACCTTGCCGAGCGGCCCCAGTTGGCCGAGTTCGTAAATGCCAAAAAGGGCGACTCCCAACACGAGGATGGTGATCCCAAGCTTGTTGAGCCAATTCGTGCCCAAGGTCTCTTCCAAAGCGAACACCGACTTCATGCGCTGTTCAGCCGTTGGCTTTGGCGCTGACGAGCGGAGCGTGGCAGACTGCGGAGGTGCTACAACGCGAGCGCTCGGTGGGGCAGGCGAAACAACGGGCGGAGGAGGAGTATGCGGTTTCTCTATAAGCGGAGGCGCAGGCGATGTTACCGCTCGCGGGTGAATAGGTGCCTTCGGTGCAGCTGGAGATTGCGGCAAGATCTCTGAAGCCACTAATGCAGCAGGAAGCGGCAAACCCGTGACGACTTCTGCAGGTTCAGGCTTAGTTTCCTTGCGGGCGTCGACAGGGTTGCTTACGGCCGGGGTAGCAAGCTTCGTGAGAATCACCTCTCGAACCGCAGCCTCTTCTTCTTGTTCTTGCTTTACGGAAACAGGCGTCGAATCGCCCCCGGAAGCGCCCATGGGCACCGCGACCAGCTTGGGACACTTGTCCACACCCCCCGCATGGACGGTACCGCACCAAGTACAGAATGCGGGCCGGGTTCTGTCGGCGGGCAGATTCGGTTTCATGGCAGCCGGACTGGGTACTGGCCGGACTAACGGTTCAGCGGGTGGGGGCGGAGCCGCGGGCTGCGGCGGCTTCGATGCAACGGTGGAGGGGGTGGGCTGTGTTGCGTCTTCGCCATGAACTGCAGCGGAGCCGGAGAGCTGCGGAAATCGAGCTACCTGACGCCGGAGTTCGAGCAGTTCGCGATGGAATGCATCGTTCTGTTGAGAGCTGAGGTGAGCGAGCTCCTCGAACTGCCGGCGAAGCTGGCGCTGCCGCCAGACTGCATAGATGGCTAATGCCGGCGTGGCTAAGACTAACAGTGCTAACAATACGGCAAGAAGCTCCAATGGCTACCCCGTATACACGTAGTTCTGCAAGCCTAATACTAGACCGGAGGGAGTACCCATTCTTGCACATTATTCTTCGCTGCAAACTCGGAAGTAACTGGCGTGCCGTGTATTGTGATTGGAACGTAAACCGGCTTCGTGACAAGATGTGCAGAACTCCAAGATCTACAGGCGCTTATCAAGATTTCCTATGACCGAAAATGCTTCCGCGGCCGTGCTGGAGAATTCGCCAAATGGACTCGCACAGAATCCTCCGGAACTCTTGGTGTCACGATCCTGGCGACGAGGGTTTTGGTCTCTTGTGGCAACCCAGTTCCAGGGTGCATTCAACGATAACGCATATAAGAATCTCATCGTCTTCATCATCCTCGGCACTGCGATCGAGAAGGCCGATCGTGACCGGCTCGTTCTAGTGGCAGGTGCCCTCTTCTCCGTTCCCTTCATTCTGTTCTCCATGACCGGAGGGTTTCTCGCGGATCGGTACAGTAAACGTACCGTCACGATTGGGACGAAATTGTTCGAGATTGGCGTAATGGCCTTCGCGATCGCCGGGCTAACTTGGCAGAATCTGCATCTCGAAATGGCTGCAATCTTCCTAGCCAGCACACAGGCCGCGTTCTTCGGACCTTCCAAATACGGATTGCTGCCCGAGTTGCTGCCTGAGCCAAGACTTTCCTGGGGCAACGGTGTCATCGAACTGGGAACCTTCCTCGCATCGATCGCTGGGCTTGTTTCCGGTGCTTTCCTTGCAGACGCTTTTCACGGGCGCCAAGGTTGGTCGGGTCTGGTCTTCCTCGCTCTGTCTGTTGCCGGTTTGATCCTCAGTCTCGGGATCACAAAAGTCCGTGCCGCTGATCCCTCCAAGAAGTTTCAAGCCAATCCCCTTACCGATCTGTGGAAACAGTTAGGGTTGATTCGCCGGGATCGTGTCCTGTGGCTGGCTGTTCTCGGTAACACCTATTTCTGGTTTCTTGCCGCGCTGCTAACAGCCAACATCGTTTTCTACGGCGAAGATGTTTTGCACAGCAGCCCGACGCGCACGGGGATCCTGCAGGCTGCGGTAGCAATCGGCATAGGGCTGGGTAGCCTCGCGGCGGGATATCTTTCGAGCGGCAAGGTCGAGTACGGACTCATTCCGCTCGGTTCGGTGGGCATGACGGTGTTCGGAGTGCTGCTCTCCTTCCGAAACCTTTCTTTTACGCATGTTCTGATACTGCTGGCAGCGCTTGGCTTTTCAGCCGGATTCTTTGCGGTCCCCGTCAACGCTCTGATTCAGCACCGTCCTGACGAAAAAGACAAAGGGGGAGTGATCGCAGCCGCGAACCTGCTCTCCTTTGTTGGCATTGGTGGAGCTGCGGGCGTTTACTATTTTCTCCAGCACTACGCCCATTTCAGCCCGCCTTCGATTTTCCTGTCCGTCTCATTAGTAACGGTCGCCGCGACGTTCTATGTGTTGTGTCTGCTGCCCGATGCCCTGCTTCGGCTTTTGCTTTGGATCGCCACCCATACTCTGTATCGAATTCATTTGGAAGGACGCGAAAATATTCCGGCAAAGGGGGGAGCGTTGCTGGTACCGAATCATGTCTCCATGGTCGATGCGGTTCTTCTGATTGCCTCGATCGATCGCCCGATTCGCTTCCTTATGTTCAAGGGCTCCTATGATCACCCTCTGGTCAAGCCGTTCGCCAAAATCATGGGGGTGATCCCAATCTCATCCCAGCTTCGTCCCCGCGAGATGATCCAGTCTCTCAGGACGGCGACGCAAGCATTGAAGGATGGCGAGGTTGTGTGCATCTTTCCCGAGGGCCAGATGACTCGGATCGGTCAAATGCTCCCGTTCCGGCGCGGCATGGAACGAATCGTCAAGGGCGTCGATGTCCCGATCATCCCTGCGAATCTGGGAGGAGTGTGGGGATCAGTCTTCAGCTTCGAGCGTGGAAGATTTCTATGGAAGCTTCCTCGCACACTTCCTTATCCCGTAACCGTAACCTTCGGTAAGCCAATACCCTCCACCAGCAGTGCACAAGATGTGCGGCAGGCGGTGCAAGAACTGGGCGCAGAAGCGTATCAATTCCGCAAGCGATACATGCGGACGCTGCATCGCTCCTTCGTGCAAACGGCCCGGCGACATCCGTTTCGTTTTGCCATGGCAGATGGCCGAACACCGAAACTCGCCTTCGGTGGCGCACTTGCCCGCACGGTTTTCCTGGCGCGGCGACTCCGCTCGGTGTGGGGCAATCAGAAGATGGTTGGTATCTTGCTCCCGCCCTCTGTGCCAGGTGCGCTAGTCAATCTCGCGGCACTCTTGATGGGCAGGGTTCCAGTCAACTTGAATTACACAGCTTCTAACGAGGTTTTGGCTTCGTGTGCCAAGCAATGCGAACTGGAAACCGTAATTACGTCGAAGGCATTTCTGGAGCGAGTCCACATCGAACCGCCGGCGCGAGCGATCATGCTCGAAGATCTCGCTGAAAAGCCGGGGTTCTTCGAGCGAGTAATCGCAGCCCTGATCTCATGGCTCTTGCCCGTGCGGCTGGTTGAAAAGTCCGTTGGCGCGGGCAAGAAAATAACGCTCGATGATACCGCTACCATTATCTTTTCCAGCGGTAGCACGGGCGATCCGAAGGGAGTCGTGCTGACTCACTATAATGTGGCGTCCAATGTCGAACAGCTGAACCAGGTATTCATGCTGGGACGCAAGGACAAAATCCTTGGCATTTTGCCCTTCTTTCATTCTTTCGGTTTTACGGGGACGCTCTGCTTGCCAACGACCATAGGCATGGGGGCGGTCTTTCACCCGAACCCGTTGGAAGCTCGCGCAATCGGTGCTCTGGTCAGCCAGTATGCCGTCACTTTCCTATTGGCCACCCCCACATTTCTGCAGTCGTACATGCGGCGTTGTTCTCCTGAAGATTTTGGCAGTCTGCAGTACGTAATGGCAGGGGCAGAAAAACTTCCCGAGCGAGTCTCCATTGCATTTGAAGACCGCTTCGGACTCCGACCCTTTGAAGGCTATGGTTGCACCGAATGCTCGCCTGCGGTCACGGTCAATACTCGCGACTTCCGGGCAGCCCAGTTCCGACAGGTTGGCGCAAAGCGGGCGAGCATAGGCCATCCCCTGCCGGGAATCAGCATAAGAATCGTAAGCCCTGAAACGCTTGGCCCCCTTCCCTTAGGCGAAGCCGGACTACTGCTGGTGCGCGGTCCAAATGTCATGAAGGAATATCTCAATCGGCCCGAGAAGACTGCGGAGGTTCTCTGCAACGGCTGGTATAACACGGGCGACATTGCAATGATGGACGAGGATGGATTTGTCCGGATCACCGATCGCTTGACGCGCTTCAGCAAGATTGGCGGAGAGATGGTTCCCCATATCAAGCTTGAAGACAAGCTTCACGAGATCAGCGGCTCAACGGAACAGATCTTCGCGGTCACCGCGATACCTGACGAGAGAAAGGGGGAGCGTCTGATCGTGCTTCACACCCTTCCAAACGAACGATTGCAAGAGTGTCTTGCGCAACTCGGAAAATCGGACTTGCCGGCGCTCTGGAGGCCACGGGCCGATCAGTTCGTGCATGTGGACTCGCTACCATACCTGGGCACCGGCAAGATCGATCTGCGCCGGTTAAAAGAGCTTGCAGCAGAAGCCGCCGTATGACGGGGACGCTATGACGGGGACCGCAGTTCAGAGCGGGGTGTCGCGCGACTCCCCTACGGGTCGTAGCGCAGGATCTTTCATTGTTCGCGTAGTCGTGACGACTGTCGCCCTCATTATCTGGTTTTGGACCCAGTCATTGATTAGCGCGCGCAGTGTGCCGGGCACTGGAATAGGAGACCGATTACAGAATGCCACGACATCGGCGAATTCTTACCTGCACGGTCACCCCGCGGCGGCAAATCTGTTGCTGCTCCTAAGTTCTGGAATCATCGATCTGCTGGGTGTCTTTCTTCTCTCGAGATGGATCTTCGGCGCTTCGATCCGGCCATTCCTAGGTTTGGTAATCGTGCTTGGGCTGCGACAAATCATGCAGTGGTTGGTGGCGCTACCTGCTCCACCGAATGCGATCTGGCACTATCCGGGATTTCCCTCATTACTGGTGACCTACGGTGTCAGTAATGACTATTTCTTTTCCGGCCACACGGCTATCGCCGTTTTGGCGGTAACAGAAATCGCTCGCATGGGCAAGCGTTGGTTGACCGCACTTGGCGTGCTGATTATGCTGTTTGAAATTACCACCGTGTTGATCTTGCGCGCGCATTACACCATGGACGTTTTCACAGGAATTGTGACGGGCCTTTATGCCGCGCACCTGGCTGCTTTGATCTCGACAAGGGAAACAACGCCTTTGGGCACGGTCTGAATCTAGCAGCCCGTGGTGCAAGTCTGGATACGTGAAACAAAAACTGAAGAGATCCACAGGGAAAGTTCGTAGAATGCGCGCATGGCGATGAGCGAAGTGGCGGGGAGAAGCAAGAAGACATCTGGATCGCGCAT
>Ga0209007_1000811_pt1 | contig 10309 bp, 10 predicted proteins | sample JacPinW_OM1H0_O2_FD_187961 | JGI IMG/M metagenome (GOLD analysis project Ga0209007, IMG submission 187961) | Forest soil microbial communities from Algoma, Ontario, Canada - Jack Pine, Ontario site 1_JW_OM1H0_O2 (SPAdes) (version 2) | ecosystem: Environmental > Terrestrial > Soil > Boreal...
TCGTTGCTGGTATCCACACCCAAGGTGCTCTTAGGCAGATCTTTCACGTGGCCGAGCGAGGCCTCGACAGTAAATCCCTTTCCCAGATATTTCTGGATGGTCTTCGCCTTCGCCGGCGATTCGACAATGACTAAACTTTTTACCAATTGACCCTCAGTTCCTAAGAATTCGCTTTGAACCTAGCACGAATGGGATGGCGGCAACAAGTTACCGCGAGAAAGCTAGGCTTGGCCAGCTAGAAGCTCTTCACAAAATTCTTCCCTGGCATCTGCCTAACTTTGCCGGTAAGCTCCAGCTCAAACAGCGCCGCAAAGATTTCCGACGATGACATTTCCGTCTCCAGACGCTCCACTATTTCGTCGATGTGCGTGGACTCGTCGGCCTTGAGCAGGCTCAGGATTCGCTTCTCGTGTGGAGGAAGCCCTTCGTCCGGAAATAGAGATGCAGAAGTCGAGCCGCCGGATTCAGGCGAGGGTGGCGGCGTGAGCGCGAGCTTCACTTCTGCAGGCAGATCTTCCCACACGTCTTCCCACGTCGCCACCAGCTTTGCGCCCTGCTTTATCAGCGTGTTCGGCCCCCATGAATTTTTATTGGTCACATTGCCGGGCACGGCGAAAACGTCGCGGTTCTGCTCCAGCGCACAACGCGCCGTAACCCGCGTTCCGGAATACTCCGCTGCCTCCAATACCAGCACGCCGACCGACATGCCGCTCAAAATCCGGTTGCGGATGGGAAAATTCTGAGGGAAGGCGGCGGTTCCGAGCGGAAATTCCGAGATGAGCGCTCCCCCCAGCGCCAAAATCTGCTCCGACAATCGCGAATTTTCCTTTGGATAAATCACATCCACGCCCGTGCCGAATACCGCGATGGTCTTGCCTTTCGCGGTGATCGCTCCGCGATGGCTGGCGGTATCGACCCCGCGGGCCATGCCACTGACAATCACCAATCCCTGCGCCGCCAGGTCAAATGCCAACCGCTCCGCCATCCCCGAGCCGTACGGCGTCGGATGCCGCGTGCCCACCATTGCAATTCCAGGCTGTGTTAGCACTTCGGGATTACCGCGAACATAGAGCACCAACGGCGGGTCGTAAATTTCTTTGAGCCGCGAAGGGTAACAATGATCTTCCTGCGTGAGGACCGTCACTCCCGCCTCGGCGGCATGCGCGATCTCTTCCCGGGCCAGTTCCTCCGATTTCCCCGTAGCGATCGATTGCGCCGAAACCGCCTGAATCCCTGTCCCTTCCAATTCAGTCAGCGATGCGTGAAACACTGCCTCGGCGCTGCCGAAATGTTCCACCAATTTCCGCGCCTTCGTCGGCCCCAGGCCCTGGGTCAGCGAGATGGCGAGCCACTCCAGAATATGAGTTGTGGGTGCAGCCACGGCATTCGGCACGTAACACTCCTTTTCCCTTGCTTGAACTGGGCGGACTGTAGTCATTCGCGCCGCACGAAGTCAAGGGAAGCCGTCACAGCGGCCTGTAAAAAACGTCTGTTAAAATCAAAACAGGAATGAGACCTCTGCGCATCTCTGCGATTTCCTACCTCAACACCGCTCCCCTGATGTGGGATTTCGAACACGGTGAAGCCGGGCGCAGCTTCGAAACCTCCTACACCCTGCCTTCGGCTTGCGCTCGCGCGCTCGAAGCTGGCACCGCGGATATCGGAATCATTCCCGCAGCCGCGTACGCGCAAATTCCTAGTCTAATGATCCTGCCGGATGTGGCAATTGCCTCCCGCCGGCCCGTGCGTTCCATCCTGCTGGTGAGCCGGGTTCCGGTCGACCAGATTCGTACCGTGGCCCTCGACACTTCTTCGATGACCTCGGTCGCGCTCACGAAAGTTTTATTTGAGAAGTGGCTGGGCGGCGGCCGCACGTTTACGCCGATGGCGCCGGATATTGAGAAGATGCTCGCCCAATACGATGCCGGATTATTGATTGGCGATCCGGCGCTGCAGGTCGACCGCTCGCGCTATCTCACGCTCGACCTCGCCGAAGAATGGATCCGCTATACCGGCAAGCCATTCGTCTTCGCCTTTTGGGCAGTTCGTCGGGATGCGTTGCGCGAAGCGCCACCGTCGCCAGACCTGGCGCAAGTATTTCAACAATCCCGCGACCATGGGCTTGAACCCGCAAGCCTCGCCACCATCGCCCGCAAATGGGCTCCGCGACTCGGCCTCAGCGAAGCCGACGTGCGCTCCTATCTCACCGAAAATATTTATTACCGGCTCGACGCGCCATGCCTCGAAGGCCTGCAGCTGTTCTATCGCTATGCGGCCGAGATCGGAGCGCTGCCCTCCCCGCCCGAGACGCGCTTCCTGGTCCCCGCGAACGCTGCGATTGTTTGATTGTGATTCCGAACAAGTCCTGTAAACTCACCAAACCCGTATGCTCATCCATCCCCATGTCCTGCTGGCAGTTCCCATTTGGAGGCAACTGCGCAACTTGGGAGGACCGGGCCTGATCCTGCTGGGGCTGGTCGACAATTCCCTGATCCCGGTCACCGGCAGCATGGACGTACTCACCATCTGGCTCGCCGCGCGCCACCACCAGCCCTGGCCCTACTACGCATTTATGGCCACGCTGGGCGCGGTTATCGGCGGCTACATTACTTATAGCCTCGCTCGCAAAGGCGGCAAAGAAACGATGGAGCGCAAGCTCTCGAAAAAGAGAGCTGCGCAAGTAATCCGGGCCTTTGAACGCTGGGGATTCGCCGCCATCGCAATTCCTGCTCTGCTGCCTCCGCCGTTTCCCTTTCTTCCGTCTCTGCTCGCGGCGGGCGCGATGCAATATTCGCAAAAGAAATTTCTGGCAGCTCTAGTGCTCGGCCGCGCCCTTCGCTACTCCATTCTCGCTTACCTGGGATTCCACTACGGCCGCCACATCCTGCGCTTCTTTAACCAGTACTACAAACCAGCGCTCGCCGTTCTGATCGGTTTGGCAGTAATCGGAACGGTGCTGTCGCTGATTCAATACCTTCGCTATAAGAAAAAATAAGCGTATCAAACCCCTGTGCTCCTCTGTGTCCCCTGTGTTTGATGAATTTATAAATTTGGCCCAACCCGCCCGCCTCCGCTAGAATTGATCTGCACCCATGTCCCTCACCAAATCCCAAGCCCTCGAGATGTTCCGCTCCGACGACCTGATCGGCATCGGCATGGAAGCCGACGCTGTGCGCCGCAAGCTGCATCCCGAAGGCACCGTCACTTACATCATCGACCGCAACATCAACTACACCAACTTCTGCACCGAGTACTGCACCTTCTGCGCTTTCTACCGCCCGCTGAAAGGCCCCGCCGCGAAGGAAGGTTACATTCTCGAGTTCGACGCCATCTACGAAAAAATCCGCGAGACCGTCGAACTCGGCGGCACCGGCGTGCTCATGCAAGGTGGCCTGCATCCCGACCTCAAGATCGACTGGCACGAGAAAATGCTGCGCGGAATTAAAGACCGCTTTCCGCAGGTTCATCTGCATTGCTACTCCGCGTCTGAGATCATCGCCATCGCCGAATACAGCAGCCTCAGCATCCGCGACACGATTCTCCGCCTGCGCGATGCCGGACTCGATTCCATTCCCGGCGGCGGCGCCGAAATTCTCGACGACGAAGTCCGCTACAAAATCGCCCGCCTAAAGTGCCTCACGGGTGATTGGATTAATGTCCACCGCACCGCCCACCAGATCGGCATGCGCACCACCGCGACCATGATGTTCGGCGTCGGCGAGAACTACGAAAACCGCGTCAATCACTTCCAGCAACTCTACGACCTGCAGGAAGAAACTGGAGGCTTCACCGCCTTCATCCCGTGGAGCTTTCAGCCGCAAAACACCGCTCTCGGAGGCCGCCACTGGGACGAAGCCACTGCCGTGGAGTATCTGAAGACACTGGCCATCTCGCGCCTCTATCTCTCGAACTTCCTGAACGTGCAATCGAGCTGGGTCACGCAAGGCCTCAAAGTCTGCCAAATGGGCCTCCGCTTCGGCGGCAACGACGTAGGCTCGGTAATGTTAGAAGAAAATGTAGTGAGAGCCGCAGGCGTAACCAACTGCACCACGGAAGAAGAACTCCGCCGCATCATCCGCGACGCCGGCTTCCGCCCCGCCCAGAGGGATACACTGTACCGGCAGCACTTCCTGAACTAGAAGCATGGCTCATCCGCTACAGCCCCCATTTTCTCGTGGTTGCGCGGCAATGCGGGTGTGGAAAGCCGACGATACGTGGACGGCCCTGGAATTCAGAATCAGAAGAAGTTGGAGCCTCGCGATGAAAAAGCTGTCCGATCCGAAGGACAGATTCCTTACTTGCGCAACTTGGCGATGAATGTCTGCCATGCTTCGTATATTCCATACGAAACCAGAAGGACAAGGGTCACTGTTCCGCCGATCTCTCCTGTCGCAATGCGAACGTTCGTCAAAATCTCTAGAAAATGCTTCACTGGCCTACCTTCGTAATCTCAGCGCTGTTCGGCGAAGCTGGGATCCTTTTGGCGGAATCCTGAGGCCGCGCCTTTTTGCGGTCGGAGATCTGTATCGCAACGCTTCATCCCAAGTATTTCAAAGGCAATCCTAGCCGTCTGCACAACATTCGGAGGTGCGCGATCCCGTTCTTGTAGTCCTTGTGAGATTCCATGTAAAAACCGCCGAACCCAACGGGTTTGACAAAAGGCTTACCGCTAGGGTGCACGGGCTTGAGAGCAATCAAATATCGTTGGCCGCTTGTCTTGATGGGTACAACCGATTTCAGCTTTGAGCGGTGCCTCTCAACGAATAACTTCAGTGCCTGTCCATAAAGCGCGCGCACCGAGACAGCATCGACCCTGTCATCCCCAATTTGCACCGTCGTTCCGCGTTCACGCGGTACTCGCGAAATAGGCGAAACGCTCTCATGAAGCGAGGCTGGAAGCCGAGCGTCAGATTTATCGTGCGCGTCATCGCCAGCGAAGACGGATTCGTTTCGGTCAAGTAGGCGCCGAAGGACATCTTCCGGTTCTCGGTCGACAAATGGCTCCGCTAACCTCTTCAGCCGCTCGAATACTTCGTCCGAAACCGTGATTTGATGGGCCATCTCTCGATTAATCCTAATATCCTAGATCGAAACCTAAACCATTTTATATTGTGGTTTATAGGTTGTGTCAAGCATCTTGCCCATTTCCTTTTGGAGCCCCCGGGTGCTCCATTTCTCGCGTCTTTTGCGAGAAGTGGGGAAGTTCTTTATTATTATGGTAGGAGATTGGCAATGCCTCTAGACTGGTCAGCCTGCCCCTCGGTCGAAAGCGTCCCCGGCAAGCTCAGCGGCGCCTGGGTATTCCGCGGCACGCGCATTCCGGTCTCTGCCGTTTTCGAGAACTTGGAAGACGGACTAACAGTTGACGGAATCGTGCAGATGTTCGACGGACTCACCCGCGAGCAAGTAGTGACCGTCCTCGACTTCGCCGCCCAAAGCTTGCAGCTTCCCGCCGCGGCGCGCTGATGTTAATCCTGTTCGATCAGGGAACGCCGCTCCCGCTTCGCAAATTCCTTTCAGGTCACGTCGTGAAGACAGCGTATCAGGAAGGATGGAGCACCCTTCTCAACGGAGACCTGCTGCGTGTTGCTGAGGAGGCTGGCTTCGACCTTCTGTTAACCGCCGATAAGAATCTCGCCTATCAGCAAAACCTCGCAGGCCGCAAAATAGCAATCGTTGTTCTTGGCAGGAACAGGTGGAGTCTGATTCAACCGGAACTGGACCGCATCGTTGACGCGGTGAACCGTGCCAACCCGGGAAGTTACACTTTAGTAGAAATACCTCGCAGGCCTGCATCCAAAACCTAGCCGGGCGCTCATTTCCTCGCTTCCTTTGCGAGAAGTGGGATTGCGCCGTGGAAGCCTCCCTCGATTTCGCGCCGTCAGAAAATGCAAACGGCCCCGAAATCCGAGGCCGTTCGCGAGAACCGATAAATCGGTACCCCGCCAAGGTAACACCATTATTATCGAACTGCTTTCGCAGCAAATCAAGTTACTTTAAGGAGGGCTGCACCCTGCCCAGCAAACCCTTCACTCGTCCCTGAGAGACAATCCTTCAGCAAAGAAGGAATGGACATTGCTGTGGGATTCCGCAGCAAGCCTTGTGACATCTAACCTTGCCATCCACAGGCTTGTCAGCCGATCATGGTAAAGACCGCGAAGTCGGCTCACAGTGCTCCCCTGATTTTTGACATCCGAATAGCAAGGATAAGTCCCGTAAATGCAATATTTTACGGTCAGCAGCTGATTCCAAGGTACTTAGCCGAGGCGATCTCCTCTAAGTCCTTTGAATATGATATTTTGCGAGTAAGTCCTTTACTTCCATTATTTTAGCCAGATCATAAAAGCGTAAGTTGTTGATTCCAGATATTTTACGAGCTATGATCTGCATTTTTTTGATCTGGATAGATGATTCTAACCGGGTTAGAATAGCTGATCGGAGCAACTCGATCGATCCCCACGATCAAGGCTCGGCGAACTCCCGACGCCCCTCCCGCATTCGAACAAGATGAAGGTTTCTCCCGTAGCTCTGTTGTGGCTCGTCGTGGCGGCCAGCGCGCTTTCAGCGCAGAGCTCGCCCACATCCGCCGCGCAAACTTCATCGCATGCCCAAGCCACACTCAGCGGAATCGTCACCAAAGATCCCGGCAGCGAGCCTGTGAAGAAAGCGCTTATCGAGCTGATCGCCGAGAGCCAGAGCGACGGCACCAACTACACCGCACTCACCGGCGCAGACGGCACTTTTCGCATTGAAAACATCGCGCCCGGCCGCTACCACTTATTTGTGGAGCGCAGCGGCTTTCAGGAAATCGACAAGCATCGCCGCCGCGCCGATGGTCGTGTCATCACGTTAGGCGCCGGCCAGGAGTTGAAAGACTTAATCATCCATCTGCAAGCCGCGGCCGTGGTGGAAGGCCGCATCACTGATGAAGACGGCGACCCCATGCCGGAAGCACAGGTCGCAGTCCTGCGGCAAACTTTTGTTGCGGGGCACATGCATTGGGAGCAGGCGGGTGCTGAGCGTACCAACGATCTCGGCGAATACCGCATCGCCGGCCTCGCTGCTGGAAACTATTTTGTCTCGGTCACGCCGCCGCCCGATTTCAGAAGTATGATCGAGGCCAGCGGCAATGTGGCGGCGGGAAATTCCAGCGCCGCGACAATCGACAAGCCCGCGCCCGCCGCCTACCAAACCACGTATTATCCTGGCACCAGAGATCGCGCGCAGGCCGCGCCCATTCAGTTGCATGCCGGCGATGACTTTCCGGCGAACTTCTCCCTCACGCCCAGCCCCAGCTTAACCATCCGCGGATCGGTGGTGAATCTTCCGCAAGGAACTACCGCGGCGGTTATGCTGCAATCTAAAGATCTCAGCCCGGTGCTGAATGGCGCAGAGATGCACAAGGACGGCAGCTTCGAGATTCGCGACGTCGCTCCCGGCGCCTACACGATTTTCGCCACGGTCGATAACGCTGCGGCGCCGATGATGGCGCGCCAGGCGCTGCTGGTCGCGTCGGAGAATGTGGAAGGGCTACGCCTCGCGCCTCAGGCAGGCGGTTCGATTCGCGGCCGCGTTCGCATGGAAACAAGCAGCACCGCGAGACCGGACCCGAGCCAGATGTTTCTTGTGTTGCACTCCACTGCCGACGATGACGATGCGCTCGGCGCTTACTCAATGACAGAAGGCGCTTCCTCGCAGGGCTTCTCCACGCTGGCTCATGTAAACAGCGATGGGACTTTCGAGTGGAAAGATGTGCCGCCGGGGCATTATTCCGTCCAGATTTCCGATACCAGTGCAATGCCGGATTGGTTTCTAAAATCGGTGGCAGCGGGCGGCGCTGCGGCTGATTCTGGTTTCAATGTCGGCGGCGGCGTAACCGTGATTAGCCTGGTGGCGAGCGCAAATGGAGCGGTGGCCGAGGGCGTAGCTACCAATCAGAAGGATGAACCCGTTGCTGACGCGATTGTAGTTGCCGTACCCGAAGCGCGATTCCGAGGCCGCACGGATCGCTATCGCAAAGCGGTTACCGATCAAAGTGGACGCTTCACGCTGCGGGGTCTGCCTCCCGGCGACTACACGATCTTTGCCTGGGAGAGCATCGATGGCGATGCTTACTACAATCCGGAATTTCTCAAAAGCTACGAAGGCCAGGGCAAAGCACTGCACGCGAATGAGGGCGAGCGCACAAGCATGCAACTGAGAACCATTCCGGTTCCCGAAGACCAACCGTAGCGTCGCCGTTGGTGCGGCGCTGAAGAGGTCTCCTAAGAAGAGCGATCCTTCTGATTCGAACTTAGTCTTTGTAAATCCAACCCGCGACCAGCGCGGCAAAGATGGCGCCGAACCACATCTCAATCATCCAGCCAAAAGGAAGACCCTTGTCGCCGGCGAACCAGGTTGCCTGGGCAAAGTTTCCCGGGAAGCCGGCAAAGAAGCCAGCCAGAAAGCCGACCCGCAGCGCAGTGCCGGGGCTAGGTCCCAGGCCTTGCCGCGACCATGCGTAGAGATGAGAGACCGCGATCGCCAGAATAAACAAGAGAGCGATCCATAGAGCCACAAAGAAGGGATAGCGCGGCGTCTTCAGAAAAAATCCGGCATTCTGGGCCGCCAGGTAGCGCGCATCGGTGATGACAAACTTTCCTACAATAAAACTCCAGATGGTCCAGACCACGCCTCCCACTAGACCGCCCAGCCAGATCCTGCCACGGTTGAGTGACATGCAATTCCTCCCGTAATTGTTGAGTTCGAAAAGAGGGCCCAAAACGGTATGCGCGGAAGTGTACACCTTCGGAACATTGCATGAGGCGGTGTCGGACTGTGCATCTTTGATTTGTCTCTGCGGCAATCAAAGAGCGCGGAAGGATGTTTTCCACAAGAAAGTCCGCACGGGGCGCGGAGTGCAAGAAAAATCTAAGCGAATGAATGGCGAAGGAATATATGCAGTAAACGCAAGCCCTTGTGGTCGTCTTACTGGTTAACCACAAGTTCTCGTATTTTGCCAAATCAGTCTCGGAGTGGGAGTACGACCTTGAAGTTTCTTATTGACAATTAAGGACTTACGGGTAAGATGTGGGAGAAAGTGGAACATAGTGGTCAAGGCAGTGAAGAGCGTGGGAACGGAAGCTGATTAAAGAGGAGCCGGTGGGAAACCGACCCAAAAGCACGACAAACAGCCCGATCCACCCGAGTTTGACCATACTTTGCGTCGCTTTTACCTCCCCGGTTGCTGTGGCAGTTAAGCGCATAGGCCTTACACATGTTTCGCGGCAATCACCCAACTCGCGTCGACGAAAAGGGACGGCTCAAGATTCCGGCCGAGTTCAAGCGGGTGATCGACGAGAAGTACGGACAGCAATACTACATCACAAGTCTGGATGGGAAGGTTGCTCAAGTGTATCCCTTCGAGGAATGGGAGCGGATCGAGCAGAAGCTGGCCGGGCTCTCCACTTTCAACCCTACGAAGAAGAAGTTTCTGGACCGGGTGAACTATTACGGGCAGGTGGTCGAGATGGATGGGCAGGGGCGGTTGCTGATTCCGCAACTGCTGCGCGAAGCGGCGCAGATCAGAGGCGAGGTTGCGGTTACCGGCAACTTGACACATTTGATCGTGCGCAACCTGGATTCGTACCGCAGACAGGTAGAGGAAGAAAAGTTCACGCCTGACGATGAGAAGACGCTCGACGAATTGGGCATCTAGTGGGCGAGGGTTCAACAGACACCCCTCAGGGGGTTGGGCATGGTGGTGGAAGGGAAGTGAGCCATCTTTCACCAAATCATGTTCCGGTTCTTTTAAAAGAAGCGATCGACTTTTTAAACGTGCGGCGTGGCGGGACTTATATCGACGCCACGGTGGGCTTGGGCGGGCACAGTTACGAAATCGCAAAACGCCTCGGCGCACCGGGACATTTGATTGGGCTCGATAAGGATCCAACAGCGCTGGAGATTGCGGCGGTCAGGCTTCGGGCTTCGGGCGTCAGCGAAGCAGATTGGCCGATGGTGACGTTGTTGCATCGCTCGTTTGCAGAAATTGCCAACGGCCAACGACCAGCGACTATTGACGGAATTCTTGCCGACATCGGCGTAAGCAGCTTGCAACTGGACGACGCAGCACGCGGATTTAGTTTTCAGGCGGATGGACCGCTCGACATGCGGATGGACCCGCGGTCAGAGCGAACCGCCGAACAAGTGGTAAACCACCTCGACGAGCGCGAGCTTGCCGATGTGATTTACGAATTCGGAGAGGAAAGGAGGTCGCGGAGAATCGCCAGAGCCATTTGCCGGTCGCGGCCGATACGATCTACCGCACATC
>Ga0209007_1000812_pt1 | contig 10307 bp, 8 predicted proteins | sample JacPinW_OM1H0_O2_FD_187961 | JGI IMG/M metagenome (GOLD analysis project Ga0209007, IMG submission 187961) | Forest soil microbial communities from Algoma, Ontario, Canada - Jack Pine, Ontario site 1_JW_OM1H0_O2 (SPAdes) (version 2) | ecosystem: Environmental > Terrestrial > Soil > Boreal...
CTTGTGATGGCCGGTCTTGTAAAAAAAATAGCTGAGACTGACAACGCCCACCGTTTCCCCGATGAAATTCACCGCCAGCCCCGGTGAGGAGCGCCCGAACATGCGAACCACCGGATTCAATTCCTGTCCGCCACTCTGCAGGTTGGCATGAGTCACCGCGAAGTCGGCGCCATTTGAAACTGCGGTGGCGGCGAATAATGCGCAATTCTGTTTGTCCCAGAATCTGTGCTCCCCGGCAATGTTCGGTGCGGTGCTCGCCATCGAGGTCGAAGCCTCGACCAACGGGATAGGCGCATCCGGAACCGGTGCCGATGCCAGCAAAGTCTGGGCAGGCAGAGAGGGACAAAAAGCGCCGCACACGGCCAGCAAAGCAGCGCTCAGGCGGAGTAACCGAAAGAATTTGCGGGAAGTCATAAGTGCCCGCACCGGTCGGCGTGGCACTGAGGAAGGGGCAATCGAGCGTCCACGGGACAGACATTAAAACGGGGCGAAGTTATTCATAATCAATTACTTAGTCCTATCTCGAATGTGAGTCGCGAGCGCTTGTGCACTATTTTGCAGTTTGTGCTTGAGGTTTACCTTTATTCAAAAAGCGCTCACTTCTTATAAACCACGCCGCCCTTCATCACGAAGCCGACCTTCTGGAGCACTTCTATATCCTGCAGCGGATCGCCCGGCACTGCGATCACGTCGGCCAGATATCCGGGCTCGAGCGCTCCGATCTGGCCATCCCAGGCGAGCAGTTTGGCCCCGTTCAGCACATCCGCCTGCAGCACAGCGAGTGGCGACATGCCGTATTTCACCATCAACACAAACTCGCGCGCCTGTGTGCCATGAGGAAACGGCCCGACGTCAGATCCAACCGCCATTGGCACTCCCGCCGCGATCTGCTTTTTAAATTCCTCCGCCTTCAACTCGAGCATCTGATGTTCGCGCGCGCCTTGTGCTGACGTGGCCGCATGCTCGGCAAAATATTCGAAGATGGTGAACGTCGGCACCGCGAAAATCTGCTTTTCCTTCATCAACCGCATGGTCTGGTCGCTCAACTGATCGGCATGATCAACCGAGGCTACTCCCGCCTGCGCCGCGAACAGGGTGCCAGGCTCTCCCGTGGCATGCACCGCGACGCGCCGGCCCACTCGTGCCGCCTCTTTTACCGCGGCTTCCAGTTGCGCCTCGGTGTACTGATAAGGGGTCGTGAATTTTCCATCTCGAATCGAATCCGGCCCAGTCTCATACATCTTGATGAAGTCGGCGCCTTCTTTGAACTGCTGCCGCATCACGGCAATCAGTTCGTCTGCGCTGTTGGCATAATTCGCGTTGGGCAGCACTCGCTGCTCCGGGTTGTATCCGATGGCGTCCTCATGGCCGCCCAAAATATTGATAGCGTTGCCGCTGATGCGCAGGCGCGGGCCGGGAATCAGACCTTCGTTGATCGCGTTGCGTACCGCAGTGTCGGCGGAGCCGGCGCCTTCGGTCCCCATGTCGCGCTCCGCGGTGAAGCCCGCCATCAAGTCGTCACGCGCCGCGAGCGTAGCCGTGATTGTGCGCTGGGGCACCGATTCCTGTACGGTCTGCAGGTCTTCGGCGCCGGGATGCAGAAACAGGTGGACGTGCGCGTCAATCAGCCCGGGCAGAAGGGTGCGGTCGCCCAGATCGATCACCTCCGAGCCGGTTGGATGCTTGACTGAAGTTCCGACCTCGACGATGCGTTCGCCCTGCACCAGGATTTCTCCCGGTTTGAGCATGCGCCCACTTTTAACGTCCAGCAGACGCGCCGCATGCAGCACCATGGCGGGCGGCGCAGCCTGAGTCTGGCCTGCGGCCTCGGCGATAAGGGCCAACAGCAAGAGCGAGAGCGAGCCGAGAAGTGGGACGAGCGCTGATTTCCGGGTATTCATATCGCCCGCGATGGTATCACCATGAATCGGAGAGGGGAAATATCAGCCCCCCGAAGCGGTTCTCATTCGACGCTCCGCTTCGTTATGATTTCAGGGGCAGTGATCTTGTACCATCCATCTTTTCAAAGCCATCGAGGTGACTATGCAACCGCCGAAGACCGCTCTGGTAACCGGAGCCAGCCGAGGGATCGGCAAGGAGATTGCTCTTGAGCTGACGCGCAATGGATACCGCGTGGCGGTCAATTATTACAACGAATCGGCATCTTTGGTGGATGCGACCGTCGCTGAGATTCGGGCGCTGCGCGCCGGTGTCGAAACCGACGTATTGCCCATTGAGGCGGACGTCCGCTCCGGCAGTCAGGTAAAGGCCATGTTCGAGCGCGTGATCGACGCTTTTGGGCGGATCGATCTTCTGGTGAACAATGCCGGGGTTCAGACCTGGAAGCGGCTGCTCGATGTGACCGAAGAAGAATGGGACTTGGTCGTCGACACGAACCTGAAAGGCTGCTTCCTGTGCACGCAACAAGCCGCAAGGCATATGAAGGATCAGGGCGGAGGCTCGATCGTGAACCTGGGCTCAGGTTGCAACAAGCTCGCGTTCCCTTCGTTGGTGGCCTACACCGCGAGCAAGGGCGGAATTGAAATGCTGACCAAAGAGGCTGCTGTGGAATTGGGCCCTTATGGAATACGGGTAAACTGCATTGCACCGGGATCGATCGAGTCCGAGCGCACGCGCGCGGAGGATCCGGACTATGCGGGCACATGGTCCAAACTGACACCCTTGGGACGCGTGGGCACGGCCGCCGATATCGCGCCGACGGTCGTTTTTCTTGCCAGCAAAGGCGCAGCATTCATCAGCGGGCAGACCATTTGGATTGATGGAGCGCTGTTCACGAAAGCGCAGTGGCCCTATAAGAAGTAATGCCTGTGCGGGGACAGCCGGCCCGGGCTATCCAGTCGAGCGAGGCTCGACTGTTTTGTCGGTCCAGGACAGGCAAGGGTCGGACCGAGCAGCCACACGCCACGAACTGGGTGCTCGTAGTACACTTTCCCGCATGACGCCAAGACATCTCAAGACCGTATGCGTAATCGTAATGCACAGCCTGGCAATCGGCGGACTCGCCGCTGCGCAGGCCAGCAGAAGACATGAGCAGGCCGTTCAGCAAAAACCTTTTGGCACGCAGGATGGGAGGCCCATCACCTTGTACACGCTCACGAACGCCAACGGAGTCGAAGTCGATGCGATGAACTATGGCGGCATCATTGTTTCGATTCGCGTCCCCGACCGCAAAGGCCAGTTTGCCGACGTCGTTCTCGGCCACGAGAACCTGGAGGGCTACATTCCGAATCCGCCGTTCCTGGGCGCTATTGTCGGCCGCTATGCCAACCGCATCGCCAACGGCACCTTCACCCTCGACGGCAAAACCTACACTTTGCCTAAAAATGACGGGCCCAACACGCTGCACGGCGGCACCGAAAAGACGTTCAACAAAGTTGTCTGGGACGGCGAACCGCTGAAGGGCAACTCGGGCGTGACATTCACTTATTTGAGTAAAGATGGCGACGACGGCTGGCCCGGTAATCTCAAGGTGAGAGTCACCTACACGCTGACCAACGCCAACGAACTCGTCATCGATTACGAAGCCACTACCGACAAGGCCACACCCATCAACCTCAGCCAGCACAGTTACTTCAACCTTTCTGGGGAAGGTAACGGCGACATTTTGAATCACGAAGTTATGCTCAACGCCGACCGTTTCACTCCGGTGGACAAGAATCTGATTCCTACCGGCGAGCTCCGGCCGGTGAAGGGAACGCCGCTCGATTTCACTCAACCGACCAGGATCGGCGCCCGCATCAACGACCAGGATGAGCAGCTCGTGCTCGGCCACGGCTACGACCACAACTGGGTTATCAACCGCAAAGGTGACGGCCTTACGCTAGCCGCGCGCGTCTACGAGCCCACGAGCGGGCGCGTGCTGGAAGTTTCCACCACGCAGCCCGGGGTTCAGTTCTATACGGGGAATTTCCTCGACGGTACCGTCACCGGCAAAAAGGGCCACGTTTACAAGCGCCGATACGGGTTCTGCCTGGAGACCCAGCACTTCCCGGACTCGCCGAATCACCCCGAGTTTCCGACGACGACGCTGAAGCCGGGAGAGACGTTTCGGCAGAAGACCGTGTTTAAGTTTTCGACCAAGTAATGGGGCGCGAATTTGGTTGGAGCGGTGGTTTTAGGAAGGGCACGACTTCAGTCGTGCCGCCGGGAGTATATCGATCGCGGCCTTTCGCTGCGGCCGGAGCTTCTGACTGCATTCCGCGTCACTCGCGCCGCAACTCCTCCAGCAGCGCCTTCTCCACCCGCCGGCAATGCTCGGGTTTGAGCTTCCCTCCGCGGGATGTGAGATAAAAGGTATCAATCGCCATTTGTCCTTCGGTATCAATCAACGCGATCTCAATGTTGCAATCCTGATCCGACAGGCACGAGGCAATCCGGTGCAACAGCCGCGAACGATCTTGCGTAATCAACTGCACCAGCGTGCTCGTCGACGAACACGAATCGTCAAACTCAATCTTTGTTTCTACTTTTACTTTCGCAATCGCGCCCTTCTCGGCGCGCTGCCGATCGCGCAGCATCTTCTCCAGATCGGCCTCGCCCAGCAATACGCTGGTCACACTGCGCCGGAACCGATCCCACTCCGAAAGGTTCAACTCCAGAGTCCGGAATCGATCGGTGAAGTAAAGGGTATCGACCACGGTTCCCCCCTCATTCGAGAACGCGGTGGCCTTCACAATGTTCATGCCCCAGGCCGCCAGCACGCCCGCCAGCTTGGCAAACAGAAATGGACGATCTCGCGCCAACAAGGTCAGCTCATACCAATGCCGTCCCCGCTTCAACTCGACTTGCACCGGATCTTCGCCTAGCTGGTCGGCCATGGTCATGTGCCGCATTACATCTTCGGGGGAGTGGACCAGCAAATACCTCTGCGGAAATCCTTCGAGAAAATCCTTGAACTTGCTGCTGGTGACCGGCGCCAGCGACCGCAAGCGCGCCAGCTTTTCGTCATTGACATCGGCATGCACCCGTTGGTCGGCGCTGTGGTTCAGATAATGATCTGCCCCCATGTAGAGTTGCCAGACGTTTTCCGCCTTCCATGGCGTTAACGCCTCGGGATTTACGGCCTTGACGTCCGCATAGGTCAGCAGGCAGAGCATCTTCAAACGCTCCGGTGTTCCCAGCTTGTCGGCGAAGGCTGCCACCGTCTCCGGATTGAAAATGTCGCGGCGCAGGGCCGCCGACAGTTCCAAGTGATTGGCGATGAGAAACAGCACCTCCTCCCGCTCTTTCGGATCCGCGTCCAGCCGGTCCATGGCGCGGCCGGCAATTTCCAGACTGGCCTCCACATGATTTCCACCGGCGACTCCCTTGCCGGTATCGTGCAGCAATAGCGCCAGATACAGCAATTCCGGATTCTCCAGCTCGCCGAGCAGCTCTGCGTAGCGCTTGTCCCATTCCGACTGCGACTGCTTCAGGCGATGGAGGCTCTCGATGGCCAAGAAGGAATGCTCATCCACGGTGAAGCGATGATAGAAATCACGCACTACCAGCGAGTCGATCAGCTTGAGTTCGGGCAACAGTAGGGTCAGCAGCCGCAGGGAATGCATGGCGCGTAACGCGTCGGCGGCATGGGGCTGCAGCAAGGTTTCCTGCAGATACAGCCAGAGCTCGGCTCCCCGAGGCGGCGTCGAGGCCAACGCCGGAAGCGCTTGTTCGATGCGGTACTCGGTGGTCGCACTCAACTTCAGCCCATGGTGCGCCATAAAATGGAACAACCGCAGCAACACCTCCGGATCCTGCAGAGCCGAGGGCTGCTGCAAAAATATGAGCCCGTCCACCACGGAGAAATCCGGCGTCGCGAGCCGTGACCGCCAACTCTGTACCTGCCGGTAGAGCGCAGACCAGGCTTCTGGAATTTCTTCCAGCAGCTGCGTTACACTGCGTTGCACCGCCCGCGCATGTCCAAAATAAATCCGCATCCAATCCGCGGGCGAGAGTGGTGTCGCATCCCCGGCTCCGACCTTGCGCGCCGCCGCTTCGTCCTGCGCCTCCCAGCTCAACGTGTTATCGTCCCGTCCGTGGCGAAAGTGCAGAAAGCATCGCGCCGACATCAGAAAATCCAGCGCCGCCTCCAGTTGCTTGCGTACAGGAGCCCGCAGTGAACTCGCATCCGGCCAGTCGTGCAGCTTGTCCATGGCCGAAATCAGGGCGAGCCAGGAGGCGACGTTGCAGTCTCGCAAACCGCCCGGCGCCTCCTTTAAATTCGGCTCCAAGTGATACAGCGTCATCCCATACTTGGCGTGCCGTTCGCGCGTGACTTCCGCCAGCCCTTGCAGCAGAGCTTTGGACTCCCGCATGACGACCTTCCGAATTACTTTGTCGTGAAGCCGGCGAAACAAGTCATGATCGCCCGCAAGATAGCGGCAGTCGAGAAGAGAAATGGTGAACTCAGTATTGTTAGCGTCGTAGCGGTCGCACTCACTCAGCGTCCGTGACGCCGGACTTAGCTTCAACCGCAGGTCCCACAACTCCTGCGAAAAACGGCGAATGGGATCCTTGAACGCTTGCTCCGCAAAGCGATCCCCAAACAGGAAAAGCAAATCAATGTCGGAGTAAGGAAACAGCCATCCCCGTCCGAATCCTCCCGTGGCCACAAGCGCGAAGTTCACGGGCTTGGTCTGGTCGGGCGAAATGATATCTCGCCACAGCCGAGCCAGAATGTCTTCCACCAGCCGCGTGCGTTGGGCCACGGCCGCACGCCCATCTCCGAAAGCCTCGAAATCCCGCTGAATACGCGCCGATTCGTCGCTGAGGGAATCCCGCAGTTCGCTGATCAATGAGGACGCCGCCATTAATGGAATTCCCCCGTAACCACAGCATCCCGGGGGAGGGCCAATTCACGACCGCCTGTCAGATGCGCTTCGATCGCGTCCAGAACTGAGGTGGGAACATCTACTGGCTGTGCCCACGCCACATCCGTCATTCGTCGAGCTTTACAGTGCTCCCTCGCCGCGCTCGTCATTACGAATGCGGATCGCCTCGTCTACCCGGGACAGAAAAATCTTTCCATCTCCAATTTTTCCGGTGCGCGCCGCTGCCAGGATAGCCTGCACAGCTTTTTCGACCATCCCCTCGGCCAACACCAGTTCAAGTTTCGTCTTGGGGATCAGATCCACGCTGTACTCCCGCCCGCGGTAGACCTCGGTATGCCCTTTTTGCCGTCCGTGGCCTCGCACCTCGATCACCGTCATGCCTTCGACGCCGATTTCGTGCAGCGCAGTTTTCACCGCTTCCAGCTTGGAGTTTTGAATGACCGCCTCGATCTTCGTCATAATGTCGTCAAGTCCTGTTCTGCGTTCTTCACGCTTCCGCCGCATCGGCATCCTCCCGAAACTTCCGGCCAGCCTGTGCGCCGTCGCCTCCCAATCATATTCCTCCTTTCCGCAGGAGAAAGATCCAGTTCCTCTACCTTATCCTCTTCGAATACTGGCGATGAACACAATCCAAGACCGCCTCACTCTAACGTCCACGGCAGCTACACGGAAATCGAAACTATTTATCGTTGCTATCAGGTTTTGTTATTGAATCCGCTCCGAACTTGAACTCGACACCCATCGCCAAGACCGCCAATCTCAGCATCTGGAGCGAATCATGGTCTAGAGGTGGAAGATCACACGAACGACGATCACGATCCGCTCGTCCGCGAAATCTTGCTCCGCAGCGCTTTTTTCGCCGGCCGCATTACAGGGTTTACTGGAGCGGACCTGTCGGCTAAACCCGACCGATACAGTGTTTCCCCGATGGCGCATAAGAAAACTCCCGTAGAAAATGTCGCTCTTAGCGGTCGAATCTCGCTGTGGATCGCAGGGCCAGAACTGTCTATAGGGGCGTGTCGAGAGGGAACCAAGCTATGTCTACGGAAAAGTCGAAGGCGAGCACAACGCTGCCGGGCAAAGTCGAAAGAGTCATTCAGTCCCATCCTGCTTCCGGCGAACCGGAGAAAGCCCAGATCGCGGTCGAGGGTGCAGATCACCTTTATCGAGAGATTCGGGTTCCAAACAGTCTGACCGACTCGGAAGGGCACCAAGTTAAGCTCAAAGAAGGAGCCCACGTCGAGGTAACCATCGAGGCCGACCGGCTGGTCACAAACACGGCTCTGCAAACTCCACAGAGAACCAACCCGCCGAACGCATGATGCTCGTGTTTCGTCGAAGTTGCCTGGCAGGATTGAGATTCCCCGGAAGAGCTCGATCGGCGATTTATTTTGCCGGCCCCTTCTGCTCGTCTGCCGCCGGCTTGGCAAACTTCGCTTCATCCACTGGAACGTTCTGCTTCAAGTCGCTTACCTGGATGGTAAATCGACCACCAGGCCGCGCCAGCGTCCAGCGGTACGGGATCTTCACTCCGCTGGTGTCACGATAATCGGCGTAATCGATCTCGGTTGGCAGCCATCCCAGCGCAGTCTCTCCGAAGCGCACCAGACGCACCAACAATCCTGATTGCTGGTCAAAATATAACTGAATTGGAGGCTTCCCCTCGCGCTGTCCGACGACCACGTAGGTCTGTCGGTCGTCGACTTTCTCGGTTCCGCGCACTCGCACTTCGCTGAACATCGTCTTCAAATGCGTGGCCAGATGCAGATCCGCATCAATCGACGCTCCATCCAGATCGCCGCCGTGCATCTCGCGCAGCGGCCGGCCGGGCGTGCCCAGCCACCCCTCATGCCCATTGAATGCCGTAACGCTGTCTCCCTCGGGCATGCGGGTGAATGAAATGCGCTGGTCAGGCTCCTTCGAATAAATGTCGATGGGCAAGGATTTCCCCCCAAAATCAATCGTCCCTTTCATCACGCGGCTGGTCACCCGATCGATTGCCGCCGCGCCTCCCACAGCGTGAACATATTTATCGATCAGTTGCTCGCCGGAGGGTCCGGCGTTTTCCTTCGCTTCCGCCCCCGGTCCGCCCATCGGTTTCGACTCAGCTTCTTTGGGCTCTGCAGCCATAACCGCCGGGATCGCCTGCGCAACTGCGCTGCCTCGGTGACATGAATTGCACGTAACCTCGCGGTGCCCCTCGAAATTATCCTTATTGATGGCGAACATCATTTCCATCATCTTGCGCGCGGTCTGCTTGTTTTTCTTGTCATCCTTTTCAAAGGCGTTGTGCACATGGCAGAACTCACACTCCACTCCCAACGATGCGGTGATGAACTGCATGGTCGGAAAAATCTCATCCGCAGGGACTCCCTTGAGCACCTGGATGTTCTTGAATTGTTCTTCCGCCTTCTTCGGTCCCGTGGAGTTCGTGGCTGCCTGGGTTGTAGGCGGCATTCCGCCCACGCCCGATTGGGCTTTCGCCGCCACCATCACCAAGCCAGATAACGCGAGAAAGCCCACAGTCGGCAAAACGATCGCACCTTTTGCGTTCATCCGTTCTATCCTTGGTTGTAATGGGGAAAGTTTAACAGAGCGGTTTTGAATCAGGCCGCAATTCCAGCTCACGGCCGATTGCTGTATACGAACTTTCCCGAAACCTCCGTCACCACGAACTTGCTCGGCAAAAGCTCGTCCACTCTAGTCTTGAGGTGAGGCGGCACAAACAGGAAAACCCGTTGCTGCCCGCCCCAGTCGTGTTGCAGATCCGCCTCGCTCAAATAGATTTTTGGAGCATCGGGGAATGTCGACCCAAACCACATCGAAGTCGTTCGTCCTTCGACCAGATCGATCGGCCGCTGCAAATAAAATAGCAACGACGAGCCAAAGGCTTGGTCGCCGTAAATCATCACTCGATCCTCGGGACGAGCCCGTGCCGCGATCTCCCGAGCTAGATCCTTCGACGACAAATAGGGTCCAAAACGGCCCAGGGCAATATGCGCCGCCACCAGAAAAACCGCCATGCCCGCGGCCAGCATCCAGGTCGCCGCATAGTGTTTCCGTTGCATTCGCAAAAGAAACGACAGCGGCGGAGCGGCCATCAGCGCCACCGCCGCCAGTACCGCCGGCAAACGCAAGGCCGCAAAAGATGCATAACTCAAATCCAGCATGTGCGAGGTGGAGAGCGTGTCCGTATTCATGTTGTGCTTGGCCAACACGGTCCCAATATCGGGCTGAAACGGCAAATGCCGCGACTCCCACAGCAGGGTCAGCAGAGTCGCACTGGCCGCCAACCCTACGACCGCCAGCGTTCCCGCGGAAATCCTGAGCCAGCCCTTGCGCACGCCTGCTTGGCAATCACTCTTTTCACACCGTGCAATTCCATCCGCCAGCAGCAGCAGCAAGGGAAAGTACGCGGGGAAGGTGTAGTACTCCTGGTTGGTGGAAATGGCAAAAAAGATCAGCACCACTCCC
>Ga0209007_1000813_pt1 | contig 10294 bp, 7 predicted proteins | sample JacPinW_OM1H0_O2_FD_187961 | JGI IMG/M metagenome (GOLD analysis project Ga0209007, IMG submission 187961) | Forest soil microbial communities from Algoma, Ontario, Canada - Jack Pine, Ontario site 1_JW_OM1H0_O2 (SPAdes) (version 2) | ecosystem: Environmental > Terrestrial > Soil > Boreal...
TGCGGGGCGAACTTCTCGTACTCGCTCACGGGGATGTGCTCGTGCTCCATGACCCACTCGCCGCGCGCGGGAACGCTGTAGACCCCCCAGTGGATGAACATGCCGAAGCGGGCGTCCTGGAACCACTCGCGGGCGGTCTGACTGGCGGTGGGGCTTTCGGCGTGCACGGGAGCGAGCGCACCGCACGCGACAAGCCACAGGGCGGTGAGCGCGAACCGGCACGGCATCCGGCTGGCTTGCGCCGACCTCAGGCGCTTCACGGGCCACGCTCCCGCACCTCGAGCGTTTCCGTGAGCGAGAACACCCGTGCCATCGGCACCCATTTCTCGCCGGAGTTTGCAAAGGGCAGCGGTCTCTGAAACTTCCACATCAGCTCCTCCCAGGCCCGGACCCTTTTGCTCGCACCCGCGAGCGCCGCCTGGCCCGCGACCGGGAAATCATCCGCCACCTCCATGACCATGGTCAGGCGGTCGCCGCAGCGAAAGATCTCGAGCTCCATGATTCCCGCGGCGCGCAGTGAATCGACGATGTCCGGCCAGATCCGCTCGGGCTGATGCCACCGTTCGTATTCGGCGATGAGCCCCGGATCGTTCTTGAGATCGAGCGCGAAGTACAGTCGCCGCATACCGCTCGCCTCATACCGCCGTGCGCAGCCTGCGCGTATAGCAGGCGAACCCTAGCACCGCAGCAAAGCACAGGATCGGCACGATCATAGCGCGGTGAATGCCCGCCGCATCCGAGATCGCGCCCATGACGACAGTCAGAGTGGCGCCGCCGATGATCGCCATGACGAGGAACGAGGCCGCGGTCTTGCGCGCTTCGTCATCGAGCCCACGCAATCCGAGCGCGAAGATGGTCGGGAACATGATCGACATGAAGAAGCTCGTCGCAACCAGCGCACCGGCGCCGGTGCGGCCGGGAAAGAGGAGCGCCACGGTCACGAGCGCCAGCGCGGTGAGCGCCACGCTCGCCAGCAACCGTGCGGGTGCGACGTAGCGCATCAGCGCCGTGCCGGCAAAGCGGCCCAGCATGAAAAGAACGAGCGCCGCAGTGAGAAAGTCGGCGGCGCTCCTCTCGGAGGTTCCCGGCAGCGTCTGCTGCACATAGCGGATCAGGTAGCTCCAGATCCCGACCTGGGCTCCGACGTAGAAGAACTGGGCCAGCACCGCGAGCACAAAGTTCGTGTTGCCCAAGAGCGAGCGCAGCTCGGCGGCACCCGGCAGCTGCGCGCCCGTCTGCCCGGTCGCCGCCGGCAGGCGCACGGTCGCGACCAGGAACGCCCACATCAGCACCACGAGTCCGATGACCAGGTACGGTCCCTGGACCGCCGTGGACTGCGACACGTAGTACGCCGCGCGGGCAGCGTGGCTCATCCCACCCAGCTCGCCGTGCGAGAGCTCGACTCCCGAGAAAATGAAATGCTGCCCGATGAGAACTCCGGTGATCGAACCCAGGGGATTGAACGACTGCGCGAGATTTAGACGGCGCGCCGCGCCCGCGGCGGGCCCGAGCACCGTGACGAGCGGATTGGCGGCGGTCTCGAGGAAGGCAAGGCCACACGCGATGATGAACAGGGCGCTCAAGAACACTCCATAGGTGCGCAGCGCCGCCGCCGGATAGAAGAGGAAGGCTCCCGCGGCGTAGAGAGCCAGCCCGGCGATGAGCGCCGCCTTGTAGCCGAAGCGCCGCGTGACGAGGCTCGCCGGGATCGCCAGCAGGAAGTACCCGGCATAGAACGCACTCTGGACGAATCCCGCGCGGAAATCCGAAAGCTCGAACGCCTTCTTGAACTGCTTGATGAGGATGTCGTTGAGGTTGTTGGCGACGCCCCAGAGAAAGAACAGGCTGACGACGAGCGCGAAGGCGTACACGCCCGCCGAACCCGTCACAGTCCGGAGCTGACGGGCATTCGCGTTGCTGCAGCTCACCAGTGGTACATCACCGTCACTCCGATCGTGAGCGGCTGAAGCGTGAAGGCGGAACCATAGAAAGTGAACGGTTGCAGCGCGTTGTTGTAGAGCAGCGGATGGCTGTTGAACGCATTCAGCGCGTAAACCGAGGCATCCCAGCCGCTCCAGGTCATGCCGACGTGCATGTTGAGCTGGTTGTACCCGGGATTGGGAATGAGGTAAGGATTGTAGGTAGGGCTCGCCGTGTCGGTCGTGGGGTTGTAAGGGCCCGGGTTCTTGCTGTGGTACGTGTCGTCCATCCGCGCATAGCCGTCGTGACCCGGTGCAATCGGGAAGTTGTACTCCAACGTCGGCACGATGATCCAGGGGGCGGAATACGGGTTGATCTGCTCGCCGTTCGCGACCACGTTGTTGCCGCCGGAGACGATCGTGGTCGAGTCGCGCGCGTCCGTGTAACCCATGCTGAGTCCGACCTTGAGCCGGTCGGTGATCAGCGCCTGCGCCTGGAAGTCGAAACCGTTGCTGGTTGCCTGGCCGAGGTTGGATGTGAACCCTTCGGTACAAGCCGGCACCTGCACGATCTGCTGGATGTCGCTCCACTTGATGTGGAAGGCGCTCACCTGCAGCTCGAGGCGGCCGTCAAACAGCCGGTTCTTTGAGCCGATCTCGTAGCTCCAGAGCGAGTCGCCGGTGTATGTGCCCGGCGCACCGTTGGGGTAGCCGAGCGCAGCCAGTGCCTGGTTGCAGGCAGTGAAGTTGTAGAAGGGCGGATTGACGCCGCCGATGCGGTCGCCCTTCGCTGCGCTGACGTACAGGAGGTTGTTCTCATCGAGCTGAAGGTTGATGCCGTACTTGGGGTCGACGACGGTCTGCCGCTCCGTGCCGGAAAACTGCGTCGCGGTCGGGCCGTTGAGTGGCCCGTTGATGTAGATACTGTACTTGTCCGTTTCCCGCGCCACGCGTGCGCCGGCCACCAGACTCAGGTGCTTGACGAGCTGCCAGGAGAGCTGGCCGTAGCCCGCCAGCTGCTGATCGCTGAGCGGTTCACGCTCGTAGATCGACAGATTCCCCGGCAGCTGCGGCTGACCGAAGACCTGCTGGATCGGCTGGCCTGTGCCCTCCTCGACCTGTGTCGGGAAGTACGGCGACCACACCCATTGATAGCCTGTCTGACGCGACTCGTTGTAGAAGAGGCCGAACGTCCACTGCAGACGCTGGTCGGGGTTGGTGGAGCTCGCGCGCAGCTCCTGCGCGAACACGTTGAGGTAGGCCGGCGTGTAGCTGTTCGCTGCCGCATTCGGGGTCGTCGGCCACGGCAAGCCGACGAAAAACGGCATGACCGTCGTGAAGTCCTGCTGAGCGTCGTAGCGCCGATACAGGTAGGAGGTGATGGAAGCGAGGCTGACGCCGGGCAGCGTGTCCTCGATCTTGAGCGACGGCAGGTAGAGCTGGTCGTCGCTCGGCTGCAGCAGCAGCCCCTGGAACGCCAACCGGCCGGCGTCAACGTTCGAGAACGTAGGGTTCAGCGAGCTCCAGTTGGCGGTCATCGTATCGGGGTAGGTGCTGGAGCCCGGGTCGAAGGTCGGCACGTCGTTCCAGTAGATGTGCTGGTAAAAGACCGATGGAGTGATCCTGATCGATGAAGTCGCGGCCAGGGTGAGCGCGGCGTGCAGCACGTCGCTGTCACGCCAGCCCGAATCGGCGTAGTCAGCGCCGCCGGCTATCGCACTATCGTGCTCGATGTAGCCGCCCTGGCGCTCGTGCCAGGCGCTCACCCGGAATCCGAGCTCGTCCTGAATGATCGGACCGCCGAAGGCCGCGCCCACCTCGTAACTGGCCCCGCCGCCATCGGTGGTGCCGACCCCGGCACGCGCGTAGCCGCTGAAGTCGGTGAGGCTCGGCTGCGTCTGGATGAAGCGGATGGTGCCGCCCTCCGCGCCCGCGCCGAACAGCGTTCCCTGGGGGCCTTTCAGCACTTCGACGCGATCGAGATCGAACACCAGCGGCGTGGTATTCGTTCCGGGGATGACGCCGTTGTCGAGCCGGATCTGCACCGGCACATCGTCGATGTAGATGCCCGTGGTCGAATACCCCGAAATTCCCGATGAGATGCCGCGGATCGACAGTGCGATGGTCGAGCCCGTGTTCTGGAAGTCGACGCCCGGGGTGACCGCGGCCACATCCGCCATGCTGGTGATGTTCCGAGCCATCATGTCGTCGCGGCTGAGCACCGAGACGCTGATCGGCACCTTGTCGAGAGTCTCCTCGCGCTTCTCGGCCGTGACGACCACTTCCTGCAGCTGGTTCGTGTTGGAAGTGTCGGCGGCGGTGCCGCTGGCGGCGTCGCTGGCCGCCTCACTCGAGCGGGCGGGTTCGGTCACACCCAGTGCCAGAATCAGGAGCGTACAGGGAGCGATCGCCCAAGGAAGCGAGCGCCGCGAGCGGCGCCGTGCACCGGACACTGAAGTCATGTTCTCGTCCTGTTCTTTACTCATGGATGGACCCGACCCCGGTTGGCAGCGCCCTCTTCAGCTCAGGGCGCCGCCGTGTTTTCATAGATGATATCCTGCTCACCCATAAAATCAATGGGTCAAACCGTATCGCGCAACGGGGCCTATCAGGAGCCGCCGCGGTCGCATCAGCAGGCGAGCTTCAGTCCGGCGCGGGTGTGCTGCCACCGAGCTGGTTGGAGATCTCGTGCGCCGCTTCAACGAGCGGACCCACCGTCTCGGGCACGGACAGCGAGCGCCCGGTCTTGACGTAGGGAACCGTCAGGGCGGCGGCGACGCTGCCCGACTGCCTCACCGGCGCCGAGAGGTCGATCACTCCGCGCACGGCCTGGCTCTCGGCCGTCACGTAGCCGGCCTTGCGCGCGGCGTGTCCACGCCGCTCGAAGTTCAGCCATTCGCGGCGTCCCAGGGAAGGCGCCAGGCGCTTCTTCCATTCGGTGCGCACGAGATCGGACTGAAACGCGTAGAGCACGAGCCCAGAGGTGGAATCGACCAGCGAGCGGCGATAGCCGATACGCACCGAGAAGCCGAGGTCTCCCGGAGCCTCAACCCGGGCGATGATGACCATCTGATCGGCCGAGACCACCGCCAGGTGACACGACTGACTGATGCGCTCGGCCAGCCGATGCATGACCGGGAGCGCGGCGTCGTGCAGGTCCCGGGTGGGCGCCCGGGTCATGCCGAGCGCAAACAGCTTGTTGCTGAGGACGTAGCCCTCGCCGCTGCTGGAGACTTCCAGGTAGCCGTGGAACTCGAGCACCTGGATCATCCGGAACAGCTCGCTGACGGATCTTTCCAGGGCGCGGGAGATCTCGTTCAGCGACATCGGAGCGCGGGCGTGCGCCAGCAGCTCGAGCACCGCCAGGCCCTTCTCCAGCGCGGGGGCACGATATTTGGGTCCGGGGCTGTCAGTCATGGACGCTGTAAGTCTATTACAGGGCCCGCCACGCGGCTCCGCCGGGAAAGCGATAACGCGACAGGGACTCGGGCCGCATCTCCGCTGAGAATCCGGCGGCGGTGGGCGCCAGGTAGCGGCCCTCGCGTATGCGCACCGGCTCCACGAAATGCTCGTGCAGATCATCGACGTATTCGATCGCGCGGTCCTCCATCTCGCCGGTGATGGCGACGAAGTCCGCCATCGCCAGGTGCTGCACCAGCTCACACAAGCCGACGCCGCCGGCATGAGGAAAGACCCGCACGCCGAATTTGCGTGCCAGGAGCAGAATGGCCAGATTCTCGTTCACGCCGCCGACGCGCGTGGCATCGATCTGAATGAGATCGACGGCTTCGGCCTGCAGGAACTGCTTGAAGACGATCCGGTTCTGCGTGTGCTCGCCGGTCGAGATCAGAACAGGCGCCACTGCGCTGCGGATCGTCCGGTGCGCCAGGATGTCATCCGGGCTCGTCGGCTCCTCCACCCAGGCGATGCCGTAGGGTGCGAGCCGCCGGATCCAGGAGATCGCCACGTCGACGTCCCAGCGTTGATTCGCATCCGCGGCCATGGCGACCCCCCCGCCGATCGCTTCCCGGGCCAGCCGACAGCGGCGCACGTCATCGTCGACATTCAGACCCACCTTGATCTTGATGGTGCGGAACCCCTCCGCCACCGCTTGCCTGGCCAGACGCACGACCTTTTCATCCGGGTAGCCGAGCCAGCCGGGACTGGTGCTGTAGGCCGGATAGCCGCGCTCCATGAGATAGCCGACGCGCCGCGCCTTGTCCCGCTCGGCCGCCTTGAGGATCGCGAGCGCTTCGTCCGGGGCGAGCGCGTCGCGCAGGTATCGGAAATCGACGCAGCGGACGAGCTCCTCCGGGCTCATGTCGGCGATGAAGCGCCACAGGGGCTTGCCGGCGCGGCGGGCCGCCAGGTCCCACGCGGCGTTCACCACGGCGCCGATGGCCATGTGCATGATGCCCTTCTCAGGACCGAGCCAGCGCAACTGCGAGTCCCCGGTCAGGCCGCGCGCGAAGCCGCCGAGGTCCGCGACGATCTCCTCAACCTCCCGCCCGACCACGAGGTGGTGCAAGGCGGCGCAGGCCGCGGTCTGCACCTCGTTGCCGCGCCCGATGGTGAATGCGAGCCCGTGACCTGCGGGGCCAGTTGCATCGTCGGTGCGCAGCACCACGTAGGCCGCTGAGTAGTCGGGGTCGGGATTCATGGCATCCGAGCCGTGAAATTCCCGCGAGGTGGGAAAGCGGATGTCGTGGGCTTCCAGTGCTGTGATTCGCGACACTCGATTCCTGCCTTTGAGCGGCGTGGCTCACCGGCCCCACGCGCTGATGCTGATCTTAATGGCGGGTTGTTTACTGTACTATCACTTGTATAATTTCATTCCATTAGTGAAACTGTCAACCTGGTTAGCGGTGCCAGGTCGCGCTCGGCGATGCGCCATGAGCGGCAATCAGATCTCACGACCCGCGTTGCTGAACCCTGGGACCGGAAGCGCTGCGCGGATGTGCGAGCGCTCAATGCAGGTTGAAGCTGAGGCAGATGACAGCCTCGCAGAGAGGGGCCTACGATAGTCGATCAATGGAAGATCGTCGCGTCGGTCGTCTTGCAAGTGGGTGGCGCCAGGTGTCTTCTCCTGCTGGCACGATGCGCATACCAGCGCTGCTATTGGCCGCAGCCTCAGCTGCCGCTCAGTGGGTCCATCCTGCTGCCGCCGCGGTGCCCGGTGGATACGCCGATCTGGTTCGTCAGGCGGCGCCAAGCGTCGTCACCGTTCTTGTCCAGGAACGGGGGGAAAGCGCCGGGCAACGCGCCGTAGAACGGGCGACCCGCGATACTCAATACAACGACATGCGCGCGTTCATACGCGGCATTCTCTCCGCGCCAGGCAGCAGTAATCCAGTGCCGGGTGAAGGCGGATCTGCGCTCGGCTCGGGGTTCATCATCCGTGCGGATGGGCTCATCGTTACCAATCGCCACGTCATTGAGGGCGCTCGGACGGTGCGCGTAAAGCTGGCAGACGATCGGGTAATTCCTGCCCAGGTGATTGGCGCCGACGCGGCTACCGATATCGCGCTGCTCAGAGTGCGCGCGGACCACTTGCCCGCGCTTCGCCTGGAATCCTCGGACAAGATCTCGGTGGGCGATCCCGTCGTTGCCATCGGCAATCCCTTCGGTCTCGGTCAATCAGTCACCGCCGGCGTTCTCTCGGCGCGAGCGCGCACGCTCGAAGAGGACCCATACATCGATTTCCTCCAGACCGATGCGGCCATTAATTTTGGAAACTCGGGAGGCCCCCTGCTTTCGACGGACGGAATGGTCGTCGGTGTCACTTCGGTAATACTTTCGCCCAGCGGTGGTTCGGTGGGTCTTGGGTTCGCAGTTCCAGCGGAAACAGTTCTGTCAGTTGTCGCGGAACTCGAAGCACACGGACACGTGAGTCGGGGCTACCTCGGCATCCAAGCGCAGCCGATGACGCCCGCGCTGGCGCAAGCGCTCCTGGGGCGCGACTCCCCTGCGGGTGCGCTGATCACGGCTGTGGATCCGCAAGGACCCTCGGCAGAGACGCTGCACTCCGGCGACGTACTGCTGAGCATCGGGACCTCGCCTGTTACCCTCGCCACCTTGGGAAACGTCGTGGTGCGACTGACACCCGGTTCGAGGGTCGACGCTTCCGTGGTGCGCGCGGGCGTGGAGCAGCCGATCACGTTGTCGGTCGGTCAACTCCCCGATCCACCACCCGATCCGCTGCACGCCGGTGGTCGGGACACCTGGGTGCCAAGTCTTGAGCTCGGCGTCGCCAATGCGACCCCCGAGATTCGCGCGGCGCTGAAGGCCCAGGGCGAGATCGGCGGCCTGATCGTGACGCAGCTGCGGCCGAATGGTGCGGGAGCGCTAGCCGGCTTGAAGATCGGTGACCTGATCACCTATGCGGGCAGCAAACGCCTGGAGGACGTCGCGGACCTTGCGAAAGTGGGAAAGCCATCGCCGAAGCTTCCCCTGCTTCTTCGGGTCGTCCGCGACGGTTCTCCCGGCTTCATCGCCGTAACAGGCGAAGAGCAATGACCGGAAAGGGTTCTAGGCTATCCCCGCGCCAGCCCTGAGCTATCGCTCCCAATAGGGCGGCGTCCCGAAAGCCGCGCGTAAGTGCGCAATCAGCGCCAGAACCTTGGCGGAGACGCGCCTGGCATTGGGATAGGCAATGAAGATCGTTGCAGGCTCTGCTTCCGCGCCGACATCGAGCAGCCGCAGTTTTCCTGACGTCACTGAATCGTAGAAAATGAACGTAGTGAGCAACGCGATGCCCAAACCTTCCACGGCCGCGTCGCGCATGATGATACCGTTGTTCACCCGCATGACCGCGCCGGGCCGCACTACCGACCAGCGGCCCGATTGCCGGAAGCGCCAATCCGAGGCACCGCGATTGGAGTAGATAATTCCACGATGCTGCTCCAGATCGGCGATAGATCGGGGTGTCCCGTGCGTTTTCAGGTAATCGGGTGAGGCAACCAGCCTGCGCCTGCTCGGCGCGATCCGCTTTGCGATCCATCCGTTGTCAGGCAGCTGACTGTGACGAACGATGGCGTCAAAGCCATCCACCGCGCCGACGAAACGATCGTCCAGATCGACTGATAGTTCGATGCGCGGATTCTCCCTGAGAAACGAACTCAGCGCCGAGGCCAGATGCAGGATGCCGAAGCTCACGGGTGCGGAGATCCTCAGCGGCCCGACCAGCTCACCCCGCCGTTCAGAGACCTCCGCGGTCGCCTCGGATACTTCGCGGAGGATGCGTTTTGCGCGCTCCAGGAACGCGCTACCGTCTTCAGTCAGCACCAGCTTACGCGTGGAACGATGTACCAGGGTCGCGCCGACATTGCGCTCGAGTTCTGCCAAACGCTCGCTGGCAACCGATTTCGAGATCTGCAGGCGCCTCGCCGCCTCGCTGATTGAACCGGCCTCCACGGTCGTGACGAAGGCCAGCAGAGAATCCAGCTTCAGCATCGTTCGGTTTTCCCGGACACTCGTTCCTTTAATTGCAGTCTAGACAGAACGCAGGTGCAGGGCCAGCATCCTGCACCTCATCAGGGAGATTTTATGCTGCGCTATTCCATTAACTTGCTGGTTGCATTTCTGATCGTTACTCCTGCCTTCGCAGTGGAGCCGTTTCCGTCGAGTTTTCATACCCAGGAAATCAAGACCAACGGCACCACGCTGCACGTGCGAATCGGCGGTCAGGGCCCGGCGGTCGTCATGTTGCACGGCTTTGGCAACACGGGCGACATGTGGTCGCCGGCCGCCGCGGCGCTGGTGAAAAATCATACGGTCGTGGTGCCTGACCTGCGCGGCATGGGCCTGTCAGCGCATCCCGAACAGGGCTATATCAAAAAGAACCAGGCCGTGGATATTGCGGGCGTGATGGATGCGCTGAAAATCAGTAGCGCCGATCTGGTTACGCACGACATCGGCAATATGGTGGGCTACGCGTTGGCGGCCCAATACCCGACCCGCATCACCAAGTGGGTGGTGATCGACGCTCCCCTGCCCGGAATTGGCAATTGGGAAGAGATCAAGCAAAGCCCGCTGCTTTGGCACTTTAACTTCCGTGGGCCGGACGAAGAACGGCTGGTTGCGGGCCGCGAGCGCATCTATCTCGATCGCTTTTACGACGAACTGTCCGCCGATCCTAAAAAAATTGACGAGGCGACGCGCCAGCACTACGCGGCGCTCTACGCGCGACCACACGCCATGCACGACGCCTTCGAGCAGTTCGGCGCATTCAATCAGGACGCCATTGATAACAAAGCGCTGCTCGCCAAGGGTGGCAAACTGACGATGCCGGTGCTTGCCCTGGGCGGGGAAAAATCATTCGGCACCTCACAGGCGGATACCCTGCGTTTCGTAGCGACGAACGTGACCATGGGTAT
>Ga0209007_1000814_pt1 | contig 10292 bp, 7 predicted proteins | sample JacPinW_OM1H0_O2_FD_187961 | JGI IMG/M metagenome (GOLD analysis project Ga0209007, IMG submission 187961) | Forest soil microbial communities from Algoma, Ontario, Canada - Jack Pine, Ontario site 1_JW_OM1H0_O2 (SPAdes) (version 2) | ecosystem: Environmental > Terrestrial > Soil > Boreal...
CAGCTGGAGGTCCTCCGTTGAGGGTCGTCCCCGCCGACGAGGTCGCCGAGCGCTCCGAGGCGGTGCCCGGCGAGCCCGCCCGGCTGGTGCCGGCCTGGCTGGAAGGGCCGCACAACTCCGACCGCCTCGACGTTGGGTTGGTGACGGCGAGCCCGGGAGGCGTCACCCCGCCCCACGTCCACCTGGGCGGGCAGGTCATGGTCGTGACCGGCGGCCGGGGGTTCGTCGACGCCGGCGGCGAGCGGGTCGAGATCAGCTTGGGTGACGTCGTCATCTGTCCGCCCGGCGAGCTGCACACCCACGGTGCGCTCGACGACCACTCCTTCTCCCACCTCACGGTCACCACCGGCGGCTACACGTTTCCCGAGCCCGCCTGACTGGTCGCGGAGCCGCGCTCGATTCGGGCGCGGGTCAGTTGTGCAGGACCATGGCCCCGGAGAGGGTGATGGCGCCGCCGTTGATCACGGTGGCATGCACGTCTGGCAGCTGGCGCGGTCCCGCCTCGCCCCGGAGTTGCAGGGCCGCCTCGACCACGTGCCCGATGGCGTGGCTGCGGCCCTCGCTGTTGTTCCCGCCGTGGGGGTTGAGGGGGAGGCTGCCTGTGGCCAGGTGCCCGCCGTCGCCCAGGAAGCGCCCAGCCTCGCCCTTGGGGACCAGCCCGTACTCCTGCAAGCCGTAGAGCACGAGGGGGGCGAAGCCGTCGTACATCATGGCGAAGTCCATGTCGGCCGGACCGAGACCGGCCATGGTCCACAGTCTCTTGGCCGACCAGGCGTAGGCGCTCTCGTCGTAGTCGTGCCAGAAGATCATGTCGTTCTTGGGTCCCGTCCCGGTGGTGACGGCACTGACGAACACCGGTGGGTGCGGGAGGTCCTTCGCCCGCTCCGCCGTCGTGATCACGACCGCGCCGCACACGTCGACCGGCAGGTCGCAGTCGAAGAGCCGGAGCGGTTCGGCGACGTAACGCGAGGCGCGGTAGTCGTCGAGGGTGATCGGCGTCCCGAGGGCGGCGTGCGGGTTGCGCGAGGCGTTGTCGCGCATGGCGACCACGTAGGCGCCCATCTGCTCGTCGGTGACGCCGTCGAGCTTGCGCCGTCGCTGGTACCAGGGGGCGAAGTACTGCATGAACACGCCGAGCCCGTAGGGCACGGTGAACGCCCCGACGCCGCTGGCTCCCTCGAAGCCCATGTAGTTGTACGTGGTCCCGGCGTTCGGCCGGGGCGCCGTCATGGTTCGCCACGCCAGCGCCGTCTCGCACACCCCCGAGGCCACGGCCAGCGCAGCGTTGGCCACCACGCTGGGGCCGACCCCGCCACCGAGTGCGCCACCGTAGAAGTTGACGCCCGGCAGGCCCAATACCTCCATCATCTGCAAGGTCGACGGCTCATCTGGGGTCCCCATGGCGCAGAGCCCGTCAATGTCGGTCGGCTGGAGTCCGGCGTCGGCGATCGCCTCCAGGCACGTGTCGATGGTGAACGACAAGGGGGACGAGCCCAAATCCTTGCGGCAGGGCGAGTGGCCCACGCCGACGATGGCCGACTGGTCGCGGATCGGGCTGATCACGACGTCGCGACCGCGGCCGCCGGCCGCCATTGAGGCAGGGTGATCTCGTCAGTGACGTCTTCCCACGTGACCTCGAGCGGCATCTCGATCTCGATGTCCTCGGCTGCACAGTCGATGATGTTGCCGATGGTGAGGAGGCCCTTCTGCTCGTCGAGCTCGACGACCAGCACTGCGTAGGGAATGCGCTGCTCGAAACCGGGGTTCCCTCCGGAGTGCATGACCGACCAGCTGTAGACGCGGCCCTTCCCGCTCAGCTCCTCGGGAACCAGCCGCTCACTGCGACAGCCGGGGCACATGGGTCGCGGCGGATGCACCCACGTGCGGCACTCGACGCAGCGCTGCATGACGAGTCTGTGCTGCCGGGCGCCGTCCCAATAGTGCCGATTGCTGTCGTCGACGACCGGCAGTGGCCTGTCCATGGAATCCCCCTCACTGGATCGAGCGCTACCCATAGGACCGGGTGGTGGCGCATTTCGTCACAGCCGCTCTCTAAGTTTGCCATCGTGGCGCGCGGTCGACCTTCCGCCATCACTGTCGCCGATCGCCCGCCGACAGCCTTCCAGGCGCGACCAGGGGCCTGGCGCTCGGAGCAGCGCGCGGTGATCTTCTTCGACCAGAGCCGAGAGCTCACCGGGTTGCGGGCCTGCGTCTCGAAGTCCTGACCTACGGCGTCACCGTCTGCGGGGGGGGGGCCTGCAGCGCTTGTCGAACCCGTGGATGGGCTCGAGGATCGAGTCGGCTGGAGAGCGGGTGGAGGGCACGAGTCGCCGTCTCCTCGATTGGCCTGGCCGTCCGAATTGGGCACCATCTGTCTCCGTGACGCCGGGACTCAGATCGACTTCGGTCCAGGTTCGTGATGGCATATTCTCGAAACTGACTTGTATTCACGATAATCTCCCGATAGCTTGAGCCCGTCGCCGGGTGGGTGGGTGATCTTCGGGTTGGTACGTCGGAAAAGCCGGGCACACGGTCCTCCCGACGAGAGGCCAGTGGGGGAGTATGAAGGTTCCTTGGTTTCTGGCCACGCCGGTCGCCTGTGCGACCATCACGTGTGGAGTGCTTCTGGGCTGGGGCGCTACTCCCGCCTCAGGTTCGGGCACAAAGCCAGTCCTGACGATCGCACTTCCGAGCGCGCCGACGAGTCTCGATCCAAGTCTCGGTAGTGGAGCGACGAACGTCGGATTCCAGGATCCCGCCTACCAGGGCCTCCTTCATGCAGGCGGCAACGGGGGCCAGATAACGCCAAGTCTGGCGTCTTCGTACCAATGGGTCGGGACCGGAAACTCGAAGCTCAAGGTGGTTCTTCGGCCAAACCTCCGATTCTCCGATGGAACGCCGCTCAACTCGGACGCCGTGAAGGTGTCAGCTGAGCATTTCGCATCCGCGGGGGGCCAGTTCTCATACGTTGGCCAAGAAGTCTCTTCGATCGAGACACCAAACTCCCGTACGGTCATCTTCGATTTGAAGGCACCCGACCAGACCTTCCCGAGCGGGCTGGCAGAGACGTCAGGGCTCGGGATGATCATCAGCCCACAGGCCCTGTCACAAGGGACCAATCTCGGCACCGCGACCGATGGAGCCGGACCGTACGAATTGTCTCAAGGTCAAACGATTGAAGGGTCGACGTACACCTACGTACCGAACCCCCACTACTACGACCAGGCAGGTATCAAGTACAGCAAGGTTGTCATTCGAGTCATCTCCAGCCCGAACACCGCCCTCGCTGCTCTCCAATCTGGTCAGGTGGACATTGCCTTTGGCGATCCCGACACGTTTCGAGAGGCCAAGGCGAGCGGAGTGTCCGCAGCCCTCTTCGCCGGGAGCACCGACGGCCTGTGGTTGGAAGACGTGTCGGGAACGCTGACGCCGGCGCTAGGCAACGAGAAGGTTCGCCAGGCGTTGAACTTTGCCATCAATCGAACGGCGGTGGCGAAGGCAGTGACATTGGGTACTGGATCGCCCACCGTGCAGATGGCGATACCAGGGACCTTCGGGTACGTGGCGAGCCTTGAACGCACGTACCCCTACGACGTTTCGAAGGCCAAGACTCTGTTGGCGCAAGCTGGCTATCCCCACGGGTTTGCGCTGACGGCCACCGTTCCCACATTCATGCCGACGGCGAACACCTTGGCGCAGATCCTCTCGGCGCAGCTCGCTCAGATCGGGGTCACACTGCGGATCGTCGGTGCCACGACGTTTCCTGGCTACGCCTCTGCTCAAACAAGCGGCAAGTACGACGCAACCATCTTCTCTCTGCCGTTCACGCAGGGAATTCCTAGCGCAATCTCTATCGGGTTTCAGCCAAATGCGATCGGCAATCCTCGCCACGAGAGCTATCCATCCGTTCTGCCAGCCGCACAAGTCGCCGCTGGTCTCTCGGGAGAGCAGGCGAATCGAGCGTGGCAGAAGGTGAACCGGACGATCGTCGATGAGGGCCTCGAAGTTCCGATTGAGACTGAGACCAGTATCTACTACTACAAGGGTGTTGGTGGAGTGTTCAGCTCAGGGATGAACCCCGTATTCATGTCGCCGACCAGATGAGAACTCAGCCGGTGACTTGAAGTCTCCGCGACGCGAGCATGATCCCACTTATCCTCCGTAGGGTAGCGATTTCGCTGCCGCTGCTCGTCGCTGTCTCGTTCGTCACGTTTCTGCTGCTCAGCCTGACACCGGGCAATGCCGCCTACACGATATTGGGGGCAAGAGCTACTCCTGGTCAGCTTGCGCACCTGAAGTCAGCGTTGGGCTTGAACCGACCCCTGCTGGTCCAATACGGCACGTGGTTGGGGCACGCAGTGCGGGGCAATCTTGGGCGTTCGCTCGTCTCGGGACAGCCCGTCAGCCAAGCGCTTGCCCAGCAGGTTGCACCCACCTTGTCCCTAGTGGTGCTCGCGCTTTTGGTGGGCAGCACTGCCGGCATCGCCCTTGGGATATGGAGCGCTCTTCATAGCGGACGGATCGCACAGTTTCTTAACAGCGCAAGTTTCGTCGGCATGGCTGTCCCGGGCTTCGTCGTTGCCCTGCTGCTGATTCAGATCTTCGTCGTTTCCCTCCACGTACTGCCAGCGAGTGGGTACGTCTCAATTGGTCAATCTCCGACACTGTGGTTCCGCTCGCTCGTTCTACCCGTGATAGCCCTGAGCATCGGCGCTATCGGAATCATCGCCAAGCAGACAAGAACAGCGATGCAAGAAGTGCTCTCTCAAGAGTTCATCGTTGTTCTTCGAGCAAACGGATACTCGCAGCGATCGATCGTCCTGCGCCACGCCCTGCGGGCCGCTTCGATACAGGTGCTGTCGATCATCGGAGTTGTCTTCGTCGGGCTTCTTAGCGGAGCTGTCATCATCGAATCGATTTTCTCGATCCCAGGACTCGGGAGCCTCGCGGTTCAGGCGTCGGCGCAGGCCGACATCCCACTAGTCCTGGGGGTGACCGTGTCGTTCACCGTGCTCGTTGTCGCCACAAACCTCCTGCTGGACGTCGTGTTCATGGTCGCGAACCCCAAGATCGCGCACCCATGACCACCAACTTCACCTCCGATGAAAGCATCGACGCGGGGGGCGCCGTCGGCGCAGCCCACGGAGATGGGTCGAGCACTGCCGACGCAAAGGAGGGTTCCTCTCCGGTCGCACCACGAAGAGGGGTCTGGCACGCCCTGCGCAGTCGACCAGTGTCCGTGGTCGCGCTCTTCTGGCTTTGCGGCGTTGTGGGCGCCTGCCTCATCGCGCCGCTCATCGCGCCCTTTGGGCAGAACCAACAGAACCTGGCCGCAACGTTTGAAGGTCCGTCGGCGTCACATTTGCTTGGAACCGACGGCCTGGGGCGAGACATCCTGTCGCGCCTTCTCTTTGGCGGTCGGATCACGTTCTCGGGGGTTCTGCTCGCCACGGTGATAGCCGTGGTGCTGGGAAGCTCGATAGGAATCGTCTCCGGCTACTTCCGGGGAGTCCTTGACGGGACTCTTTCGTCGATATCGGACATTTTGATGTCCATCCCGGTGCTGGTGATCCTTCTCTCGATCGCCGCGGTGACCTCGCAGAACATCACGATCCTGATGCTGGCGGTAGGCGTCCTCCTGTCGGCTCCCGTCTACCGGGTGTTTCGTGCGGCGACACTCGAAGTACGCGAAGAGTTGTTCGTCACGGCCGCTCGAACATCGGGACTCACCGATCTGGCGATCTTGAGGCGCCACATTCTTCCTCGTCTGGGTTCGGTTCTTGTCGTGCAGACGGCCGTGATCGCATCCTTGGCTCTGGTGACCCAAGTCGGACTGGGCTACTTGAACATCGACGTCCGGGCGCCCGCCGCCAGCTGGGGCGGCATGGTCTCCGCGGCGTCGCAGACGATTTACACGAGTGCGTGGCCCCTGGTGCCCCCCGCCATCGTGATCACACTGACCGTTCTCGCCTTTTCGCTGATCGGCGACGTGGCACAGCAAGCCCGCACAGGGAGGACGGCAGGACGGCAGACCGGGAGGCGGGCGTTTCGGCCGAGCTCGGAGCGTTCCACGGCGTTCGCGGCTCGGCCGAGCGATGGTCTGACGACCGATCGTACGCCGTCCGTTGTCCCGACCGACTCGACGGCACTTGCGCTCAGAGATGTGTCGGTAGCGGTACCAACCAATGCAGGCGGATGGCTGACCTTGGTCGACGGCATCTCATTCGAGATAGGTGAAGGCGAGATCGTCGGACTGGTTGGCGAGTCAGGAGCGGGTAAGTCCGTGACGGCGCGCGCCATACTCGGTGTGCTGCCGAGACATGCTGCGGTGTCGGGTTCTGTGGGGTACCACGGAACCGAGTTGCTTCGGGGCGGAGAGAAGGCCTACCGAGCAGTCCGCGGCAAGAAGATTGCGTTCGTGGGCCAGGACCCCATGACGTCGCTCAGCCCCACTTGGCGCATCGGAACCGTGGTGGCAGAGAACGTGCGCAGGCAGCAGGGCGTCGGGAAGAAGGAAGCGAAGCGGATCACGCGGGATCTCCTTGCCAAGGTCCGGCTTCCCAACCCCGAGATCGTCGAGAGGCTGTATCCCCACCAGATCTCAGGTGGCATGGCACAGCGAGTCGTGATTGCGATCGCACTGGCTGGGAACCCTGATCTCATCATTGCCGATGAGCCCACCACGGCCCTTGACGTGACGGTCCAGATGGAGGTGTTGGGACTCCTGAAGTCTCTTCAGCAAGAGCGATCTCTGGCCATGCTGCTGGTGACTCATGACTGGGGTGTCGTGGCGGACGTCTGTGATCGAGCGGTCGTCATGTATGCGGGTCAGGTCGTGGAGGACGCGTCGGTCGAGCAGATCTTCACTGAGCCAAAGCACCCATATTCGGCAGCGTTGCGGTCTGCTGACCCGCATTCACAACAGGTCGGCCAACGCCTGCAGGTCATCCCGGGAAGGGTGCCACCGCCGGGCTCTTTGCCGTCAGGTTGCCGATTTTCCTCACGCTGCGTCCACTGCATTCCGGCTTGTCAGTCAGCTCCGGTCGAGTTGCTGCCCAATGCGGAGGGTGGTCGTGTGCGATGCATCCGAGCCAGTGAGATCGGGATCTTGGTGCCGTGAGCGAACCGTTGCTCGAGGTTGAAGGTCTGTCAGTCGATTATGTCCAACGCCGCCGAAGAAGGCTCCGAGCCGTCAACGACGTGTCATTCTCCATCGCCAGGGGAGAGACACTCGGGCTCGTGGGTGAATCCGGCTCAGGGAAGACCACGATAGGCAAGGCCATTCTCGGACTGGTGCCGGTTGCATCCGGGAGGATTCTCTTCGAGGGCGAAGACATCACTCGCTGCGCCGGGAAACGTCGCCGGGCCCTGACTCGAAGGATACAGGTCGTCTTTCAAGATCCGTACGCCTCGTTGAATCCCGTGCGGACTGTCGGCGCCACATTGGCAGAACCACTGTTGGTGCACGAGCCCGCACTTGACAAGCGGAAAGTCCAGACCAGAATCGACGATGTCCTCGCACACGTGGGGCTGCCTTCCGAAATGGCGAATCGACTGCCCAGTGAGTTCTCCGGGGGTCAACGCCAGCGCATCGCAATTGCCCGTGCGATCATCGTTCGGCCTGCACTGGTCGTGTGTGACGAGGCAGTGAGTTCGCTTGACCTGTCGGTCCAAGCGCAGATGCTGAACCTTCTGTCAGATCTACGAGATCGTTCAGGGCTGAGTTATCTGTTCATCTCTCACGACTTGGCAGTAGTGCGACACGTCGCGTCGCGGGTGGCCGTGTTGTCCGCTGGCGAACTGGTTGAGCTGGAAACTACCGAACGGATCGTCCGCTGCCCGCATCATCCGTACACGGCGATGCTCAATGCGGCGGCTCCGGTTCCAGATCCCGAGGCCCAGCGCGAGCGACGAGCTGAATTTGAACAGCGCTATGCGGAGCGAGAGATCACTCCGCGTTCGTCTGCATGAACGGGGTGGCATGTCACTCGTCCGCGACAAGCGTCGCCCGATTCTATCGAGTATCTCTATCATTCTCGTGAATAGATTGTTGATTCGAATGCCGGTGAGTACATTGTGGGATTGCCCTGACGGGAGGCACTAGTGCGGATCGCAAATGTTGACGGACGCTGCAAGCTCTTGGTGGACGGTGGCCAGGTCGATCTCGAGAAGGCGAGCAGGGGTCGGTTCGGCCCCACCCTCGGTGAGGCCTACGAGCGATTCGGTGAGCTCCGAGGGTGGGCAGAGAGCGTCTCGTCTGCGGATGAAGTTTGGCAGGCAGATGCGGCAGGACCACCAGCTCCCGCACCCCGGCAAGTCTTTGCCGTTGCTCTGAACTATGTGGATCACGCGGCTGAATCGGGTCTTGCCGCACCGGATGCCCCGGTGATCTTCACGAAGTTTCCCACCTCCTTGTCGGGACCCGTCACCGATGTCGTCCTTCCGAAGGGCTCGGTGGATTGGGAAGTCGAGCTGGTCGCTGTCATCGGTCAAACAGCGCGAAGCGTGTCGCGGTCTGTCGCCTGGGACTATGTCGCGGGACTGACGGCAGGCCAAGATTTGTCAGAGCGCGAACTCCAGCTCAAGGGCCCTGCTCCTCAGTTCAGCCTCGCCAAGTCATTCCAGGGGTTCTCTCCAACTGGACCATCATTGGTAACTCCCGACGAGCTGGACTCGCCCGAGGATCTTGAGCTCGGTTGTGAGCTCAACGGAGAGCAGGTCCAAAAGGCGCGGACCTCAGAGATGATCTTCACAATTCCTCAGATCATCGAGCATTTGTCGAGGATCGTCACCTTGTTGCCCGGTGACGTGATCTTTACCGGCACGCCGCCGGGTGTTGGTCTTGGCCGAACCCCGCCGCGCTTTCTTTGCGAGGGCGATCGTCTTGGCAGTTGGGTCGAGGGGATCGGAAACCTTACTCAGACATTCGTAGCCGGCACCGACCGCTAGTTCGTTCGCCGATGATCTTGAACGGTCAGGACCGAGCCGCTGAACGCTCGTCCTGCACAACGCCAGTCGATGTGGTTTCGAATACGAGAACGCACGTCCTGTCACGAATCTGATGGACATCTACCAGGACGAGAACGCACCGGTCGCTCACCGCGTCGAGGACCTCCTCGGTCGCATGAGCGTCGGTCAGAAAGTCGGACTCCTCTTTCATCCAATGGCGGTTTTTGGCGACCCACACACGAACAACGGTGTGACAACGTCACCATCAGTCGCATCAATGATCTCGGAGCGAAGCATTACCCACTTCAGCGTCTTAGGTTCGTCACCCGACGGCCGTTCGTTTGCCAAGTGGCACAACCAGATCCAGCGCATCGCGGCCGAACAGCCGTTGGCGATTCCTGTGACGCTCTCGAGCGACCCTCGGCACAGCTTCACCGACAATCCCCTCGCCGCCGCGCTCGCGGGCCCATTTTCGCAGTGGCCCGAGCCCATTGGTCTTGCCGCAATCGGGTCCTCGGAGGTTGTTGAGGACTTTGCCAACGTTGCACGACAGGAGTATCTGGCCGTCGGAATTCGAGTGGCGTTGCACCCTCAAATTGACCTGGCAACGGAGCCGCGTTGGTGTCGGATCAGCGGCACCTTTGGCGAGGATGCGGAGTTGTCGGCGCGACTCGCTCGAGCCTACATAACGGGATTTCAACAGAGTTCACTGGGTCCACATTCCGTTGCGACCATGGCGAAGCACTTTCCTGGGGGTGGGCCACAGAAGGACGGCGAGGATCCACATTTCGATTACGGAAGGGAACAGATCTACCCAGGCGATGCGTTTGCCCTCCACTTGAAGCCCTTCGAAGCCGCCATCGCTGCAGGGGGCTCGCAGATCATGCCCTACTACGGAATGCCGATCGGTACTCGATACGAGGAAGTGGGCTTTGCGTTCAACCGATCGGTGATCTGCGAGCTCCTGAGGGACTCCCTCAAGTTCGATGGGATCGTGTGCACCGATTGGGGGATTTTGACTGACTCCGAGCTCTTTGGAGAGTTCGTGCCGGCCCGAGCTTGGGGCGTCGAGTACCTGACCCTCGACGACCGGATCCTCAAGGCATTTGATGCCGGCGTCGATCAGTTCGGTGGCGAACATTGCGTGGATGCAGTTGTGAGGTTGGTGGACTCGGGCGAGATCACCATGACGCGCCTTGATGTCTCGGCCCGCCGTCTTCTCCGCGAAAAGTTCCTTCTCGGACTTTTCGACGCCTGCTTCGTCGACGAGGACCGGGCCGATGAGATCGTCGGAAGCCACGAGTTTCGACTGGCTGGACTGGCTGCTCAATCGGCGTCAGTGA
>Ga0209007_1000815_pt1 | contig 10285 bp, 16 predicted proteins | sample JacPinW_OM1H0_O2_FD_187961 | JGI IMG/M metagenome (GOLD analysis project Ga0209007, IMG submission 187961) | Forest soil microbial communities from Algoma, Ontario, Canada - Jack Pine, Ontario site 1_JW_OM1H0_O2 (SPAdes) (version 2) | ecosystem: Environmental > Terrestrial > Soil > Boreal...
GTGTCAACTTTGGCAGTATTGGCAGGTTTTGCGTCACACCCTTCCGTACGGATATCTGATTAAGGGTGAGTGATTTCTCTTTTTGCTTCCGCAGTCGCCGTGGCAAGATGTCTGTGGCAGGTTCCCTTGTACCACTCTGCCGGAGTATCCAAGAAGTCCGTTTCTGGAGGGCGGCATCCCTTTGTCGTTCAGGGCGCGAAAGACCTCGAACTTGGAAGCCTGACACATAGCCAGGTCCGATCGCAGTCGCACGCCCGCTCGAATCTATCCCCGTCCCTTGCTCATCCATAGTGAATTTGAAGGCAAGAGTCGGAGAGCGTGGCCCCGATCTTAACCGTAGAATCGATTGTGGAGAGCGTTTGCATGGAGACGAAAGAATTCCGCAAGTACGGACATAAAGTTGTCGATCTGCTTGCCGAGTATCTCGATCACATCGAAGAGGAGCGAGTTTTCCCCGATGTCGAACCACGGACGGTGAACGAATTGTTTGCCGAACCATTGCCGCAGGACCCGAGTTCCGGGGATCATGTATTGAACGAGCTCGAATCCAAACTTTTACCCTATTGCACGCATGTCGGCCATCCTGGATACATGGGCCTGATCACTCCCTCCCCAAACCCAGTTGGGATTATTGCGGATTTTATCTGCTCGGCACTCAATCAGAATCTGGGAGCGTATTCGATTGGCCCCTCAGCCGTAGCCATGGAACGACGAGTGGTCCGGTGGCTGACGGATCTTTGCGGCTACGATGCCGGCGCCGGCGGAAATCTCACGAGCGGTGGCATGATGGCGAATTTCATCGGCCTTAAGCTGGCCCGCGATGCGGTGACGCTCGATCGGGCGCAGCAGGATGGTGTGCCCGATCGGTGGGCCGTGTACGCATCGGAGGAGCGGCACGTTTCGGTGGATAAAGCGGTCGATTGCATCGGCCTCGGACGAAATGCCCTCCGCGCCCTGCCCACTGACGCCGATTTTAAGGTTCGTCTCGATGCCCTGGAGGACGCAATCTTTCAAGATAAACGGGCTGGTATTCGTCCGCTGTGTGTCGTCGGTATTTTCGGGACAACTAATACCGGCGCCGTTGACCGTATCCGCGAACTGCGTCGCATCGCGGACCGCGAGGGAATGTGGCTGCACGCAGACGCCGCGTACGGTGGCGGTATGTTGCTCTCACACCAAAACCCGATGCGCGATCGGGGGCTCGAACTCGCAGATTCAATTACCATCGATCCGCACAAATGGTTCTATGCTCCGCTCGATGCCGGAGCCGTGCTGGTGAAGGATCATCGGCGTCTGACAGCCTCATTCGGAATCAAGCCCTCATACCTCACAGACGAACTCGACCAGGCCAACGAGCGTTATCAATATTACGTTCACGGTTTCGAACAATCGCGCCGCTTTCGCAGTCTCAAGGTGTGGATGAGCTTCAAACGATATGGAGCTCGCCAGATTGGCGAATGGATCGACAACAACGTGTGCCAGGCAAAACACTTTTATTCTCTCGCCCAGCACGATCCGGAATTCGAGCCGGCCAGCAATCCGCCAATGTCGGCAATCTGCATTCGTTTTAAGGCTCCTGGCCTGAGCGAGACTGAATCGAAGGAACTGCATGCCGAGGTCGTACAGCGAGTCGAGCAAAGCGGGCGGTTCTGGATCTCGACTACCGAACTCAAGGGAAAGACTTGGTTTCGCATCAATCCCGTAAACTTCCGCACCCGAAAGGAACACATGGAGGAATTATTTACGATGCTCAAGCGCGAGTGCCGCGCAGTGTTGCAGTCAAGCGTGGAGAGCATACCGTAATAATACGGCCAGGAAGAGCGCTGATGGGAGAACCGACCTTGCCAGCACACCTGCAGCTCTCCCGGATTCTATTTCGCGAACTGTCGCGATTTACGCTTCAGTCTTATCATCGATTGGGCACGTCTTGCCATTCTCAAGACTGGGTGCCCGGTGAACCAGCAACTCCGACCGATCGATGACAGTTCGCGGGTTCCTGAATTTCGGCGGGCCAGAGATTCCCTCGAAAGCTGCGGTCGAATTCCACGGCCCCAGCCCGACTTGGTTCTTTTGTTCGGTGTCCAAGAACTTCGGCAGAACACCTGAAACTCCGCTCTTCGCATGCTCTCGACGAGTTGCGAAGACGCCACCTCGGAATTGTCCCATTTGAGCAGTTCCGCAACTTCGATCGGTTTTGCCGGCTCGTCGAGCGCGGCCTGAGCGTTTCGACCGATAACGGAGAGGAGTACGACGGGACTGGCACCGATCCCCAGGGGCAGTGCTAGCGAATGTGGAAAAGGTCCTGATCTCCTACGCGTTCTAAGTCGTTGGGATGGCGCCCAGAGGCTCAGGGGCCCTCAACAGGTTGCCTCATCGACTATCGAAGTTGCCCTTGCCGGACCGCGGCAGCCAGACATGATCAATGCGCGAGCTGAAACGGCAGCCACGAAGCCCGCGTTCCGCTATGCGTTGAAATCACGCAGGTGCTTGATTCCGGCAGACGGCTTTTACGAGTGGATGCGAACGGGAAAAACAAGCAGCCGTACTGTTTCGAAATCAACGATGGAGAGTTGTTCGCCTTCGCAGGATTCTGGGAACGCTCGAAGGACCCGAGCGGACGGTGGATCAAGTCCTGTTCGATCCTTACGACCACACCGAACGCCGTGACCTCGGCCGTCCACGACCGTATGCCCGTTATTCTTGATCCAGATGCTTTCGAGCTTTGGCTGGACCCCGGACTGACGAATGTGGCTGCGGCATCCGACCCGCCGACGCTTCGCGCATAGTTGAGCAAAAAACAAAGGGAGCCAATTGAAGGCTCCCTTTTAATTGCTTCATTATCAGTATGATTTTGGTTGCGGGGGGTGGATTTGAACCACCGACCTTTGGGTTATGAGCCCATTGATGGCTGAGAGAACATACAAGAGCAGGGAACTACAGCCTAGAAAACATTGCATTTAGCATCTGAGTTTTCGGCTGGTTTAGGCTGGTTTTGTACTGCGTTCCCGCACATTTCCCGCACACCCGAATCGAAGATAATAGCCCGTGCGGCAACTCATTGGCGATTTCGCGACTCTCTGGCGGTGGACTGTGGCAGAAAGGTGAGCTTACAGGCGCCAAAACATTGGACTCAAACGTTTGACGGGGTGGAAGGAAGGGACGGGAAAACTGCCACACCCCTCCACTACCACGACAAGTAACCGGATTCGACTATGGTCACGACGCTGCGCCTTGTCCACGAGAAGTTGAAAGCTGCGTGAAATCGGTCGCCCACAATCAGGCGCAGGACGATCCGCACGGGAAATGGGAACCGTCGTCGATTGGGATCATGAACGATTGTCGGTGCGGACACTTGATACCTCACGCCGCGAGTCTCAAGCTCGCAACCGCCGGCCGCCAGCACATTCTTGACCCACTCGCTTTCCCGTCCATAGGTCAGCGCAATGAGGAATCTGTCCGGCGCTCGGAATACATTCACGGGCGTCCGGTAAACCCTGGCTGACATTCGACCAACGTGTTTCAGAATGCCGAAGCCGACCAGTCGGGCGGCGAATCTGCTCGTGATGCGGTTCGTAACAGCCAAGTTGAATGCTGCGACCCACCGTCTGCGAAACCGGATCAGAAGAATGGGAGCCAGCAGGATTGCTAGAAGCAAGATGACCGCTGTGATGATTACCAAGTTGGCTTAGACCTCATTGCAGCCCTGCGTACCCTGCCTTGGCTTGCTTCAGGACGGGAATATCCGGGTCAGCATCCTTCCAGAGGCCGAGGAAGACGCTGTACTCACTCTTTGCCTTTGCGCTGTCCCCTTGCAGCACGTATGCCCTGCCCAGTTGCCAGTGTGCCAGTGCCCCGATGGGCTCGTTCCACACAATCCCACGATGGTCGAGGATTTTTTGATAATGGACTTGGGCGTTTGGTTTTTGTAAGTTTACACACACGTTTCTCTGCAGCGCACGCCGCGCCATTCACCCGCAGATCACGCGGTCCTGGCACCATTTCACGTCGAAAGTTCCACTCAGCGTTTCCTCACCCTTAAAGCGCAACTCGTAGCGGCCTGAGGCGCCGGAGCCTTCTTCATATCGGTCAAACGTGATCGTGCCCGACTGGGCGCGTTCACAGTTACCTTCTTTCTTGCAGCGTGAGGCAAAGCCTGCGTCCGACCCCGGAGCGAACTTCACCACCTGGCCTGCTTGAACGGGCAGCCCCCGCCATATTCCGATGGAAATGAATGGCTCGCTGGTTCGTTTGCATTCCGCTGGCCCGGTGGTGAGCATGATGCCGATGGCGGGGCCGTCCCAGGGCGCGCAGGAGCTTTGAATTGTTCCATAAGAGAAGGAACCGGGCGCGGAGATCGCGGTTGTGGCTATCGCGACAACTGCAATGACGCTCGCAAACACGGCCTGTATGCGGCAACGCATCGAACCCGCCTCCTGATCTTCCCTCTTTTGCAGAACAATACCATGAACGAATCTTGCGCATGGCACATCTTTGATTTGCGTAAGAGGCAAATATCCAGAGCAGCAAATGCAGATACGCAGACCAACTGTAGCCGGAGCTGTCCTTGGGGACGGTCCCCGTGGTATACAACATCTTCAGCGTCCACTGGATTACCTGCCGAGCAGCGCTTCCTAACTGTTGAAACAATCGCCATAACGCTCAAAATCTCCACATCATCACTGTTTCGGCTCCTTTTTACCCGACTTCATGGTTGGTTTGGTACCACCAAGCTTACTCGGGTCTGCGCCCGCAGATTCTCGGTGGGCGTAATTGATTCCATAACAATGCCGGCTCCCACAACTCCCGCCACTGCCCTCCAGTCTGCGCCCGACTCCTGCCCCGCGGGACCTGCGATAAAGTACGAACTGTTCCCGACAGTCATCTTGTTGTGAGTGGTACTGCGGCATCACCCTTGCCGTTTAGCTCCCGTCCACTTGGTTTGCGGTCGAGCCAAAGAAAGATGGCTGAAGGAATTGACATTCCAATGGGAAATCCGACGAAACAAAAGAGCCGTATGGTAGGAGCAATCTGCTTTAGCTCGTAATGGACTATCTGGAAAACAATGAATGCACAGAAAAAGGCTGCTGCTAATACTAGTGCGACTTTTGCGCTCCTTGGAGCGACGATGGATAGCAGCATAGCGACAATCACCCCGCCCACGAAATGTCTCACAAAGTACAGCGCGGTGAAGATCGCCGAGGAGTCTAAGTGACCAACGTACGAGTACCAGAACAGGTCCAATACGAAAGAGGACATGAGCAGGAGTGCCGCCACACCTGTTACTATCTTCGCCCGAGTTCGACGCCTCTGCCAAGCCTTTAGGAAGACGACCAAAAAATACACGCTCGCTAGTAATCTCAATGCAAGCATGATTTTGCTCATTGCGGGCGCGGGCACACGCACTCTGTTCACACCAGTAGCCCGCTTAGCATGCTCGTTACCTTGAGCGGCGGCTTCGCGAAACAGACGGTTGGCCTCGACTCGGTCCTGCGGCACCCCGTAGCCGTAGTAGTACATGTAGCCAAGATCGTATTCAGCGTTGGCGTAATCCTGTTCGGCGGATTTGCGGTACCAGCGAACAGCCTCCGAAGAGTCCTGTGCCACCCCTTCCCCTCGGTTGTACGCGAAGCCGAGACCATCCTGAGCCTTGGCGTCACCTTGTTCAGCAGCTTTGCGCCACCACCGTGTCGCTTCGGCATAGTCCTGAGGAAGCCCATACCCTTCGTGATACATGTAACCGAGGCTGTACTGGCCTTTCGCGTTCCCTTGCTCGGCCGATTTGCGATACCAGCGCACGGCCTCAACAGAGTCCTTCGGTACTCCTTTTCCATGGAAATAAATCGAACCCAGCATGAATTGAGACGCCGGGTCTCCCTGCTCGGCACGGATTCGGCAGGCTGTCGCGTCCTTCGCGAGTTGGAGATTCTTGCGCTCAGTGCGAACGAAGATGCCTGCGCCAATCAGAGCCATGCTGGTGATGGCCACGATCACCCAACGCCGCTTCATCGAGCACCTCCATAGACGGACGGGATAGCAGATTACACCATATGTGGCCTGAGTCGCTGTAATAGGCATCACTTAGCTGGTCGGCGAGAAAGTGCGGGTGAAGGGCACTAGAAGTCAGCGGGTGCGATTCCCGCTCGCAAACTGGTTCGCTCCACCCGGAGGCAACGAATTAGTCGTCCGTTCGCTGGAAGCCCCTTTCAGAACGACCCTTTTTCAACAGCCACGCCCGATTTAAACGGTTGGCTAGTGGGCAGCCCTTTTCAGCTATTTGTCGTTTCAGTTTAGGGGTCAGGATCACGGCCTTCGCATGGAGCGCGTTGATAACATCAATCGCGTACATCGGATCGGCAAACGACAGGGAATCGTCACCTTCCACGAAGACCTCCCAGTTCGCCCGAGTAGACAGTTTGGACTTTAATGCTCGTTCAAATTCTTCATGGCTCACTTCGGTACCGTTTATGAGCAATTTGCTGGCTGAACCGTGCTGGTTGACCGTGACAACAATCGGGTCTTCCAAGCAGATTTCGTCAGGTCCGGCATGATGTCGAGGTGTCACTCGCACGTAGATACCTCTCGCCAGATCGTGCTGTGTGACCATGACGAACACAGGCGCGAGTAGAAGAAGGATCATCGCTCCGCCAACCAGACCACGATTGGGGAGTGTTGCGAATTTCCTGCCGAGGGGTAGTCGTCGCTGACGGCGAAACTCGACCGATTCGTGTGCCAGCCCCTCTCCCATTTTCATCGAAGCATCTGGCGCATAGCTGTCAACCATGCGAACCAGCGTGGGCGCAAAGAGCACGATCACTCCCACCACAGCGAATGAATATCCGAGCGCAAGCTCATTTGGGACAAACATCGGGACGTGCAAGGGTGACCAGTTTGTCCGCAGAAAGGTGTACGTATCGAACAGGAGAGATAAACCAGCGATCAAGAGCGCGTATCCGACCCATCTTCTGGGTGGTGTCGCCATATCGGACTTAGACTCCACGTTGAATAGTCAGGTTCCCCAAGGCTTCCGTGCAAGAGTACGAAGGTGGCTGAAAAACATTGTTCAATCCCGTAGGCCGGGTGCGGCTCCGGTTCGGACTCCCCAATTGGGTAGTTTGCGAAGCACTGCGCAGCGAAAGGGGCTGGACTTCGGCGGCGGTCAAAACGGGAAATCAACTGTCGTGAACAGTCACCGACAGCAGGGGGGAACAGATGGTAAATTGTTGCCGTGAACCCCTTGCCCACCACATTTGTAGTTGTCCGCCAACCATGATGGAAAGACTCTGGTATAACACCCCCGTATTAGCGAGAAGTTGGAGCCTGATCGTTGTCTTTGCGATCTTCGGGTTCGTCGTATCGGGAATGTTACCGTCAGAGCCGGGACGCGCCGTGGCATCCGCCCTCTGCATGGCTCTCGTGATCCAGTCTTGGGTCATGCAGCGCCGATATGCGAAAAACCGTGAACGGCTTGTACTGCTTACGCTTGCTCTGACCCTTCCGGCCTTGGCGTCCCTATGGCTTGGACTGAATGTATTGCGGTTCTATTCATACGCGCCAGAGTCACGGGCGCAGTTCTATTCGGCAGTCCTCCGTCCCAAGCGAACATTCAGAGCTTGGCATACGCTATCGGTCTAGTGGTTGTCTTCTGGACGATTGTTGAACTCAGTTGTTTTCTGGCTGAGCGCATTTCCGTCAATCTAGTCGGGCGCAGGAAGACTAGGTGGAACCGAAAATTTAAGGGAACGTGGCTCTGGGGCAGCCCGATTGGCTTCGCGCTGGCCACGTTGATCAGTTCAAGCCTTCTCCGTTGGTTAGTCGTTGCACTCAGCGTGTTGGGCTGCTTTTTCGCGATAATTTTTCGGCTCACTCGACCTCACGACGAAATATGAAAACGATACGATCCGTCCTCTACGTGCGCTGTGGAAAGGCGCTGGATTTCAGCCAATGCAACTCCCGCCCGGGAACTGGTTCGCTCCACCCGGTAGCGGCTGCCACATCCGGTTTCGATCTGAAGCGGGGCGCTCTGTAATGATGGCCGACAGATACGCGCCAGCGCCGAAACCGCGCAGCCCCTACAAGAAGGAACGCCCTTAAAAGGATAGTGCTAAGATTGCCGACATGGAGTGGGCAATTGTGCTTTTCATGGCCGTGATGCTTGGCCTTTACCTATGGTCGCATCTTACGGCTGGCCGCGAGATCAGCAAGAAACTCCAGCCGTTCGTCGATGATTTATTCGGCGTTGCCCCATCCGAAAGCGATAGCAAGGGAAAGCCACCTACTAAACCCAAGACCGACTAAATTTCAAACTGAGGCACTACCAGTCTGGCGAAAAAGTGCGCCGTGGAGGCGCTGGACTTCGGCGGCGGGCAAAACGGGAAATGGTTCGTTCTCAACAGCTATCTTGGTAGCAGTGCGGTTCGCGTAAGCGTAGATGCAGCAGCTTATCCTGTCCTGCAAGGTCGAACAATCCTATCGCCAGTACGGCAAACGACAGCCCCCAAAGGAAATACCCAATCCCGAGACCTGATATCCACCCATTGGGCATAAGGCGAATATACCAATGTGCATTGAAGAGGAAGGCCGCAGCGGCGACCCATGCGGATATGAATCGAAGGGAACGGGTTCCGCGCCATACCGCCCACGGCGAGACGACAAAGAAGAACACCGTCGTAAACGCACTTAGAGCAGCAAGCACCGCGTCGTAGTCGTACCCCACTCTGAGAGATAGCCAAAGCGGGCTGGCCGACATGGCAAAGGCCTCCACACCAATGATAGGGCCAAATTTTACGCCGCCAACACTCGTAACAACTGGCAAGAACCAAGCTGCCCCGTTGAGCAACCATGCAGTCAAGATCAGAAATCCCGACCTTCGCATTACGCCGCCCTTTCTCAGCCACGATTTCTTACGTTACAAGTATACGCACAAGACGGAACACCCGAGGTAGTTGATGTAACAAGTGCGCCGGGAAAAGGCGCTGGTCTTCAACGGGTGCGACTCCTGCCCCGGGAATTGGTTCGCTCCACCCGGCAGGGGAGACGCACATCCGGCTTCGACATTTTGCAGCGGGCGCTTTTTCATAATGCATTGACCTACTACGGTAATCGCGCTTCCGGCCTGTTTCCGTCAATTACATACTGCATTTACAATCACTCCCAATGGAAGGCGAGTACACGCAAGAGTGGTCCGAGCTGCGGAGATTGCGGCGACGGATGTTAAGAGTCGCGAGTGCAGGCGTGGCTCTTCTCCTCGTTGTTCCGCTCGATGCGTACGTGTCGCGCAGCGCAGCCAAAATAATCGGGCTTGCTCTCCTTGTAGGCTGGGTCGGATTGTTGATGAGGTACTTCTTCCTATCGTACGAATACGTGTATTGGTCATGCCCCAGATGCGGCAAGCCTTTTCACTATCGAACAAAGTGGTACGGCAGATGGAACAATCCGTTCGCTCCTCGTTGTGTCCACTGTGGCTTGCCGAAGTGGGTGGATTCCGATCCTGACCCGAAGCGGAAGCAAGAGCTAAACCCTTTCAGAAGCGATTCAACATTCAAACTTGGCCAGTGAAAGGCAATCTGGCAACATCCCCATTTTCGCGCTCATCGCCCTCCGTGACCGGGGTTTTGAGGGTTATGGCTGTCAACAACAGCTGTGTGCCATACTTCCTTTCCAGGCTGTCGCTTACTCTGCGACTGCGGAGATTTAGTGCAAACTCGGGCAAAACGACGAATGCTGATTGCGACTCTCTCGATCGCAGTTGTCTGTTTGCTTTCCATTATCCTATGGACTAGAGGACGCCACGAGTTAGTACTACAGGGCACGCTCCAAACGGGCCCGGAGCAATCGGCATTCTTTTTAGATGGGGACTGCTCGAAGATTCCATTCTGGTTCAACTGGCCAGACCAGCGCGATTACGATCTGAATACAAGATGGCACGCGCTGGGAGAACCCGCCGCGCTACGAGTGAAGCTGCTCGGGCGCGTATCGGACGTTGGCAAATACGGACATCTTGGAGCTTACCCTCGCGAGGTTCAGCTAAACCAAGATGATTGCGGTCAATCCAACACTGCCCTGCGCATGGCCGGGAGACCGCTAAGATTGCGCTCATTGTTCCCAAGCCATCATTCTCATCACCATATTGGCTACTCCGATGGGTACTGCCGTGATCGGCGTTCCCCGGAGGAACTGGAGCTGTCGTCTAGCAGCCCGTGGCAGAACTACGGAAAATGCTCAAGCGGTGACGAGGCGTGCGGCACCGGAAAGAGGGTGCCATCCGCAGGCTAGTCGGGCGATTGGG
>Ga0209007_1000816_pt1 | contig 10279 bp, 5 predicted proteins | sample JacPinW_OM1H0_O2_FD_187961 | JGI IMG/M metagenome (GOLD analysis project Ga0209007, IMG submission 187961) | Forest soil microbial communities from Algoma, Ontario, Canada - Jack Pine, Ontario site 1_JW_OM1H0_O2 (SPAdes) (version 2) | ecosystem: Environmental > Terrestrial > Soil > Boreal...
CCGACATCAGCACCATGAAGGAGATTGTTGCGGGGCCTATTCTTCAGGGGCAGACCGTCATGTTGTTGCTGGGAACGTTCGCCGCTCTGGCCCTCGTGCTCGCCTCGGTAGGAATCTACAGCGTCATCTCCTATGCGGTGACGCAGAGGACGCAGGAGATCGGGATTCGCATGGCTTTGGGCGCGAACGGCCGAAATGTGACGGCTCTAGTAGTCCGGCACGGTTTGATGCTGGCGGCGTTGGGGGTGGCAGTGGGTTGGGCCGGCGGGCTAGCCGTCACGCGCTTTTTGTCAAGCCTGCTGTTTGAGGTCGGGCCCACGGATCCGGTGACCTTCGTCGCCGTTTCCGCGATCCTGGCTGCCGTGGCCCTGCTGGCCTGCTACATTCCTGCACGTCGTGCCGCCAAAGTCGATCCCATGGTGGCGCTGCGCTGCGAATAGACGTCATAAATGCCTCCGCAGGATTGGCATGCAACCTAGGCGCACTATGCCCAACAAGTTTTCGGCCTGGTACTCCCCTCGGGTGACCGCTAGCCCCGAAATGAATTCCGCTCGCGGCTTTGTGCGGAGGGGCCCGGCTGGACTCTCTCGTCAGGCTTTCGCGCCCTGCTTCTTCTCCACTTTCGCCCACGTATCTTTCAGCGCAATCGTACGATTGAAGATCGGCTTCCCCGGCTTCGAGTCTGGATCGACACAAAAGTATCCCAAGCGTTCGAATTGATAGCGCGCCCCGACCGTGGCGTGGGCCAATGACGGCTCCAGTTTCGCGTTGGCGATCACTTCGAGCGAATTCGGATTGAGATTGTCGAGCACGTCCTTGCCTACTTCCACGTCGCCAGGATTTTCTTGCAGGAACAAGTTCTGGTAGATGCGCACTTCGGCATCCACCGCGTGCGCGGCCGAGACCCAGTGGATGGTCGCCTTCACCTTGCGGCCGTCGGGAGCATTTCCGCCGCGCGTTGCCGGATCATACGTGCAGTGAACTTCGACAATCTCATCCTGCTCGTTTTTCACCACACTGGTGCACTTCACGAAATAGCCATAGCGCAGACGAACCTCGCGGCCCGGGGTGAGTCGAAAATATTTCGGCGGGGGAACCTCACGGAAATCATCCTGCTCGATGTACAGCACGCGCGAAAACGGAACTTTTCGCGAGCTCGCGGCCGGATCCTCGGGATTGTTGACCGCATCCATGTCTTCGACCTGACTCTCCGGATAGTTGTCGATGACGACTTTCAGCGGCCGCAGCACCGCCATCACCCGCGGCGCGCGCTTGTTCAAATCCTCGCGCACGAAGTGTTCCAGCATCGCCAGTTCGATCGAGCCGGTGGTCTTCGACACTCCGATGGCGGCGCAAAAGTTGCGAATCGCCTCGGGCGTGTAGCCGCGTCGCCGAATGCCGCTCAGCGTCGGCATCCGCGGATCGTCCCAGCCACTCACGCGCTCCTCCTGCACTAATTGCAGCAGCTTGCGCTTGCTCAGCAAGGTGTGAGTCAGGTTAAGGCGATCGAACTCGATCTGTTGGGACGGGAAGATCCCCAATTGCTGGATGAACCAGTTGTAGAGCGGGCGGTGATCTTCAAACTCCAGCGTGCACATGGAGTGCGTGACGCGTTCGAGCGAATCGGACTGTCCGTGCGCAAAATCGTACATGGGATAGATGCACCACTTGTTTCCCGTACGGTGATGTTGGGCGTGCAGGATGCGGTACATTACCGGGTCGCGCAGGTTCAGATTGGGTGAAGCCATGTCGATCCTGGCGCGCAGCACGCGCGATCCGTCGGGAAACTCTCCCGCCTTCATGCGCTGAAATAAATCGAGATTTTCCTCCACCGGACGGTTGCGGTGCGGGCTGTCCTTGCCCGGTTCGGTCAGCGTGCCACGGTATTTTCGAATTTCTTCCGCCGAGAGGTCGTCAACGTAGGCCTTGCCATCCCCCACCAGTTTCAGCGCCCATGCATAGAGCTGATCGAAGTAATCCGATGCGTAAAACAAGCCATCCCAATGAAAACCCAGCCAGTTCACGTCGGCCATAATCGAGTCGACGTACTCGGTCTCTTCCCTTTCCGGATTCGTGTCGTCGAAACGAAGATTCGTGTGGCCGCCAAATTCGTCGGCCAGTCCGAAATCGAGGCAGATCGCCTTGGCGTGGCCGATGTGCAGGTATCCGTTCGGCTCGGGAGGAAAGCGCGTCTGCACCCGGCCTTCATATTTGTTGGTCTTCAGATCGTCAAGAATAATGTCGCGTATGAAGTTGGACGGCCGAGATTCTGGAGAAGCATTTTTGCGCGTCTCGGCCTCGCTGTCAGACGTTTTCATATCGCTCTGATCTTATCGCATTCTTACTGCACGATGATGGACGCGGCTGGCTGGGTAGGGGAAGTTCGTTGGCGGAGAGACTTCAGAAATTCCCAGCTTTGGACAATCGCGGCCATACAGATCCCCAGCCCATGAAGGCAACGCCGACTAGTATCGACCAATTCACGATTCCAGCGATCCGACTAAACTCCGGCCGACACGACCTGGCCCGGAGCTGCCGCGTTCGGGACTTCGCCTTCAGCCAGCTTCCGCCGGTAGCGGACATGCCGCAAGCGAGTCATCTCCACCAAGGGCTTCCATACCGGATTCACGAGGTCGTGCTTGATCAGCAGATGCCAGAAGCGGTTGGAGCGCTTGTAGAGGTACGACATGGCCAGATAGAGCGGAATCGCCTGCCAGTCCTCGGGCCGGCGACGCCAGATCGATGCACGCGAAAACAGACGCTGGTAGATCCAGGCATATCCCTGCTCCAGCTCCTGCGGAGTCATATGCTTCGGCTGAAAGACAGCATGCGCGGTGTCATAGAGCGTCCAGTCGCGATGAAGGACGCGCCCCTCGGCCTCCATCTGGCGAAACAGCGGCGTGGCCGGGTAGGGCGTGAGAATGTGAAAGGTTGCACACTCCAAACGGTTCTCCTCAATCCATTCCGCAGTACGCGCGAAAACGTCTTTGCGATCGTGATCGAAGCCGAGGACGAACGAGCCGTTCACCTGAATGCCGTAGTCGTGCAGGATGCGCACCCGCCGCGCGTAGTCGCCGGTTTTCGGTGTCTTCTTGTGCGCGTCGGCCAGATTATGGTCGGAAAGCGACTCGAAGCCGATGAATACTCCGGTGCACCCGGCCAGCGCCATGTTGCGGATCAGGCTGGGATCGTCCGTCACGTCGATGGTGACCGCCGCGCTCCAGATTTTGTCGAGCGGGCGCAGCGCCGCGCACAGAGAATGCAGATAGTCGCGACGGGATCCCAGGTTATTGTCGATAAAGACCGCATAGGGCTGGTCATCGGCTTTGAACTCATCGACCACCTGCTGTGGATGCCGCATACGATAGGGCATGCGCAAGCCATCGGTGGCGAGATAGCAGAAACCGCAGCGGTTGTGACATCCGCGCGTGGCAATCAGGCTGGTGGTAGTGAGAAAGTTGCGGCGCGGAAGCAGGGCTCGCCGGGGCGAAGGGTCGTCGCAATAGTCGTTTTCATAGGTCGCGACATAGCAGGCTTGGAGCTGGTTCGTCTCCAGGTCGCGCAGAATTCGCGGCCATAGTTGCACGCCGTCGCCCCAGGCGAGCGCATCCGCGTGCGGCGCGCATTCGTCCGGACACGACAGCACATGCAGCCCGCCGAGAATCACCTTCGCCCCCCGGGCGCGATACCAGTCCGCGAGTTCGTAAGCGCGCCGCGCAAAGGTCAAGTGCACGGTGATTCCTACTACGCTTGGCATGGGACGAAAGGGAGGCCGGCCGTCGAGCAAATTTTCGTCCCAGTACTGCACGCGCCAGGACTCCGGAGTCGTCGCCGCAAAACTTGTCAGCGCGAGCGTCGGGGTGAGCGCGTGCTTGCCCAAGCTCGCATTCGCATCCTTGGCATAAAAGGGATTGATCAACAGCGCATATCGCGATTCCACCGGCCCTCCGGCGTCGCCAGGATCAAGCGCGGGCGCAGTCGTCATCTCGCGGGGGATCCAGCGCGTGGAGAGGGGGCGGAGGAAGGGCTCGTCGGGTGCGATCATGCAAGTACTTTATATTACAAAGTACTTCAGGTCAAGCTGGCGTAGCGGCCTGAAAACTGGGCTAAAAATCCGTCGATCCCGCCCTGTGCAGTGCTTGCTCGATTCGCGCCAGTGTCGTCTCCCGTCCCAGCACTTCCAGCGTCTCAAACAGCGGCGGGGCATTCTTCCGCCCACAGACTGCGACGCGAATGGGTTGAAACATCTGTCCCGCCTTGATGCCCAGTTCCTGAGCAGCCGCGCGCAGCGCTTGATCGAGCGGGTCATGTTTGAATTCCACATTGGCCAACACTTCCTTCGCCCGCCGTAGCACTTTCAGCGCCATGGCGGCGTCGCCCTTTTGCGGAATGAGTTCGCCCGGGTCGTACGGCGGCAACTGGTCGACAAAGAAAAAGTCCGCGGCGGTAAGCACGTCGCGCAGCAGCTTGATGCGCTCGCGGATGAGCGGCGTGATACGCAGCATTTTGTCTCGCGGGACCTGGAACCCGGCCTCGCCCACGATCGGCAGCAGCCGCTGGCACAGGTCTTCGATGGCCAACCCGCGAATGTGTTCGGCATTGAGCCAGAGCGCCTTGGGATCGAAAGTATCTTCCGGGTAAGCCACCCCCACGTCCCTGGCTTCGCTCGCGATGACCGTGCTGGACGAAGCTTTCTCCTTGAAGTTGACCACGGCATTCGCGCGATTGATTCCTTCGAGCGAGAATGCGTCGACCAGTTCCTGGCGGCTCATCTGCTCGCGATCGTTTTTCGGCGACCAGCCCAACAGGCACAAAAAATTGATGAACGCCTCGGGCAGAAATCCGGCGTCGCGGTACGTGGTCACGCTCACGACCGGTCCGTGGCGGCGCTTCGAGAGCTTGGTTCCGTCCGGCGCGACCAGCAGCGGAAGATGCGCGAACTGCGGTGGGGGGAAGCCGGCGGCTTCGAAAATCAATACATGCTTATAGGTGTTCGAGAGATGATCCTGGCCGCGAATGATGTGGCTGATGCGCAGATCGGCGTCGTCGGCGCAGGAGGCCAGGTGGTAGGTTGGCATGCCGTCAGAGCGCAACAGAGCGAAGTCCTCAATGTCCGCGCCGGCCTTGATCTGTTCGCCGTAAACGGCGTCGGTGAAGCGCACAACTTCTCCGGACTGGCGCGGCACGCGAAAGCGCAAGGCAAACTTTTCTCCCGCCGCGGCGCGCCGATCGCTTTCTTCTCGGGAGAGTTCCCGCATCCCCGGGTTGAACAACCAGGTTCCCTGCGCCCCCGATCTCTCGCTGTCTCCGGTATGCGCGGGCGTAAAATCGCGGTAGGCGAGCCCTTTCTGAAAAATGGCCTCCGCCATTTGGCGGTGCAGTTCTCCGCGCTCGGACTGCTGGTATTGTTCATCCCAACTCAGCCCCAGCCACTTCAATCCTTCAAAAATGGAATTGACGGAGGCGTCGGTGTTGCGTTCCACGTCGGTATCGTCGAGCCGCAAAATCATCGTCCCGCCCGTCCGGCGAGCATACAGCCAGTTGAAAATGAAAGTTCGAGCACTCCCTACATGAAGGAATCCGGTAGGCGATGGAGCAAAACGCACTCTTGGCTGGCGGGGCGGAGCTAGATTCAAGGATTCGGGCATAAGGTCAGGTTGGTTCCAGGGAACGCGGGCAGTCCCGGATAGCACGATTTTCTGATTTCGACTCGACCTCCCGATGGTACGGGCAGCTCCCCCTAGCGTCAAGCCAACTCACGATAACGATTTTATTTGCAACTCTTTGATTTCAAAAGATATCGAAGACAGGAACTGTACTTAAATCTTGTTGTGTTCCGGGGCAGGATATGAAAACATTAAGGCACTGTTTCCCCCCTTAGACTGAGCCAGTAAGTTTGGCCAGAGGTGTCTCTCAACGGCCCTATGAACAGTGTTGTCATTACGACGGTTTTGATTCCGGGTTTCGTCTCGGTTCTGTTATTTCTCGTCTTTACTTATTTGCACGAGCAGAGCCGTCAGCCCTACTTCCGTGCCTGGCAGTTGGCTTGGGCGGCTTACTCGCTGCACTACATCCTCGACACCTTTCCCAAGTCTTCCATCGCTTTTTTTATCAGCGAGCTTTTTCTCGTGGCCATGGCACTGTGCATTTTCGTTTCCACCCGGCTGATGCGCGGCTCCTCTCGGTTCCGCTGGTACGACGCCGCCGTTGGCACAGTCGGCGTCGCTCTGGCCTGCCTCACACTGCGGGGTCACATCGTCAACGGTGTGTTTCGTCCGGACGTACAGCCAGCAGTTCGCCTGGGCTTGGGCTTGGCCGCGATCTTGCTCTACTGTTCGGCTGTCTTTTATCTGAACAGCCATCGGCGCAAATCGCTCGCCTTCTGGGTACTCGCGGTTTCCCTGGCATTTTGGGCCGTCTTGATGGGCGTGGGGCAGCTGCAAAATCCCTGGACGGAAATGTTTGGCAATGCCAGCCGTTTGTTCGGCCCGGTTCCCCAGATGCTGCTCGGCATAGCGATGGTGATGGTTCTGTTTGAAAACCAGCGCAACGCCGTGCAGGAAAATACCCTGGCTCTGTCCACTCTGGGAGTGGATCCGCGCCGTCTGCTTTTTGCCGAGGACCTGGTGCCCAGCATGCAAGCCGCACTGGAGCGCTTGCGCAGCGCCCTGCCGATGGAACGCGCGGCCATCTTCATCACCGAACGCTGGCGCGGTCTTTTGCCTTCGGTACAACAAGGTTTCTCGGCTGGATTTCTGCAGGCTCTCGAAAAGAGCGGCGCCGGAGATTACATCTCCGAACTCGCCTACCGGCGGAGCGGAATCTTCACCGCGCAGCACCTGGCCGAGATGACCGAACCTCTGCCCGTCGCGCCGGTCGGAACGTTCGTGGAATTCAAGAGAATTCTCAGCGAAGCGGACGTGCGCAATCTGACCGCGGTCAGCCTGCAGACTCGCGAACAGAATTTTGGCGTGATCCTATTTCCCCACGCAGAACGGCGGGCGTTCGGCTCCTCCGGCCCACGGCTCATGGTAGGTCTGGCCCTGCAATTGGGCCTGACCCTGGAAAACTACGTGGTCAGCCACGATGCTCATCGTCGCACGAAAGAGTACGAACTTCTAACCGAGATCGGGAAGGCGATCAGTTCCCGCCTCGACCAGGACGAGATCCTACGCACCATCCAGGTCGAACTGGGACAGATTTTCGATACCAGCCATTTCTACATCGCGTTCCGGGAGGGAGAAGAGCTGCGCTTCGAACTCGAGGTCCGAGATAATCGCGTCTTGCCCAAGCGCACCCGTGAATCGAGAAATGCTTTCAGCGAATACGTGATTCGTACCGGCGCACCGCTGCTCATCCGCTCCGATCTGGAGTCGACGCGGAAGAATCTGGGAATCGACTACATTCCGGGACGCCCCGCGAAATGCCTCATCGCCGTCCCGATTTTCATGGGCAAGAAAGTTGCCGGAGTTATGGTCGCAATGCATCCCGAGCGGGAATTCGTCTTCGAGCAACGCGACCTTGACGTACTAGCAACCGCTGCCGGGCAGGTTTCCGTCGCGGTGGAGAACGCCCGCCTGTTTGCCGAGGAGCAGCGCCGCTCCCGCCAACTGGCCTTTCTCAATAACGTCTCCCGCACCGCTATTTCCAGCGACGATCCGGTGCACATGTTGAGCCAGATCGTCACGGAAATTCAGAAGAATTTCAGTTTCGATCACATCGGCATCGGCCTGCTCGACTATGGAACCAAAGAAATCGAGATCAAAGCCGAAGCCGGAGTAACGGGCCACTCCGTCGGCAAGCGTGTTCCACTGGGGACGGGCATTCTGGGCCGCGTGGCCCGCACCGGCGAGCGTGCCCTGGTGCAGCATGCGTTGCCCGGCAATTTAACCGGAATTCTTCCGGATTCTCGCGCGATTCTCTGCATCCCCATCACCTACGGAGAGTCGTTGCTCGGAGTCCTCAACATCGAGAGCCGCAACGAGAACGCGTTTTCGCCGCAGGACGTTCTGATCCTCAACACGCTGGCCGACTTGCTTGCCACCGCGCTGCACAACGCCTTCGTCTTCCAAAAACTACAACAGCAATCCATTACCGACGGCCTTACCGGCATCAAGACCCGGCGCTTCTTCTGGGAAGCATTGTCGGCGGAGTGGAAACGGGCCTCGCGTTCCGGGCGGCCCTTCTCTGTCGTGCTCATCGATCTCGACAAATTCAAAGAGGTCAACGACACCATGGGCCACTTCGAGGGCGATCTGGTGCTGGCCCGGGTGGGCCGGCTGCTGGAACAAAAGTCGCGGCAGTCGAACGTGGTGGCCCGCTATGGCGGCGATGAGTTCATTGTCCTGATGCCTGAGACCGGCTCCGAACAGGCCCAGGTGCTGGCCGAACGCCTGCGGCAGTGGCTGGCCAGCGATCCCATGCTGAACGAACATCACATCACCGGCAGCTTCGGCGTGGCCAGTTTTCCCATGCACGGCTTCTCCATCGAAGACATCATCCGCGTGGCCGACGCCGGCATGTACGTTTCCAAACGCTCGGGCGGAAACTCCGTCTCCACGGCGCAGGAATACGTCGAGGGCCAGGATTTCGCCCGGCAGCGCTCGCAGATTTCGGCGTATATCGAAGGTTTCCTGCAGCGTGAGCATACCGGACCCGAGCATCTGGAAGAGTTGAGCTCAACCCTGTATAAGCTATGCGGCGGACATGAGGACTGCAATGTACCGGTGCTCAAGGAAGCGATCGAATCGCTGAGCCGGGCTGCCGAGTCTCGCGAATTGCAGACCGCCGGCCACGGCGATCTGGTGGCGCGCTATACGGAAGTGATCGCGCGGGCCCTGGGCCTTTCTTCCGAGGAGACGGCGGATCTGGTTTACGCCGCCCGGGTTCACGATGTGGGCAAGATTTTCATTCCCGAGCGCGTGCTCAACAAGCCGGGCCCTCTGAGCGACGATGAATTCCAACAGGTGAGAATGCACGCCCACGTCGGGGCGGAGATTGTCGGCACCATCCCGCACAGCAGCATGATGCGGGAAGGGATTGAACATCACCACCAGCGCTTCGATGGCTCCGGCTATCCCGATGGCTTGCGCGGCGAAGAGATTCCGCTATGGGCTCGCATCATCGGCCTGACCGATGCCTATGCCAACATGGTCACCGAGCAATCGTTCGCCGCCGCCCGGACGCCCGAACAAGCGCTCGACGAACTGTCGAAGATGAGCGGAACGCGCTTCGACGGCATGCTGGTGCGGCTGCTTCTGCGCGGGCTGAAGTCGGAACGCATGTCCAGCGGCGCGGGAGACTAACCCTTCCACTTGCAACGGCAGAGCAGAAACGGGAAACTAGTCTGCATGTCGATCCCTCTTTTGTTATCCGGCAAGGTCGCTCTCATTTCCGGAGGTTCGCGCGGCATCGGCGCGGCCACGGTACGGATGTTTGCCGCCGCTGGCGCCAAAGTCGCCTTCAGCTATCGCAATGCCCGCCCCCCGGCCGAAGCCCTGGCCAAAGAATGTGGCCCAACCGTCTGTCATCCCATCGTTTCCGATCTAAAAAACCCGGAGGCGGCACGGGCGCTGGTGGCCGAGACCGTGCGCCATTTTGGACGCCTCGACATTCTCGTCGCCAATCACGGCGTCTGGCCGCCGGATGATGTCCCCATCGAGCGCATGTCGGATGAGCAATGGCGTTCCACGATGTCCATTAATCTCGATGGCGTATTCGGCCTGGTCAAACATGCGGTGGCGCAGATGAAAACACAGCCCCGCAGCAACGCGCCGGCTGGACACATCGTGCTTCTCAGTTCCACCAGCGGCCAGCGGGGCGAAGCCTTCCACTGCGACTATTCCGCCACGAAGGGAGCACTGATCAGCATGACCAAAAGCCTGTCGACGGAACTCGCCTCCGCCGGCATCTATGTGAACTGCGTCGCGCCCGGCTGGGTCGACACTGAAATGAGCGCGGCGGCCCTGGAAGATCCGAAGAGCGGAGACGAAATCCGCAGCACGATCCCGCTGGGCCGCGTTGGCCGTCCGGAGGAGATTGCCGCCCCCGTGCTGTTCCTCTGCACCGAACACGCCAGTTTCATTACCGGCGAAGTCTTCAATGTGAACGGGGGTGCGGTCCTTACCGGATAGGACCGGGACGGGACCGACAGGAAAAGCGCAAAAAACGCCGGTCGAAGAGTTGGCATTCCTCGGGTTTCCTGCATCCAAGCAAGGAGAGGAGCTTTTACTGCCGCGTTCAGAAAATCCGCAAGAAACGCTACAATTCTGATTGCACG
>Ga0209007_1000817_pt1 | contig 10263 bp, 10 predicted proteins | sample JacPinW_OM1H0_O2_FD_187961 | JGI IMG/M metagenome (GOLD analysis project Ga0209007, IMG submission 187961) | Forest soil microbial communities from Algoma, Ontario, Canada - Jack Pine, Ontario site 1_JW_OM1H0_O2 (SPAdes) (version 2) | ecosystem: Environmental > Terrestrial > Soil > Boreal...
TCCCATCGACACTGTCGTGGAGGTCGCTCGGGTTCCGGATCAGATCACCCGGCTGCCCAAGACTCCGAAATTCCTCGAAGGCGTCGTCAATCTGCGCGGCGAGGTGTTGCCGGTCGTGGATCAGCGCCGCCGCTTCGACATGCCGCAGCTCGAGAAAAAGGAGACCCGGCGTCTCGTCGTCGTAAAGACCGAACGCCACCGCGCTGGAATCATTGTCGACAGCGTCTCAGACGTGTTGCGAACCTTTCTCGAAAACGTTGCCCCCGCGCCGGAACTTGCCGACGCGAGGACCGCCCGGCTGGTTCGTGGCGTGATCAATTTGGAGAAAGTCGGGCGTATCGTGTTGCTGTTGGATCCCGCGGAACTTTTGACGCGGGCTGAACGAGGCCTTCTCGATACCTTTCATGCGCAGAGTAAAAAGGCAGATGCGTGATCAAGGTGCTCGTCGTGGACGATTCGGCGCTGGTGCGCAAGCTCTTCGGCCGCGTCCTCTCGGAGGACACGGGATTCGAGGTGGCGTTCGCGCGTAACGGGCTGGAAGCCCTCGCCCTCTTGGAGGAATTCAAGCCGGACGTCATCACGCTGGACGTCCAAATGCCGCAGATGGACGGCCTGGCATGCCTCGATCGGATCATGGTCCAGCGGCCCTGCCCGGTTGTCATGGTGTCCAGCGCCACCGCGGAAGGCGCCGAAGCGACCTTGAGCGCCCTCAAGCTCGGCGCGGTGGACTTCGTGCCAAAACCCACGGGAGCGGTTTCGCTCGGTATCGGGGAGTTTGCTCCCACCTTCATAGAGAAAATCCGCGCGGCCGCCTCGGCAAAACTTCCCGCCAGCCGCAGACTTAAAGAACGGGTGCAGTTCCGAGCGGGCGGCGCTGTGCCATCCTTGCGGCCACCAAGGGCTGCAGCCGAACCAAAGGAGGTCGCGGAAGCGACCCTCGAACTCGCCCAAGGCGAGGGCCTGGTTTTGGTCGGCACATCGACAGGCGGTCCCCCGGCTCTAGAAGCCTTGTTGGTGCCGCTCCCAGCCGCCTTCCCATGGCCCATCTTGGTGGCGCAGCACATGCCGGCGAGTTTTACCGCTTCTCTGGCGAAACGGCTCGATGGAATTTGTTCCATCAAGGTGTTCGAAGTCAGGCAGCCCACCATCCTTCAGCCGGGTTGCGCCTACATCGGAAGAGGCGATGCGGACATTGTGGTCTCAAAGCGAGCGTCTACTCTCGTGGCTATGACTGTTCCCGTCAACATGGCCTACCCCTGGCATCCCAGCACGGATCGGCTGGTGCGCTCCGCCATGGAACATGTACCGGCTACGCAGCTGATCGGGATCTTGATGACCGGCATGGGCGATGATGGCGCGAAAGCCATGGCCGAGCTGCGCTTGAAGGGGGGAAGAACCATCGCGGAAGCCGAGGACACCGCCGTCGTTTGGGGTATGCCCGGGGAGTTGGTGCGCGCAGGCGGCGCCACCTGGACTCTGGCGCTGCCGAGAATCGCGCAAAAGCTCAAAAAATTGGTACCAGATCATGCCGCTCATTCGAAAGCCGACCGATCGCCCGGCGCCTAAAAAAACCGAGTCAGACGACCTTCTGAAGGGGCTTGCGGACCCCGATCCGGATCAGCGCTGGGTTGCTGCACGTGAAGCCGCGCAAGTCGTCGGGGGCGCCGCCGCATTGGCCATGGCGCTGCCCACCGAAAACGATCCGCGCGTACGCGAGGCCATGTTCACGGCCTTGGCACGGATTGGAACGCCGGAAACTGCCGCAGCCGTGATCTCGCTGTTGCGCTCTGATGCCGCCAACCTTCGGACAGGCGCATTGGACACCCTGCGCCTCATGGTCTCTCGGATGCACGACCTGCTTCCAAAATTGCTGAAGGATCAAGACGTCGACGTCCGAATCTTGAGCTGTGAACTTGGCCGCTCTCTTCCGAGTCCGGAGGCCACGAGCCTCATGTGCGCCGTGCTCGACAACGATATCGATGCCAATGTCTGCGCCGCAGCCGTGGACGTGCTCGCAGAAGTGGGCGGGACCGAAGCCCTGCCCAGCCTTCGCGCTTGTGCACTGAGGTTTCCTGCTACGCCCTTTCTCGCATTTGCGATCAAGGCGGCAGTTGATCGCCTGGCTTCTTGAATCAGTGCAAGCCGTGGCCGACTATCCAGCACTAACGGAAGACGAGTTTCGTAGGCTTTGCGAATATCTCTACCGGCAGAGCGGGATGATCTTCACCGAGGCAAAGCGCTATTACGTCGAGCGGCGTGTGAACGAACGCATGGCTGCGACGGGGTCTCAGACATTCGCGAGCTATTTTGCCCGGCTGCGGATCAACGCGGAGGAAGAAAACGAGCACTTCGTCAATGCGCTCACCGTCAATGAAACCTATTTCTATCGAGAAGAACATCAATTGACGTGTCTCACCACCGATCTGTTGGCCGAGAGGGTTCGCGACAAGCGCGCCGGCGATGCCATTCGAATCTGGTCGGTGCCCTGCTCCACGGGCGAGGAACCATTTTCGGTGGCGATATGGCTTTTGGAAAACTGGCCCTGGGTCGATAATTACGAAATTGAAATCGTGGGTTCCGATATCGATACACGAGTTTTGGAGCATGCCCGGCAAGGCGTCTTTGGGAAGCGATCCCTCATGCGCCTCTCCTCAGATCTGGTCGAAAAGTATTTCTCGCCAATGGCCGACGAGAAGTGGAGAATTCTCGGTGAGCTGCTGAATTCCGTGCAATTTTCCACCGCAAACATCGTTGAATCGAGTGAGACACGCGGCTTTGGCCGGTTCGACGTGATTTTCTGCCGGAATGTTTTGATCTACTTCGACGATGCTTCCCGCCGAGTCGCCGCGGAGAATCTCTATGAAAATCTGCTGCCGGGCGGGTTCATCTGTCTTGGTCATACCGAATCGATGAGCCGCATATCGCCACTCTTTGAGGTCAGGCAATTTCCCGACGCGATTGTGTATCAGCGGCCCCCGGCGAGCCCGACCCGTGGCTAAACGAAAACTCGCCAGGACCGTTCTCGTGATCGACGACGCCAGCTTGGTGCGCCTCTACTATCGATCGACACTGGAAGCGGCGCGATTCAAAGTCGAGGAGGCCATGAATGGGATCGAGGCGCTCGAGAAACTGTTGGAGAAGCCGGTCGACTTGTTGATCGTCGATGTGAATATGCCTCAAATGGATGGATTTACATTTTTAGGATTGCTCCGGCAAAAAGATACTGCCATTGCGTCAATCCCCGCCTTGATCACCAGCACCGAGTCGGGCCAAAAGGATTTTGAGGCGGGGCGCGCAGCCGGCGCGAATTACTATCTGGTCAAGCCTATTTCCCCGGAAACATTGATCGAGTTTGCCTCGCTGCTCTGCGGACTGCGGCTATGAACGATTTCCTGCGCCAGTTTTTGATCGAATCGCGGGAGCTGGTTATCGAGGCTACCGAAGGATTGCTGCTGCTCGAGAAATCCCCGCGCGATCCCGAGCGTCTCGACACCGTGTTTCGAGCCTTTCACACCTTGAAGGGAGGCGCTGGCATCGTCGAATTTCCCGTAATGGAGCAAGCTCTGCATAGCGTCGAGAGTCTTCTCACGGAGGCTCGAGCTGGAAAGCGCACCCTCAATCCGGCTCTCGTGGGCGAATGCCTAACCAGTCTCGACCAAGTATCCCAATGGCTCGACATACTGGAGCACACCGGCGAATTGCCGGTAAGCCTCAACGGACCTGCGAATGCGGGCTTGGTGTCTCCCGACGTCGCGGCCGCCTCCCACGACACAAGCGCCGCCCCGGCGGCGCACGCGGCCCAAGACTGGGCGGCGCAGCTGCTCGGTCGTAATCCCAGCGCGACCGGGGCGGTAACGACTGCGTTTCGATTTACGCCCGATCATGACTGTTTCTACCAGGGCGAAGATCCGATTGCCTTGACTACGTCTTTGCCTCAATTGCTGGCACTGGAAATACAACCTGAAAGCCCCTGGCCGGCTGCGGACAAGTTCAACCCCTACGTCTGCAATATCATATTGACGGGTCTCGCCGGCATAAGCGCCGGGGAGGTGTCTGCCCACCTTCGGAGTCTCACGGGCGAGTGCGAAGTTCGCGCAGTCGGTACCGCCGAGGCGCCGGCTGCGATCTCGATGCCGGAGATCGTCCGCAAGGTCCTGCAAGAGCAGCTCAGGGTCCTTCAGGTTAAAGAAGCTCCCGGCGCCGCGGCCCGCATTGCCTCGGCGGGACGGACGGCCGCAAATGCCATGCGATTTTGCGGCATGGATGCACATGCCGAGAGCCTCGAGCGCGCTGTACAGCAAAGTTCGGCGCAACTACAGGAGGCCATCGCGCAGCTGCTCGGCATGCCGTCCGTTGCTCTCGCTCGCGCTGCGACACCCCGCAAGGAAACATCCGTTCGAACCCTTAGGATCAACGCCGAACAAATCGACGCACTGGTCCGCCTGACCGGCGAATTGACAATTGCGAAAAATGCGGTTGGTCACACTGCAAAGCTCGCCCAAGCAAACAGCGATTCTACTGCGGGCTTGCTCAAGGACCAGCACAGCGTCTTGAACCGCCTCGTTGCCCAATTGCAAAATACCGTGATCGGCATGCGCGTACTGCCGCTACGTTCCGTCTTTCAACGCTTTCCGCGGGTCTTGCGCGAAATGTCCGCAAATCTCGGTAAGCCCATCGAGCTTAAGGTGGAAGGCGAGGACACCGAAGCCGACAAGACCATCGTCGAGATGCTGTTTGAGCCGCTGCTGCATATTGTTCGCAATGCCATCGACCACGGCGTCGAGGACGCGGATCAGCGACGGGCCCGGGGCAAACCGGCTGTTGCGAGCATTCTGCTGCGCGCGACCCGCGATGGCGATCAAGTTCTCATCGAAGTGACTGATGATGGAGCTGGTATCGATGTCCAACGGGTTCGCCAGGTCGCTCTCGATCGTGGTATGGCGAGCGCGGAGGACCTTGATGCCATGGCCGACTCGGACGTGATTGATCTCGTGTTCGCACCGGGTTTCTCGACCGCGGCGCATGTGACCGAGATATCCGGGCGTGGCGTTGGATTGGACGCGGTGCGTGCCGCGGTGGAACGGGTTGGCGGCCGTGTTTCGATTGCCAGCCGCTCCGGGGCGGGGACAACGGTGAGCTTTTCACTTCCTTTCAGCGTGATGATGACCCAAGTCATGACTGTCGAAGCCGGCGGGCAAGTCTTCGGCATCCCACTCGATGCGGTGGTCGAAACGGTGAGCGTGACCAAGGAAGCGTTTTCCAGCGTAGGAGAGGCGCGGGTGATCGTGCACCGAAATCGCACCATCCCCATTGTTGAATTGGAAGGCGTGTTGAACGCCTCTGCGGAAAAGAGTCGGCGTGCCGAGACCGATGCCACGGTTATTCTCGCATCGATCGCCGGCGAACTCGTCGGCCTTCAAGTGGATCATCCGGGCGAGCGCATGGAGATCATTTTGAAGCCTCTCGATGGACTCTTGTCGGGAACGCCGGGGATCGCCGGCACGACGGTGCTGGGGGACGGCCGGGTGTTGCTCGTGCTGGATATCATAGGAATGCTGCAATGACGGTGCTATCAGCGGTAAACGGCGTGATTGTGCTCGAGGGTGCGTGCCCCAGTGAGGACGCCGAAATACTTCTGCAGCACTTGACGAGCACCCCTTCAGCCCGTGTCGATATCAGCATCTGCGAGTCCGCTCACACTGCAGTGATTCAGGTCCTGTTGGCCTTTAAGCCCAGATTGATAGGGACCCCGCCCGGCAATTCTCTGTGGCGCTGGGTCCATCCAGCAGTACAGGCTTCTGTAAGCATATGAATATATTGTATTTTCTCAGTAAAAAAATGTAATACCGATACGCATATATGATTGGGCGCAATGAGGTGTGGATTGTGACGTATAAAGTGTTGATTGTTGATGACAGCAAGCTTGCGAGGATGTCGGCCGTCAAGGTCTTGAGCACCCTGCACGCGGACTGGCCCCGGATTGAGGCAGCCAACGCGGACGAAGCGCTCCTGCAGATCACCCAGCAACACCCGGACTTCGTGCTGCTGGATTTCAACATGCCGGGGAAAGACGGTCTGGCTTTCGCGGCCGAACTTCGGCATCAGCACCCGCACATGGGCGTCGCGTTGATTTCCGCGAACCGCCAAGTGGAAGTGATTCGAAGAGCGGAGGCCGCAGGTGCCACCTTTCTTGCCAAGCCTCTCACGGAGGAAGGCTTGCGCGGATTCTTCGAGAACGCGGTGAAGAAACGCCGCGGTGCAGCTTCGTGAGCGCGCCGACGCCGGTAATTTTGACCGAGATGGAACTCGACGCGCTGACCGAATTGGTCAATTTGGGCGTCAGTAACGCCGCACACAGTCTGCGCGAACTCGTTCGCGAGGAAATCCTGCTCTCCGTTCCCAAGGTGACGGTGGTCTCCCGCGAAGAGGCCATCAAAAACCTGGGGGAGCGGGATGCCAAGCGCTTGGTGGCCGTGCACCAAGACTTTGAGGGCGACATCGCCGGGCGTGCGCTCCTCATTTTCCCCGAGACCAAGAGCTTGGAATTGGTTCGCGCAATCGTCGGCAGCGATTTGTCGCTCGATGAGATAGTCGAATTGGAGCAGGAGGCTCTCGCCGAAACCGGCAACATCATTCTCAATGCCTGTCTCGCGACGATGGCCAACAACCTGGGGCGCACGCTGAAGATATCCTTACCCGAGGTTCTACACGGCGCAGGCACAGAGTTTTTCTATGTAAAACCGCCTCCTTTCGTGGACGACAATGTGTTATTCAGCTTCATCAATTTTTCGGTTCGTCAGCGCAATATCACGGGCTACATTGCGATGCTGCTTGATTTACCCTCTCTTGCAACTCTCCAGAATCTCTTGACCGAACTCATCGAGCGAACCAGTCAGACGGCTGCCGTTCCGCCCAATGACAACTGACGAAAGGATCGATCAAAAACAGGTGTTCGACGCCATCAACGGCGGCCTCATCTTGTTCGATCATGAACGTCGCGTAGTCGGCTGGAATGCGTGGATGGAAACCGCCTCCGGGCACTCCGAGGCGCAGGCACGCGGCAAACTGCTCGCTGAAATTTTTCGAGACGCGGATCTTAAACGCCTCGTCTTTGCGATCCAGGCGGCTCTGACCTCCAGATCCTCCACGATCCTTACGCATGCCCTCAACCCCGCGTTGCTGCCCTTGAAGACGCGATCGCAGCGGCCACTGCTGCATGACATCACGGTGAGTCCGGTGGGCACGCCGCCCATAAAACAATGCCTCGTCTTCGTGAATGACGTTACGATGGCAACGCGGCGCGAGCGGTATTTGCGTGATCGGCAAAATGCCCGTTATGACGCCGTTGTGGCCAATGCTCCCGATCTCATCATCACGGTAGATCGGGATGGGCTTATCCAATTCGCAAATCCCGCCGCTCTATCGCAACTCGGCTGCGCCGGCGGAGCCTTGATAGGCGTCGCGGCCAAAGACCTGTTCCAGACCAAGGATCAATGGCAATCGGTACTTCAGAGTGCATTTAACAACTCCGCTGCCGGACACCCGATAGATCTCATCGCCCAACGCCCTGATGGCACTCCCAGTCATCTGGAAGCCTCCGCCTCGCTTTGGGCGAGCGGTGCCAATAATTTCGTTACTGTGATCTTGCGCGACGTCAATGAGCGCCGCGCGATCAGCGAAGCGCTGCGCAAAAGCGAAACCGACGCGCGCGACGCCGCCGTCGCTTTGAGCGAACTCAACCAAACACTTGAACAGCGCGTAGAGGAACGCACTGCACGAATGATGCAGATGGAAGAGGAGTTACGGCAGAGTCAGAAAATGGAGGCCATCGGACAACTCACCGGCGGTATCGCCCACGACTTCAACAATCTCCTGCAGGGAATCACCGGCAGCCTGGATCTTGTCAAAAAGCGCGCGATGCAGGGACGTTTCAACGAAATCGACCGCTTCATCAGCGGCGCCATGGCTTCCGCGAATCGCGCCTCCGCCTTGACGCATCGTCTGCTGGCATTCTCGCGCAGACAACCGCTGGCACCGAAGCCGCTCGAGGTAAACCCCTTGCTGACGTCGATGGAAGAGTTGCTGCGCCGGACCTTGGGCGAGCGCGTGGTCTTCGAATTGGTGACCGCCGGGGGCCTATGGTTGACCAAGTGCGACCCTAATCAACTCGAAAATGCCGTCTTGAATCTGGTCATCAATGCGCGCGATGCCATGCCGGATGGAGGCAAGCTGACGGTGGAGACCGGCAACTCTCACCTCGATAACACCTATTCCACGGTGCATCCAGAGATTGAGCCCGGACAGTACGTCTGCATCAGCGTCACCGACACCGGCAGTGGCATGAGCGCAGCCACCATTGAGAAGGCATTTGAGCCATTTTTTACCACCAAACCGATTGGCACAGGCACAGGCTTGGGACTCTCCATGATCTATGGATTTGCCAAACAGTCGGGGGGACACGCCAAGATCTACAGCGAATTGGGCCAAGGCACGACGGTCAAACTGTATCTGCCCCGCTTCAGAGGGAAAGTCGAGCAAGACGAACTGATTCCTGACTTGAGCGAGATCTACAACGCCCACACCAACGAAACGGTTTTGGTCGTGGAAGACGAATTTGTCGTGCGCGAACTCATCGTCGAGGTGTTGAAGGAACTCGGCTACAGCACTCTCGAGGCCGATGATGGTTCCGCGGCGCTCAAGATACTGGATTCCAAGCAGCGCGTCGATCTTGTGATTTCCGACATCGGTCTGCCGGGTCTCAACGGCAGGCAAATCATCGACGCCGCGCGCGAAACCAGACCCTCCCTCAAGGTGCTCTTCATGACAGGCTACGCCGAGAACGCCGCAATTGCGGCCGGATTCTTAGAGCCTGGCATGGCGATGATCACCAAACCCTTTGCCATGGAAGCCCTTGCCACCCGGATCCGGGACATGCTGGGGAAATAGACTGGGCGCCGCACCGAACCATGTTGTCGATCCAAGTCACGGCACACAGTTTAGTGTCCAGCGGCGTGCCAAATGGCAGCCGCAGCCAACCCGGCAATATAGGTCCACCCAAATAACCGATTGTGCTCAAGACACGCGCGGTGGTACCAAAGTGGCCATCCTACATAACCAGTCGGTGCCACATCAGGGCGTTCACGGCTCATGATTCGTATGGCGCGCACGGCTTTCGGCAGTGCAATAACAATGACCGCGGCAAACGGCGTGAGCCGTCCGAAGGCAATTAAGGCGGCAACCACAGCGTAGATCGCGATCAACGCAATCATGGTCAAGACGCGTGCCGCCGACTCTCCGATTAGTACCGGTAACGTGCGAATGTGTCGCCGGGAATCAAAATCAATCTGGTCAATGTGTTTGCCGTTGAGAATGGTCATGACGCCCAGACCATATGGCACCGAGGCGAAAATCACGTCAGACGACAATTGTCCTGTGATCATGGCAAAGCCGCCGCCGATCATCAACGGCCCCCAGACGAGCAATACCGCAAATTCCCCCAAACCGATGCTTTTGAGTGGGGTTGGTGCGGCATCGTATAAAAACAATAGCGAGAGGCCGGCAGCCGCAAACCCGACCGCTAACCAGCCGCGCGCAATGACGAAGTAGATAGTGATGGCGACGCCGATTAGAACCAGGATCGCAAGTCCACTCAACAGCGTGCGCTTCTCCAGTACACCGCTAGCCAAGGGATGCACGGTGTAACGCATTCGTGGTGAGTCTGGCGTGTCGTGCCCGCGTCTGAATCCGACGTAGTCGTTGCTCAGATTGCTAATCATGTGGGCGACGAGAAATCCGATTAGCACGCCGAGAAAACTTCCCCATGCGAAGCGCCCAGCGGCCGCAGCCAGCAGCCCCGCAATGATGGCTGCTTGGGCCGAAATCACCAGGATGACGCTTCGCGCGGCATAGAGGAATCTCGAAACAGCATCTAGACTTCGAACCTCTTGGACGCCAGGTTTATAGAAGCCGGTAAAGGCTTCAATCCACAGCCTTGGTCTCGATGTTCGCCGCGGGAACTCCGTGCTCTGTCAGGAAGCTCTTGGTGCGGTCGACGCGCCGCTCCGTCAGCTTCTGGTTATATTCCACGCCGCCGCGATGATCGGCGTGGCCCACCAGCGTTAAATGAGCTTCCGGTTTGAATTTGAGATAGCGGCTGAAATCGGTAGCGAGCGCCAGGAGGACTTGCCGCTGGCTGTCCAGCAATCCGCCCTCCGGATTTGCTTCCGTCGGCCGGGCTGTCGGGAAATAGATGCTGTGCAGCGC
>Ga0209007_1000818_pt1 | contig 10241 bp, 8 predicted proteins | sample JacPinW_OM1H0_O2_FD_187961 | JGI IMG/M metagenome (GOLD analysis project Ga0209007, IMG submission 187961) | Forest soil microbial communities from Algoma, Ontario, Canada - Jack Pine, Ontario site 1_JW_OM1H0_O2 (SPAdes) (version 2) | ecosystem: Environmental > Terrestrial > Soil > Boreal...
CGCTGACAATCCACGCACATCTTCCCCACAACAGGTTGCAGCGCCGCGCGCAGAGCGTCATTGTAAGCGGCTCGGTCTGCCGCATCTCCGACCGAATTGATATAGAGAGTAAAGTCAGCGATTCCAAGCCGTCGCAACAACGTGTTGAGCATCTCCAACAGTTCTGCATCTCGAATCGGCCGCTCGCTTCCCGCCGACGCGGGCCCAATGACCTCGGCGTCGATCTGATAAAACTGACGATAGCGACCCTTTTGCGGGCGCTCACGCCGGAACATCGGGCCGATGCAATAGAGTTTGTTCAGTCCACGGTCCCCAAGTTTGTGCTCGATGTAGGCTCGCACGATGCCTGCCGTGGCCTCGGGACGAAGCGTCAGTGATTGCCCTTTATCGCTCTCCGCTCTTCCTCGATCCTCCCACGTGTACATCTCTTTCGAAACAATGTCGGTTTCTTCCCCCACGCCCCGGGCAAACAATTCCGTCGCCTCGAAAATCGGCGTGCGAATCTCCTGGAAGTTATAGGCGCGAAATACCTCCCGCACCTCCGCCTCCACAACATTCCACAGCGCCGTCTCCGGGGGCAGCAAATCCCGCGTCCCGCGCACCGCTTTGATCATTCAGCTCCCGTCCATTAAGAATTGTCATCCAGAGCGAGGATTAGTTTTTGCGCCCCAGCGCAAAGGCCAACCGCAGTCGAAGGAGCCCTACCAGTACGCGGCACCATCACTGAACTCGCTCGGCACACTCGACGGGATCGACTTCCCAGTGAAAACGCATCGACACTGGGCACCTTCCCCTAGCGATCCTTCGCTCAGGATGACAGATATATCATAAAAATATGTAAATAATAGATATAAAGCTTTGATATTATCTGCACGAGTCCTGCACAGATACGCAGAGTCAATGACTTGCCAGAAAGATCTGCACGGAATCTGCACAGGACGAGTGAAACGATGGAGGCGAATATGACATTCGTCACCGACAAATCGGAACTCAAGCCGGGCCTGATTCTCTTCCGGCGCGGCGACGTGGAGCATCGGATGTGGTATTGCCGCATGAAGATGCCCAAGGCCGACCGTTACAAGACGGTTTCGCTCAAGACAACCGAAATAGATGTGGCGCGGGAACGCGCCTTCGATCAAGACGCGGACATCCGATTCCGCTTAAAACATGACGTTCCTGTGTTCAACCACCCCTTCCGCGAGGCGGGGAGAGAGTATCTGCTGACCCAGGAGGCGCGGGCGAAGCGCGGGGAAATCAGCGCCGCGCGGCCCAAGAAGGTCCGGGCCGTCATCGAAGGCGCTTTAGACAGATATGTAGGATCAACGCAGGTCCACCTTATCGGTGACGAGCTTTGGGGCGGCTACCCGGCATGGCGGCGGGAGAACGGCGCGGGTCGTCACAAGCGCAACGGCGTTCGGGAAGTCAGCGACGACATGGCGCAAGCCTTCGCGGATAAGGAAGCCGAGCGCCGCACCAAGGTTCAGCAGACCCTCGGCATCAGGGTTTTCAAACCGATTGAAGTCAAACCTTCCGAAGAACGGGTGGTTCCTTATATCAGTGATTCCACCATCCGCTTTGAGATGTCCATCTTCGGTGCGGTGATGAATTACGCCATCAAGAAACGCTACGTTCCCGCCAGCCAGCGTTTTGACGAGCGTCCGAAGCTCAAGTCCATGCGGCGCGACGAGTTCACACTGGAGGAATACCGCAAACTCCACACTGTCGGAAGGAAGTGGATTGCTGAGGCGGATAGACCTTCCAGCGTATGGTATCGCACCATCACCTACAATATGATCCTGATTGCGTGTAATACAGGCATGAGGCCAGCGGAGATGAAGAATCTGCGCTGGCGCGACATCATGCCCGCAAAAGACCGCGAGGGGCGTGAGATCGTTGTGCTGTTCGTGCAGGGCAAAGGCAAGTCGCGCAAGCTGGTGGCTCCAAGGAGCGTTGGAGATTATCTGGAGCGCATCCGCGTTATTTCCAGAGCTACGGAACCGAACGACAGAGTATTTACCAACGTCACGGGCAAGCCTGCAAAAACCCTTTACAGCTCGCTGATTGCCGACCTTCTGAACGAGGCGAATTTGCGCGAAGGCGCGCAGGGCGTTCCGCGTTCGACGTATTGCTTCCGGCATACCTATGCCACGCTCCGATTGCAGGAAGGAGTGGACGTGTATTTCCTCGCCGAGCAGATGGGAACTTCCGTCCACATGATTGAAAGCCACTATGGACACGTGAACACCATCAAGCACGCCGACCGCGTGTTGCAGGGCATGGCTGGATGGGAACTGCCGCAGCCGGAACCGGACGATACCAAAGCCAGGGCGTCAAAGGCGGCAGCGACCCGCGATCAGTCCAAAAGAGGTCAGCGCAACAAGCCGCACTGACCTGAACCTCCCGAAGCCGTCTTTTGCCGGAGCCGCTGGCGGAGGCTGGCGCAGGGAGGTAATCGTCCCAATGTCCGGCCCGGATTCTCCTCACTGAGATTGTTCTGATTTGCCGATGCCCCGCTGGGGCGTTTTTAGCGGCAAATCTCCGTTGCACGTGCCGCCGCTGGCGGCTGTACTTCGTGCAGCTCCAATTTCGTTAGTATCGGGAAGGGGTCTTGGTAGGGAAAAACGCTATGCTGCCGCTCACCCAATAAGAACCGGACATGACAGTTCCAAGTCATCCAGTTTCAGGCCGTGTGGAAGCCGCGCGCGAGCGGAACCGGTACCCGCCTTTACGACCGGCGCAAGAGCAAGCCGGAAGACAGCCCCGCGTTCCTGTAAAGTACTAGCGAATGGGGCTCTCGCCCTCGCACAATTGGGCAAAGGTCTCCGAGAAAGACCGAATGGCTAAAGCTGGCAGTACATCGAAGAGCAAGAAAACAACCGAGCGCAAGAGACCACACCGTAGAGTGTTCATTTTCGGTGCGGGAGTGTCCGCATCATCTGGCATTGCCGTCGCCAAGGACATTCTCCGTGAAGCCATTGGAAGCTTGGCAAGGCGAGACTCCAATAAGGCAGAACAAGTCCACAAGTTGCTTAAATATCTATATCCGGGGTTTCAGCGGCCCGCACTGAATTACCCGAACATTGAAGACTTCCTGAACCTCCTGGAAATGGCGAAGCGCTTTAACTCAGAAGAGTTCATAAAAAGCGAGTTGTGGCCGGAGCCAAAGCTGGAAAAAGTCGAGCATATAACGCTCAAAGCGGTGACTGACTATATCTGGGAGCGCATGCAGCAGCAGCATGGATTGGAGGCCATGCGAGCATTTATGAGGAACGTCGCCAAAGAGGACGACACGTTCATCACATTCAACTGGGATCTGATCCTTGAACGAACGCTTTGGGACGACAGCGATGGCCTCTCTTTCTGGTACACATATCCTCCGGATTCATCCGAACCAAGCGTATCGCTTTTGAAGCCTCATGGATCGATCGACTGGTTTAAAAAGGTTGATATACCTAAAGGGAAAATGAAGCGGGGAACGATACAGACACTCGATGATACGGTTTCAGTATTTACTCGATTCAATTTCGCGGATCTCCCAAAGATGTCCGGCTGTAACCCCGGTGATCGTTCCGCCGGTATCCGCTAAGGAATTTTCCCACAAGATTTTGAGACAGACGTGGCGCGGCATCTACAAAGCAGTTTCCAAGGCAACAGAACTCTATGTCCTAGGCTATTCGCTCCCCAAAGAAGACCAGTTTGCACGGCTGGTTTTAGGCCGCGCCCTAAGAAGCAACCGGCTCAAAGTTGAGAAAAAGGAGAAACGGCCGTTGCAAATAATAGTCGTGAATCCTGACGAGGGTGTCGAGACCACATTTCGGAGACTCGTTGGACCAAACGTTCCGACTTTCATTTTTCATCAGGCAACATTTGAGAATTTTGTGGCTGGCGCTCAGAGCGGGGATGAATGAAGTAAGCGAGGTCGTATGCTGCGCAGATCGACGGGACAACGGCGATTCTCCGATTACTTCGGAATCTCGAAGGGACAGTCTCAGTTGGATTTCGTCGATGTTCCGTTGGATACCGATATCGAGTTATACGTCGATCCTTACGCCCTCCACGTCTCGCCGGTGGATTGGCTGAGAAGTTGCGGCGATCTTGTGGCGAATTATTTCGATGTTCTTATTCAGGCGCTGAAAGCGAAAGATCACACGCGCGCAATGAGCCTAATCTCCAACCTTCACGAGCCAAATGAAACAAGATTGGGGCAGTCCAAGGGCAAACCTCGCGGGCGTGGCTGGGGACAGGTGCAGGCAAAACAGCTCTATGACCGTCTCAGCAGCAGCAAGGCTGTGTCCAGCGGAAAACTTCAGGATCTCGGGGATTTTGAGCTCCTGGTGCCCGGAATAGGAAGCGACAAAATCTCAGATCTCGCGATCAACGTAATTCGTGGAGAGCTGACGGCGTACACGAAAGAACAATGTGATCTGTACGGCATCCCGACGGAGTTTGTAGCGGCCGGAGGGTTGTGGAATCCGGAGCAACAGCGATGGGAAGGGCACTATGCGCACTTGCCTGTTTACGAGAATGCGGGAGTATTGCTCGTGCCGAAAGTAGCCGTGCGGCGCAGACTGGTTCCCGATTCCAGGGAATTTTACGACCAGTATGTGTTGCGTTTCCTGGAGGCTGAACATCTGCACGCTCGCGATTCACTCGTCTACACCCTCAAGAATGGCAACCCCAAGGTGTATTTGAGCGATCTCCGAGCCAAGTATCCCGTTTCAAAAGAATTCTTGTTCGATTTCTCCGAGAAAAACCCAAGCGTCCTGAAATCCTATAAAGAAACGCTGCCCGAGAAGGCTGCGGAAGCTATCGCCGACGAAAGCATCGAAGATCGTCAGTGGTCCTCACGCCGCATCGACCACGGCATTATTGCGCCGCAGTTACGGAGTGTCCCTCCGGGGCTGCCAGAGGCATCGAAGTATCACAATTTCATGATCGGGGCGCTTACAGAAATCTTCTACCCGGAGCTGACCCGGCCCATGAAAGAGCAGCCCGCGGACGAAGGCCGTAAGCGAATTGATATTTTCTTTCACAATTCCGCAAGCAAAGGCTTCTTCTCGCGACTCGTCAATTCGCACAAATACCATGCTCCCTACATATCCGTGGAGTGCAAGAACTACTCCAGCGACCCGGCAAATCCAGAGTTTGATCAGCTCATGGGACGGCTAAACCGAAAGCGCGGGTTCGTCGGGATTCTGTGCTGCAGGCTAGTCGAAGACAAAGGGCTAATGCTCAAGCGTTGTCGTGATGTTGTGAATAACGACAGTGAGAGGCTGATCCTCGTGTTCGACGACAACGACGTATGCGCTTTACTTGGATTCCTGGCGGCGAATGAGCGAAAAAAGATCGACGAATACTTGGAAGACAAATTGAAGGAGATATTAGCCTGATCTGGGCCGGATCACCTTCAATGCCTGCCAGAAACCTCTTTGGGGTTTGCTATCGGGGGGAGTTGAAACATATTCTGCAACTGCCTCGATGTCACCGGAATTCGTTTCCTTCGCAGAGCGATCATGGGAACGTCCGCGTTCGATTTCTTCCTTGGACCTAACCGCGTCGAATGGGCTCCGCGTTTAGTCATCGGTGTATCAGCTCGATGCTGCCTGTATCTTCCGCGAGAGAATTCACTCGTTTTTGGATTCAGAGCTACACATTTTCTTACACATCTTGGTCATGCTTGAGCTAACCCGAAGAAACAATTTGGAGAAATTTACAGACGAATCGGAATGAAAATCCGCAGGGCTTAAACGGCCCATGAGGGTTCAAGTCCTTCCGCCCGCACCACGTTTTTGTTCCTGGAGTCACCTGCCCCGCACTCACATGCGCGCAAACGTCGCGAAGGCAATCTTGCAGACGGTGTCTGCAAAATGTTGTCCTGAGGCCCGTACATCATTGGTTCGCCTGTGGAGTTGGTGATGGTGATGGTCGTGGCCATGGCCATGGTGGTGACCATGATGGTGGTGGCGACGGTGCTCATGGTCGTCGTAGTCGTCGTATTGAAAGTGATTATGTCAACGTCGATGTGATGCAGTGTTGTGGGAAAGGAATCTCAGCGGGAGTGGGGTAAGGCGGGCGGCGGCGGCGACCGCGACCGCGGCAGAGGAGCGAGGTGGCGGCGGAGGTGGGGTTGCGGCGGGGGTGGTGGTAGTCGTCGAGTGTGTGGAAGATTTGCGGCTGGTGTGTTGGAGGATCGCCGCGTACGAACCAATACAACGGTAATCGTAGGCGCTAAGATGTTGATATAAAGTAAAATACACTCGAAGGCGAATATTTACTGTTGCTGTAAATATGGGCTTTGGAGTAAATTTAAGCCTGTGAGTCCTAGCGCCAAAGAATCAGCGACCGAGTGGGTGTCTGGCATATTGCAGCGGGTCGAAGGGCTTGACGCACATCCAGGCTCCGCGCCCGATTCTCTCTCTGTGACCGCGAACGGTGGTCGTCAAACAACTTTTGAGATCCTCTCCATTCCGATCTTGAGCCAGGAAAAAGCCGACGAACTCGTTCGTGCGTGGCAGAATTCTGGCCCCAGTATCGACCGCCCGAACAGATTGATCGCGACCCAACAGTCGTCTCTGGCGACTCGGGAATTGCTGCGGATAAACGGCATCTCTTGGGTTGAGCGACGGACAGGAATTTGTCGTCTATCTGCTCCGGGGCTGTTGGTTGATGTCAAAGTCGAAGGAGCGAAGCAGAAAGAATCCACGATTCGCGCTCGCCTCCGCGATCGATCAGGCCTTGTAGCAGAGCTTCTGCTATTGAATTTCCTTCGCGAGGAAATTCGCCTCACAAATCTTGCGAAGCAAGCACACGTGTCCACTGCATTGGCGAGCCGTGTTCTTACCCGCCTTGCCGGACTCAAGTTGCTGGATACACATGGCGCTGGTCCCCATCGTTTCTGGAAAATCTCGAATGCTGGTGGGCTGTTGGACCTATGGGCAACAGAAGAACAATCTGGGGTGCCAAGTACCGGTATTTACGTCTGGAGTCGATCACCGCAAGAACTACTCAAGAAGATTCCCCAGCTTAACGAACTCAATGGGCGTTGGGCATTGTCCGGGACAGCTGCGGCCAACTTGTACGCTCCGACGCTTACAACATCTCCCGATCCAATCATTTGGATTGAATCTCGATTTTCGAGTCGACAAGCTGCTACTGTTTTGGGCGGTGAGATCGTCGATAAAGGAGCTAATCTGCAAATCCTACAATCGAAAAACGATCTGGTATTTGAAAATGCGTCGTTATGGGTTCCTACGAATGCTGCAGCTGATCTCGCGACTCAGAATCTTCGGATTATTTCTCGACCACGAGCGTACATCGAGACAATCAACGCAGCGGGCCGTGGACCCGAAGTAGCGCAAAACCTTCGCCAAAGAATCATTTCCAATGGCATCTCCTGAGTTCACGAATCCCCGATTAGTCTATACGCCGGAAGCCTTAGCTGCGTGCGAGAAGGCGCTTCGAACAATCCTGACAAACATTGGACCGTGGGGTACTCGATTATTCCTGATCGGCGGCATGACTCCCCGCTATCTCGTCGGTGTACCGCAAGAGATCAGGGAACACATCGGTAGCACCGATCTGGATATCGTGGTCGGCGTGAGCCTGGCAACAGAAGAGGCGGAAGCCTATAGGACTCTTCAACAGAATCTCAGGGCATCTCAGTTCGCACCGGCGAGAAATCCAGATAACGGTCAGGAGGAAACTTTCCGCTGGGAGCGCAATGTAGATGGTGTCAGGGTTCTGCTGGAATTTTTCTGTCCCGTAGGCACTGGTCAAGCCGGTCAACTCCTGCGAAATCCGGGACAGAATATAGGCTCCAGAATTAGCGCAGTGCGCACGCGAGGAGCGGAGTTGGCGGCGTTAGACCATTTTGAGGTCACGCTGCATGGAGAATTACTGGACCATGGCGGCATTCAGGAGGCGGTGATCGCGCGAGTGGGAAATCTTCTCCCGTTTGTCGTGTTGAAGGCCTTTGCCATCGACGAAAGGAACAAAAGTAAGGATTCCTATGACATTGTCTGGACGCTGAATGCGTACAGACAGGGACCTCGATCTTGTGTTGAACGAATCGCTGAGAGCCCGGTGATCAATCATCCGGACGTACCCGTTGCCATCAACCATCTACGAACCCATTTCCGGACTCCTGAGCACCGCGGCCCGTCGCAGTATGCGATTTTCGAGTTGAATACGATCGATGAAGACGAACGGGCGCGGTTGCGCCGATTTGCGCACGGGACATTGGCGGAATTCCTCGAACACTGGCACGAAATGAAGCTTCCGGAGTGAAATGCGGTTGTGAAGAATCTGTTGCGAGAGGGCGAATACAGCCGACAGTTCAATCAACAAGAAAGATCTTAGCGAACGCGACATCTGCTCCAAGTTCATCGGCCCAGCCGTCAAGCGCGCTGGCTGGGATGGGATGATGCAGATCCGCGAGGAGGTCGCTTTTACCAAAGGGCGAATTATCGTCCGCGGAAAACTGGTCACGCGCGGGAAGCCCAAGCGCGCCGACTACATCCTCTATTACAAGCCCAATATTCCGATTGCCGTCATCGAGGCCAAGGACAACAACCACAGCGTCGGCGACGGCATGCAGCAGGCCCTGGATTATGCCGTAACCCTCAATATTCCCTTTGTATTCTCGTCCAATGGCGACGGTTTTGTCTTTCACGACCGCACTGGCCTAAGCGCCGAGAAAGAAGCGTCCTTGACGCTCGACCAGTTCCCCACACCCAATCAGCTCTGGTCAAAATACTGCAAGTGGAAAGGCATCACACCGGACGAAGAAGAAATCATCTTACAGGATTACTTCGATGACGGCAGCGGCAAGGCTCCGCGTTACTACCAGTCCAATGCGATCAATGCCGCGATAGAAGCCATCGCCAAAGGGCAGAATCGCGTGCTGCTGGTCATGGCAACTGGCACTGGCAAGACCTACACTGCATTCCAGATTATCTGGAGGTTGTGGAAGGCGGGCCGCAAGGAACGCATCCTGTTCCTGGCTGACCGCAACGTCCTCGTCGATCAGACTATGGTTAACGATTTCCGGCCGTTTGGAGCTGCGATGGCCAAGCTGAGCACGGGAGCGAAGACCATCGAGCGACAGGACGGTTCCGAAGTCGAACTTACGACCGCGCTCGACAAAAAGCGCCGCATCGACACCGCATACGAAGTATATCTAGGGCTATACCAGGCCATCACCGGGCCGGAGGAGCGCCAGAAGCTCTTCCGGGAATTCTCGCCTGGCTTCTTCGACCTTATCGTCATTGACGAGTGCCACCGCGGCAGTGCTGCCGACGATGCGGCCTGGCGCGAGATTCTCGAATACTTCTCTGCCGCCACGCAGATTGGCCTAACCGCGACCCCGAAGGAAACCAAGTACGTCTCCAACATTCATTATTTTGGCAAGCCTGTTTACACCTACTCGCTCAAGCAAGGCATCGAAGACGGTTTCCTGGCCCCGTATAAGGTAATCAAGGTCCATATTGACCTGGACGTGCAGGGCTACCGGCCCGAGAGGGGGTACACGGACCGGGATGGCAATGAAATCGAAGACCGGATCTACAACACTTGCCTGGGGTGCTTCGGCTAAAAAAAAAGCCCGCAGTCTAGAACCGTCAGAAGGAAATTCTCTCTGGCGACGGATCTGGAGTTTCTTATCGAGGGTGGGAAATTGGCTGAAATTTACACAGTTTACCTACACAGTTCCTGCACAGCCAAAAATCGCCACATTATCCGCAATTAAAACAATCAGATACAAAAGTTTTATCACCCGTTCAGGATGACAACTCTCGGCATTCGGCTCTGGCGACTTAGCGCTCCCGCAAATAATCATCCTTATATCCCAGATAATTTCGCGCATACCGCATAATCGATTCCTGATCCGCGGTCTCCAGCTTCCGGCGAAACTTCCCCGGAGATCCCATCCACAACGACCCCGACTCCACCACTGTCTTCTCCGGAATCAGCGTCCCTGCTGCGATAATCGATCCCGCTCCAATCCTCGCCCCATTCAGAATAATCGATCCCATCCCGATCAAACAGCGATCCTCAATCACACACCCATGCAGCGTCACCGAATGCCCCACCGTGACGTACTCGCCCAGATAAACGCCCCACTGCTGCTTCATCCCATGCAGCACGCTATTGTCCTGCACATTGGAGTGGGCCCCAATGCGGATCTCGTGCACATCCCCTCGCAGCACCGCATTCATCCACACCGAAGCGTGCTCGCCCAACAC